>ERZ1026901.1314-NODE-1314-length-14684-cov-10.496069_pt1 | contig 14684 bp, 8 predicted proteins | sample MGYA00380179_ERZ1026901 | MGnify/ENA primary metagenome ERZ1026901 (study PRJEB33269, sample SAMEA4719815) | human gut metagenome | biome: human-associated habitat; feature: organic feature; material: feces | place: Cameroon | collected 2013-10 ... | reverse complement strand
TTGTTCCTTTTAGACGCGTATGCGCTCATTTATAGGTCGTATTACGCCTTTATGAGAGCCCCTCGAATCAATTCGAAGGGTCTCAATACTTCATGTGTCATGGGTTTCTGCAATACCCTTAACGAGATACTTACCAAGGAGAAGCCAACCCACATTGCGGTGGCTTTCGACCATGGCAAAACCTTCCGCCATGAGGCTTTTCCTGCTTACAAAGCTCAGCGAGAAGAGACTCCGGAAGACATCAAACTCTCGGTGCCTATCATCAAAAGTATCCTCGAAGCATACCATATTCCTATCCTTCAGGTAGATGGTTTCGAGGCGGATGACATCATCGGAACCGTTGCTCTGCAAGCTGGCGAAAAGGGTATCGAAACCTACATGCTTACTCCTGACAAGGACTATGCACAGCTGGTTCGTGACAATGTTTTCATGTTCCGACCTCGCCATGGTGGCGGGTACGAAAAGCTCGGAGTTGAAGAGATTGAAGAGAAATACAGCATCGCTTCCCCACTCCAGGTCATCGATCTTTTGGCGCTGATGGGTGACTCTGCCGACAACTTCCCTGGCTGTCCGGGCGTTGGTGAGAAAACTGCCATCAAACTGATTGGCAAGTTTGGAAGTGTTGAGGGTTTGATTGAGAACTCATCAAAAGTGAAAGGCAAACTTCGCGAAAAAGTAGAAGGTGCCGTGGAGGATATCAAGATGTCGAAGTTCCTGGCTACCATCAGAACCGATGTTCCTGTGGATGTGAAGATGGACGACTTGAAGTTGACTGAGCCAGACAACGCCAAACTAGACGAAATCTTCACCGAATTGGAGTTTAAGTCGTTCGCCAACCGAGTTCTTAAAAAACCTCAAAAGGTGCAAACAAACCCTACAGGAGAGCTCGATTTATTTGGCGCACAGCCAAGCGATGCCCAGGAAGAGCAAAAAAACACGAGTTTTGAGACCATTAAAACGGTGTCTCATACATATAAACTCGTTGAAACAGAAGAAGATGCACGAAATCTTTATGATTATTTGATTACAAAGCAGATTCTAAGTTTAGATACAGAGACCACTTCTACCTCTGCCATCGATGCAGAATTGGTGGGTTTAAGCTTTGCTGTTGAGGAGAAAGAGGCATTCTACGTAGCAATTCCAGCTAATCGTGAAGAAGCCTTAAAATTCGTAAACATATTCAAACCGCTCTACGAGAACCCTGAAATCCTGAAAGTGGGACAAAACATCAAGTACGATTACGAGGTGTTGATGAACTACGGAGTAGAGATACAGGGAAAGATGTTTGATACAATGCTCGCCCACTACATCATCCAGCCAGAGCTCTATCACAACATGGACTATCTCGCTGAAGTCTTCCTCAACTACCAGACAGTTCACATCGAGGAGCTGATTGGTCCGAAGGGCAAAAACCAGAAGTCGATGCGCGACCTTGCTCCATCTGAAGTTTACGAGTATGCAGCCGAGGATGCCGACATCACACTGAGATTGAAGAATGTGCTCGAACCGAAGCTCAATGAGATAGAATGCGAGGATCTGTTCTGGAATGTAGAGATGCCATTGGTTCCGGTGCTTGCCCACATGGAGATGAATGGCGTGTGCATTGATACAGAAACATTGAAGGAGACATCCAATAATCTTACCAATCGTCTTGCAGAAATCGAACATCATATCTATGAGTTGGCAGGCGAATCTTTCAACATCTCTTCTCCCCGACAAGTAGGAGAAATTCTCTTCGGAAAGATGAAGATTGTAGAGAAGCCTAAGAAAACAAAGACGGGACAGTATGTAACGAGCGAAGAAGTATTGCAGCAGTTGCGCAGCAAGAGTCCTATCATCGATGAGATATTGAACTACAGAGGATTGAAGAAGCTTCTTGGCACCTATATCGATGCTCTTCCAAAGCTTATCAACCCTCGAACCGGTCATATCCATGCATCGTTCAACCAAGCCATCACAGCCACAGGTCGTCTCTCTTCAAGCGATCCGAACCTGCAGAACATCCCTGTGAGAGATGACGATGGCAAGGAGATAAGAAGATGCTTCATCCCAGAGCCAGGATGTCTATTCTTTTCTGCGGATTACTCGCAGATAGAGCTGCGCATCATGGCACATCTGAGTGAAGATGCCAACATGGTAGAGGCTTTCCGCGAAGGTTCAGATATCCACGCCGCCACAGCAGCCAAGATCTGGCACGAAGACATCAAGGACGTGACCGATGCCCAGAGAAAGAAGGCAAAGACAGCCAACTTCGGTATCATCTATGGTATCACCACCTTCGGTCTTGCCCAACGCATGAACATCGAGAACAAGGAGGCGAAGCAAATCATAGAAGATTACTTCCGCACCTTCCCTGGCGTTCAGGCTTATATGGAAAAGTCGAAGGAGATGGCAAGAGCCAAGGGATACGCCGAAACCCTCTTCCACCGCCGTCGCTATCTGCCGGATATCAACAGCAAGAACGGCACTGTGAGAGGATTCGCCGAGCGCAATGCCATCAATGCCCCTATCCAGGGTTCAGAGGCAGACATCATCAAGGTGGCGATGGTACGCATCTTCAACCGCTTCAGAAAAGAAGGCATCAAGAGCAAGATGATCATTCAGGTGCACGACGAGCTCAACTTCTCCGTCTATCCAGAAGAGAAAGAACAGGTGGAGAAGATTGTGGTAGAAGAAATGCAGAATGCCTACAAGCTCAGCGTGCCACTGGTGGCAGATGCCGGTTGGGGCAAAAACTGGCTTGAAGCGCATTAATTTAATACAAAATAAACACAAAAATGCTGCAAAAGGTATATTTTTTATCCTTTGGCAGCATTTTTTTACGTAAAAGGTTCCTCCTTTCTTATTTTTTTTGTAAATTTGTCGCAGGAATCTATCAGGCAGAGGCATCAAAGAGAAAAAAGGACCTCAATACATCAAGTATACCAGATTCATATTCTCTGCCTTTGGACAGAAAGTAATATAATAATAATGATAAATTTCAAGCTTATGAAACATCTATTTTTCTCAGTAGGTTTGCTTTGCCTCATGGCAGCACCTATCAGTGTATCTGCTCAAGCACAGAGCACTAAGGACTTACTTAAAGAGCGTAAAGAACTTGTAAAGGCATCTAAGGCTGAACTTAACGCAAAGGCAACAAAAGCCGCACAGAAAGAGGCTAAGAAATTGAAGAAGGAAGGTTGGCAATCAGCTCCAGGAGCACTCCCATTGGAGAAGCAGCTCGACAAGTCATACCTCATGCAGATGGAGTATGATGAGTCTATGTACCCAAAGTACCTGATGGGCGAGGCAATGAGCATTGGCGAGAACTATGATGGTGCCAAGATGCAGGCCACAGAATTGGCTAAGCAGAACCTGGCTGCACAGATTCAGACAGAGGTTTCTGCACTCGTAGACAACTCTGTCGCTACACAGCAGCTCGCTATGGAAGAAGCTGTTACCGTGACCAAAAGTATCATGGCCAGCAAGAGCCTCATCGTTCAGAGCATCGGTAGAACCATCACCGTGGTAGAGTGCTTCCGCACCTTGAAGAACAAGAACAAGGAGGTGCTGGTACGCATCGCTTACAACGGAGAGATGGCTAAGGCAGCAGCTAAGCAGGCTATCCGCCAGAGCCTCGAAAACGAGAGCAGCGAGCTACACAAGAAGCTCGACAACGTTTTGGGAACCAAATAAGTAGATAATGAAAAAAACAACATTTGCAATAGCATGGTTGTTAGGATGTACACTCGGTCTCTCTGCACAGGAGGCCGAGACTCCTAAACCCCATGATACAAAAATAAAATTGAGCAATACAGCCGACGGTTTTGCCAACTATTATAGCGGTTACTACTATTACCATGGTGGAGAAATCTTCAACATGCGTAACTACCCTATGTTTGCCGGTAATAAGATCAGCTCACTTCGCATCAATCCTTCAGGCACATCTTACGCCTTCATCGACAACAAGAAAGATAAGAACAGCGTAGATGTATACAGCCTCATCTATAAGGATACAAGACAGGGAAAAGTAGGAACCACCAAGTTATTCAAACCGCTTGCCATCTGCTATTCTCCAGATGCCAAATTCCTCTATGTGATGGGATCCGACAAGAAGATTCATATCTATACCACCCGCAAGACACAGGAGGTTAAGAACTTCGATGTAAACGAGACAGCATCTCGCCTTGATGCAAGCCCTAACGGATTCTTCCTCATAGCTAGCTCCGCAAACAAAATACAGGTCATCAACATGGAGAACCAGAGCGTGAGAACCACCATCGACCTGAAGGCAGAACTGAAGGACATTGCCTTCTCTTCCAACAGCAAGCAGATGGCTGTACTCACAGCAGATGGAACCTGCGATGTATATGATACCAAGACTTTCAAGGTGAGCAAGCATTTTGATGCCATGGGCATCGCTGAAAAGTGCTACTTCCACCCAGAAAACAAATACCTGGCTATCGTTACCGGTGAACAGCGCGTGGCACTCCTCAACCTGCTCAATGACGATGATCGCCAATATATTGACGCCAAAGATGCCGGCATCAAGTATATCAACTTCACAAAGAATGTGAAGAACGAGTTCTATCTTGTTTATGCCACCAGCAACGGTATCACTTTTACCCCTGTGGGCTTCCTCTCTCCTAACCGTCAGGAAAAACTGAAGGATGAGTTGAACAGCCGCATGGACGAGTGGATGAAGCAGATGGACGGTGAGTCGCTCGACGACTACAAGGTACGTGTCAACGAGCAGACCCGTCTCAACCAGATGCGCCTCTTCGAGACAGAAATCGCTACCAACATGGCTGAGAATCTGTTGACATCATCAGACGTGAAACTCGGTAACTACAACGCCGACATGAACATGTTGACCCTCGATTTCAACAACATGCCAAGTATTTACCTGACCGTGCCTGCAAGCGAATTGGAAGGCATGGACGTAAGCAACCTGGAATTCACCAACACCAAGTACGGCTTGAATGATAAGGACGAATTCGAGCTTGTCTATACCGAGGTTGTGAACAAGAAGACAGGAAAGAAGTACGTGTTCGACAATACCGAGCGTAAGTCGCTGGCTTTCTTGGAGTCTGACGATAACTTCGTTCCATTCGAACAGTTGCAAGGTGCCAAGATGGAAGAGCTGAAGCTGGAAGAAATCAAGAACAAGATCTTGAAGAACGCCCAGGAGCAGAACGTCATCTCCGACCATACCAAGATTGATGTACATACCAAGGTGGTAAACGGCACAGATGCATCGGGTAAGAACATCTTCAACTATGATGTGGATGTATCTTATACTGTTGACGAGGCATTCTCTGCAAAGGATGACTTTGCACCAGGCAAATTCAAGGCAGAAGAATCCAACGCAGCACAGGCTATGCTCGCCATTGTGAAGAAGGCTCTCGAAGAGGACTTCTCCAAGTATATGGTAGCAGGAAAGCAGGTGAAGGTGCAGATTACCGGTATGGCTGACGCCTTGCCATTCAGCCGCACTGTGGCATACGACGGCTGCTACGGCGACTTTGACCAGGAGCCAGTTCACAAGAATGGTGAGTTGAGCAATATCACCGTGACCAAGGCTACCGGTATCAGCCAGAACGAGCAGTTGGCTTACTTGCGCGCCATGGGCGTGAAGAACTACATGGAGCAGAACATTCCTGAACTCCAGAAGATGAAAGCCGACTACGACACTTACATTGAGGTTTCTGAGAACAAGGGTGGCGAATACCGCCGCATCGGTGTGAAGTTCACCTTCATCAACGCATTCTAGGATTATTGCCATAAACCATTTTCCAAGAATGGGGTTGAAACCTAATTAAAATGCAATTAATGCATTCTTAATGATATTATACATATTATATAATTATAATGAAGAAAATATTTATTGCAATATCTATATTACTCTTATCGTCGGGCAGCAAACTGGCTGCCCAGACGATAACTGAATCTAATGAGGCGTACAGAGAGTTTGTGCAGATAGCCAACAAGGATGGCGACAAGACTCAGATGTACGACGCACTTTACCGTTGCTATACAGCAACTTATGCCATAGTCACTCACTCAGAGAAGACTAGCGCCGAATATACACAGGCGATTTACAACATGAAGAATCTCATCCCATTCCTGCCTAATGCGGCTGCTTACAACAGCAACAACCAAAGCGTGGGAAATGCCATCAAGTTTGCGCGTGCTTACGTAGACGTAGTCAGCTTGCCAGACTTTGCCGATGGGGGATACACAACTCAAAACGCATATTCACAGCTCTCATACTTCGCTGCTGCCAACCTGGTAAACCGCCGACAGTATGAGGAAGCCATACCATATCTGCAAGCCTATCTCCGCTCAGGCGACGAAAAGTATCGCAAGTCGGTATTCATGAACCTGATTAAGGCATGCGCCCAGTCAAACAAATACCAGCTTGCCGTCATCACATTGGAGCAGGCATCAGATAACTATCCTACCGACTATGACATCGTATCGTCGGCAGTGAACCTGTGCATTGACCACAAGGACAATGCCAACCTGCAGAAGTTCGTAGGCAAGGGTCTTGCCCTTCGTCCTGATGATGAAACCCTGCTCAATATCCAAGGAAAGCTTTATGAAGAAGGACACAACTTCGAACAGGCACTGGATATCTACAAGAAACTGCAAGTGGTTCATCCAAAGGCACTTGATGTGTTGAAACATCTCGCCATCAACAACTACAACATTGGTGTACAGAACTACAACAAGACCCTGGAGTTGAAGGAGAAAGATCCACATATCAAGAGTTTGCAGGAAACGTCTAAGGAATACTTCACCTATGCCGTGGGTCATCTCAAGAATATCATCATCAGCGACCCGCTGTCGCTGAAATATACCCAGGCACTCGCCGTGGCATACAACTGTATCGGCGACAAGGAAAACTTCAACATCATCAACAACAAGTTGGCATCATTGGGTGGAGGCAAGATAGAATCAAACTTCATTCCTCAACTCATAGAGTTCAATGGCGAAGTGAAACCATCCATTGCAGCCGTTGCCACACAGCAACAGAGCACAGACAGCGACTCACAGGCCAAAGAAGATGAAAAGGGAATCCCGGCATATTCGGCATTCGCCATTCCATTCATCGAGAACCGCATTGACAAGTGGCAGCAGAAAGACAGCTACGAAACCCTGGATGAATATCGTGCCCGCATGACCGAAAAGAACCGCGACGCCAAGATTCAGGAGATGCAGAAACTGGCTCAGCAGGAATACATCAGCAAGTATGAATCGAGAGTAAACCTGCGCCATCTGGAATTGAAGCCATACGATGCAGACCACGAAGTGTTCCTGGTAACATCACCAGACGTTGGTGAAATGGTGGTTCCGGTGCCAAGAAGCAACAACGAGGCACGCATCTTCGCTTCCAACTGGAACGGAATGCAGTTTAAGAATCCTAAGTACTTCATCGACAAGGACCACCTGGCACTCGCCCAGCTCACCATCATCACCCCATCGGGCAAGGAATATCACTACGATAACGCAGCTGCACTCAACTACACAGCCACCAACGTAGAAGTACACTTCGACCCTATTAATGCAGGTATGCTGGCAGCCAATACCAGCAATGCCAACAAACAGACCATACAGCAGCAGAACGTGAAGTTGGGAACATCGGATGTGGATGAGAACATTCCAGAGAATCCAACAACCAACAACAAGACCTTTGCCGTGGTTATCGCCAACCAGAACTACACCAACGTAGCCGGCGTACCATTGGCACTGAACGATGGTCTTGCCTTCTCCAAGTATTGCGAGAAGACGTTGGGAATGCCTGCCGAAAATGTGCGCTACTATGCCGATGCCTCTTACGGAACCATGCTCCGCGCCATCCGTGACATCAAGAACATCGCAAGTGCCTTTAATGGCGACATCAACATCGTGTTCTACTATGCCGGACATGGTATTCCAAACGAGGCAACCAAGGACGCATACCTCTTGCCTACCGATGCCGATGGCACACAGACAGAAGGCTGCTACTCACTCAACAAGCTCTATACTGAGTTAGGCTCAACCAAGGCTAAGGAAATCGTGGTATTCCTCGATGCCTGCTTCAGCGGTTCCAAGCGCGAGGAAGGCATGCTGGCTTCAGCCCGTGGTGTAGCCCTGAAGGCAAAGCAGGAAGACCCTCGTGGCAACATGGTGGTATTCAGCGCTGCATCGGGCGACGAGACCGCCTTTCCATATTCAGCCAAGGGACATGGTCTCTTCACCTACTATCTCCTGAAGAAACTGCAGGAGAGCAAGGGAGATGTGAACCTCGGCGAACTGAGCGACTATATCTCGGAGAATGTGAAGCAGCAGTCGGTGGTTATCAACCGCAAGGTACAAACCCCAACAGCTACCCCTTCTACCTGGATTGCTACAGGATGGAAAGAGATGACTCTGAAGAAATAGTGACTGGTAATCATAGCAGATAATATCTAAAATCAGCAATTATGAGACATTATATTTTCTTGATGATATGGATGCTCTTGGGCGTGGCTTCATCCGGCTATGCCCAGAAGACTAAAAAGGTGCATGGCGAGTACATCTACCACGCACCTGAAAACGTCTCTATAGAGCAAGCCAGACAAACGGCATTAAGCCGTGCGCAGATTCAGGCACTGGGCGATGAATTCGGCACCGTGGTGGCACAGCATAATGCCACCTTGATGAACAACACCAACGGTTCTACCCATACCGACTTCACCTCGCTGAGCAGCAGCGACGTAAAGGGAGAATGGCTCGAAACCATCGGTGAGCCCAAGTATGAGATAAGCTATGAGCAAGGTATGCTGGTAGTGAAATGCTCCGTAACCGGCAAGGCACGTGCCATTGTGGCAAAGCAAAACAACTATGTGGCAAAGATTCTCTGCAACGGCATAGAAGACCGCAACGAGGGTGAAAACTTCAAGAGCGGAGATGATCTCTATCTGGCTTACCAGAGTGCCACCAAGGGCTATCTTTCCGTCTATCTGATAGATGACAACAAGAATGCCTATTGCCTGCTGCCATACCAATCATCAAAAGATGGAAAGGTGGAGGTAGATGCCAACACCCGTTACGTATTCTTCAACCAGAAAACGGCTCAGCCGCTGTTTAATTCTTCTGATGTTGACGAATATACCATGACCTGCGATAAGGCGTCTGAAACGAATTATATCTACATTATCAGCTCTCCTAATCCTTTTATCAAGGCGATAGATAATGCCGTGGAAGGATTGCCAAGAGAATTGAAGTATGATGATTTCCAGAAATGGCTCTCCAAGAACCGCACAGCCGACAAGGATATGCAGGTGGAGATTAAGACGATTGTCGTAAAGAAATAAGTTGATTTACCGATAAGACTCAGGAATAGGAACATAATAAAAAAGCCCGGGACATTTGCCCCGGGCTTTTTTATTTTATGATTTCAAGTACGATGAATGCATTACAGTTTTCTGATTACAGATTCCAACTGCTCACCCAATCCGATGGTATAACCCTGAGAAAAGAATACCACTCTATTGAAGGTATCAGAAATGGTGAAGATAGGCAACAGGTTCTTATTCTGAAGCTTCATGTTCTCTACCATTTCCTTGCGGCAAGAGCCATCCTTGTCAATACCGAAAATGATGTTCTTTGGCAAGCCAGGGAACTCTGATATTCTGAACTTCTTGGCTGAAGCCTCATCCTCGAACAGGAGAACGATAGGACGATTCCACTTTTCAAATACCTGTGCCACCTTGGCGATGTCCTTCAAGGCATGGTTGGTTGGCTCCTGTCCTACACCTATCAATCCCATCACAAAGTAACCACGACCTGTCTGGCTCAAGAGACTTACTTCCTGGTTGCTTGGCAAGAGGATGAACTTCGACTCAGAATTGAAATTGCCCTTCACGGTAATCTCGGTCTCAGAGCTGCGCAAATGCATCTCTACCTTGGTGGTAGCCCCCTGCTTTACGTGGAACATCTGCATTTCTGCAAGCACGCCACCATTAGCCAATCTGGTGCCTGATACCAGCGCATAGTCGCCTTCATCCAAGTCAACACCATTCTTAAATGTATTGCTCCAGGTGCATCCTTCCTCAGGATATTCCAGGAGAGATGTTGAACCATCGGCATTGATGCGATGGATGGTAAAGTGACTGTAGTACTTAGGATCATCCACGGCACCATTATCCGCATATCCCATCACGAACTTGCCCTTGGCAGAAGCCTCCTGCGCAGCATTCTCGAAATCTACATCAATCCACTCACCACCCTTGTGGTTCTTGTATTGAGTCTTCTTGGTCACAGCATCCACCTGAGCCTCGATGCCTAAGCTTCTGGCCACATCCACGAAGAACACCTTGCGGGAACGGTCGTCTGTAAGACGAGAGCGATATACGCCGATAGGAGTCTGAGCTATCTGCAACGCCTTCTTATCAGGATTAATCCTGATGTTCTTCTTCACCCACTCTACCAGGAGACTAGGATTATTCTTGAATGCCACCTGCTTCTTGGCAAATTCCTTCTCGAAGAACTGCTTGAAAGGAGTGATAATCATCTCGTTTTCCACACGTGGTGATAACTCATCGCTCTTGGCATTGAAGTTATCCTCCAGAATATCCATCTGCATATCTCGCAAGTCCTTGGCACTCAGCGTAGAGAGCAAGTTGATGGCTCTATCCAGACGATTCTGATGCTGCACCAGGAAACTGAGGATAACCTTGTGATTTCCACTAGACGCCACCAGGAAATCTACCATCTTCTGAGCCTTGGCTGAAATTTTCCCGTTTGCATCTGATGGGGTAAGTTTCTCTCCCTTGGCTGCCAGGAAAGTTACACCGTTTCTGGTAATATTCTGCTCCTCTATCAATCCGTTTGCCTTCAGAGTAGCCAGCGCACTCTCCTGATTAAAGAAGGTGGCAAGATAAGCATGGCGGATAGAATCCTCGTAGGCAAAACGCTCCAGATTCTTGGCTCTTGCCTCTGGCGAAACCTCTGGAATATTGGCACGCTCTGGAGGAGGAACGATATCGAAAGAATCGCGGAAGAATACTTCCTTCTGCATGGCGCTTGCTCCTACCTCGTGGTTCAAGCGGATAACGATGTTCTTATCCTTGCCGAAGGATGCTTTGGCAAAGCCATACTTGCCGCCCTTGGAAGCCCAGATCATCATGTCGCCCTTACCTGCCGAAAGGAAAGTCTTGCCATCTGCCACGGTATATTTGGTTACCACGGTACAGAACTCCGCATAGTTGTATATCTTGAAATCTACTCTTGCACCATCCACAGGGTTGCCTGCTTCATCTTCGATAGAGAAATCGATGCGGGCAGAAGAACCGTAGTTGTCGATGAGATTGATCTCGGTATAGTTAGACGTGCGGAGCATCACTTCCTCAGGACCATTATAGTCGCCGAATGCCTTGGTATGCATCAGCATGGCACGAGAGGCAGGAGCATTAAACCAAGCCAGATTCAACACAGCTTCCGGCTCACAGGCACCCAGGAAATACCAGGTACCATCTGCCCAAGCCTCAACCCAGGCATGGTTGTCGTCGGTATGTGCCCAACGAGGGGTATAAACCTGGCGTGCAGGAATGCCGATGGCTCTCAAGGCTGCCACGGTGAAAGTACTCTGCTCGCCACATCGTCCGTAAGCCGAACGGATGGTAGAAAGCGGTGCTGAGGTTCTGCCGTCAGATGGCTGATAAGTTACCAGCTCGTGGCACCAGTGGTTCACCTCGAGGATGGCTTCCTTCATTCCCAAACCCTTTACACGCTCCTTCAATTCCTTGAAGAACACCATGCGTGAATTATCCAGGTTCTCGTTGTTGATGCGAACTGGCAGAACGAAATGACGGAAGAGCAGCTCTGGTACCTTATTACCCCAAGCCATCTGGTTGCGTGCCTCGAAACTGGTGCGCACATTCTCCAGGAAGAAGCTGGTAGGATAGTCGGTGACATCAGCCACAGGCATGTAAGCATAGAGGAACTGCAAGGCACCCTGCTCGTCGCCAGTAGCTTTCTGCTGCTTGAGCATCTTCTGATCGTAAAACTGCTTACCTACCAGGTTAACCTTCTGCTTAAAGGCCGTTTCCACCTTCGTACGATAAGCTGCATCGGTAATGAAATGATTATTTGCCGCCATCATTGTCTGCCAAGAGGCTAAAAACACAACAGCGAACATTACTAAAAATTTTCTCATTGTTAGTTAGCTTTTTAATTTCTATTACTATAATCCAGTTAATATATTGATATTTCGATTTAAACTTTCTGCAAAAATAATGTTTTTTTTTGAAATAATGGCTATCACAAAAGAAAAAATGTTATCTTTGCAGAAAAATTCGAGAAATCAAGCAAAAAGAGAAAAGAATTAGCAAGAAATCAAGTAACTAAATGGAAAGAAGAATTAAAGACTATGAACAGAGACGATTTTAAGTTTGAAATATGCGCCAACAGCGTAGAGAGCTGTCTGGCTGCACAGGAAGGCGGTGCCAACCGTGTGGAACTATGCGCAGGCATACCTGAAGGCGGAACTACCCCTTCGTATGGCGAAATAAAAGTGGCGCGCAAGTTATTGAACGAGACCAAGCTCCATGTCATCATCCGTCCTCGCGGTGGTGATTTCCTCTATACTCCTTTGGAGATAGAACGCATGGAAGAAGATATCCGCCTTTGCCGGGAACTCGGCGTGGATGGTGTTGTCATCGGATGCCTTACAGAAGATGGCGAAGTGGATATGGAGGCGAATCGTCGTCTCGTGGAATTGGCAAAAGGTGATAGCGAATTGAAGCCGATGAGTGTAACCTTCCATCGTGCATTCGACCGTGCAGCCAATCCTCAGAAGGCTTTGGAAGATATCATCTCCCTGGGTTGCGACCGCATCCTTACATCGGGTCAGCAGCCAAAGGCTGTAGAAGGTGTAGCTCTTCTTGCAGAACTCAAGAAGATAGCAGCAGGCCGCATCATCATCCTTGCCGGTTGTGGTGTGAACGAGGATAACATCCGCACCATCTTCGATGCCACCGATATTCACGAATATCACTTCTCGGCAAGAGTGAATGTACCTAGCAAGATGAAACAACTCAATACCAATGTTTATATGGGTGCTGAGGGAGCCGATGAAGCCAACTCGCTGGTTACCTCGGCAGAAAGAGTGAAGCAAACCATCGACAACCTTTTGGGGTAAAGTTAGCCAATCTTTTGGGGTAAAGTTTTCCACCAATAAAAAAAGTGTCGCAATCTCTTGAAAACATAGAGATTACGACACTTTTCCAATATGTTATTCACACTAGTCTAAAGTGCAATTTCCACAACCTTATCCATTTCTGTAGGAACCTCACCGAGATTCAAGACCACACCACCTTCGCACTTCTGAATCTTCACAGGTTTCTTGCTGGCAAAATCGAAAGCCTTCTTCACCTTCTGGTTTCCAAGAGGCAAGAAGAGACTCTTATCCTTCAGGTTCAGAATATGAACAAAGAGTCGGTTTCCCTTCTGGGTAGTAACACCCCAATCGTGAGGAGCCACGATGCCGCCACGGGTACCATAGATGGTCTCGCCGTAAGTCTTCATCCACTCTCCCATCTCTGCCAAACGCTCCAAGGCAACAGCAGGAAGCTCACCATCTGGCTGAGGGCCGATATTCATCAGCAGGTTGGCATTCTTGCCGGCTGCATTCACCAGGTAATGAACCAAAGTCTTGGTGGATTTATAATCCTGGTCGGTAATCTTATAACCCCACATACCATTCATCGTCTCACAAGTTTCGAGAGGCAGGCGGCTGATGTCCTGACCCGACAATCCTGCCTTATTCTCTCCAGGAAGATCACGCTCAAAAGCCTGAACATCCTCGCCCTCGAAAGGAGAAGAATGATGGTTGTTGACTATCAAGCATCCTGGCTGCAGGCGATGAATCAACTCATACTGCTCTGGCAACTGCCAGTCGAAGTTAGGATTTTGATCCTGATCCCACCATCCATCAAACCAGATACATCTCACCTTACCGTAGTTGGTAAGAAGTTCAGTAAGCTGATTGTTCATAAACTGATAATAGCTCTTCCAGTTACCCTCAGGGTTAGGGCGACCAGTGCCTCTACCCGTTCTTCCCCAAACAGCATCCTCGCGATACCAGTCAATATGAGAGTAATAAAGATGCAAAGCGATGCCCTGCTTGTGGCACTCATCCGCCAATTCCTTCACGATGTCGCGACGGAAAGGAGTAGCATCTACAATATTATAATCAGAATACTTGGTCTTGAACATAGAGAAACCCTCGTGATGGCGAGTGGTGAAGCAGATGTACTTGGCACCCGAAGCCTTGATGGCAGCCACCCATTTGGCTGCATCAAACTTAGAAGGATAGAAACCGCCAGCCAGCTTGGCATACTCCTTATAGTTCAAATCCTTGTTGGTCATTGTCCATTCGCCGGTGGCGAGCATGCTGTACAATCCCCAATGCAGGAAGATACCGAACTTATCATCCTGGAACTGCTTTCTAGATTCCAAGTTCTCTGGAGAAGGCTGATAATGCTGAGCCTGTGCCTTGTTTTCCTTGGCAGCATCTTTAGTAACGATAGCGTTAGCCGTCAGGCAAGAGCAACCCAAAGTAAGGATTGCAGCACACAATTGTGACTTAAAATTCATTTTAATTCCCATAATTAAATTGTTACAGTTAGTTATTATGGTGCAAATATACAACTTTTTTTTCAGAGCAAAGAGATAAA
>ERZ1026901.1311-NODE-1311-length-14701-cov-7.909805_pt1 | contig 14701 bp, 11 predicted proteins | sample MGYA00380179_ERZ1026901 | MGnify/ENA primary metagenome ERZ1026901 (study PRJEB33269, sample SAMEA4719815) | human gut metagenome | biome: human-associated habitat; feature: organic feature; material: feces | place: Cameroon | collected 2013-10 ... | reverse complement strand
CAATAGGGACAATTTTTAATTTGCTTGATTAAAACAATCAAATTTGATCAATTATAACAATCAAATTTGCTTAACCATTACAATTTAAAAAATTGTCTCTATTGTCTCTATTGTCTTCAAACCTTCTCAAGCGTCTTTGTTGAATGCTTGTTTTTTATTGTTTTAAATACTTTTGGATTGCAAAAAGAAAGCTAAATTTATTTTCCTATTTTTCTGAACTTCTCTAACACGTCACATCTTGTGGTATATTGGTCAACAAGGGTGGGATGTGAAGAAGCAAAGAGGTTGAGCTCTTGTAGTGCTTTATATTGCAGCGATTCGGGTCTGTAGAGATACACCTCGTTCCAGTTTTTGTCGTAGGTTGTGGTGAACCACGGGTCGGAAGGAATGAAGGCAAGGGCATAGATGGCGTGATAACGCATGGCGTTGTCTTTGCTCTTCTTGCAGACGGTCAGATATTTTATTGCCTCTTTCGCATAATCCATCTCCCATGAGCGTGCGCTGTCGCTTACGCTATTGTAGTGATGTGTCAGCCACCAGCAGTCGCCATAACATGAAGCTTGGTAGAAGCGTGTGGCAAGCTTATATGCTATGTCTTCAAGCGGGGCTCCTTCACGGGCTATGCTTGCTTGCGATAGCAGAGTGAGCATCTCTTTGCAGAATTTCAGCTTTTTGTTCGTTGTGACCTTGGCATAATCCCAATCGTCGTTAGTTTTCTGGCGATGGAACCACCGTTCAATGTCATACTGGCGCGTTGCTTCATAGATGCTTATTGCCTGGTTTGACATAAACTCGGTCGTGAGGTCTTGTAGATAAGGTATCGCTTCACTGAAACGACCTTCGGCCATGTATTTTGTGCCTATCAGGTCGTTGAAATATTGCTCGTCTTTGAATGTCCTCGTCACGACATATTGCTCAAGCGCGTTTGAAGGTGTAGAGGTTATATATTTGTAATAACTCAACAGTTGGTCTGCCGTGAGCGAGTCCATCTGTACATAGACCTCGTCTCCAGGCCAGTGGGTCATCATCTGATATCTGTTGTAACCTTCTCTTTCATCAAGATTGTCGACTTTTCTATAATAGTCGTTCTCCTCTTTTCTCATCATGTCACACACGGCGAGAGCGACCAGTGGCTTGCCGCTCTTGACAAAGAGCGGTTCTATGCCCTTGTGTATGACGCGGTCTTTCACGTCGCTGTAGTGGTTGTCATAGACAGATGGGTTGTGGCGTTCTGTCTTGATCTTGCTGTCGAGCCATCTCAGTTCGCCAAGAAGATAGGCCGTATAGTTGTCGTCAAGCTGTGAGCTGCGTGTTGTAATGAGCATGCGTATGGCCCTTGCGTTATCGCGCATTCGTGGTGTGCCGTTGGCGTTGATGGCTTGCGTTGCCTCGTTCATGGCTTGCTGTTGGTTTCCCAACAGATAGTTGACCATTGCTGCGGCAGATAACCACAGACAAGGATATTTGCTCTTGTTGTCATTGCCCACAGTGTTGGCAAAGTTTACAAATTCGAGAGCTTCTTTCCTGTATATGCGTTTCGCGTCAATGAGGTCGAACCATTCTGTGTCGTTGGCATCTTCAGGCTTTGTGTCAAGCGTTTCCTGAACGTTGTTTACAAAGTCTTGAACCAGATAGTTGAGCGACGGCGAGTTAGGGCTTTGTTGGTAGATCGTCTTGATGCCAGCAAGGCTGCGGTAGTTGCCAATAACCCTTTTTATAGATGCCATATCTCCCGACACCGCATATTGGTCGCATGCAGCAAGACGTTTGCCACTTTTGTAAAGGGCGCGTGCGTAGATGTTTTGCATGGCATCGCGCCAACAGGTCTTTGTAAATTTCTTTGCTGTGTTGTTCCACAGGTTGGCGTTGGCGGTGTTATAGCCGAGAATCATGTTAAGGCGCATCTGTAGCAAGACATATTGTTGCTTCAGCTTAGAGCCACGATAAGCCTTGGCAGCGGCAAGAATGGCGAGAGCTTTCTGTTTGCGTTCGGCTATCTCTTGCTTTGTGGGATAGTGCCATCCGTCAATCGTGAACAGGTCGCACACGCTGATGTAGCGGTTCAGTAGTTTCAAGTAGGTCACCATGGCGTTGTCGCCCTTGGCTTGAGCAATCTTAAGAATCTCTTCTGAATGGTTTGCGTAGAAACTGTTGGTGAACTGTTCGTAATAGCTTTGCTTTATCTTGCCTTGGCAATAGTCAATCCAATAACTGTTGATGTCGGCCAGATAGGTGGGGCCGTCAAGAGCGTCGCGGTGGAAGACGCTAAACATGTATCTGTTGTGTGTGGGCCCTTCTGATATGCAAGCCAACGGTTTACATGTTGGAATGGTTGTGAGCAGACAAACCGCGATTATAAATTTCTTCATATTTGTATGTGTTGAATGTTTTCAGATTGTTGTTGTTAAGATCGAATAAAATTATCTCATTGTTGGCATCTGCGCGTCTTTGGTCAACAGCTTTTATGGCATCTGTGATGTCGGCCATTGACGGCTGACGTGTGCAGATGCTGTCGGTGGGCAACAGAGGATATTCATCGTCCGAGTGGATGATGCCCACAAACTGTCTGCCGCGGAAGAGAACACGCCAGGCGAACATGGGATAGGCGGTCGACAAAGGTAGCTTATAAGCCTTGAGATGTTTGAGATAGGGTGCTGCATCGCGCATGTCGAGGATGGGCTTGTGGCAGTTGATGTCGGCCACATTGCCCGTGTTATACATCATGAGCACGCCACGGTCTACAGGTGGAGGTGTCTGTGCGAGCTGGTGCAGGCGGATGGTAGACGACAGTTTGATGCCTCGGGCGTGGCACAGCTTCAGCATTGTTGCCATGAAACGATGATAAGCCTGACGGGTGGATGAGGTCCAGTCGCAGTCGATCTGCATCTCCTTGACGCCCGTCACATCATTGGTTTCACACATCTGCATCACCCTGTCCACTATCTGCTTTGCCAGTTGTTGCCTGTCGCCCCGCAGACATTCGGGCATGAGAAAGACCGTTGGCACGATGTCCATGTTTTTGGGCAATGGTGTTACAAACCTCGCTGTGGCGTTGGGTGTGGCGTTGCCCTGTTCGTCAAGCACGACATCAAAGAATCTTACATACATACGGCTGATGTCATGGCTTTTCAGAAACTGTAGCTTGGTGCTGTCCATGTTTATTTGTGTCGTCCATAGGTAGACGGCACGTTTGCTTGGCTGAACAATCGTGTTACTGTTGCATCCTGTCATGAGCAATGTTGACAGAAGCACAGCAAAAAGTGAGAAAAAGATGTTGTTGCCCTCTCGCATGGTTCTTCGTTTTTGGTCTATCCTTTTTTTTGTTTGTGTGTGCGAAGATAAAATCTTCCGTGTGTGCGAAGATACAAAAAGAATTGTTATGAATGGTTTTTTGTTGTATTTTTCTTAACGAAAAAAGGTTTAAAAATAAAAAAAAGCCGCTGAATGATCAGCAGCTTTTTGTCGTTAAGGGTGGAGCTGGAGGGATTCGAACCCTCGTCCAAACAGGGAAACCATATGCTTTCTACATGCTTATTCTGGCCTTCGGTTTTCGTGTTGCGACAAGACCCAGACCACCAATCGCAACCTTATCCTCTAAAATTTCACCCGTGCAGCGAGGCATACAAGAGCTATTTCCGATTTACCTGCACCGCTTGATCCTCAGATTCGGAACAACATCCTTGGAGCGGTGTCTCGTTCTGCCACCTTGTGGCGGAATAAAGCTAATCTACTGTGCTTCGATTAAGCAGCGAGAGCGTAATTGTTTTCGCCAATTAAATTTGTGACCATTGGGATTAGGGAGCCAACAGACGACGCTCCGCATGCTTACATACCATTCCAACCCGCTGTCAAATCCAGTCAACCCCTTGTTGCTGTTCACATCACTCTTTATGAGCATTGTGGCGACATTAGATAAGAATGATTATCTATGAACTGCAAATTTACTATTTCTTTCTTTCATTGCCAAATCTTTAGCTGTGTTTTTTCTTTTTGCGCGAAAATTTATGTAATTTTGCAGCCGAAACACTAATTTTGGGTATGGAAAGAGGCTTATTTAACCGCACGGAGCGACTTGTCGGTAAGGATGTTATGCACACCATTAAAAACAAGCGCGTTATAATTTTTGGCGTTGGAGGAGTGGGTAGCTGGTGTGCCGAGTGTCTGGTGCGCTCAGGAATCTGTCATCTCACCATTGTCGATTCCGACTGTGTGTGTGTGACCAACATCAATCGTCAGCTTATGGCCACAACCAAGACTATAGGCCAGGCTAAGGTCGATGTGCTTAAAGCAAGGTTGCTTGACATCAATCCTCAGGCAGAGATTGTTGCTTTACAGAAGATTTATAGTGACGAGGCGGCTTCCGATTTTTGTTTAGACAGTTACGATTACATCATAGATGCCATCGACTCGCTTAAAGACAAGGCAAGCCTCATTCTTCGGGCATGTCAAACCCAAGCGGTGTTTTTCTCTTCCATGGGTGCAGCTCTGAAGATGGATCCTACCCAGATCAAGGTTGCTGAGTTTTGGAAGGTGCGCGGTTGCCCGCTTGGTGCTGCCATTCGAAAGAAATTTAAGCACATGAAGGTGCGTCCCGCACATAAGTTTAAGTGTGTCTACAGCGAGCAAGTTCTCGAAAACCGCGGCGATGATTTCGATTGTTCTGCATGCGTGTGCGACTGTCCCAAAGCTAAAGGAGATCAGGCTGACGGTTCTCTTGCAAGTCACGATTGGAACGCCACGAAGGCGCAGATCAACGGCAGCATGGCTCACATAACAGCCATCTTTGGTTTCACTATTGGCGGTCTGGTGCTCGATGATATCTATACCAAAGCACAGGGTTCAGAAGAATAAAAAGTGAGAGAATTGTATGAGTAGCGAAAATTGAGCACTTGCAGATACAACATTTTTCACTTTTTATAGTTATATAATAATAGAAAGGTGTGCCATTGGTGCGAAGAGAGGTTGTGCCATTGGTGGTTTTACATCTTTATAAATGAAAGACAACCAAAAGAACAAAAAAAGTAATGAATCAAACGATAAGTATCGAAGCCTCACATGACAGAATGGGAGCGGTAGAGCATTTCATAAAAAGGCTTGCCGACATCATGTGCTCGTTGTTGGGGCTGATACTCTTGTCGCCTGTTTATGCGGTCATCGTGGTGTTGATGAAGCGTCAGCACAACGGCTCGGTGTTTTTCCGTCAAGAGCGAATCGGCTACAAAGGAAAGCCGTTCACCATATATAAGTTTAGGACCATGAGCAGCGTCATTGAGGATAAAGGGCCGCAGCTTGTTGCAAAGAGCGACAGCACATGCTCAACCCCGTTGGAGATGTTCCTTCGCGATCATCATCTCGACGAGCTTCCGCAGCTGTGGAATGTGCTGAAAGGTGACATGTCGCTGGTGGGTCCACGCCCTGAGCGCCGCTATTTCATAGACAAGATAATGGAGCATGATGCCAGTTATCCGCTTGTCTTTGAGATGCGACCTGGTCTCACGTCAGAAGCCACCCTCTACAACGGCTATACCGACACCATGGAGAAGATGCTTACGCGTCTGCACATGGACATCGCATATCTGAAGAAGCGCACGCTTTGGACAGACGTGACAATAATATTCAAGACCTTTGCAAGCATTGTGAGCGGACGTAAGTTCTAATCGCTGCTCTGTGAAAGTAAACGAATCAGACATTTTTAATATTCGATATTATATTTTTTCTTTTAAAGAAGACAATTTTATTGTGGTTATGAGAAAACTTGCTATATTCTTCTTTTTTATGCTTATGGCGCCTCTGGGCATCATGGCACAGTCGTCGATGACAGACAGCCAGGTTATGGAGTTTGTCATGAAGGAACATGAGGCTGGCACGTCACAGGCGCAGATCGTGACGAAACTGATGCAGAGAGGTGTTGACATTCAGCAGATAAGAAGAGTGAGACAGAAGTATGAGGGCATGGTTAAAGACGGCAATGGCTATGGTGCTAAAGGTTCTGCCGCATCAACCAACAGCCGCATGCGCAAGAACAACGGCGCGTTGAAGAACCCTGTTGAGGGAACGGGCAGTCTTGATAACGAGGCGAAAAGCCGCAACGCCAACAACTATCGTTCAGCACGCGTGGCTCCGTTGTCAGAAAACTATTACATGGACGAAAACGACCGCTTGCAGATGGAGGCAGAGATGGGTAACCTCTTGCCTGTCGACTCGGCAACCATGATAAAGCAGCTTCAAGACCAGCTCACCAATAACCACAGAAAGGTGTTTGGACGTGACATCTTCAACAACAAGAATCTTACGTTTGAACCCAACATGAACATCGCCACACCACAAAACTATCGTCTTGGTCCTGGCGATGCCGTCATTGTTGACATCTACGGCGCTTCACAGAAGACCATTCAGAGCGAGGTGTCGCCCGATGGCGAGATCAATATTGAAGGCTACGGCCCCGTTCAGGTTAGCGGTCTGACTGTGGCACAAGCCAACGCTCGTCTGCGCTCAACGCTTGGTAGCCGCTATAGCAGCAGCCGCGTGAAGCTCACAGTGGGCCAGACACGCACCATCATGGTAAACGTTATGGGTGAGGTGATGGCCCCTGGCACATACACGCTGTCGGCTTTCGCCACCGTGTTCCACGCTCTCTACATGGCAGGTGGCACGAACGAACTTGGAACGCTGCGTAACATTAAGGTCTATCGCCATAACCGTCTAGTGTCGGTGGTCGACATCTACGACTATATTCTCAACGGCAAGCTCACGGGCAACGTGCGTCTTGCCGACAACGATGTTATTGTTGTAGGACCTTACGACTGCCTGGTCAACATCTCAGGCAAGGTTAAGCGCCCGATGTTCTATGAGATGAAGCAGAGCGAGAGCATTGCCTCGTTGCTCAAATATGCAGGCAACTTCTCAGGCGATGCCTATCGTAAAACCGTGCGTGTGAACCGCAAAACGGGTAAGGAGTATGCTGTCTTCAACGTGGGAGAATTTGACTTCTCAAGTTTTCGCATTGCTGATGGCGACTCTGTAAGTGTCGACTCTATCATTCCGCGCTATTCAAACACAGTAGAACTGAAGGGTGCCGTGTTCCGTCCTGGCTTGTATAACATAGGCGAGCAGGTGAACAGCGTCCGCTCGCTCATTGAACATGCTGACGGACTGAAGGAAGAGGCGTTCACCAACCGTGCTGTCCTCCATCGCATGAAGGAAGACCGCACGCTGGAGGTGGTGAGCGTTGACGTGGCAGGCATCATGTCGGGCAAGGTGGCTGACGTGCCTCTGAAAGAAAACGATGTGCTGTTCATTCCTACCAAGCGTGAACGCATGTCAGACCGCACCATAACCATTCGCGGAGAGGTGCAGTATCCCGGCGTTTACAAATATGCAGAGAACGAGACAGTTGAAGATTTCGTGCTTCAGGCAGGCGGACTGACCGACAAGGCATCGCTTGTGAACGTCAGCGTTAGCCGTCGTGTCAACGACCCTAAGGCGCTGCGTCCAGACAGCATCATCGCTAAAAACTACACCATGTCGCTGAAAGACGGCTTTGTTGTGGACGGCACACCGGGCTTCGTGCTCATGCCTTTCGATGAGGTGTTCATAAGAAAGAGCCCTGCTTACATCGAGCAGCAGAACGTGAGCGTGGAGGGAGAGGTTATGTTTGCCGGAACCTACACCTTGTCGCGCAACAACACACGCTTGAGTCATCTTTATCAGAAATCGGGCGGCAGCAACGGTCTGGCTTACATCAAGGGTGCCAAGCTCATGCGCCGTGCTACCGAAGCAGAGAAAGATCGCATGCGTGCAGCGCTGAAGATGCAGCAGGAGCAACAGCAGAAGAACCTGTTGGAGCTGGCCGCAAGCAGCAACAACTCGAGTGGCATACAACAAGCAGCTGAGGGAGCAAAGGAGGCAAACCTTGCTAAGTTTAATGTGCCCGATGAGTATCCTGTAGGCATCGATCTTGAAGAGGCCATTAAGCACCCGGGCAGCGATGCCGACATCATTCTTCGTGAGGGCGACCGACTGGTTGTGCCTCAATATAACGGAACGGTGAAGGTCAATGGCGCTGTGATGTACGCCAACACCGTGGCTTATGAGAAGGGTCGTCGCGCAAGCTATTATATTGACCAAGCCGGTGGCTACGCTTCTGACGCTGTAAAGAAGCGCACATACATTATCTATATGAACGGCAAGGTTGCCAAGCTCACTCATGGAGCAAAGGTTCTGCCAGGCTGCGAGATCGTGGTTCCTGCCAAGCTGAAGCGTAAGATGAGCGTTGCTGAGACCATGAGCCTCGGATCAAGCATGTCATCGATAGCAGCGATGATAGCTACTATTGCTAACATGTCGAAGTAAGAATAGTAAAACATTTCTTGGAAAGGAGTCATTCTAATGAAATATCCTATAGGAATACAAGATTTCGAAGACTTGCGACGTAATTGTTATGCATATGTTGACAAGACCAACTTTGTGTACAAGCTCGCAGATGAGGGCAAATATTACTTTCTGAGTCGCCCGCGCCGATTCGGAAAGAGTCTCTTCCTGTCAACTTTGGAAGCATACTTCCAAGGTAAGAAGGAACTATTCGAAGGGCTGGCCATTTATGACATGGAGAAGGAATGGAAAAAATACCCTATATTCCATATAGATCTCAACACAGCCAACTTTCGAGAAAAAGACAGCTTATATATTGTGCTTAACGACTACCTCACGGCTTGGGAGAAAAAATATGGAGCCCGTGAGTCAGAAGCCACACTTGCCCTTCGTTTCAAAGGTGTGATAGCAAGAGCAGCAGAGAAAGAAGGATGTGGTGTCGTAATTCTTGTCGATGAATACGACAAACCCATACTTCAGACCTTGAGCGCCCCAGAGCTACAGGCAGAACACCGTGCACAGCTGAAAGCCTTCTATTCGGTTCTGAAGACGCAAGACCGATACATCAAGTTTGCATTCCTCACAGGTGTAACCAAGTTTGGCAAGGTAAGCGTGTTCAGCGACCTCAACAACCTGACGGACATCTCGATGGATTACCGCTATATCAGCATCTGCGGAATGACAGAGAAAGAACTGCTCGAAAATTTCAAGGAAGGAATCAGCCAACTTGCTGAAGCCAATGGCGATACAGAACAAGCCACGATAGCAAAGCTAAAGGCAAGATACGACGGCTATCATTTTGAGGAACATACAGAAGGAATCTTTAACCCATTCAGCGTACTGAACACGTTGGCAAAACTTCGCTTTAAAAACTACTGGTTTGAGACAGGCACACCAACATTCCTTGTCGACTTGCTGAAAAAGCACAACTATCGCTTGCCTGACATGACAAAGGAAAGGGTGTCTGACGATGTAATAAACAGCGTTGATTCTCTGTCAACCAATCCGATACCTGTGATATACCAGAGTGGCTACCTCACAATAAAAGGCTATGACGAAAGGTTTAAGAAATATCTGCTTGGCTTCCCGAACAAGGAGGTGGAAGAAGGCTTCCTTAACTTCCTTTTGCCGTTATACACATCGGCAGGTTCCGAATCGCCATTCATGGTTGACGAATTTGTAAAGGACGTAGAAGCAGGCAACCCAGAACAATTCTTGAAGCGTCTCACAGCCTTCTTCGCTTCCAACAGCTATCAGGTAGCAGGCGATGCGGAGCTGTACTTTCAGAATGCTCTATATCTTGTTTTCAAGATTATGGGTTTCTATACGCATGTGGAGTTGCCAACAAGCGAAGGAAGAATGGACATTCTTATTAAAACTTCCGACTACATTTACATCATTGAATGTAAATTGGATGGAAGTGCAGAAGAAGCTCTGCAACAGATAGAATCCAAAAACTATGCTGCTCCTTTCGCTATGGATAAACGAACTGTAATTAAGCTCGGCATAAACTTCTCCAGCAAGACGAGGGGAGTTGAGAGCTGGAAGTTGGGATAAGGTGTGTCTTCAATAGCAGCGGTGATTGCTACTGTTGCTAACATTTCAAAGTAAGGTGTGGCATTTAGTATGTGGCCTGTTTTGGCTAACGTTATAGAAAATGAAATTAAAATGGAAAAGAAAGAAGGTTATATAAACGTGTCGGAAATGATGCAGACAGTACTTGGCAAGAAGAAATTGTTTTTCATTTCTCTTCCCATAGCGGTAGTCATTTCTTCGCTCATAATAATTTGCGTACCCCGTTCCTACACAGCAAGCTCTATGCTTGTGCCAGAGATGGGAAATGCTGCGGATCTTGGAACTGTTGGATCATTGGCTTCAAGCTTTGGCATTGACCTTAATCAGGGTGGTGGAACAGATGCTATCTCACCGCTTCTCTATCCAGATTTGCTTAATGATAATGGCTTTGTTGCCAGTCTGCTCAAAATACAAGTTGAAACACAGGATGGTGCTGTGAAATGTTCTTATTATGAATATCTTAAGAAGCATCAGAAACATGCGTGGTGGACCAAGGCTATGGGAGCTGTAAAGCGTGTCTTCAAATCGAAAAATGTTAAACGTGGAAACGATAAGGATGCATTTGAAAATCCTTATTACCTCTCAAAAGATAATGATGACATCGTTAATGCCGTAAGACAATTAATAGGACTGACGGTAGACAAGAAGACAGGCGTTATAACTATACACACACAGGCACAGGATCCGTTGATTTGTAAATGTCTTGCAGACTCGGTGTCTTCAAAACTTCAAGTGTTTATAACCAACTATCGTACCCAGAAGGCTCGTCACGATGTGGAATATTACAAGTCGTTGACGGCAAAAACCAAAGCCGACTATGAAAAGGCTCGCCGCTTGTATGGTAGCTATTCTGATGCAAATATGGATCTTGTTCTTGAGAGCGTGCGCTCAAAGCAGAATGATCTTGAAAACGACATGCAACTTAAGTTTAATGCCTACACGGCAATGGTAACCCAGTTACAAGCAGCAGAGGCAAAGCTTCGTGAGCGTACCCCAGCCTTCACTATGTTACAAGGAGCAAGTGTGCCAATAAAGCCCGCCAAGCCTCGTCGTATGATTTTCGTTCTTGCTATTACGATGCTTGTGTTTGTTGGTGATTTGGCATATGTATTAAAAGGTTATATTTTAGGTAAGAATTGATGTTTTTGTCAAAAGAAAAACTTCTTATTGCATATTATTACATTGCACTCATTGTTTTTGCAGTGAGTGCATGTGCTGTTATGTTTTATGAGGAATCAGATGGTGGAGGAATATATAGGAGTGTGTTAATATCCATTACTTTAATATGTTGGGGAGTTTTTATCTTTAGACCATTATCAAAGGGATATTTAATAGAGAAACCTTCTAAGACAATAATCTTTTTCAACATTTACTTGTTGGCTTTATGCATAACATTAGTGTTCCCCGTAGGTGAAATTACGTTGGTATCTTATGTTATCAGCTTTTTTTGGTCTTTTCTGCCATTGCTTATTCTCAACACTACTTACTATTATGTTCTTCATAAAGGTGATAGTGTCTTTTTGAAAATGACTTTTTTAGCAATGACAGTAATGTTTTTACTTACCTATTATAGTTTTTATGATGTAGATAATATCTTGCTGAATGTGCATTTAGGCTCATCTTATTATTCTCTCTACATGTTGCCATTGCTTTTGGTGTGTCCATTTAAAATTATTAGAACACTGTTGATAATTATTGTTTGTTTAGCCGTTTTTTCATCAGTAAAGCGTGGAGGAGTGTTGGCCCTTGCTCTTGCTTTAATGGCTTATATTATATCAAACCAATATGTCACCAAGCATGGAAAATTTACAAAGATAATTATTGGTGTCTGTGTGTTAGTAGCTTTTGCTGCTATTTTTGCATATATAGGTACTTTGGGTGATAACAATGTGTTTGAACGTTTTGAGAGCATTCAAGAAGATGGAGGAAGTGGACGTACTGACGTTTGGGAAGAAGCGTGGAGGTTAATTAATAGTCAGGATATTTTACATTTTATTATTGGTAATGGATTCAATGCTGTAGTGCATAGTTCCCGATATGTATTGTCAGCCCATAATGACTACCTTGAGGCTTGGTATGATTTTGGAATTATAGGAATGGTGTTGTATGTCTTGTCAATGATGTCACTTTTTAAAGACATAATTGTTTGTATAAAAGTTAAAAGACAGTACGCTCCAGCAATGGCCGCTCTTGGGTCTATAATACTTGTTCTTAGTATGATTTCACATATCGCAATATATTATTGGTTTAATGTTGTCGTTCTCTCTATTGCTTATTTTGAGGGATGTTACGACCGTGATTTAAAAAACAATGACTGAAAGAAAAACTAGTTCTCGTATTATCTCAAACGTTTTTTGGTCTTTAGCAGGAAAACTGACAGGTCTTATAAGTGCTTTGCTTGTTGGTATATTTGTCGCACGGTATCTTGGTCCCACACAATATGGTGTGATGAACTATGCTGTTAGTTTTGTAACCTTATTCCTTGTTATTGCCACCTTTGGTTTTGAAAATATAGAGATAAGAGAAGAGGCGAAAGCCAATGATCAGAAAGACACCATTTTGGGTACAGTTTTTGTTCTCCGTCTGTTACTTTCGCTTGTCACCATAATTCTTATTTCTGTTGTCGCTTATATTAACGAAGCAGACCTCTACACTTTTGGCATCATAATGGTGTATGCCATCACCGTCATGCTCACGCCGTTTGATGTGATACGCAACTATTTTACCTCGCTTGTCCAGAACGAATATATTGTGAAGGTCGGTATCTTCCGTACGGTGCTTTCTGGTGTTATCAAGGTTGTACTGTTGCTTGTCCATGCCTCTCTTGTGTGGTTCGTTATTTCCTTGGTCTTTGATGCATTTGTCTTGGCGCAAGGCTATTGTTATGTCTATAAGAAAAAGATAGGTAGCATGCGTTCTTGGCGATTTAATAAAGCGTGGGCACGCTATCTCTTGCGCCAATCGTTTCCGTTGTTGCTCTCGGGGGTGGCGGCAACGATATTCTTACAGATAGACCAAATCATGATAGGCAACATGATTGATAAAACATCGGTAGGCTATTTTTCTGTGGCTTCTAAATTTGTAGAGGTTATGCTCTATGTGCCTACTATCCTTATACAAACTGTCAGTCCGTTGCTTGTAAAGGAACGTAAGAACAATATCGAGTCGTATCGTGAGAAAGCGCAAATGTTTATGAACATCACGGTGTGGTCGTGCGTGCTGTGTGCCATATTCATGGCTTTATGCTCTCGTTATATCGTGCTATGGACATTTGGTATGAAATATTTTGCCTCTATAGTGATTTTGCAGATTTTGTCTTTCAAAATAGTTGGTGTCGCACTTAACATCGTTTCGGGCCAGTTATTGATTATCGAGGAGAAACAAAAATATTTTGTGTTGCGTAGTCTTAGTGGCTGTGTCGTTTGCGTGGTTCTTAACATGCTTGTCATAACACGATTTGGAGTGGGGGGCGTTGCGGCAGTGGCTATTGCCACACAGTTGGCAGCAGGCTTTCTCATACATCTCTTCATTCCGACATACCGTTACATGTTTTTCATGCAAATAAGATCTTTACTTGTTGGTTGGAGGGACTTGTATAAAATAAAAATGCTTTTAGGCCGTTGATTAAATATAACGCTCTTCTTTCTTTTAATGAAGATGCGTGATTGTTAATGTTTAAAACAGTGTTTGTTGATGCTTAAACAGTTTTTGTATGAAGAAGTTATTGATTAAGATTTTTGAACATATCCCTTGTTCTGATTGGATTTACCACAAGTATCTTCTGTTTAAGGGACGGCAACGCAAGGTGAGTCTTGGAAGTAAAAACGCAGATAAGACTTTCTATGTGATAGGCTGGAACGATGAAAGAGGTGGACTGTTTTGGCTTGTAAATAAAGTGTGCATGCACATAGCCTATGCGTTGGACAATGGTTACATTCCTGTTGTAGATTTGAAAAACTACATAACCCAATACTCCTTGAAGAATGTTAAAGAGAGGGAAAATGTGTGGGAGATGTTTTTCAAACAGCCAGCGGGATACGGACTTGAAGATGTGGCTGGTAGCAAAAATGTGATAATTAACCGAATGTCTCCAGCCCCTTCAAAGAAGTACCTTATGGGACAGGCTGAGTTTTATGATCAGCCAGAGAGGATAGCCTATTTCCGAAATATCTTCAAGCAGTACATCCTTCCAAACGACAAGACGTTAGAATATCTTAAAGCCAAAGAGCAACAACTTCTTGAAGGTAAGGGACGTGTGCTTGGCATCTTGTGTCGTGGAACCGACTATGTTGTGGCAAGGCCAAAGAACCATCCTGTTCAACCAGATGTGAAGCAGATAATAAAGGATGCAAGATTGGTGATGAAGGAGAAATGTTGTGACTATGTGTTTGTGGCAACTGAAGACAAAGATATGCTATCTACATTAAAAGCTGAGTTTGGCGATAAGTTGTTGTATATCGACCAACGCAGGTACAGCGGCAAAGACATGCGCTCAGACCAACTGCTTGCACAGGTTAAGGAGAAAGATTGTGAGCGTGATCCTCTAAAAGATGCGTTAGATTATTTTGCTGCCATATATCTGCTTACTCATTGTTGCTGTTTCATAGGAGGGCGTACAGGAGGTACAAAAGGAGTCCTTTTAATGGAAGAAGAGTTTGAATATATAAAAATTTATAATTTGGGACTGTATAAGTAATATTTTAGATAAAATAACGTTCTGTTAGTATAATTACCATAAAAAAACTTAGAACTTTAG
>ERZ1026901.1310-NODE-1310-length-14717-cov-8.940322_pt1 | contig 14717 bp, 13 predicted proteins | sample MGYA00380179_ERZ1026901 | MGnify/ENA primary metagenome ERZ1026901 (study PRJEB33269, sample SAMEA4719815) | human gut metagenome | biome: human-associated habitat; feature: organic feature; material: feces | place: Cameroon | collected 2013-10 ... | reverse complement strand
ACAAATAAACTTTTCAGAACTTTAAAGATCACCTGTTTATGTATGGCTTTAACCGCAGCGCTTCCGATCGTTTCCTTCGCGGATGAGCAGACTGCAGCTGTAAAAGAGGATAAGATGGTAGTAAAGATCATCCACCTCGATGAAAACGGAAATCCGCTGGAAGCGGACAAGCAGACAGAAACAGAGACAGCAAAAGAGGAGACAGAGAGTTCCGAAAAGACAACAGATACAGAGGAAGCTGATGCTGATACAGAGGAGGCAGAAGCTGATCCTGACGAGGATGAAGCGGAAGAGGAAGAAGCTGTTGAGGAGATCGAGGCAGCGATCGAAGTTGAGAATGATCTCCGTTCCGAAATCGTTACATATGCACTTCAGTTTGTAGGAAACCGTTACAAATACGGTGGAACAAATCCGAATACCGGTGTTGACTGTTCCGGATTTACATCCTACGTAATGCGTCACGCAGCAGGCGTAGAGCTCCCGCATTCTTCCGGCGGACAGTCCCGCATGGGTCGTGTGGTAAGCAGCTCCGAGATGCGCCCGGGTGATATTATCAGCTATGGTTCCGGAAAGAGGATCAACCATGTTGCGCTCTATATCGGAAATGGACAGATCGTACATGCCTCCACAGAGAGAACCGGGATTAAGGTTTCCAGATGGAACTACCGTACACCGGTGAGGATCGTGAATGTACTTGGTGACTAACCTGAAATTGGATAAAGGATAAAAAGGATTAAAAAAGTGCCCTTTGCAGCAGATTTTTGAGGATTGCTGCTGAGGGCACTTTTGCGTACTATCTTTGCTGGCGGTTTCCGGCATGAAGGATGATCTTAAACACGCCGGCCTGTTCCAACGTCTTTGCCACAAGGAAAAAGATCAGGGAGTCCACAGGCCACTGGATCAGGTTCTTGATGGCGCGGGCCGGCAGGATCGCTAAAAATCCTTTTCCGTTTAAAAGCGTCAGCCAGTAGGTTCCGAGGATGATGTTACAGAGAATGATCACCACGAGCTTTGCTGTGAGGATCCGCGGCAGGGAAAGGTTCTTTTTATAGAAGAACAGGCCGTAGATAAATGCCGCAAGCATCGCGTTGAATGTAAAGCCCGGCATAAATCCGCCGTCCGGCTTTAACATAAACTTGATCACATCCATAGCGCCGCCGAATAATCCGCCGACGACCGGGCCGAACAGATAATCCACCAGCATATTTGGGATCGAACCGAAGCCGATCTTTAAGTTTGGTGTGATCTTAAAAGAGTAGTATCCAAGTACAACGGATAGTGCGCCGAACATGGCGCAGGTAGTGATGGTGGTGACCTTCTTAAATTCACGGGATGATTCAAAGATCCTGGAAAAGAGGTCGCTTGAGCTTTTTTGCATAAAAAAATACCTCCTTTGCAGATTCTCGGACCACAACAGGAGATAATATACGGAGCTATCTTCTGATGCAGCGGGATGCGATATGTGCACCGCGGGAAAATCCCTTCGTCCTGCCAGCAACTCCCTGTCTGGCGGGCACTTGACGCGCACACGTCTACTCTGCATGTTTGTTTGATGTTTGAGGAACATTCCTCATTGCAATTACAGTAACATAAGAACGGGCAGATGTAAAGAATGAGTTGCAGATAAGTGGATTTTGTCAATCTTCAGTATAGAAAATCCCGCTGCAGCATGCACTTAAGGGGAAAATGTATACTGCAGCGGGATAGAAAATTTCTATAGGGGAAAAACGGATTGAAACCTTGACTGGATCGCTCAATCAGTTACGGCGTTTGGAGAGAACCATCATAATTACGGGTTTGTGTCCAGGTTGTAACAGGATGTGCTGGTGGGTATTTGAGAGCGGCTTTTTCATCAATATCAACCCCAAGTCCGGGAAGCTCGTTTCCATATACGAAACCATCATTTCCATATTCAGGAATGTTTTTAAATACTTCATGCATTGCCTCGTCAGCATTGCGCCCTGCATTTTGCTGAAGAAAATCATAGGTTTTAATTCCACTCCATTCCTGAAGTCCAAAATTCGGAATTGCGAGATCGATGTTGATCAACGCAGATGCAGCAACCGGTGACATATCTGGCGGACAATGCCAGCAGGTACGGATATCAAACTGTGCGGCAAATGCGGCCATCCGAAGAGCAGGGGTGATGCCTCCGATATCTGAAATATGAGCGCGGAGATAATCAACACTTCGCTCAATGACGGCAGTCTGCCATTCGTTATTGTTCACGTACAGCTCTCCATGGCTTAGAGGCGTTGTGCAGAAATTATGGATCTCACGTAGCCAGCCGACATTTTCTGGAGAAACAACGTCCTCGAGGAAAAAAAGATGGAAAGGATCCATCTCCTGGCAGAACCGTCTGGCTTCAATCGGATTGATACGTTCATGAACATCATGAATCAGCTCGAGGGAATATCCGAAGTGATCACGAATCTTTCCAAACATTTTAATAGTATTTCGCATGTACTCCGGCGAATCAATATAAGTACCGATCTGCGCACCTTTTGCTGCCTGCTTTGGCGGGGCACCAAAAGGTGTGCCGCCGTAGATTCCGTTCTGGCAGCGTACATAGCGTAGACCGACCTCTTTATATTTTTCAATATTTTCAATTAATTCTTCGGTGGTTGATCCGTCTGCATGCTGATAGACCGGAATGCCGTCACGCAATTTTCCGCCTAAAAGTTGGTAGAGAGGCATGTTTGCCATTTTACCTTTGATATCCCAGAGGGCCATATCAACACCGGAAATGGCATTGTTCTCAATTGGACCGGACCGCCAGTACGCGTTTTGGTGGATGAGCTGCCAGATATCAGAGATACGATCAACATCCCGCCCGACCAATAGCGGTTCAATGTATTGCTCGACCAGATGCCGGATTGTGGCAGAACGATATGCAAAAGTTGCGCAGCCGAGACCGTATAGTCCAGGTTCTGTGGTTTCTATTTTAACAACGAGAAGATTAATTCCGCCGGGAGCGGTTTCGATAGCGCGGACAGATCGGATTTTTGGAATCATAAGAGTACCTCCTGAATTTGAAATGTAGACATGTAATACAAGATACCGTAATCTTACTATAATGCATTTTGAAATAAAATACAAGTAAAATACAAGACAAAACTGCAATAAAATTTAAAATGGAATAAATGCACAAAAAATAGAACTCAAGATGTGCAAAATACACAAATTAGCGAAAAAAATATGGCACTTTATTGACACACAGGAGAATACATGATAACATCATCTTGTAATACAAGTGCGAAAGCAAAAACGTGCAACACATGTAATGGAGGGAATGTTATGAAGAGAAAATTAGCAGTCGTTTTAGCAGCAGCAATTGCAGCAATGTCCATGACGGGATGCCTGGGCAATACTGCGACAACGCAGACTACAGCAGCAGAAACACAGTCAGCAGCATCAGAAGCCCAGACCACAGAAGGAGATGAAAGGAAAACAGAGAATTCAGAGAATCTGACATATCAGTTTGATACAGCAAATGTGGAAAGTCATACATTTTCCTTATCAACAACGGCTTCCAGTGGAAGTGCACTGGCAGATGTCACCCATCATTTTGCAGATCGCGTGGAAGAACTTTCTGATGGAAAAATGAAAGTGGATGTGTTTGAAGGATCTTCCCTGGGAACAGAGGCACAGAATCTTGAGGCTTTGACAGCAGGTACATTGGATATGGCGGTCATTGCAGTTGAATTCTATGTAAACTCAATTCCTCAGCTCGGAGCTTTGATCCTTCCGTATATGTATGATGATTATGATCAGGTTCAGAAGGTTCTTGAGAGTGAGGCTGGTGAATATGCGTCAGAACAGCTCCGTGAGGTTGCAAAGGTCCAGAATCTTGGATATTATGTTATGGCATTCCGCAACATGTATTCAAAGAAACCGATCAATAGTGTTGATGATCTGAAGGGATTCAAGATGAGAGTACCGGAGTCTTCCCTCTATGTTGATACATTCCGCATGCTTGGCGCAGCACCGACTCCGCTGGCTTCAGGAGAGGTTTATACAGCACTGGATACAGGTGTTGTAGATGGTGTGGAGAACACATCCGACAGTTGCTTACATCTTTCCTGGTTTGAGGTTGCACCATACTTTAACAAGACAAATCATTTAAATGCACCGACAACGTTTTCTATGTCTGCAGCAGTATTTGACCGTTTAAATGATGACGAGAAGAACGTTCTCCTTCAGGCAGGTCTTGATGCATCTCATTATGGACTGGAGAGCACGAAAGCTTCTGACGAAGCAAATCGTAAAGAACTCGAAAGCAAGATGACATTCGTAGATACCGATGTTGAATCCATGAGAGCAAAAATTGATTACACCGCATATGATTTTATGCAGTCTGATGAAGCAAAGAAACTGTTTGAACTGGTACAGGAAAACAAGTAAAATTACTTGCCTGGTCAGAATCGACATGTGTACAGGCGGACAGGGACAGGACTGTCCGCCTGCTTTTGCATTAATGGAGGAATTACATGCTTGAAACATTAAAAAAAGTAGAGAAAGCCATAGACAGGCTATTGGTTTTTATTATTATCGTATTGTTCTTGATGATGTTTGGAATTACAAATCTGAATGTTATTACGCGTTACGTCTTTAATAGCCCTATTGTGTTTTCGGTGGAAATGGGACGATACTGCTTTGTATCGATCATCTTTTTGGGCGCGATTATCACGACGAAGGAAGATCGTCATATTCATGTAGACTTTTTTACTGGATTTTTTCCGGAAAAAGTCCAGAGAGTGATCGAACAGATTGGCCGTGTGCTGATGGCAGCATTTTTTACAATTGTGACAGCTTATTCCTGCCGGATGGCTGCAGCTAATATAGCGGTCTCCTCATCCGCAATGAAGATTCCTATGGCAGTACCATATGGGATCATGGCATTCGGATGTGCAGGTATTGTTGTGGAGTCAATTGTGAATGTTATCCAATATCATCTGGGAGTTAAGGAAAAAAAGCCGAGTGATAAGGAGGAGATGTAACAATGGCGATTTTACTGAGTTCTTTTTTTATTCTCCTTCTGATTGGAGTTCCGGTTGCTGCGGTTATGGGAATTTCTTCGACGCTGTATCTGCTTGCCAGAGGTGCAGATCTTCTTACAATTCCGCAGCGTATGTTTGCGGGGGCGGATTCCTTTACATTGATGGCGATTCCGCTGTATATTTTTGCTGGTGAGATTATGAACCGTTGTGGAATCACTAGAAGAATTTTCCGCTTTGCATCGGAAATCGTGGGATTCCTTCCGGGCGGACTTGCCCTGGTAAATGTTCTTGCTTCAACAATGTTCGCCGGAATTTCAGGATCTACGTCTGCAGATGTTGCATCCCTTGGCGTAATGGAAATCGGCGGCATGACAGAAGCAGGATATAGCAAATCCTACTCGACAGCTGTCACATGTGCCTCTGCAACGATTGGATCGATCATTCCGCCGTCGATCTTAATGGTGCTTTATTCTTCGATTACAGGAATTTCCTGCGGAAAGCTTTTTATGGCTGGTATGATCCCAGGTATCATGGTATGCGGATCTCAGATGCTTTACTGCTTTTATAAGGCGAAAAGGGACCCGGAGAACTGCGATGGAAATTATCATCCGAAATTCAATCGGCATAATTTTCTGATGGCTGCAAAAGACGCGATTCCGGCAATGATCATGCCGGCAATCATTATTGGTGGAACACTGTCAGGTGTATTCACCGCAACAGAAGCAGGTGCTGTTGCCGGTTTATATGGCGTTCTGATTGGAGTATTTTATTATAGAGAATTCCATTTTCAGGATATGATTGATACGGTAAAATCTACTGCGTTCACTGTAGGGCAGAGTTCCTTGATTTTCGCGGCAACAAGTGCGTTCAGCTACTGCATCGCGATTTTACAGCTCCCGAATAAGATGAGCCTCTGGATTTCCGGAATTACGACAAATCCGTATCTGATCATGTTCCTCATGATTCTTGCGATGATGATCATTGGTTGCTTTATGGATACAACACCGGCAGCAATCATTATGGTACCGATTTTCCAGCCATTAGCTGCAAGCTTTGGTTTTGACCCGATTCATTTCGGAATGGTTATGGTACTGACATTTATTTTTGGAGGCATTACACCTCCTGTAGGAGCGACACTCTTTATTGCAAGTTCAGTAGGTCAGATTTCCCTTGCAAAACTTGTGAAAGACATGTGGCCGTTGATTCTGCTGTTCTTTATTGTTATGATGCTGGTTGCATATATTCCGCAGATATCGACATTTCTTCCTGCTTTGGTAGCATAGTTCTTTTCCTGCACTTGAACTTTGCACCGGATGCGGGTAAAATACAAAGTGAGAAAATGTTCCAAAGGAGCTACGGATAATGAGTAAGACAGAAAATGTAACAGAGTATATTATGCAGTACATGAAAGAGCAGATCGCGAATGGAACGTGGAAGGTTGGAGAAAAAATTCCGTCGGAAAACGATCTGTGTGAGAAATTGGGTTACAGTCGTACCAGTGTCCGCAGTGCGCTCCAGAAATACAATGTTCTTGGAATCCTCAGAAGTGAGAAAGGGCGCGGAACATTCGTGTGTTCAGACCAGGTATATATTCCGGATGGACTGAAAATGAAGGGAATTATATCGGAAGATAAAAACGGAATGCAAAGTTATATGGAATGGAGACAGGCCAGAAATTTGATCGAACCGGAAATTGTGTACAGAGTAGCACAGACGGCAAGTGATGAATTGATTGAAAAACTTCGCAGGATCAATCAGGAACAGCATAATGCAATTGGCAACTCACTTTTGTATAACCAGAAAGATATTGAATTTCACATGGCGATTGTGGAGGCGTATGGGAATCCGATCATTACCAATATCATGCATCAGCTCCTGGAAAATCATAATATGATGACGTATGGCAATGACCAGTTTGGATTCCTGGGGGGAATTTATTATCATGTACTGATCACGGATGCAATCATACGGCATGATGCAAAAGAGGCGAGGGATCTTATGCTTGATCATGGACTTCAGACGAAAAAAACGGATTCTGGAGAAAAACGAGAATGGGCGCCTATCAGACTATGAAAAATATTTGAAAAAGTACCGGTTTCCTGTGCGAAACCGGTACTTTTTGTCCAACGGAAAATTCAAGGAGGTCTTCTGTTAAACAAATAGACGCTGCATGTGAAGATGAGAATGCTCTCAGATGTAGAATGATGTTAGAATGTCCCAAGGCATATGTCTACATAGGATGTTTTTGATGGAGTTATAAGCAGAAACAAACACTTTTTCGGTAATTTGACGTATATACTTTTATGCGGGACTGATTTATAATACAACGCAGTCGGTCTGAATGGCAGGGTTGCGTTATAATCCCAAGCATTACGGAGCGGATGTAGCGGACCTGAAAATGCAGAGGATGATATGTATAAAAATATGAAAACAGCAGTTAGCAGGAGAATTACATATGCAAAAGAGTGAAGTAAAGGATCTGACCGTCGGATCGCCAATGAAGCTGATCTTAAGCTTTGCGGTTCCGATGCTGCTGGGATTTCTTTTTCAGCAGTTTTATAACATGGTAGACACGATCATCGTTGGAAAATGTCTGGGAGTATCGTCTCTGGCGGCGGTTGGATCGACGGGGTCGATCAACTTTATGATCATCGGTTTCTGTACCGGTGCCTGCAGCGGATTTGCGATTCCGGTGGCGCAGAAGTTCGGCGCGGGAGATTACAAGGGAATGAGAAAGTTCGTGGCGAATGCCGGATGGCTTTCAGCGGTGTTCGCGGTGGTCATGACGACGGTCGTAGGTGCACTCTGCATGAATATTTTACAGTGGATGAATACGCCGGAGGATATTATTCAGGGCGCATATGATTATATTTTTGTGATCTTCCTTGGAATTCCGGTCACTTACCTTTATAACATGCTGGCGGGAATTATCCGCAGCCTCGGCGACAGCAAGACCCCGGTCTACTTTCTGCTGTTATCGTCCCTCCTGAACATCGGTCTTGATTTCTTTACGATCCTGGGACTCGGCATGGGCGTTGGCGGACCGGCTCTGGCTACGGTAATCTCGCAGGGAATTTCGGCAGTGCTCTGTCTGATCTACATGATCCGGCACTATCCGATCCTTCATATGAAAGACGGAGAGTGGAGGCCAGACGGACGCATGCTCGGCACACTATGCGGCATGGGGATTCCTATGGGACTTCAGTATTCCATCACGGCCATCGGCAGCGTTGTGCTCCAGACAGCGGTAAATTCTCTGGGTTCTATGGCGGTTGCGGCCGTTTCTACGGGAAGCAAGGTCAGTATGTTCTTCTGCTGTCCGTTTGATGCCCTGGGTGGAACCATGGCGACTTACGCGGGACAGAACGTGGGTGCGAAGAAGCTGGAACGTGTGAAAGAGGGACTGAAGGCGGCAAGCCTGATCGGGATCATTTATTCGCTGATCGCGTTTGTGATCCTGTTCTTTGGCGGAAAGTATATCGCGCTTCTCTTTATGGACGCGGATCAGACGGAGATCATCGGGCGCGTTGCGATGTTCCTCATTGGAAACAGCATGTTCTATATTCCGCTTACCTTTGTAAATGTGGTGCGCTTTACGATCCAGGGAATGGGATTTTCTACATTTGCGATCCTTGCGGGTGTCTGCGAGATGGCGGCGAGATCTCTCGTGGGATTCTGCTTCGTTCCGGTCTTCGGATTCCTTCCGGCATGCTTTGCGAGCCCGTTAGCATGGATCTTCGCAGATGCCTTCCTGATTCCGGCGTTCTTTCACTGCATGAAAAAATTGAAAGTGCTTTTTGGGGAAGCTGTATAAAAGATGTTGTTTGAAAAGATTATGGACAGCGGTGCATAAAAGTTCGGGTTCGTACCATAATAGAGAATGCAGGTGCGGCAGAAAGGCTGCGGCAAAAAATATTCCGGTCTGCATGCCTTGCGGGAAGCAGCGGAAAACCAAACTCCAGGAGGTACGAAAAAATGGCAAGAAACAGCTATGATATGGACGACAACATGAAAAACAGTGGGTCTGAGACTTACGACAAGACAAAGAACCAGAGCAGAAACAGCCAGAACCGTTCGGAGAATAACAGTCAGAACCGTTCGAAGAACAGTTCTAAGGACTCTATGGACAATGGGAGAAACTGCAAAAGATAAAAAAGATGCGGCGGTCTGACTGTGCAGGAATCTGTGTGGAAAGATTGCGTGGTCGAACAGTCAGATCTGATAAGAATGGCGGTGGGGTGATCCTGCCGCCGTTTTTTCTTTCCGAGCAAAAAGGAACCATGTCCGGGCCGCCCGGCATATTTTAAATTAAGGATATGTTTCAGGAGAAGGAATATGTTTCGGACGATCTCGATGCAGCAGCTGGAACAACTTCTGGACGGGGAGCGGACATTCACTCTGCTGGATGTGCGGGAACAGAAGGAATATGAGGCAGGGCATCTCCTGGGGGCTGTGAACCTGCCTTATGAACAGCTGGATGAAGTGGAGGCAGAGATCACAAAAGACCGTCCTGTGGTCATCTACTGCGCCTACGGAGGTCAGAGCCTGCTCGCGGCGAGAGAACTCGCGGGACGCGGGTATGATGCGGTGAATGCACTGGGAGGACTGCATTATTACAGGGGAAAATATTATGTGGGATGCCGGGAGTAAAAGTTCCGGAAGAAAAGAAAGTGATGATTTGGCAGGGTAGGACTGTCGATTATCGAAAAAAATTCCGGATGGAATGCTTGGCATGATATGGTCACGGTCACGGGTGCTTTGCACGGTCAGAAAGTTCCTGTATATGATAACCGCTGCGGACAGGAAACTTGGATTGAAGTTTTACAGGGATTGACAGGGTGACTGCGAACCCTTAAAATTAAATGGAATACAGCCATCCGGCGAACGATACGGATGGAATGAAACTATGAAAATAAAGTGGCTGCGAATTTAAAATGGATTTTTGCTCGTAAGTTGCCATGCATCCGAAGGGAGGCTCCGGGGGAGGTTGTTCCTGTAGGTGTGAGGGTACTGAACAGTTACGTGAGCAGCTGCGCGATACATCAGAACGGAGAAAATCAGATTGAATACATTTGAATTGATCGTCCCATGCCATTTCGGCCTGGAGGCAGTGATAAAAAAAGAAATCCTGGACCTTGGATATGAGGTCAGCCAGGTGGAAGACGGGCGTGTGACATTTATCGGCGACGCGGAGGCGATCTGCCGTGCCAATATTTTCCTCAGAACAACGGAGCGCGTACTCTTAAAGGTCGGCAGTTTCCATGCAGAGACTTTCGAGGAACTGTTCCAGGGGACCCGCGCGATCCCGTGGGAGGAATATCTCCCGAAGGATGCGAAATTCTGGGTCGCGAAAGCTTCCTCGATCAAGAGCAAGCTTTTCAGCCCGTCTGACATCCAGTCCATCATGAAAAAAGCCATGGTAGAGCGTATGAGAAAGGCATACGGGATCGAGTGGTTCCCGGAGAACGGCGCGAGCTTCCCACTCCGTGTCTTCCTTCACAAGGACACAGTGACGGTGGCTCTCGACACCACCGGCGAGTCCCTGCATAAGCGCGGATACCGCACACTGACGAGTAAAGCACCGATCACGGAGACGCTGGCGGCGGCACTCATCATGCTGACTCCGTGGAAGAGCGACCGGATCCTCGTGGATCCGTTCTGCGGAAGCGGAACCTTCCCGATCGAGGCGGCGATGATCGCAGCGAATATGGCGCCGGGCATGAACCGGGAATTCCTCTCCGAGGACTGGAAACATCTGATCCCGAGAAAATGCTGGTATGATGCGATGGACGAGGCGAACGATCTTGTGGATCTTTCTGTCCAGACGGATATCCAGGGCTACGACATTGACGGGGACATCATCCGTGCAGCGAGAGCGAACGCGAAGGCAGCAGGCGTGGACGAACTGATCCATTTCCAGCAGCGTCCGGTGAGTGGGCTCAGCCATCCGAAAAAATACGGATTCCTGATCACAAACCCGCCGTATGGGGAGCGAATCGAGGAGAAGAAGAACCTGCCGGAGTTATATAAGACGATCGGAGAGCGTTTCGCGGCGCTTGATTCCTGGTCAGCTTATATCATCACGGCGTATGAAGATACCGAGCGCTATTTCGGACGCAAGGCGGATAAGAACCGGAAGATCTATAATGGTATGATGAAGACGTATTTCTACCAGTTCCTGGGACCGAAGCCACCGGCAAGGAAACGTGAGGAGAGAAAAGAAGAGCGGTGATAACTGCTCAGCAGGTCTGCGCACTTGTTGCGCTGACCGTAATAAAGCACAGGCTTGAAGGTGAAAATCCCATCGGCGCAGCCGACCAGGAATGGATTTTTGATCGTAACCTGCCATGCAGGACAGGGAAAATGCCGATTGCAGGTGGAATGTGGGTAAGACGGAGAAGATGAGAAGCCGAAGAAGGAAAAGACGTGGGAGCGGTCTGTGGCCCGGAGCGGTCGCAGTGCTGGCAGCAGGCGTGGTTTTTGCTGCGAGGACAGAAATCCTGGATCTGGCAAAGACAGGGATCGACCTCGTAGTGGACGATGACCATCAGGAAAACAGCGCAGAGAAGCCTGATCTGAGCGTCACGGAGAATTCTGACGCTGCAGCTGATGGGGAAGAAACACTGACGGATGCCGGAGCGAACAGTACAGATGAAACGGGAGCTGACCGGAAATACATGGATGCGGACAGTGAAATTTCCGCAGATGGATCCGGGGAGCAGGAGTTTATAGAACTCCCGTCATCCTACGATCTGAGGGAACACCGGGCGATCCGTGTTTCCGACCAGGGAGATCTCGGTACGTGCTGGGCATTCGCGGCATTAAAGGCGGTGGAGACGTCCTTGCCGGAATCCATGGCAGTGCCGCTCTCGGCGGACCATATGTCGATCCACAACAGCTTCGGAATCAGTCAGAATTCCGGCGGGGATTACAGTATGGCGATGGCCTACCTTCTCGCATGGCAGGGACCTGTCTCGGAGGCGGACGATCCATATGGGGACAGCACCTCACCGGACGGTCTTGCACCGGTCTGTCATGTCCAGGAGATCAGGATCCTGCAAGCGAAGGATTATGGCGCGGTAAAACGGGTGGTATTTTTATACGGAGGCGTCCAGACATCGCTCTATCTTCCGGCGGAAAACCGTGGGGGCGACGGAAATGTCTGTTATAAAGGCAGCGAGGAGCCGAACCATGACACCGTGATCATCGGCTGGGATGACGATTATCCGAAGGAAAAGTTCGCATCAGCTCCGGAGTCGGACGGGGCGTTTCTCTGCATCAACAGCTGGGGAGAAACCTTTGGGGATGGTGGATTTTTTCATGTCTCCTACGAGGACGGCCGGATCGCGGAGAGTAGTATCTCCTATCGCGGGATCGAGCCGTCGGATAATTATGACAGGAATTACCAGAGTGATCTCTGCGGATGGACCGGTCAGATGGGCTATGGAGAGCCGGACGCATGGATGGCGAACGTGTATACAGCAGAGTCGGAGGAGACGCTGGAGGCAGTGGGATTTTATGCCACGGCACCGGACACGGAATACGAATTGTATGTGTTTGACGGGGACAGTTTCCGTGAACATGTGGAAAACGGTGTGAAATTTCAGGTGGACAGTGGAAAAGTCCTGGCATCCGGCATGGTCACGGATGCAGGATTTTATACGGTCCGCCTGGCAAAACCGCAGACGGTGAATGCAGGAGAGCCGTTCGCTGTGGCAGTTAAGATCCACACGCCGGGGACAACGCAGCCGGTGGCGGTGGAGTATGCAGGCAGCGGGCGGACAGGAAATGTTGACATAAGTGACGGTGAGGGGTATATTAGTTTTGATGGCGGCACATGGGAGCGGACCGAAGAGTCAAAGGGATGCAACGTGTGCCTGAAAGCCTACAGCAGGATCATTGGAAAGTGAGAAGAACATGGAACATAAGATTGTTTTTGCAACATCAAATGCCGGAAAGATGCGGGAGATCCGTGAGATCTTAAAGGACCTCGGAGCGGAGATCCTGTCGATGAAGGAGGCAGGCGTGGATGTTGATATTGTGGAAGATGGAGATACATTCGCGGCAAATGCGTTAATTAAGGCAAAAGCTGTTTGGGAGAAGACCGGTGGGATCGTTCTCGCGGATGATTCCGGGCTTGTGATCGATGCCTTAAACGGGGAGCCGGGCGTCTACTCCGCGCGGTATATGGGGGAGAAGACTTCCTATGAGATCAAGAACTGGAATCTGATCCATCGTCTGGACGGTGTCCCGGAGGAGAAGCGCACGGCGCGCTTCGTCTGTGTGATCGCAGCGGTCCTTCCGGATGGAAGAACCTTGACAGCGGAGGGAACGATGGAAGGCGTGATTGCGCATGAACCGGCCGGTGCCGGCGGATTCGGCTATGATCCGATCCTGATGCTTCCGGAATACGGGAAGACATCGGCGGAGATCACTATGGATGAGAAGAATGCCATCAGCCACCGCGGTAAAGCACTTCGAGCGATGAAAAAATGTCTTGCAGAAGAAATCGGAGAGTAAGGTATGAAAATTCTGATCGTGAGCGATACCCACAGAAGAGATGGAAATCTCAGGGCAATTATTGAAAAACAGTCCCCGTTCGATATGCTGATCCATCTGGGGGATACCGAGGGCAGCGAGATCTATTTTAAGGAATGGGTGAATAATGATAACTGCGTGATCCATGTTGTGCGCGGAAATAATGATTTCTTTTCCCAGACAGACAAGGAGAAGGAGATCTCCATCGGGAAATACCGGGCATTTCTGACTCACGGTCACATGTACGGCGTATCGTTTGAGCTGGAGACGATCAAGGAAGAGGCGAGAGCCAGAAAGGTGGATATCGTCATGTTTGGCCATACCCACAAGCCGCATCTGGAGTACTGTGAGGATGGGCTTGTGGTGCTGAATCCGGGAAGTCTTTCTTATCCGAGACAGGACGGGAGAAAACCATCGTATATGCTGATGGAGATCGACCGGAATGGGGAGGCGCATTATACGGTCTGTTATGTGGATCAGGATCGGGATATTCCGTCGGGGTTGTATTAAGTAGATTCATATTGGCGAGGGGGACGCGGTGAGCTTCCGCCCAGGAGCGCCCAGGGATGCGGGGATGGTTCCGCTAAGCTCCCGGGAGACTGCTAAGGGCGGGACACAGATACCGCAAACTCGCTTCGCTCAGACAGTGCGGTATCTGCGTCCCAACGCAGTCACCCGCGAGTTAAGAGGAACCAGATCCCCGGATCAAGGCACTCCTGGGCGGAAGCTCACTGCTGGTAGTGTCGAGAATACAGTCACCCTTTGCTGAAACAGTTATACCTGCGAGTTAAGAAAAAGTAGATGCCTGGATCGAGGTCCTTGGTCGGAAGCTCCCAGCCGGCTGCAGTGACGGTCGCGGGGTTTAATGGCTTGGAGGGTAATGTGGACTGCAATTTTATTGGAAGATTTCAAAAAAATGGTTGACAATCTAACACGTTCACGGTATAATTTTAAACGCATTTAGTGAACTTTTGCTTTTCAAATGCTTCGCAGAAATTCCGGGGTGTGGCTCAGCTTGGCTAGAGCACCTGGTTTGGGACCAGGGGGTCGCAGGTTCGAATCCTGTCACCCCGATTTTTATCGAAAAAAAGATAAAAAAATTGTTGACAGATGAACGGATATGAGATATAATGTTCAAGTCAGCGAAAATAAAACAAAGTTTTCCTGCGGGTGTAGTTC
>ERZ1026901.1307-NODE-1307-length-14742-cov-10.916252_pt1 | contig 14742 bp, 18 predicted proteins | sample MGYA00380179_ERZ1026901 | MGnify/ENA primary metagenome ERZ1026901 (study PRJEB33269, sample SAMEA4719815) | human gut metagenome | biome: human-associated habitat; feature: organic feature; material: feces | place: Cameroon | collected 2013-10 ... | reverse complement strand
CATAATATTCAAGCAAGCTTGATATTCTGCATTCGATTTGCACTATCTTTGCATATAATAAAATTTGCTTAGAATATGACAACATTGACATTGGAAATAGAGAATCCTTCCATTCTAACACACTTGAAAGCTGTGTTAAAGGCTATTCATGGAGTTAAGATATTAAATGTTAACAACGCAGCATCCGATGATGACGTTGATTCAGAACAGCCAAATGCTGTAACCATAGCTGCTATGAAAGAAGCTAAAGAAGGCACCGATGCTGGTACTGTTTGCATGGACAGCTTAGAAAGTTTCATGTCTTCAATGAACTGAGTATGAAGGAAATTCGTAAGACCTCTCAATTCAAAAAAGACTACAAGCGTTTTAGTAAAGACCTAAACAAGGTTAAATTGCTATTCTCGATTGTGGAAAAACTTGCAAAAGGGGAAGATCTTCCGTCTGAGTTTAAACCTCATCAATTAAAGGGTGAGTGGAAAGACTATATGGAATGTCACGTTGAGGATGATTACCTTCTTATTTGGTACGACAAAGAAGAAAACATCATAAAACTTGTTCGTCTTGGATCGCATTCTGAATTATTTGGAAAGAGAAAAAAGCGATAACGAATTTATATTACGAGACATGCACTGCGCCCCAGCGGGCCAACTGTGAATCATCACCAATTAGTTCGTGATACAATTCACAATTGACCAATCCACAATCGCAGGCCTTAGCCGAGAATAACTCAACATTCAACATTCAAAACTCAAAATCCCTAATTGGCATGTAAGCACTCAATTGTTTCCGAGGCATTTTGCATGAGATACCATACGCTCATTGAGACATGCAAGAATGTAGGTCTCAATGTGAAGGAGAATTTCATTTATGTATTCAGCAGACTTATAGAGGGTGAGAAGGACTACGAAAAGCTTCTCCCCAGTGCTGTTGCAAGATAAATTCAAATAAACAAAAGTTAAAACAAAAATAATCAATGGCTCTCCAGCCCCTGTTCATAAGGGGTTGGAAGCAATTGAGTGCTTACATGCTAATCTTTCCGTCAAGGATACAAAACATGAAATGTTGAAGGTCTTTGATAGTCCTTTCGACATCAACATAGATTTATACAAATGAATACAAAACAGCAAATAGCACAGCAACGTGCTAATTTGGCTATAGCTGAATTCTTGAAGGAATTGTTTACTCCTCCGTATGTTATTAGTGAGTCAACTTTTGATGAAACGAAGGAATCTGCGGTGGAGTGTGCCAAACAGAATGTCGATGCCGCATCTCTTACTGAAAGAGAGAAAGAGGTAGCGAAGGAGACTGTAGAACTATTTGCTAATGACGTAGCACGTAAGTTTAAGGTTGCTATGAAACAATCTGGTAAGATAGTGTGAATACCCCTTTTGAAATAATGGTACATATGATGCCTATAGATACAATTTTGCCTTGCTTTATACAAAAATAAATGTTAAATTCAATCCTTTCTTATTTTTAACATCTTCTGAATCGCCTTTAAATAAAGGCGGTTCAGCTGATGTATGGAAATAATAGATGGTTACAGGAGAAACCGGTAGACGAGATAAAAAAATTAAGAAATAATCTAAGACGAAGACCTATGGACTTACAGGTGAAACGATTTTCAGATATAGATCTCAATGATTCCTTTTTCGATTCATTGAGAGCCAGCTATCCTGAGTTTGATGAATGGTATAATAAGAAGGCTACAACAGGGGTCACAGCTTATTGCTATTATGTAGATAACGAGTTGAAAGACTTTCTTTATTTGAAGATAGAGGAAGAGGAACTTTCAGACTTGACTCCAGTACTTCCAGCCAAGAAACGCCTGAAGGTAGGTACATTCAAGGTGGACAATGAAGACCGACATACCACGCGCGGTGAGCGATTCATGAAGAAAATCATGGATAAGGCGATTGCAGAGGATGTCGATGAAATCTATGTCACTATGTTCCCGACAGAGGAATTACGGAAGCTTGTAACGATGTTCGAGAAATTCGGTTTCTCTCATATAGCTGACAAGAAACACAAAGATGGTAGTAGCGAGTATGTATTGGTCAAGGACATGAGAACACAAGTCAACGACCTGATGCTTGATTATCCGTTAGTCCGGAAGGCAGATTCCAAAAAGTATGTACTCTCTATTAATCCAGAATATCATACCAAACTATTCCCAGACTCCATATTGAGAACTGAACAGAAGTATGACCTCATACAGGATGTTTCGGAGACCAACAGTATCTACAAGATCTATATATGCTGGATGCGGGGAGTTAAGGAGTTGAAGAAAGGAGATAAACTTGTTATTTATCGCACCAACGATTACAAGGGTTCTGCTGCTTACCGTAGTGTCTGTACCTCTGTTTGCACTGTTTGTGAGGTTAAGACCATCACAGATTTTGCAGATGAGGATGCTTTCGTAAAATATACCAATCGCTATTCTGTTTTTGGCGAGGAAGAATTAAGAGGTTGGTACAAGAATAAGAACAATTTTACCGTTATCAAGATGATGTACAATATAGCATTTACCAAAAAGGTAATCAACAAGGTAATGAAAGAGCGAGTCGGTCTGAACCCCAGATATTGGGGCTTCTTCAGATTAACCGATACCCAGTTTGACAAATTATTAGAATTAGGAGAAATTAATGAACGTTATATTGTCGATTAAACCAGAGTTTGTAGAGAAGATCTTTTCGGGCGAGAAGCAATATGAATACCGCAAGATTCTCTTCAAGCAAAAGGTGGATACCGTATATATTTACGCCAGCCGTCCCATCAGCAAGATAGCCGGTGAATTTAAGATAGACGAAATCCTTTGTGATACCCCAGATAACATCTGGAAAGAAACCAGACACCTGTCAGGCGTTACCAGGAAGTTCTTTGACAAGTACTACAAGGGAAGGGAGAAAGCTGTAGCATTGAAGATTAAGGAGTGCAAAGAATATAAGGAAGCTATCAATCCCGAGTCTTTGATACCCAATTTCAAGGTTCCTCAGTCGTTCATCTATATAGAAGACAAAATTATTCCCCAGACCGCATAGGCCAAATGTCTGCTAGACATAAGCAATGAAGTTGATACGCAGATTAGTGGATGGATGAACTACTAGATGAAGTTTGGCAGAGCGTATGACTGTCTTGTGGAGTATGCGGCACACAACAGAAATGAGTTTTCACACTGGGTGAAGGGATTTGTACCCTATCCACGTCTAGGTTAATAAAGAATATAAACTAATAAACAAAAGAGTTAAGTACGAAGAGCCGTGTGATGGGAGACTGTCAAGCATGGTTTCGAGAGAAGGGAGGGTGAAATTCCCTCCACTTACTCGACGGGGTGTTGGATTTCATAAGCACAGATGACAATGGACAAAATTGATTATTCGATAGAAGAAAATCAGATAGAAAAAGAGAATGAGGGCAACGTGGCAATCACAATGCCATTTAATCCTAATATGATAAAGATTCGTCGTGATCCGTTTACCATCAGTGAGCTGGTGGATAAGATGGAACACGGGGAGATTCGCTTCGATACCCCCTTCCAACGCAAATCAGACCTGTGGGATGAAGAGAAGCAGAGTCGCCTGATAGAGTCGCTGCTGCTCAAGTTGCCACTGCCCGCTTTCTATTTCGACGAGACAGAAACTGATGAGGATGCTGAGGTGTGGAACGTGATAGACGGATTGCAACGATGCAGCGTGTTCAAGCACTTCATTGTGGAGAAGACGATGCGACTGCACCATCTGGAGTTTCTCACGCAGCAATATGACGGAATGACCTTCGACGAGCTTCCTCGTCTGATGCAGCGCAGAATCACCCAGACCCCTATAACCATGTACGTGATAGAGAAGGGAACGCCCGATGAGGTAAAATTCAATATCTTCAAACGTATCAACACGGGCGGTCTGATACTGACTCCACAGGAAATACGTCATGCGATGAATCAGGGCGTGTCTGCGGAGATGGTGGCCAATTTGGCCGCTAAGCAGTCGTTCAAGAAGGCTACCTGCGGTATCATAAAGACCGACCGCATGGAAGACCGCGATTTTGTGACAAGGTTCGTGGCTTTCTATCTGCAAGACTATAAGACGTATGAGCCCGACATGGACGGATTTATGACCCGTGGCATGGCAAAAATAAAAAAACTGACGGAGGCGGAGCGCGAAGATATGAGTACACAGTTCGACAAGGCGATGAAGGCAGCCTGGAGCATCTTCAACAATGATGCATTCCGTAAACGTCGCAATATATCTGACCGTCGCAAACCCATCAACAAGGCACTATTCGAGACGCTGAGCGTTTGGCTGGCAAAGTGTACGGACAATGAACGTCAGCAGTTAGTGGCTAAAAAGAGCATTGTGCAGAGACTTTTCGTAGAGCTTAACAACGATGACAAGTTCTACTATGCTCTGTCATCCGGTACAGGTCAGAAAGAAAGCGTGAACTATCGACACCGCAAGATAAGGGAGTTGATAGACACTGTTTTGAAAGAAAAATAAATGTAAAAAATATGCTAAGATTACTTCACATAGACAATTACAAGATTCATAAGCATTTGCGTCTTGAATTGGGCAACCTGACGGTGCTGACCGGGCTGAACAGTAGTGGCAAGTCCTCTGTTATCCAGTCGCTGCTTTTGTTGCGCCAAAGTTATCAGCAGAGTGTCTTGAACGAGGGACTCGCCCTGAATGGTGACCTGCTTTCTATCGGTCTCTGTCGTGATGCGCTGTGTCAGATGGCAGACGAGGATTATATGTCTTTTGGCATCGATGGCGGCCACGGGCTTTCTACATGGCAATGGGATGCTTCGGATGCCGTTATGGGTAAAGACTTCTTTTCTCTATTGCAGGGACCTGATCCGAAAATGTTGCAGGAGAGTTCGTTATTTACGAACAATTTTCAGTATATCAGTGCGGCTCGTCAGGAGCCTTCAGAGTCCTACCCCCTAAACACGAATATGGTGGAAAGCCGGAGGCAACTGTCGCAGAAATATGGTAAGTGCGAACTGACGGCCCATTTCCTGTATCATTATGGCGTGGTGAAGAAACTTAGCGTGTTGCCAGGACTGGTGCATCGTGCAGGCGAATCCGCAGAACTGCTCGCTCAGGTATCGTCATGGGAAAGAGTTATCAGCCCCGATGTCGTTGTTACCCCAGAGAAAGGAGACAAGTCTTATTCGTTGAAATATGCCTATGAGATAGGCGGCGATACAACACCTGCCTACAGCGCGATAAATGTTGGCTTTGGATTGAGTTACGCATTGCCGATAGTCGTGGCACTGCTTGCGTCAGAGAGAGACAGTCTGTTGCTGATAGAGAACCCCGAAGCCCATCTTCACGAAGCAGCGCAGTCGGAACTTGGCATGATGATCGCGCGAGCAGCCGAGGCGGGCATCCAGGTTATTGTAGAGACCCACAGCAATCATGTACTCAATGGCATTCTCATGGCTTCTAAGCGTTTTGAAGAGGAAGGCATAGGAATAGACCGTAACAACGTGAAGCTCTATTATATGAAGAAAGCCGCTGATGGGCTGCAATCAGTGGCGGAAGAGGTGAAGATAGTGGGCGATGGCAAGATAGACCACCAGCCCGAAGGTTTCTTCACTCGTCAGGATGCAGACATGACTTACTTATTGGGATTCTGAAATGATGGATGCATCACTATTTATACTGTTTCCGACGGGAGACGAGGTGATAGGTTTACCCCTTACGGAAGAGGGTCTTCGCGATTTAGTAGCTCCTCTGATGAGCGTGAAGAAATACGCACGTCAGAACCGTATCAATTTGCGCATTTTCTTCGATAAGAATAATGTCAATCGCTTCAAAACAGATGTGGGTGGCGTTGTGGATAAAGCAGCCTATTTGAGCAAAGCATCCGTGATATTGCGCAATTTTGTCAGTTCCAACAGCACCGATGTTCAGAAGAATGCTATCCTTGAAGGCAATTACAACTACATCCGTTGGGATACCATAGAATGCATGGCCCACCAAGATGTAGCGCTTGTGGTAAAGAGCGCATTCGAGTCGCCAGGAGCACCATGTGTGTTATCGTTGTCGCCAGGGATTCCAACCGACTATAAGCAGGTGACAATCATCAAGGACAGAACTTATGATGATGGTCGTCCTGAACTGAAGAATATTCCCCTGTTCTTCTCAGCAGAGGAGTGCATAGAGTGGATGTCGGCGTTACTCGATGGGCACTTCTCGCTGATAGGCAATCAAGACTACCGGCCCACCACGATGAAGTGGGGAAAACAGCGGATATATCAACGTATTGAAGACGGCAACTACTGGTATTTTGATTTTTACCACCGCGAGAATAAGATTCACTATGAGGTGTTTGATGTTGCCGGCAGTCACCTTGGCGAAGCCAATGCAGAAGGTGCGCTCGTGGTTGGAACAGCAGACGCAAAAAAGTCGATCAGTAAGATATTGCATGGGAAGTAACCTGTGTATGTATGGGTGCAGCTGTGGTGAGGACGTAGCCAAGTATCATGGCTTCTCGCAGAAGACTGCCGTTTGAAGTCTTCCAGAAGGAGTTCGTCCAGGAGGGCACGACCCTCTTTGGCTCTGGCTGGGCGTGGCTCTCAGCAGATGGCGATGGCCAACTCGTCATCACCCAAGAAACCAATGCCAACAACCCAATCACCAAAGGCTTGCGCCCGCTGCTGACTTTCGATATATGGGAACATGCCTATTACCTCGGCTACCAGAACCGTCGTTCTGACCATCTTGCCGCAATGTGGCAGATTGTCAACTGGGATGTTGTTGAACAACGGAATAATTAATAAATACACGTAACTGCATGAGAAAATCTCAATGGAAGATATTGATAAAATAGAGAAGATATTTAATGTAGAATATTCTGATACTGTTAAGTATGCAGTACGTTATGGTTACAATTATCGAATAGAGGCAGAGCAGAAGCATAATTCCTATTCCCATGCTTGTTTACCAGATACATCTGCAATTCTTCTATGGCTTGGTCAAAAAGTAATTGACGGAGTTATATGGGATTTATTCAAAGTAGCTGCAAAAAAGCTTTATGAGAAGTTTGACAAGTCCAATAGTTATCTTTCCGAAGAACTCAGTAAGTTCCTGTCAGATGAACAAGACCTCAAAAGATTCTATACTTACGTAAAAGAATTCAATGAGCAGAACATGACAGTAACAGAGGAACAGTTCACATATATTCGAGAAGAAATAATTGCAGATTTTCTTGGAAAGGAATGTGGAAAGATATATGAGCAAGAACATCGCCTACCTACAATCCAAGAATATATGAGGATTAACCGTGAGGCTTTAGTTCATGCAGATAAACTTATGGTGCTTCAGAATTAGGGCGTTAAATTCTGCGAAGGAATTATCTAAAATAGTCTCTATTAATGGGATTAATACTGATTCATTCAGTCCATAGAAGATTCATCAAGTTGTTAAAGAGCCAGGTTGTCAAAGGGACTCCGATACTATTAACATAGTCTGATATGGACGAATACAAGAATTTAGTTCATAGTACTACTCTTAAAATAGATAGACATAGAGGATTATAGGGGGATGGTACTTTTCTCGTACATGAACAGAAGCGTATAATATGATTACCGACGAGCAAAGAGAATCCAATGCCTTGATGTTTCGAGAACTTGGCAGAGATACCTATCAACTTCACCGCCATCTGGTAGAAGCGATGGGTGAGAATGCAAAGGCGTTCCGCTCAAAGAAAGGTATCATCCTGTTTATTCTCCTTGTAAGGGTGTGTGGCAATCTTATGGGAGCCATAGCCATTCTCTTACAAGCTATGAGGACAAAAGGCAATTTGATATTCAAACTGCCTTTGGGGCTTTGTCTCCGAGGTGCAATGATTGATGCTTTGACGGCATTATATTTCGATACACAAAGTGAGGAAAGCGCAGTATCTCATTTGGAGGTTACCAACCTACAGTATGCAAAATCACTATTGGAGCGGTTGGAGGTTTATAAAGATAAAGTACACAGTGTCTCTCCAGACTTTGACGATGACTTAGTCGAACATTTTTATGAACTTGGTTTGGAAGACAACTTCCTTCAGTACTTCGATGTTGAGGTTAAAGGTCAAGACTTTCGTGTCAAGCCTATGAAGGAATCAGAATTCCGCAGAGAAGGGGCACTTTTAGAAGGCAGCTACCCAAACCTGAAGCAGATGCACGACCATCTGATAACGATTCCTGAGTATTCAGAGAAAGCCAAACGGCTATATCATTACTACAAATACTTCTCGCAATATGAACATTTCTCAGAGCTTGGCTTTGGTGATGTTAAAGCATCTTTCAGCGAGGACAACATACACATGCCCAGTGCGATAAAGACATTGAAAGATGCTGTAGATCTGATATTTGAGCATCTTCGAAAAGAAAATCAGGTAAAGCCAAACATTTGAAACCCATGAAGAGTTCATTGGAATGTCTTAAGAAGTTGAAGGAGGATTATGCAGCGAGTGCAGTGTCTGTACTCGTGGGAGCAGGATTCTCGTAAGCCCTCAAATCAGGGCCTAAATTTGAAAGAATTAATTTCGCTGCTGAATTAAAACATTGAATTATGTACAGCAGTGAAGATTTCAAACTTTTTCGATAAGTCATGAGCAAAGCAAGTTTGCTTGAACTTTGCCATGGCGAGAAAAAGTATGTAACATTTTCGATAAGTGAGAACAATGAAAGCTTGCTTTCAAATTGTCGAGCGAAGAAAATGTATGAAATAGTAAATAAAACAAGTAAAATTTTTTACATCTCAATATATAGGCACTTGCAAAAGTGCCTATACAAAGGGCTATGTCCTAAATTGAGTACTAACGTATTTGTCAGCTGGTGAACACTTTGGTCATCAGTCACTAGATGTCGTACGTCATCTTTCACAAGATTGGGGCTTTGAATATCTCACAGCTTCAAGTAAAGAGGAGTTTGAAAAGGTGTATGGGCGATTTGTCATACCTGAATTGACCGACAAGCCTATGGTGTTTGAGGTGTTCACTCAAGTCGAAGATGAAGACAAGGCTTTGGTGGCTTTGTCATCAATTGAAGCACCACAACAGGGAGTGCTTGGAAAAGTGAAGCAGGAAGTGAAGAAAGTAGTGGGACAGAATCGAATTGATGCTGTTAAAACATTGATCAAAGGATAAGCTATGGCTGAAAATGCTTAGGAAATCGATAATTAATAATGAAGAAAACTCGTAACTTCTACAATTTACATGCTAATTTAAGGCGTGAAAAACTTTTTAAATTAAGTTGCCTGCGCAAAGAGTTGAAAAAGAAGAAACTGAGATTACCTTTCAAGGAACAGCAGAATATAAAACATGCAATATCTATACGTAGAAAGTTCTATGATTATCAAAAAATTTCAGCTCCTTCAAACTTTTCTTTTATCGAAAATGAAGAAGACACTTTAGTTTTCATTCATTCTGTCATTGATTGCTATAGGAAGCGTAGAAAAACTTTTATAAATCTTCATAATGTCAAGCATGTAACCAATGATGCATTGGTATTACTACTCTCTAATATGGTTCGTTTTCGTACATCGAATCGTCCGTTCAATGGCAATTTTCCAAGAGATAAAAAGTGCGCTAAAATCATCAGAGAGTCTGGCTTCTTAGAGTCTCTATATGACAGGTTAAAGAGAAACTCTGTATATGATTTGCCTGGAAAGTCGAATTCTTTTCATACTCATGCAAATAAGATAGTTGACCAAATTAAGACTGACGACATTATAAAGAAAGCAAGCATTACCATATGGGGTGAGGAAAGACGCTGTAAACAAGTTCAGCGTGCTTTTATCGAATTAATGCAAAATACAATGAATCATGCCGCAGATATACCGGGTGATAAGCATTGGTGGTTGACGGTTTCTCATGATAAAGAAAATAGAAAAGTTACTATTTCATTTGTAGACTTTGGAAAAGGGGTATTTAGAAGCCTTGATGAAAAAAAAGAGGATGATAAGTTTTATAATTGGAAAGAAGTTATAAAAAAGTATTGGCCTTTGGCAAAATCAAATGACCAAAAATTGAAGTTGATATTCGAAGGTGCATTATATAAAGATAAGCCTGCCACCGTTACACGGAACTATTACCGTGGGAAAGGACTTCCAGGAATATATAAAGCAATGAAGAATAATGACTTAGTAAATCTCGTTGTTATCACTAACAATGTCTATGCTAATGTTAGTTCCGAAGAATATCATTTAATGAGTCGTGAATTTGAAGGAACATTTGTGTCTTGGGAAATGAACGAAACAATTAATAGTTTATTATGAGCATAATATTAAAAGTAGCTACCGAGTTTTCGAGAACTCCAGGTGCTAGATATAGTAAAGAAGGTGAATTCTCAGGTGAACTTTTTAGAACAAAGTATTTGTCGCCTAAATTAGAAGAAGCAATAAGAGGCAATACAAAACTTATTGTAGATTTAGATGGCACTTCTGGGTATGGAACCTCATTTTTGGAAGAAGCCTTTGGTGGACTCATAAGGAATGGAATTACGAATAAGCAAATATGTGAAAATCTTGATTTTATTTCAAATGAGGATCCATCTTATATTGAAGAGATAAAAGAATATATTTCAGATGCTCTTAATCATGAAAGCCATTAAAAGATTCTGGTGGGTTCTTCTTGCTTTTTTTGCGATAGGTTGGGTCGTAGGGCTTTTCGTCTATGACTGGGATCTTTTCAAGTATGACTTCAATCTTTCACTTTTTGATGTTCTCTCTTTGATAATAACGTCTGCAATTGGAATATATGTAGCTCAGAGTATTCAGACATCGTTAGAGAGAAAGAAAGTAGAGCGAGATATTATTTTTGCTAGATTGGATTATGTAGAGAAATCAATAGAACAGTTGATTAATGATATATTACAGAATCCAAGCGTAAGCACATTTAAAGTTACAGCTTGTATCAGTTCTTGCCGTCGTAGTTGGGTTAAATCGAATAAAATCATATGTGAGACTTATCCAAATTCCTTTAATAATAACAGCAACATGGAATTAACAAGAAAGCTATCCAGTTGTTTTATCAAATTAAACCAACTAACTTCGGGTGAAGAGGAGATAGATGGTGTTAGAATGATAGAAGTGGCCGACAATCAATCAACTTTTCACGAAAGGCGTAAGGCGGAAATATCGTGTAAAATTGATGAAATTAAGAATGTTATAATAGATTTGAAACTCATAATTAGTCATGAGTAAATCACCAATATAACTAGTGTCTGCTGAATAATTTATAACTCTTTGATATTTAAGTTTATATAACTTTAATTCTTTGTTTATTTAACAAAAAAACGTACCTTTATATAGCTAAATCCATAGCAAGATGTAGTTTTACGCTCCTAAAAAAAGTAACTTGACCTCGGTTTGTAAGCCCTCAAATTAGGGCTTAAATTAGAAAGAATTAACTTCGCTGCTGAATTTAAAACATTGAATTATGTACAGCAGTTGAAGTTTTGTAACTTTTTCGATAAGCCACGAGCAAAGCAAGCTTGCTTGAACTTTGCCATGGCGAGAAAATGTATGAAACTTTTTCAATAAGTCATGAGCAAAGCAAGCTTGCTTGAACTTTGCCATGGCGAGAAAAAGTATGTAATACTTAATAAACAAGTGAAATTTTTAACATCTCAATATATAGGCACTTGCAAGAGTGCCTATACAAAGGGCTATGCCCTAAATCGATTACTAACCTAATGATTTCTATACTCTCTTTTTAGGAGAGAAAATATATTTTCAAGCCACTTCGTACTTAACGATTACTCAGCGAAGAAGGTTATAACAGAGTAATCTAATTTAATTATGTACTATTATGGTATACGATGAACCAACAATTTTAGCAGAGAGCGCAATTGTAATGGCTGATTGTCAGAGAAAGCCTTGTGGAAGACCTTCTTGTACAAGAAAACCTTCAGGGCAGCATTAATTGTCGTTCTTAGTTGTAACTGCGGTAGCTCGAGTAGCTACCGCACCTTTTAAAATAATTATGATAGTATTTAAATTGCCATATATAATGTATAGAGCATATCCAAATTTTGGTTATTTGACTGATAATCGTAATTATGGGTATGATACAGCATCAATGAGTCGTCTGAAAGTTGGGGATCTGTTATTATCGAAAACTGGTAGTGTGTTTTATTCTCAATTGTCAAATACTCCTAAGAAGATGGAAGATATTATAGGGAGCTTGTGCGAACTGTTTGCAGATGTTCCTAATGCAACAATAAAGGCTGATGCCGTTAAGTTTTTTACTCTTTTACATTCTAAAGGTTTCGTTTATTTAGGTGAAGAGGTTGATTTTACTGAAATAAGAAATCAGTATTTTTCATACGACAAAGTCCAGCCTTATGTATTACAGGCTTCAGATAAACTCGAAACTCAGAAAACATATGAAAGCACGTTTGGAATGGATTATCGGTTAACCCGATTGCATGTTGATATTTCGAGCAGATGTAATGAAAATTGTGTTCATTGCTATATTCCTACTTGTAAGAAACGAAGTATTATGACCGAGGATATGTTTGATGTTATTCTAAGACAATCCAAAGTCATGAATATACTCAACATAACCATTAGTGGAGGAGAACCGATGTTGAATCCTTCTCTCAATAGTTTTTTGCAAAAATGTAAAGTCAATAACTTGTCAGTTAATTTGCTTACGAATTTAACGCTTTTAACAGAAGATTTACTTGATATAATATCTGACAATCCTCTGATAAGTGTTCAAACTTCCTTGTATGCAATGGACGAAAAAATACATGATGCCATTACGCAACAACATGGTAGTTTTAAAAAGACAATTTCTGCGATAAAGCGTCTTCGAGAAAAAAATGTGCCTCTTCAGATAAATTGTCCAATAATGAAATTGAATTCAAAGCAATATATTGATGTGTTGAATTATGCAAAGTCATTGAATATAGAGGCTGATTCTGACTATTTGTTGTATGGTTGTTATGATTTTTCCAAGAGTAATCTGTCGTGTAGGTTAGATATTGATGAGATTGAACATATTGTTCATGAGAAATTGTCCAAGCCAATAGATTTTGACAATATCAAAGAAAAAGTTGAGATAAAGAAAGTAGAGGCAGAAGATCCGATTTGTCCTGTTTGTAAGAATTCCTTATGTATATCAAATACTGGAGATGTCTATCCTTGTGAAGGATGGCAATCTTTAATAATCGGAAATCTTAAAGAACAATCATTAAGCGAACTATGGGAAAATTCAGTCATTATAAATCGTTTGAGAAGTTTAGATTTTAAAGATTTCCCGAAATGTAATTCATGTCCCGATAAAAAATATTGTAATACTTGCTTAGTCATGAATGCTAACGAGGATGTTAATGGAAATTATATGAATGTTAATACATTTCAGTGTGAGGCAGCAAGAGTTAAGCATCGTCAAATGAAAATGAAAGGGCTTGGAAATTAACAGATAGGTATGAGTTGATTACTAAATGTTTATAACATCTTAAAACTACTTTTTATGTCAGTATATATAGTTACTTATGATTTGCATAAAGATGCAACACCCTTTGATTATGAACGTCTTCTCAAGCTAATTAAAGAAGAGGGAAGTTGGGCTTGTCTTGGAAGTTCTTCTTATTTGGTGGAAAGTGAACAAAGTGCAAGACAACTTAGAGACCACTACAAAGAAGTTCTTGTGGAAGAAGATATGCTATATGTAGGTATGGTGGAAGCTCCTGCTGCTTGGCATGGATATTCTAAGGAAGTCTCTGATTGGATAATAAACAAATTAAAATGATTTGAAATATTAAAAGACTATGTTTTCGAGGAAAGTATCAGTATGGCATATTATTTACCTGATATTGCTTACTGTGATAATCAATGTGTTTCTATTGGCAATTTGTCCTGGAAGGGTAAGCGATGCAGCAATGGATAATATTTCTTTTGCCTCAGCGATTGTTTCAATAGTATTGGCTTTAGTGTCTATTGTGTATTCTTTACAATCGGGCTTTGCAACCTCTAACCAATTCGAAGGTATCAAAAATATTGAAGGTAATATTCAAAATGAATTAAGAAAGTTCCAGGCTCTCAGAGATACAATCTCTCAAGCTGTAGAACCTATAAAGGATACAGTAGGCGAACTTCAGCGAACTACGCAAGATATTCAGAAAACTACCGGAGATATACAAAAGGCACAAGATAATATGAAAAGAAATTTGGATGATCTTAATAATCCTATTACTTTGGATGTGTCGGACTTAAAGGATTCTTCCAAGAAAAGAGTTATTACCCTTACTCATACAATGGTTGTAACACTATATGCAGCTTTTATGAGTAAAGAGAAAAATATGGATATTCCTTTTCATGTTTTCGCTAATTTTATAGGAGCTAAATCTCATTATGCGGAGGGTATGTTAGAGACTTTGTCTGCTTTGGATGATGGCATAAAATTAGAACAAGGCAGTTCTCCAACTCGTAAGAAAGTAACCAACTTCAATGAAGATACATTTGGAACAAAATCGGATTTAAGAGATAAAGCTATTGCTAATCCTAATAAAAGGATTGGGGAAGATTTTATATCGGCAATAGACGAATATTACAGTGATATCAAAAATCAGCAGGCAAAAGATAGTGTTGGTTAGCAATTTGTTTTTCAGTGTAATATATAAAAACAATGAAACGTCAAAAAAATATTTAATGACAAACCAAACATCGGATAACAACAAGCGCATAGCGAAGAATGCGGTCTTTCTTTATGCTCGTATGCTTTTATCTATTATTGTCA
>ERZ1026901.1305-NODE-1305-length-14752-cov-7.060557_pt1 | contig 14752 bp, 12 predicted proteins | sample MGYA00380179_ERZ1026901 | MGnify/ENA primary metagenome ERZ1026901 (study PRJEB33269, sample SAMEA4719815) | human gut metagenome | biome: human-associated habitat; feature: organic feature; material: feces | place: Cameroon | collected 2013-10 ... | reverse complement strand
AGACTCGTCGTAGTCGCAAGGCAACAAAGGCTGAGGAGGCTCCTGCAACTGAGGCTCCTGCAACTGAAGAGGCTGCAGCTGAATAAGTTACAAAAGATCTCACTACATATAAGCGCTTCTGTCGTAAGACAGAGGCGCTTTTTTTTGCTTTTTCTGATATATTTTCTATTGTTTAGGGAATTCCCTAACATTATTTAGAGATTCTTTCTTGATGTTCTCAAAAATAAGTTGTATTTTTGCAGTAGAATTAAAAGATAAGGTTATGAAAAAGGTGATACTCTTTATGTTTTGCTCGTCTTTGCTGATGAGTAGTTGCGATACATATACGGGTAGTGGAGCTTATGCAGGCAGTTCCATCGGTTCCATCCTCGGTTCCGCCATCGGTGGACTTTCTGGTGGTCCAAGAGGTTCTGACATCGGTACGATTGTTGGAATGGCTGGTGGTGCTATGGTTGGTGCTGCTATCGGCAGTCAGGCTGATAAGGCTCAGGCTGAGCGTGAAGCAGCTTATCAACGGGATAGGAAAGAGCGTTCTCGTTCTAATCGATCTGCTTCTCGTCATCATCCTCGTTCAAAGCGTTCATCCTCTGTCAAGAGTGATGACATGTACGACTATAGTGCCCCGGTAACTGATAATTCTGAAATCTTTGATTCCACCAATAGTGGTGATGATCGTCTCTATGATTTCAAAGTGAAGGATTATACCGGCGATAAATAAGTTGCCATATATGAAATGTAAACGAGCAAGAACCTGTTTTTTAATGATGGTTCTTGCTCGTTTTTGTTTTCTCTGGTTCGAATTCAGCCATTTCGAAATCAATCTTAGGAAGTTTGCCGTCTTCTAGCTTATATGGCACAGGGTTATCCAACCTCTCTACCCTTACGGTTCCTACGCCTTGTGAAATCATGTCGATTTCCTTGGCAGCCGCCCATGAAAGATCAATGATTCTTCCTCTTCCGAAAGGCCCACGATCTATTACCTTCACGATTACGCTTTTATCATTTCTGAGATTGGTTACTTTCAGCATAGTGCCGAATGGATAGTAACGGTGTGCACACGTCAAACTGTCGTGATGTATCTTTTGCCCGCTTGCAGAGCGTGCGCCTGTGGCTCGCTTTGAATAATACGATGCCTTTCCGTGTTGATGCTTCTGTGCACAACATGGACTCATAAAAAACGTAGTCAATAATGCTATGATTAAGTATTTTATTTTCATAACTTCTCGATATTTTGGTTGCAAATATATAAAAAATAGATGAAAAATGCAAGGAAATATCAGAAAAATACTATCTTTGCAGTATAAATAGCGACAGATATGGAAAATAATGTACCTAATGAGTGGAATAAGTTCTACTTGAAAGACGTATCGTTTGTCAATCTGATGATGCGCCGTATCTACAATGTGTTGATTGTAGCCAACCCTTACGATGCGTTCATGCTTGAAGATGATGGACGCATCGAGGAGAAGATATATAATGAGTATATGGAGCTTGGTCTTCGTTATCCGCCTACCTTTACACAGGTTTCTACCACGGAAGAGGCTGCTCAGGTGTTGCGTTCTACGGTGATAGACCTGGTCATCTGTATGCCTGGTAATGCAGATAATGATGCCTTTGATGTGGCCCGTGATATCAAGGGCAAGTTCCCTAACATCCACTGTGTGGTTCTTACCCCTTTCTCACATGGTATCACCAAGCGAATGCAGAACGAGGATTTGAGCATCTTCGATTATGTATTCTGTTGGTTGGGAAATACCAACTTGATTCTTTCCATCATCAAGTTGATTGAGGATAAGATGAATCTGGAGCATGATATCCAGGAGGCGGGTGTGCAGATGATTCTCCTGGTCGAGGACTCTATTCGCTTCTACAGTTCCATCTTGCCAAACCTCTATAATTACATTCTGGAGCAGAGCAAGAACTTCTCCAAGGAAGCCCTGAACCGCCATGCCGCAACCATGCGTATGCGTGGCCGTCCTAAGGTGGTATTGGCTCGTACCTATGAGGAGGCGAAGAAACTGTATGATAAGTATTCCAATAATACCCTTGGAGTCATCAGCGATGCCCGGTTCCCTTTGAAGAGTGCCGCCAGGGCTTTTGGAAATGAGGTTGATGAAGATGTCAAGCCTGAGTATGGCACCGATACCTTCGGTCGTGAGAAATGTCCTGATGCAGGTTTGCAGCTCTTCCGTTACATCCGTAAGCATGACTCTTTCGTGCCCCTCATCCTCGAAAGTTCTGAGAGTGATAACCGTGCCAAGGCAGAAGCTGAGGGTTTCCGCTTCGTGGACAAGAATTCCAAGAAGATGAGTGTAGATCTCCGAAGATTGATGGAGGAGCACATGGGCTTTGGTGATTTCATCTTCCGTGATCCTAAGACCCACGAGGAGATCATGCGCATCAGAAGCCTGAAGGAGTTGCAGGATAATATCTTCAACATCCCTAACGATTCGATGCTCTATCATATCAGCCGCAACCACATGAGCCGCTGGCTTTGTGCCCGTGCCATCTTCCCAGTGTCGGCTTTCCTGAAGCATGTTACTTGGGAGAAGCTTCAGGATGTGGATGCCCACAGGCAGATTATCTTTGATGCCATCGTGCAGTATCGCCACATGAAGAACCTAGGTGTGGTAGCTGTGTTCGATAGAATGAAGTTCGATAAGTATGCTCATTTTGCCCGCATTGGCGAGGGATCCCTGGGCGGAAAGGGTAGAGGTCTTGCCTTCCTCGACAATATCATCAAGCGCCATCCGGAGTTCAATCAGTATGAGAATGCCACCGTGCAGATTCCGAAGACCGTGGTGCTCTGTACCGATATCTTCGATGAATTCATGATGAGCAACAATCTCTATCCGATAGCGTTGAGCGATGCCAGCGATGATGAGATATTGAAGCACTTCCTGCATGCGCAGTTGCCGGATTCCCTGATAGCCGACTTCTTCACCTTCTTTGAGGCAACGAAGAGTCCTATCGCCATCCGTTCCAGTTCGCTTCTTGAGGATGCGCACTATCAGCCTTTCGCCGGCATCTATTCTACCTATATGATTCCTTATCTTGAGGATAAATATCAGATGCTTCAGATGTTGGCTTGTGCCATCAAGGGCGTGTATGTCTCCGTGTTCTATCGTGATTCCAAGGCGTATATGACTGCCACCAGCAACGTCATCGACCAGGAGAAGATGGCGGTTATTCTGCAGCAGGTGGTGGGTAAGGATTATGGCACCCGTTTCTACCCAACAATGAGTGGTGTGCTCCGTTCGCTCAACTATTATCCTATAGGAGATGAAGAGGCAGAGGAAGGCATAGCCAGTCTCGCCCTCGGATTGGGTAAGTATATCGTGGATGGCGGTCAGACCCTGCGTGTCTGTCCTTATCATCCGCATCAGGTGCTCCAGACTTCAGAGACAGAGATGGCTCTGCGTGATACGCAGACCCAGTTTTATGCCCTCGACATGAAGCATGTGGGCGAGGATTTCAAGGTAGATGATGGTTTCAACATCCTTAAGCTTCGGGTGAAGGATGCCGTGGAAGACCAGAGCCTCACCTATATCGCTTCTACTTTCGACCCATACGACCAGGTTATCCATGATGGTGTGTATGAAACGGGCAGAAAACTGATTACCTTTGCCAGTGTGCTCCAGCATGGAGTAGTGCCTTTGCCGGAGTTGATGCAGATGTCGATGAAGTTTGGCTCCGAGGCGATGCGCCGTCCTGTGGAAATAGAGTTTGCCTGCAATATCAACGACGATAGAACCTGCGAATTCTATCTGCTCCAGATTCGTCCGATAGTGGATGCCAAGGAGATGCTCGACGAGGATGTGAAGGCGATACCGGATGCCGACTGCCTGCTCCGTTCCCATAATTCGCTCGGTCATGGCATCTGCGAAGATGTGGTAGATGTGGTCTATGTGAAGTATGATGATCACTTCTCGGCGATGAACAATTTCTATGTGGCTGATGATATCGAACGAATCAACTGCAAGTTCCTTGCCGAAGGAAAGAATTATGTGCTGATAGGTCCGGGCCGTTGGGGTTCTAGCGACCATTATCTGGGTGTGCCGGTCAAGTGGCCGCATATCAGTGCTGCCCGGGTCATCGTGGAAGTAGCTTTGAAGAATTACAACATAGACCCGAGCCAGGGCACCCATTTCTTCCAGAACCTCACCTCTTTCGGTGTGGGTTACTTCACGGTAGATACCAACACCGAAGAAGGCGGTTTCGTGAACAAGGAGATATTGGATGCGATGCCGGCAGTGGAAGAGACGCAGTATGTACGCCATGTGCGCTTTGCGCATCCGATGAGGATACTGATGGATGGAAAGAAGCAGGAAGGAGCAGTCTTGATTCCGAAAGAGTAATCAAGACAGTTCCATCAAAGTACGTAAACAAGTTATAATCAAGCCTGCTCCATCAAGGTACGTATATAACTTCAGTAATGTACTTATACCAGCTCCAGCAGATAGTAATTGTAATCATGAAGGATAGTAGCAAGGAATTTTTCCTTGCTATTTCCTTTTTGTATAGAAGCCTTCAGCTTATCTTCTATCCCCAGGAATTTCGCAACCTTGTCGGCAAGGGTGGCTATCTGGTTTTCGTGTTCCCCATTGCCGCCATAAACCGCTTTCTCAATCACCTCAATTTGTGCCTGCGATAGATTCTTCGCCTCTTCATATACCGGGCGATAGTCTTTCTTGGCATAGTAGAATTCATCTAGTGATACATGGATTTTATCCAGGTTCACCTGCTTGATAACCATTGTTCCAGCAGCCAGATCGCCCAGGCGCTGCGCATTCTTGGTGAGCAGGATAAACAGGAGTCCGATGCCGCTTAATCCCACATCTATCGTGCTGAGCAGCCATCTCATGAAGAAAGAACCCATGGTGGGGCGGGAACCATCTTTGTTCACCACCCTTATCTTCATGATATATTTCCCTGGCGACTGACCTTCGTTGAAGGTTTCCCAGAGGAAGTCGTACAGCCAGAGTGGCAATATAATCAGAAAGAAAAACAAATAATTGAGTTGGTTTCTTGTTTCATAGTCGAGTTCAAAGTAGAAATACATGGCAGTGAAGCCGATGATGCCAGCTATAACCATGTCGATGATGCGTGCTATCACTCTTTCGGCAATGCTCGCAGGCGTCTGGTCTATTCTTACGAATTGGTTGGTTGTGATGTTAGAACTTGTCATAATTCCACGTTTTATAGATGATTGATGTTATTCTGTCTGCAAACTTACGGAAAAAACTACAAATACAAGAATCTTTTCCCCGAAAATTTGCATATATAAGAATATTTACTTACTTTTGCAACAAAAATAATAAGCAATCGTGAAAGAATTTACCTTTATACGTAACAATATCGATAAGTGGCAGCGTGCGGAAATCATCATTTCTGATGCCGACTCGCAATCGCCCGATCGTCTGGCTGAGGTCTATACCGACCTTACGTCCGACCTGGCTTTTGCGCAGACGCATTATCCCGATTCCCGCATCACCATCTATCTGAACAAACTTTCATCCGTGCTTCATAACTCCATTTATCGCAACAAGCGGGAGAAATGGACTCGCATCCTCACGTTCTGGACACAAGAAGTTCCCCAGGTCATGTACGATGCCCGCAAGCTGTTGCTTGCCTCCTTCCTTATCTTTCTCATCAGTATGCTCATTGGTGTGATGTCCCAATGCTTCGATCATGACTTCTGCCGCATCATCCTGGGCGATTATTATGTGGATATGACGCTTGATAACATAGCCAAGGGTAAGCCGATGGCGGTATATGATAGTGACGGAGAGCTAAACATGTTTCTGGGCATCACCTTCAATAATATCAGGGTTTCGTTCATGGTGTTCGTTTCGGGCATCCTTACAAGCATAGCCACGGGTGCCTATCTCTTTCAGAATAGCGTGATGCTCGGTTGTTTCGAAACTTTCTTTGCGCAGCGCGGACTCCTTTATGAATCCTTCCTTGCAGTCTTCCTGCATGGCACGCTCGAAATATCAGCCATCATCATTGCAGCAGCAGGCGGTCTGGCTATAGGCAACGGCTGGCTTTTCCCCGGCACCTATTCCCGCCTGGTTTCCTTCCGTCGTGGAGCCAAGCGGGGCTTGAAGATAGTGGCAGGCACGGTGCCCGTGTTTATCCTGGCAGGTTTTATCGAAGGCTTTGTAACGAGGCACACCGAAGTTCCCGATGCCATACGCCTTGCCTTCATCCTCCTTTCCCTTGCCTTTGTCATCGGCTATTTCGTGATATTGCCCCAGATAAGGCATCGCCAGAGAAAAAAGGATTCTAAAGACTAACAATAAAAATTTTATGATATGAATAAAATCGTTTTTTATCAAGAGAGAACCTTCGGAGATAAGTTCAATGTTACCTTCGAGTTTATCAAGCAAAACTGGAAGCTGATGCTTCGTTATTTTGCTTATGTTGTTTTGCCATTGAGTTTTGTAGCTGAATTCTTCATGGAAGCTATGATGAAGAATGTCATGACTTTGGCTACAAATCCTGAAGAGCTGATGAATTTGATTCCTTCGTATGGCGGCTTTTTCCTGGTGAGCATTGCTGTTTACTTGTGGATGGGTGCGGTTTCCTTTTCCTTACTCCAGGTTTATAATGCCCGTCCCGATGGCTTGCAGAACATCGTCTTTGCCGATTTCAAGCCTCTTCTTGGGCGCAATGCCTGGCGATTGGTGAAGTCGGGATTGGCGCTCAGCCTCGTCCTCCTGGTTGTGATGATACTTGCAGGCTGTCTGTTCGCTTTGCAGATGCCTATTATTGCCGCAGTCGTTTATCTTGTCTGCATGGCATTAATGATTCCGTTTGTACTCTTTGCGCCGGTTTACATCTTCGAGGATATTCCCCTTTGGCAGGCTTTTGCCCGAAGCTTTCGTCTGGGTTGGCATACTTTGGGTGGCATCTTAGCCCTGGGCATTGTGTTGATGATTCTTACGGCTATCATCTCGTTTGTCTGCACTTTGCCATGGGAAATCTGCTATCTGTTGAAATCCTTTTTTGTTGTAAATCAGGGAAATGCCGATTCTGCTTTCAATGGTGTGCCTTTCATGCTGTTACAGTATCTGCTGGGTGTCCTGATGATGCTTGCCCGCTTCCTGTTGTTGGCCATATTCTATGTCAGCATCAGCTATCTCTATAGCCATGCTGCCGAGAAGCTCGATCAGATGTCGGTAGCCGAGGGCGTTGACCATTTCGAGGAGATGGCCGATAAAAATCAGGATGCCGACGACTATCAACTGTAAATTATCAACTGTAAATTATCAATTGTAAACTGTAAACTATCAAAGTATGCCCTTTACTCCTTCCGATACATTGGTTCTCGATACTGCCAGGCTCCGTGTCTGGCAGCAGGATGACGATTATGCTTACAGTAGGGAATTGGTGCCTGCCCAGAAGAGTCTGATGGATTGGTTGGGTGAGCAGTTTGATCAGTTCTGGGAATCCGTTTTCGGCACCGCTTTCTATCAGGAGTATTCTTCGCTAATGTGGATATTGGTGGGTGTGTTTCTTGTTATAGGCATCCTGTTGTTCCTCTTCTACAGGCATCCCGAACTGTTCATGCGTTCCGGCAGGCAGGCTCCTTTGGAGTATGAGGTAACCGAGGATACCATCTATGGCGTTGATTTTGAAAGGGAGATAGCCAGGGCGATGGAGCGGAAGGATTATCGGGAGGCGATACGACTCACTTATCTGCAAACCCTGAAACGGCTGAGCGATCATCAGCTTATCGACTGGCAACCTTTCAAGACACCTACCCAATATACCCACGAGTGGAAAAATCGGGATTTCCGGCAGATTACGAACCTCTTTATCCGTGTGCGTTATGGCGGATTCGAGGCAACGGAGCAAATGCTGAAAGATATCCACACCTGTAAGATGAGTGTGGATAACTCTGTAAGTAACTTAAAATCAGCGAAAGGAGGTGATGATGAAAAGTAGTTATAAGTTTTTCCTGAGCATGATGGTGCTTTTTATCCTCATGTTCCTGCTTCAGATGCAACTGCCCAAGAAGTTTGTGTGGAATCCTACCTTCTATCATGCCGACCGCCAGCCTTTCGGCTGCTACGTGTTCGATAGCATCATGCGCCAAAGCTTGCCTCATGGTTATCAGGTTACCGCCAAAACCTTCAGGCAGCTTGATGAGGAAAACAGAAACCGGAAGATAGCCGTGGTGGTGCTGGATAATTCCCTGAGACTGAAGAAGGTGGATGTAGGTCACCTCCGGAAGATAGCCCAGCGTGGCGGAAAAGTGATGGTTGCCTATCATTGGGGAGGTTCAGATGAACTGGATAGCAGTTTTCATGTCGATATGTCGAGCGGGGCGTTTTATCTGGATAATATCATGCGAAGGATGGCGAGTCAGCAGGATGTGTATGATACCCTTACCTGGTGTGGCAGTCCGTTGGCTTATCCCCAGCGGGAATATCGGTTGATAGACCAGCTGATAAGCGGCTCGATTTCTCTCGATTCAGCCAGCAAAGCCACGGTGCTGGCTTACAGTCTTCAGGCTAATCGCAAGTTTCCGTCAGCAGTTTCCTTGCCTTGCGGTAAGGGCGAGGTCATCTTTGTGGCCACTCCGTTGCTCTTTACCAATATGGGTGTGTTGGATGATGTTTCTTCGCAGTATGTCTTCCGAATCATGTCGCAGATGGCCGATTTGCCGGTTTACCGCACGGAAGCATATCTGGAATCGAAGGTGAAGCTCGAAGCAGAACAGTCGCCGCTCCGCGAGTTGCTGAAGCGCCCTCCTTTGCGATGGGCGGTCTATCTCATGATGCTGGGCGTAGTGCTCTTCATGATATTCACAGCCCGCAGGCACCAGCGGGTTGTCCCGATAATGGAAAAGCCGAAGAACAGGTCGCTGGAGTTTATCCAGCTCATCGGTACGCTCTATTATCAGCGTCACGACCATGCCGATCTGGTGCGGAAGAAATTCAGGTTCTTTGCCGAAGAGGTAAGAAGGAGTGCGGGCATTGATATCAGCGATGTGAACCAGGGAGATGCCGATTGCCGAGCCTTGGCAGAGATAACAGGCATGGATGTGGAAAAAATCAAGGAAACCATCCGTGAGATTCGACTGGTGATACATTCAGATTTGAATATCCCAGCCAGGCAAATGAGGAAACTCATCGACAGGATGAATTGCATACTTGAGAATATCCAATAAATGTTGATTTGATGCTTCTGCCCTTTCAGGGCGTGTGGAGTTTGCAGACGAAATTACACTAACAAATAGTAATGAAAATGGAAGAACAAAGATTAGACTTAACTCTTTTCTCAGAAAAGATAGAACGCCTTCGACAGGAGATAGCGAAGGTGATAGTGGGGCAGGATGAAGCCATCGAACTGGTGCTTACTTCTATCCTTGCCAACGGACACGTGCTTATCGAAGGAGTGCCGGGAGTGGCAAAGACCCTTTTGGCCCGGTTGATAGCCCGATTGGTAGATGCCGGGTTCAGCCGGGTGCAGTTTACCCCCGACTTGATGCCTAGCGATTTGCTAGGTATCAACATCTTCAATGTCAAGACCCAGGAGTTTGAGTTCCATCAGGGCCCCGTCTTCTCCGACATTGTTCTGGTAGATGAAATCAACCGTGCACCCGCCAAGACGCAGGCGGCACTCTTCGAGGTGATGGAAGAGCGACAGGTGAGCATCGATGGCGTTACCCACAAGATGGGCGATTTCTATACCATCCTTGCCACCCAGAACCCCGTGGAGCAGGAAGGAACCTATCGCCTGCCCGAGGCTCAGCTCGACCGTTTCCTGATGAAGATAACGATGGGCTATCCTTCGCTGGATGATGAACTGGAGATTCTGAAGCGCCATCAGGAGCATAGCAATCTGGTGAAGCTTGCCGATATTCAGCCCGTTCTGAGCAAGGCAGAACTCCTGCAGTTGCGCAGCTATATAAATAAGGTGGTCATCGACGAGAGCCTGCTTCGCTATATAGCCCAGATAGTTCAGCAAACCCGCAGCACCCGTGCCGTTTATCTGGGAGCATCGCCCCGAGCTTCTGTGGCAATGCTCCAGGCTAGCAAGGCATACGCCCTGCTGCAAGGTCGCGATTTCGTAACGCCCGAAGATATCAAGCAGGTTACTCCATCCATTCTCCAGCACCGCCTGGTGCTCACCGCCGAGGCAGAGATGGAAGGATACACCGCCTATAAAGTGGCGCAGCGACTCATCGACAAAGTTGAAGTTCCGAAATAAATAAAGTGAAGAGTACATTGTTTCTTACCAGAAGATTTTATATCGTTTTAGCAGTCCTGGTCTTTATCACAGGTTTGGGCAGCTTTGTTCCCCCGATGTTCCTCATTGGGAGATGGCTGCTTGTTGCCCTGGGCGTTCTGCTCCTGCTGGAGGCTTTCCTGCTTTATCACGAGCGGGGCATTATGGCTAGGCGAACGATGGCAGATAGGTTTTCCAATGGCGATGACAACGAGGTGAACATCCGTGTGGAAAGTATTTATTCCTTTCCTGTTCTGCTTCATGTCATTGATGAGATTCCGCCCGTATTCCAGCGTCGTGATATCCACTTTCGTCTAAGGCTGGGCATGGGCGAGGGCAAGAATATCCGGTATTTTCTTCGTCCCACAGAGCGGGGTGAATATGATTTCGGCTTAATCCGCATCTTTGTCTCTTCGCCCATCTCGCTCTTGCAGCGCCGCTTCTCGCTGGGGCAGCCCCGTCAGGTGAAGGTATATCCTTCCTATCTGATGCTCACCCGATATGAGTTGCTTGCCATCAGCAATAATCTAACCGAACTCGGCATCAAGAAGATTCGCCGTGTGGGCAATCATACCGAGTTTGAACAGATCAGGGATTATGTGACGGGTGATGATTTCCGGCTCATCAACTGGAAGGCCACCGCCCGCACCTCCCGTCTGATGGTGAACGTGTATCAGGACGAGCGTTCGCAGCAGGTGTTCAGCATCATCGACAAGGGTAGGGTGATGCAGCAGGCTTTCCGGGGGGTGACTTATCTGGATTATGCCATCAACGCCTCGCTGGTGCTTTCGTATATGGCGATGCGCAAGGAAGACAAGGCGGGCATCGTAACCTTCAGCTCCCGTTTCGAGGATTTCGTGCCAGCCTCCCGACACGCCGGCCACATGCAGAACATCTTGGAGATTCTCTATCGCCAGCAAACCCGCTTTGCCGAATCCGACTATTCTGCCCTGGTAGATGGGGTAAACCTGCACGTCAGCAAGCGTTCGCTCCTGGTGCTCTATACGAGTTTTGCCAATCGTGTCAGCATGGAGAGGCAGTTGCCTTATCTTCTTCAGCTCAACCGCCGCCACCGTCTTCTGGTGGTGTTCTTCGAGGATGATGAGGTGAAAGATTATCTTGCCACCCGTCCTGATAGCGATGAGGAATATTATCGCCATGTCATTGCCGAGCAGTTTGCCTACGAGCAGCGTCTCATCGTTTCCTCGCTCAAGCAGCGGGGCATCATGGCCTTGTTGACTACGCCCGAGAAGCTGTCGGTTGACGTACTTAACAAATATCTCGAAATCAAGGCTCGGGAATTGTTGTAAATAGTAAGAAGAATACTTCTTTATAGCAAGAAGAATACATTTTTCTTTAGCATAAGTAATAAAAAACGCAGGGAATGTTTGGAATTCTCATCAAAAAGTCTTACCTTTGTTCCCAATTAAAACGAATGCCTTATGAATAGACAATACCTATTTGCACTTTTATGTGCGCTGATGCTGGCATGGATGCCGGTTTCGGCTCAGGAGTATCGTAATCCGGTGATGCCAGGTTATCATCCCGACCCATCTGTATGTCGGGTAGGGGATACTTTCTATCTTGTCAACTCCTCCTTTCAGTATTATCCAGGCGTTCCTATCTTCCAAAGCAAGGATATGGTGCATTGGCAGCAGATAGGTAATGTGCTTGATCGCGAAAGCCAGTTGCCGCTGAAGGGAGCTAACTCATGGCTCGGCATCTATGCCCCAACCATCCGTTATCACGAAGGCGTTTATTATATGATAACCACCAATGTGGGCAATGGCGGCAACTTCATGGTTACTGCTACCGACCCTTGTGGCCCATGGAGCGAACCCGTGTGGCTGAAGCAGCAGGGCATCGATCCTTCGCTTTATTTCGAAAACGGAAAGTGCTACATGGTGAGCAATCCGGGCGATGCCATCTGGCTCTGCGAAATCAACCCGAAGACGGGCGAACAGCTCTCTGCGAGCAAGAAACTCTGGCAGGGTGATGGCGGACGCTATCCCGAAGGCCCACATATATATAAAAAGGATGGATATTACTATCTCCTGATTTCTGAGGGCGGCACCGAACTGGCGCATCATCTCACCATCGCCCGAAGCAGAAACATTGATGGTCCCTACGAGAGTAATCCCAAGAATCCTATCTTGACCAACTGTAGCCGGCTTGGACAGTCGCTGCAGATTCAGGGCACCGGACATGGCGACCTGGTACAGGCTCCTGACGGCTCTTGGTGGATGGTGTTTCTGGCTTATCGCAACTATGGCGGATCTTACCATCATCTGGGCAGGGAAACCTGTTTGGCTCCCGTGGAGTGGAAAGAAGGCGAATGGCCTGTTGTGAATGGCGGATTGCCTATTGATACCCTGGTAAAGGCAAACACCCTGCCGAGTGTTCCGCTGGAGAAACATCTGGAAGCGGATGCCGTGGATGCACCTACCACTGGGGCTTTCGAATGGCTGCAGCTGCAGAATCCTATTCCTGGCAACTATAGGCGCAATGACACGATGGCAGTGGAAGAGAAGTATTTCGTGCGTCTCTTTCCTCACGGCTCCCTCACGGAGAATCAGCAGCCTAGCTTTGCAGGACGTCGACAGGAAAGTGCCTGCTTTACCTTGGAAACGGATGTCTGCACAAAGGGAAATGTGGAGGCGGGTCTCTCGGTCTATCAGATTCATGACGGGCATCTCGACCTTTTCGTATCCCAGAAGCAGGTGGCTTTGCGCTGCAAGCTGAAAAGTATCGACTATGTGGTGAAGAGCGTGCCTCGCCTGCGCAAGGGTTCGGTGAAACTGCGCATCAGAAGCAATGGCGAGATGTATTTCTTCGACTATTCGCTCGATGGAAAGAAGTTCCACGAGTTGGCTTCCATGAACTGCAGCCTGATGAGCACCGAGGTGGCAGGCGGATTCACGGGCGTTACGCTGGGCATGTTTGCCGAGGGAAAGCCAAGGAGCGGTTATGCCGACTTCACCTACTTCCATTATGAAGAAAAATAAGATTAAAATAAATAATGATGTCAAAAGCAACAAAGGAAACAACAGAAACAACTCAGATTGCCGACAAGAAATATCTTGTCCCATTCATTCTCATCACGTCGCTCTTCTTCTTGTGGGGCTTCGCGCGTGCCATCCTCGATGTGCTCAACAAGCATTTCCAGAATGCACTTCATATCAGCATTACGCACTCTTCGCTCATTCAGGTAACCACCTATCTGGGCTATTTCCTCATGGCGATACCGGCGGGTATATTTATAAATAGGTATGGCTATCGCCGTGGAGTGGTGTTCGGACTCCTGCTCTTTGGCTTGGGAGCCCTCCTCTTCATCCCCGGGGCTTCGATGGGCAGTTTCTATGCCTTCCTGCTTTGCCTCTTCATCATCGGTTGCGGACTGGTGTTTCTGGAGACGGCTGCCAATCCTTACGTAACGGAGTTGGGAGCCAAGGAAACGGCTACCAGCCGACTGAACCTCTCGCAGTCGTTCAATGGCTTGGGCAGCATCTTCGCCACTTTCTGCATCGGTCAGTTTCTCTTCAACGGCACCCAGGAAGGTGGCAACGTGGTGATTCCCTACGGTATTCTGGGCGTATTGGTACTGCTGATAGCCTTTGTGTTTTCTCGTGTGGAATTGCCTGAGATTCAGCATGTTCAGACCAAGGAGGATAGGGCGAAGGGCAGCAATATCAGCAAGCTTTTTGCCAATCATAAGATGTTCGTGTTCGGACTCTTTGCCTTGCTGAGTTACGAGGTGGCAGAGATTTCCATCAATTCATACTTCATCAATTTCGTAACGGGCATGCAGTGGATGGACGACCGCACGGCTTCTCTCGTGCTCACCCTGGCGCTGGCATTCTTCATGGTGGGCAGATTTCTGGGTAGCTGGATTATGCGCCACATCAAGGCAACCACCATGCTCCTGATCTGTGCCGTGGGCAGCGTCTGTTCCATCGGTTTGGTACTCTGCAATTTAGGCACGTTGTCGCTGGTAGCCCTGGTAGCCAACTATCTGTTTGAGGCCATCATGTTCCCTACCATCTTCAGCCTAGCCCTTACGGGATTGGGCAATCTTACCAAGACGGCATCCTCCCTCCTGATGATGACTCCGATAGGCGGATGCGGCTTCCTGCTGATGGGTCTGATAGCCGATACCACGCATGTGGTGATGCCATTCATCGTGCCTTTCATCGGCTTCGTGGTGGTGTTGGCGTATGCGGCTAGAGAGTACAGAATTGCAAAGTGCGTTTAGCAAAACGGGTTAAGAAAAGATGAGAAGTGTCAATATTAACTTTTTTAACTTGATTGTAACCCGAAAAGTTTCGCCAACATTTTGCTATTTCAAATGAAAAAGTTAAATTTGCACTCGGAAAAATAAAAAGGTAGGCGTTTTCCTTAGGGAGAATGGCCTTCCGAAACAACGAGAATGTTTCATTAAAATATAAATTTTAAACAATTATGGCAGTAGATTACAAGAAAATCGGTCTTGTGAACACTAAGGAAATGTTCG
>ERZ1026901.1304-NODE-1304-length-14775-cov-8.031861_pt1 | contig 14775 bp, 13 predicted proteins | sample MGYA00380179_ERZ1026901 | MGnify/ENA primary metagenome ERZ1026901 (study PRJEB33269, sample SAMEA4719815) | human gut metagenome | biome: human-associated habitat; feature: organic feature; material: feces | place: Cameroon | collected 2013-10 ... | reverse complement strand
AAGTTGTTATACTTATTCATTGCAATACTATTTCTTTCCAATGCTATTCTTTTTTATAGGAAGTGATGAAACTAATATGAACGATGGATTTTATAATACATTTTTGTTCGCTAGTGCCTTTTTCTTTATTGTCGGTCTATATCTATATTTTGCAATGCCACCTTTTTACATTGCATATCAGGCTGAAGCATGGGGTAATGCTTGGTACACAGGAGCGGCAGGTTATAATGAAGATAATATAGCGTCCGTGTTACGATTTTCATCGTTTATGTCATCCTCTTATGTTGCAAGTGCATTAAGTATTTCAACTATAGCAATGTCTTTAGGATTCATATTTAGAAAAAGTAAAATAAAACACTATTTTCTATATGCTTTATCTCTTATTTGTATTATTGGCGCAATACTTTGTCAACAGAGAATAGCAATGGCATGTGTTGTTTTGGTATTAGTGGTTTTTTCTATTTATGGGATAAAAAAAAGAAATTTTTTTATCCCCGGTATTTCATTATGCTGTTTGTTTTTATTTGTTTCGCTCATAGGACTGTCTTTTGCTGATGATCGCTTATATGTAATATCAGAAATGATAACAAATCGCATTGATAGTATGAATTTTGATGAAGCAATGTCAGGAAGAACAGGTCAGTATGTAAAAGCGTATAATGAAATATTAGATTATTTTGCAACAGGAAAAGGTATGGGTGCTGGAGGTCATGCTGCAGTCATGAATGGTTATGTTGGGGTTTGTGATGGAGAGTTTATTCATCTTTTCTTTGAATTTGGACTTTTAGGCGCTCTTATTTTTATTCCTTTTGTATTAATTACTTTAAAACGAGGAATAACAAATTTCAATGAATTATGTGTTGAGACGTCCATTGTAGTGTATCTATTATTGTCGGGAATCGGAGAAAATGTACTCTCTGTTTCATACCTAATAGGTCCTATTTTTTGGTTTTGTGCAGGACGTATTTGGAATAATCATTATCTATTAAGATTACACAATGAAGTATAATAAACAAATTATTGCATATTATCTTCCCCAGTACCATCCAACAAAGCGTAACAATGAGTGGTGGGGAAAGGGTTTTACAGAGTGGACAAATGTGGGCAAAGCAAAGAAACTTTATCCGGGTCATTATCAACCGAAAGTGCCTTCAGAACTTGGTTATTACGATTTGCGTTTGCCTGAAGTAAGAGAGGAACAAGTGGAGCTTGCTAAGGAAGCAGGCGTGACAGGTTTCTGTTATTATCACTATTGGTTTGAGGCTGGTTTTGAGGAGTTGGAAAGGCCATTCAATGAAGTGGTGGAAAGTGGTAAACCTGATTTCCCGTTCTGTTTATGTTGGGCTAATGAATCATGGTATTCTAAGTTTTGGAATAATGATGGAACAGTAGAGAAAAAAATACTTGCAGAACAGAAGTATCTTGGAAAGGAAGATAACGAAAAGCATTTTTACTCTCTGCTTAGGGCTTTTAAAGATAAGCGATATATAAGGGTAGACGGTAAATTATTATTTGTAATCTACCAGCCTTTAGGCTTTAAGAATTTTATGGAATTCAAGGCTCAATGGAATAAGTTGGCTATAGAAAATGGTTTGGAGGGATTCTTCTTCGTTGGTCAGACATTGCATAAGGAAAAAATCGATGAGATCATAGAATATGGTTTCGATGCAGTAAACCATTGTCATAGACTTGATAACTACTATCAGTACAACAAAGCCTCAAACTTCGTGATGCGTTGTTTTAATTTTGCCAGGAAATTTATCAAAGTCCCTTATATTATTTCATACAAGAAGGCAATAAAACATAGTGTCTTTGAAGAAGACTATCGCGAGGATGTGTTCCCTACAATGATGCCAAACTGGGATCATACTCCAAGAAGTGGACGTGGCGGTACTGTTCTGCATAATGCAACACCAGAGTTGTTTGAAGGACATGCCCAAAAAGTACTTGCAACAACCAAGAACAAGAAAGGGGACAAGCGTATTGTCTTCTTGAAATCGTGGAATGAATGGGGCGAGGGTAATTATATGGAGCCAGACCTGAAGTTTGGTAGAGGATTTATTAACGCCTTAAAAAGGGCTATAAACAATGAGTAGAATAGCAATAGTAGCATACGAGACAAATCCAGCTGTATGTAGTTCGATGATGATGCATGTGGATATGATGGCTGATTGTGGCCATGATATTGTTATGCTTCTACAGAACAAAATTGACAAAAATCTTTTTAGGGATTACAATTATAAGATAGAGAACTTTGAACGACCTTCAGAACTCTCTAATTTGTTTTCTAAATATGAAATTGAAAAAGTATGGTGCACAAATGTGATGTACGTTTTGAAACTTGTACGCATAACTAAACTCCCTATTTATCTTTGGAAGCAAGGGGATGCAGCTGCTGAGAGTTTTATGGCGCATCATAGTTACTTGCGTAAGTGGGTGCTCCAGATGATTGATGCTTATACGCTTCGCAAAGTCGCGGGAGTAATCTATGTGTCAGATGCAATGAAGGATTACTATGAAAATAAATATAGGGTAAGAACAAAATCGATTGTAGTGCCATGTTTGTCTGAATTTGCGAATGCCAAAGTGGAAAATGTCGAACGAATTCCTAACTCTTTTGTGTATATCGGAGGTTTGTCTGTATGGCAGTGTTTCGACGAAATCCTGAAGTTGTACGCCAAAATCAGAACCGATAAGTCGGTTTTCCACATTATAACCTTGAATACTGAGGCTGCAAGAAAAAAAGTTCTTGAAATTGTTGGTGATGATAAGAATATAGAAATATACGGTATTACTGACAGAACGCAGATACCAGCTACACTCAATAAGTTTGAATATGGATTCCTTATCAGAAAAAATGATGTGGTTAACCAAGTGGCAGCTCCTATTAAATTCTTAGAGTATCTGTCATGTGGGGTGAATGTAATCATGACTGATGCTGTCCCATCCTATGCAAGGTTGGTGGAAGACAACTGTGTGGGTACCGTGGTAAACATGAGTGCTGAGAGAATCACCATCAATCCTTATAATCCTAATGCCAAAGAAATTTATAAAAAACACTTTAATCGTGAGACATATGTGAGTAAATATAAGTGCCTGTTACGTGATGATGAAATGGAATAACAAGCTAGGTGGCACTTCTTTGCGCCTTAAAAAACGTTATTACGTGGGTGGAAAACAGCAATAGTTATTGTGCCGCGATGACGACTATGATTGGACGCACCTCGAATATCCGGTAGGTGCGTGTCGAGAGGCGTAGCCGTGTATGCCCCTTGTGGTACAGTATGACATAATTGCAAAACATTATCGTAATTTTCAGAAGATAATGTATGTGTGGCTGATGTTGATGCTGTTGAGTTATGAATAACGGCCAGCCTTTAGGATAGAGATACATTTATTAATATGGGACTGTCGGGAAATGCCAAAAAGTTTCCTGTTCTCTTAATGGGCTTATTGATAATGTTGGTGGAGGCTTCATAACTTTGACAAAAGGAAATGCTTTCCCTCAACCATCATCTAAAGAGAGGAATGGGGGCTGTCTTAAAAATCAATTATTCCCCAGGGCGAACCAAGAATTCGCTTTAGGCTGTGTGTACAGGGATACGTGCAATTTCACTCTCGCAAGGACTTTTAAGACAGTCTGAAGAATCGCAAAGTTGTTCTGCAAGTTAAACTACGATTTTTTTCTGAAATGGCACCGAATGTTGCGTTTTTGAAGTTCAATTTTTTTAAACCTCTCCGGCGCTCGAGAAGTGCGAATTAGATAGGAAAAAGTATCTGCTCCCTCTCTACGAAATGGCAGAGAACTTCGGCCGTGAAAGGAAAAGCATGAGTCCGAATCAGTCAATTGAAGTAGAATATCGCAAAGCGGATATCTTCTGTTTACCAAGGTTATACGAAGGCTATTCAAATGTGGTTGCGGAAGCTATGTCGTGCGAATTGCCGATACTATGCAGTAGCGTGTAGGAGAATCCATATATCATCGAAAAAGGGGACAATGGCTTTCTGTTCAATCCGGAAAACCCTGAAGATATCGCTAATGCTATCAAGAAGAAGATGATATGTTTGTCCCAAATTGAAATACAGGAAATTGGAATTCGCAATCGTAAACTCTGTCAGAAACGCAGTACTTAGTACGCGTTCCAGAAATAGTATGTAAAACTAATTGATAACTTGAAATAAACGCAAATGACATTTCAAACTCTTGAATATCTTATGTTTTTTTCGATAGTGTTCATTCTATATTGGACATTATGTCGTAAGTGCAAAGATTATCAAAATGGACTAATAGTAGTTGCAAGTTTGGCTTTCTATGGATGGTGGGACTGGCGTTTTCTTGGACTACTCTTAATTACTTCGTTATCCACTTTTCTTGCAGGACTTTGCATCGGTAATACTAACGATATAAGGAAGCGGAAGTCCCTATTGATTGGAACAATTCTTGTCAATATAGGGATTCTTTTCTTCTTTAAATACTTCAACTTTTTCGTACAAGCATTTGTAGACGCATTCTCGCTTGTGGGAATGAGTGTGAATGCGACAACTCTACATATACTTTTACCTGTAGGCATTAGTTTTTACACGTTTACCGCATTAAGTTATACCATTGACGTTTATCAGCGTAAGGTTGAATCGAACAATGACATACTCGCATACTTTGCCTATGTTATGTTCTTTCCGAGCATATTGAGCGGTCCTATCAGCCGTGCCCAAAATCAATTACCCCAATATTTCAGCAAACGTGATTTTGATTATGATAAATCAATAAGTGCGTGTCAATTAATATTATGGGGGGGGGGGTAATGAAATTATGCCTAGCCGACAGATTAGGCATCTACGTGGATACAATTTATGCCAATATCTCACAACATAATGGCACGACGTTATTACTAACAAGTATCCTCTATACTATCCAGATTTATGCGGATTTCGCAGGTTACTCATTGATGGCTATAGGTTTTGGAAAACTATTAGGCATCGATTTGCAGACTAACTTTATCCGTCCGTATTTTGCGAAGACTGTGACAGACTTTTGGCGCAGGTGGCATATATCACTGACAACTTGGTTTCGAGATTATATATATTTCCCTTTGGGTGGCAACCGCTGTAGTAAGTCTCGCTGGATTCTAAACACAATGATAGTGTTTACGATATCTGGACTATGGCATGGAGCGGCATATACTTTCATCATCTGGGGCGCGATGCATGGAGCATGCATGGTGATTGAACGATTGATATATGGCGAAAGGATTAAAAAGATCTCAGATAAGATTTCAGTGGCAAACATTATTAGACTTATTATCACATTTACAATCGTCAATTTCGCTTGGATATTCTTCCGTATTAATGACATTGGCGATGTAATGCAAATCTTCAAAAAGATATTTACAGAACCAGGAAAACCATTCCTTGACACAAATACTCTCCTGATGGGCTTTGTCGCTATAGCTATAGTTTTCATCTATGACCTCGTCAACGAAAAGCACCTGAACATGCACTTGCTAAGTTCTCGACGTATGGCAGTACGATATTTAACTGCTATTATGTTGATAGTCTATATACTTGCGTTTGGTGTCCTGAATGGCGGTTCTTTTATTTACTTCCAATTCTAATATTGTTATGAAGAAAGGTTTATCTAGATTTTGCATCACAGTCCTAATAATCTTAATCTCGGTAGCAGTTGTAGATACTGTCATGGGAAAAGTAATGGATTGGATGCTTCCTCAAATTAGCAATCAGGGAGATACTGGAAAAACATACTTCTCACTATATGACGTAGAATCACCTATTGTGGTAGTAGGGTCCTCACGAGCTTCTCATCATTATGTTACACAGATAATAGAAGATATATTGGGAGTTCCTGCATATAATGTAGCTCGTGATGGTTGTTTCTTCAGTTATAACTGTTGTGTGGTGAACTCTATACTTGACAGGTATTCCCCCAAAATGATCATTTGGGAAAATGGCACTGATTATTTATTTGAAGGCTTCGATGACCCTTTGGAGAATCTTTACCCGTATTATAAGCGTAACAAGTGGGTAACGTCTGCCATTCAAGAAGAATTACCTTGGACCGAATATGCCAGACTGTCTAGCCGCATATATCAATACAATTCTGTGATTCACCGTATATTGATGCGCTATCATGGAAAAAATTCATTCAAGGATGAGACAGAGAAGGGTTATCTGCCTCTACAGCCGAAAACGTTGAGAAAAGCTCTTGATCTGAAGCCGACAGCATACAACTATGCGGGACTGAGCCTTACCAAAATTGATCGTTTCGGTGCAACTCTTTCACGTGCAAAAGAAAAAGGAGTTAAGGTCGTAGTCATAGATTCGCCAATGTATCGGATATGTGATGAGAATAATGAATCCGCTGTAGAGATGCGTAAAATATGCAAGATGCATGGAGCATTATTCTTGAACAACTCTCAACTGCCTGAATTCATTAAACATCCAGAATATTTTAACGATGCGACTCATATGAATACAATCGGGGCTATCCCATATACTAAATTTGTTTTGAAACAGATAAAAGAATATTTAAACAATGAGTAACTTTCAAGAGCTCTACAATGCGGACATCGCTCGGTATGACGGCAATCGTGGCTTGTATATAAAAATAGTTCTCTTCCTTTATCGCAAAACGGCTTCGTTCGTACCTGCGAAATTTTTATACAAAGTAATGTTCCGATTCTTGGTTAATCGAAGAGGTGCTGAAATAGTTGCTAATCAGAATGTTGAAAGGGGCTATGCTTGGGGTATGCCTACAATATTACTATTAACGGTAGAGTTTTAATAGGTAGCAACTGCAAAATACATAAAGGAGGGGTAATCGGTCAGGCATACCGTGGTCCACGCAAGGGATGTTTAACTATTGGAAATCGTGTATGGATAGGCATCGATACGGCAATAGTAGGGAACGTTACCATTAGCGATGATGTTATGATTGCTCCAAATAGTTACGTAAGTATAGATATGCCATCTCATTCTGTTGTATTTGGAAATCCCTGCGTTGTTAAGCATAGGGATTGTGCAACAGAGGAATATATGAATAATATTATTGAGTAATGAATAAACATAAAGTGATATTTATTGGGCCCGCTGGTGGAGGCGGAGTGCCACAAAATGGAGCATCGGCAAAGAACTACCATTTGATGAAATACTTTCAAAGGAAAAACATAAGTTTGGTTTCTGTTGACACTGAGAATTGGAGGAAAAATCCTTTGATTCTTATAAAATTAGTAGTTATCATCTTGCTTAATCCAAATGCAAAATATATAATAGCTACTAATAATATGAGTAGCTATAGGGTGCTTCAGGTTATGTCCCTATTCCCACGTAAACGGTCTGTGATTTATTGGATAATCGGAGGCAGTATTGCGGATTGGATTAAAGAAGGAAAAGTAAAATTAAACCCTTTCAAGATAGTAAATGTTTTTTTGGCAGAAGGGAAAAAAATGCAACACACCTTTGCGGAAGTTGGCTTTAAGAATACTATTTATGTGCCAAATTTCAAGAGCATAGAGTATTTGCCGGAGATTAAAAAAAAGATAGACAATAAAATACGCTTCGTATTTCTTTCCCGTATAATTCCCGAGAAGGGTTGCAACACAATTATAGAAGCCGTAAGAATTCTCAATGAGAAATACAGGGATGACTTTGTAGTGGATTTTTATGGTCCCATTGATGAAGAATATAAAGCGATATTCAAGGATAAAATATCTAACCTACACAACATTTCATATAAAGGTTTCTTGGATTTACGTAATCAAAAGAATTATGATATACTGGCAGAATATGATGCGATGCTATTTCCGACATATTGGCATGGAGAAGGTTTTCCCGGAATAATCATTGATGCATTCGTGTCAGGCCTCCCAGTAATAGCGACGGATTGGAGTCTAAATGCAGACATCATTGAAGATGGCAAAACAGGCATTATATTGAAAGAAAATACAGTAGAATCTCTTGTTGATGCAATGGACGCGATGATAAATAATCCGAAAGCAGTTGAATTAATGCGCAAAACGTGTCAAGATTCAGCAATGGACTTTGACATTAAGAATGTAGTATCAGATAAACTGTTAGAAAAGATAGGGATATGTTAGTATTCACCGGAGACATTAATCTTACCGACTGGTATTTCAATGTGGGCTTTGGTATCGGTACCAGAATAGCCAATGGCTTCAACCCTTTTCGTAAGTTTAACCGCAACGCAAATGATCTTTGGGTTGGCAATTTCGAGGGAGTGACATCAAATGTAACAGATAAAGTAGGCTACGATGGAGAGGTGTTTAGAGTCCAACCAAGAGTTCTGCAAAATCTTAATCACTTTGATGTGTATGGTCTTGCCAATAATCATGCAATGCAACATGGTAAAGAAGCGTATCAACAGACATTTGATGCTATATGCGGATATGGCTCAAAATGTTTCGGAGCCAATTGGCAAAGGTCCGTTGTGATGAATCATCAAGGAAGAACGGTGTCGTTCACAGGTATGTGTCTTCGCATTGATGATTTTACGGATGATCCTTCATATTGGTATAATCCAGAATATAAGGAAATAGAAATAGAACTAAAATCATTGCCAGTTGGTGCTTTCAAAGTGCTTTATGTTCATTGGGGGAATGAATACATAAACCGTCCTTCGTCTGCGCAAAAGAAGTTTGCCCATTGGCTGATTGATGCTGGTTTTGACCTTATAATAGGTATGCACCCTCATGTGCTTCAAGGCTATGAGGAGTATAATGGTAAATATATATTCTATTCACTTGGCAACTTCGTTTTTGAAATGGCTTGGGAACCTACAAAAATAGGTGCAATAGTTAAGTTTGACCTTGATACGAAACTACCATTTGTAGAATATATACATATTGAGAACGACTGTACTCCTGTGGTAGTAGATGAAACCAAAATACCTGCTGAATGGCGATTTTCCTTCTTAAATGAAGTTCTTAAGAAAGAAGATAACTCAGAGCAATATCATGCGGAAATAAGCAGAAACTATGCTGCTTACAGGAAAGCCAATCACAGATATATTATCGATAATATAATTAAACATCCAGCATTGGGAAAATGTCTGTTGAAGGACTTTATAAAACGTAGATTTTTGAAAAGACAATGAGTGGGGCGAGTTGAGTCGAATCAAAAAGTTACTCATAATGGAAATATTAAACGACAAACATAAAATTTTATTAATATGCATTTTATCACATCACCCAAAAAGAAAAAACTGATAACACCAATACTTAAGTTGGTAACTTGGCTAAATCCAAAGATGCCTGCGACAATGATTCAGATTCGCCATTTGCTTCGCATGAAACGTTTTGCGAATCTCAGAAATCCACAGGATTTGAATGAGAAAATCCTGTGGATGACTCTTCATTCAGACACAACGGAGTGGAGTCGCTTAGCGGATAAGAACGAAGTGAGAGGGTATATCAAGGAATGTGGACTTGAAGACACACTTGTAACTCAGTATGGATTATATAATTCTATGGCAGAAGTCGACTTCAATAAGTTACCTAATGCTTTTGTTCTAAAGCCTACTCATGGCTCGGGTGACGTCGTTGTTGTACGAGACAAGTCGAAGGCTGACCTTGAAGGGATTCGCACTAAGATTCAAAATGAATTGGACGAATATATCTGTACTAGTGCCGCAGAGTTGCATTATACTCGCATTCCTCATAGAGTAGTTGCAGAGGAACTCTTGATAAATGATCCTATATCTGAAAAGTATTCCTCGACATTGATAGACTATAAGATTTGGTGCTGTAATGGAAAGGCCCAGTTTATTTGGGTTTGTATGAACCGTTTTGTTCGCAATAAAGACGGTGCGGAGGTTATGATTTATGATAGAGATTGGAATGCTCATCCTGAGTTTTGTCGCGTAACACCTGATTTTTCTTTGGCTGATCCTATGCCACGACCAGTCGGCTATGAACATATGCTTGAAGTAGCAGAAAAGTTGTCTGCCAAGTTCCCTATTGTTAGAGTCGATCTCTACAACTTAAATGGAAAAATTTATTTCGGAGAAATGACGTTCACTTCTTATGGAGCTATAATGGATTTTTATACCGATGAATTCCTGAAGAAATGTGGAAGCATGATTAAGTTACCAAAGGCAACAAAATAACTTTTTATGCAAGATTACGGATTAGTCTCAATAATAACCCCAACATGGGCATGTGCTGATTTTATCGCAGAGACAATAAAGAGTATCCAGGCGCAGACATACCAGAATTGGGAACTGCTTATACAAGATGACTGCTCGAAAGATAACACATTAAATGTCGTAACGCCGTTTATGGAGGCTGACAAACGAATCAAGTATGAGTGCAATCCTCAAAACTCAGGTGCCGCCATTACCAGAAATAATGCTTTACGTAGAGCGACTGGGAGGTGGATTGCTTTCCTGGATTCGGATGATTTGTGGAGTCCTGAAAAATTGGAAAAGCAGTTGGCTTTCATGGTTAAGAACGGTTATTATTTTACATACACGGGATATGAGGAAATGGATGAAAGTTCCAAACTGACGGGCGTGAAAATTTCCGGACCTAAGCATGTCTCTAAGTTCGGAATGTATAGTTTCTGCTGGCCTGGGTGTTTGACTGTTATGTATAATCGAGAAAGGATAGGATTGCTGCAAATTTCTGACATCAGAAAGAATAATGACTATGCAATGTGGCTCAAAGTAATACAAAGAGCAGATTGTTTTTTGTTAGATGAGTGCTTGGCTAGATATCGCAGGGGAAGAAAAGGCAGTGTTTCGACTCATGGTTATGTTACTATGATACGGTGGCATTATAAATTATGGCATGAGGCGATGCAATTGAGCGCTATAACGAGTGTGTTTTGGACAGGAATGAACTTGGTTTGTGGTGTTTATAAGAAACTGCGCTATGTGAGTAAATATGATGCTCTTGATATTTAATGTCAGGTGTTTGAATGCGGTATGCCTGAAAATTTTTGATGTATTGTAACGCGGTGATTGATTATATGATGGTTTCTTGCAGGGGTTAAAAAACTTGTTCTAGGCAGGTTGTCATTGATATTTGTATTTTATGAAACTTTATAGGAATCTTTTTTACGTGATATTTGGCATCTTCGCGGTAGGCGTAACCATTGATGTGTCTTGTGCCATCGGGTTCGATAACAAGTCGTATTTCCACCGGACTGATAACAGGTTCGTTCGTCGGGGCAGTCAATGTGTTCGTCAATTATGCTCATGCCAGGAGTTCTTATTTTAGGGAATCTGCTATTGCATTGTTTGAGATATGTCATGAACTTGGTGGTGATCTTGTTAGAGCGAGAATGAGGAATAAGGATCTTGCGGATTCAACGAAGAAAGAGATTGTTGCGCAGTACAAGAATAGTCTCAGGTCTGATATGGAAGAGGTCAGCAGCATGGAGCAGCGCTATTCGAAATTGGTGGCAAAAGTCGATGATGATGCTTTTTCAAGTATTGTGCTTTCTGATGTAAGGGTGAAAAAGCTACTTCGAGAGATGGAATCTTTCATTGGCATTGATGTCAAATATCTGCATGGTGAATTACAGTCCTGTCTTGGTTCTAGTCTGTTGTCCGTAAAAGCCCCAAAGGAGGAGTAACTTCTTGCAATTGGAGCTCCGGATGAGTTCTTTGGACGTCTTATTGAATATAACAAGGAGTTTCAGGGACATCTCGAATCTGATTTGAAGCGTTTGGCTGAATTGTGCACTTCGCTGAGTCGTTTGTTGAGGAGTTCAACTTCGGCGGCTACTAGGAAAATACTTGAGGAGATTCCGAGTGTTTCTTGTGCTTTCTTGGAGGAGAATGTGGCTTGAGTCTTTTTTTATGCTTGAAGGGATTGGGTACTGATTCGCTCAGAGTGAAAACATTAGACGACAATCCATACATGTCTATGACGAGGGAGACCGGAGGCTTACGAAAAACAAACTATTTTATTTATTCGTCAGACAATGGTGACCCTGTCAGAGATCTTATAAAAATTTAAGCATCCTACCCCACAAAAAAAGAGTAAATATTCCGAACCAAACTTCGCTACAACAATGTTGACGTGTTTTCATACTTTGAGGGAAAATTCTTGTATTCGGACAAGAAATCTTGACATTGTCATTATTTTAATGTAAATTTGGTTCAATGTTAATGCGCATTAATGTATGATTGAATCATTGGAGATAAAAGACTTCGGCCCGATCAAGCATATTCATGTCGAGGATATAAAGCCGATGACCGTTTTGATTGGCGAGTCCGGTAGCGGGAAGAGCACAATCATGAAAGTGCTTGCTCTTTCACGTTGGCTATATAAAATGATGTCGATTCGCTCATATCTCAAGTATTCTGGTGTCAAAAAATCACCTTTTCGTTTTCGTATAGACAGTCTGCTGAGGACTGTCGGACTGGAAAACTACATGAGAACCTCTTCTATAATCACATATAAAAACGGTGAAGTGGTTATCAGGCTGGAAAATGGAAACTTGAATGGAACGTCACAGTATATTCCTAAAAGTCAATTGTCCTTGGAAAAGATTTCTTTTATCGCAGACAACAGAAATCTTGTGGCCGATATTATTGAGGGAAAGATTTCTGTCAAGAAGCAGTTTTATCTTAATGAGACGTATGAGGACTATGTGAAAGCTTCAGAATCAATTAGGGACTTTGGTGTAGACTATCTTGGGGTTAAGTTAGAGGTCAGAAAAACACAACAGGGTCTTAAACATAGAATTGTCTCGACCGAAAATGGAAATACTTTCGACATTAAATTAAGCGATGCGTCTTCTGGGATGAAAAACATTATGCCGCTTAATCTGATTGTCGAGTATTATTCCACGAAATTTGATATCGTGGGCTCAATGAATCAGGCGATTTTCTCTTATGTGACTAAGGCAGATTCCTTGAAGGATTTCAAGGCTGTTGAAAATGTAGGTGAACTTAGCCATAAGAGAGTTCACTTGTTCATAGAGGAACCTGAATTAAGTTTGTTCCCAGAAAGTCAATTGCATCTCGTGGATTTCATCACAGATAGAGTCATTTCCAATGGGCCGGAAGATTATGATATATCATTAATGATAGCCACTCACAGTCCTTATATTGTAAATTACCTTAACGTTCTCCTTTCAAGAAAGACAAATGGAGACTATCTGAATGGCAAGCCCTATGTGGATGCGAAACAGCTTGACGTGTATAGAGTTTTTGAAGGTGAAATCCAATCCTTAATGACTCTTACCAAAGATGGCAAGACGAGGGTGGACGCTACAGATATGGTCGAGACTATGGAAGCTATTGGAAATGAATATGCAGAATTAAACTGAGTGCTGATATGGATGGGTTTGAGGTGGATTACAAAAAATACTACAAAGTCGTTCGTGATGTCGTGATAAATGCAAGACCAATAAGTCCTGGGCTATCGACATTTGCCGACAATAAAGCTTGTACGGAATGTGAAAATTCCGGAAGGAAAATCTGCGACGATGAGGTTGTGTTACGGCTCAATAGTGAAAATCCATTGACTATCGTAAATCTTGAAGATTTCTTTATCCAGTTTGATGGCAATGCACTTTCTTCTGTTAGAGATAAATGTGACTTGATGCTATATGACAATGTGCATAACCGCTTGGCTTTTTGTGAAATGACCTGCACACGAGAAAAATTTGTCAAGCCTTATAACAATAGCCGTGGTCATAATGATGGTAAAAGAGCTAAGGCTTATAAACAATTATTGACATCTATAGCAAAACTGGCAGTAGTACCGGAAATCGCCACAAAGATATGTGCTTATGCCAATAAAAGTGCATTGTTTGCCGTTCGTCTCAAAGAAATGTCTAATGAGAGGGAATCATCAGTTCTCGCAACGATGCATCGATTTTCTGATTTTGCACGCTCAATTCAAGATGGTGCCACATTAAATATGGGAAACGGATTCACTTTTGAAGTAGTGCAATATCCGACGATTTATCAGTGGTAAATTGCTTCACGGCATGTTTTCAAACGCATATTTGATTCGTAACCGTCCTCACAACCCCATCTTGACGTGAACTCTGAAGCGTTATGTCTTCGTGCAAAAACGGAAAAGATGGGAAAGAAACAGATTAAGTCCGGTCGGTAGACGCGGCCGGAAGTCCTGTATATTTTCTTCGTCATCCACACAGCAAACGTGATCTGGCTGACGGACAGGATAGAACAAATGGCGCTTTTGGCCGCTGCCTGACGCGGAAACTTGCAGCCAATGAGAAGCTCCTGTGGGGAAACTGTCTTCTCGCCATGAAAAACAGATAAACAATCCGGTCGAAACGACCGGAAACAGATATAAAATTGAAATTTTGATGAGTCGGATGCAGCGAAGGAAGGGATTGTCTGCTGCTTCGTTCAGATTGAAAACATTAAACGAAAATCCCTAAATAGGATAAATAATACCGATATGTCTAGAAAAAAAAGTTTAATTCAGATGCTTGCAGCATGTGAAAAAACAGATTTCGATAAAGTCGTCAAAATGTACTTGAAAGAAATATATTCGTATAAACGTATTGTGCGGACAGACGGGAAAGATGATTGTGGTATAGATATTAAAGTTTTTGATTTTTCCGATCAAAAAATTCAATATCAAATGACAGTCCAAAAATCCGAAACTCAGAGAGAGAAAACAGCTCTAAAAGATAAAATATTTCAAGATGTAGCTAAGGCAAAGGAAAATGCTGAACAATATGGATGGAGCAACAAGTTAATTTTTTTCTATTCACATGAATTAACTCTGTCTCTTATACACATCTCCGAGC
>ERZ1026901.1302-NODE-1302-length-14779-cov-7.788644_pt1 | contig 14779 bp, 17 predicted proteins | sample MGYA00380179_ERZ1026901 | MGnify/ENA primary metagenome ERZ1026901 (study PRJEB33269, sample SAMEA4719815) | human gut metagenome | biome: human-associated habitat; feature: organic feature; material: feces | place: Cameroon | collected 2013-10 ... | reverse complement strand
ATTATAAATAGAATTTTAAAAATATAAAAGGATCTGACAAAGGCTGTTTTTGTTAGAAAACGCCATTTTCAGATCCTTTCTGGTTCCCGGGGGAGTGTATGAACGTCAATAAGAAAAAACTGGCCGATATTTTTGGCGTTGATGTCAGGACCATCACCGCCTGGCAGAGTCAGGGGTTACCACTAGTTTCTGGTGGAGGGAAAGGGACTGAATCAGTTTTTGATACAACTGCTGCCATTCAGTGGTATGCGCAGAGGGAAGCTGATATTGAAAACGAAAAACTCCGTAAAGAGATCGAGGATTTGAGGGCTGCCAGCGAATCAGACCTTCAGCCCGGCACCATTGATTACGAACGTTACCGACTGACGAAGGCACAGGCCGATGCACAGGAGCTGAAAAATGCTCGTGAGGAAGGCCTTGTCCTCGAGACAGAGTTATTTACCTACATCTTTCAGCGAGTGGCACAGAATATATCAGGGATCCTTGTCCGTGTCCCTCAGACACTGCAGCGTAAATACCCTGATATATCACCCGTACATCTTGATGCTGTGAAAACTGAAATCGCGAAAGCATCCGATGTGGCTTCTGAAGCCGGTGAGAATGTGCGCAGGTGGATTGATGATTTCAGACGAACTGAGGGCGGCTAATTCTGCAGGAGCGATAGCAACCGGCCTCCTTGCGCTAAAAATTCCTGTCCCTCTGACGACAGTTCAGTGGGCAGATCGACATTATTACCTTCCGAAAGAGTCATCTTACACCCCGGGGCGGTGGGAAACACTGCCGTTTCAGGTTGCCATCATGAACAGCATGGGGAATGACCGGATCCGCACTGTTAATCTGATTAAATCTGCCCGTGTTGGTTATACAAAGATGTTGCTGGGAGTGGAGGCTTATTTTATTGAGCATAAATCACGCAACAGCCTTCTTTTCCAGCCCACGGATTCTGCTGCTGAAGATTTTATGAAATCTCATGTGGAACCCACGATCAGGGATGTGCCGGTTTTACTCGATCTTGCACCGTGGTTTGGGCGTAAACATCGTGATAATACCCTCACGCTGAAACGTTTTTCATCGGGCGTGGGCTTCTGGTGCCTGGGCGGGGCTGCCGCTAAAAACTACCGTGAAAAATCCGTGGACGTGGTCTGCTATGACGAACTTTCCTCGTTCGAACCGGATGTCGAAAAAGAGGGTTCGCCAACCCTGCTTGGGGATAAACGTATTGAGGGCTCTGTATGGCCCAAATCCATTCGCGGCTCGACGCCTAAAATCAAAGGCACCTGCCAGATCGAAAAAGCGGCCAACGAGTCGGCGCATTTCATGCGTTTTTATGTGCCCTGCCCACACTGTGGGGAGGAGCAGTATCTGAAATTTGGCGATGAATCCACGCCTTTTGGCCTTAAATGGGAGAAGGACAGCCCCGAAAGCGTTTTCTACCTCTGTGAACATCATGGCTGCGTGATCCATCAGTCTGAGCTTGACCAGAGCAACGGGCGGTGGATCTGTGAAAACACGGGGATGTGGACCCGTGACGGTCTGACGTTTTTCAGCGCCGCGGATAATGAAATTCCGCCGCCGCGCTCCATCACGTTCCATATCTGGACGGCGTACAGTCCGTTCACCACATGGGTACAGATAGTCTATGACTGGCTGGATGCACTGAAAGATCCCAACGGCCTGAAAACCTTTGTGAACACCACGCTGGGCGAGACCTGGGAAGAGGCCGTGGGCGAAAAACTCGATCACCAGGTACTGATGGATAAGGTCGTGCATTACACGGCGGCGGTGCCAGCCCGGGTGGTTTATCTGACGGCGGGCATTGACTCGCAGCGAAACCGTTTTGAGATGTATGTCTGGGGATGGGCACCGGGAGAGGAAGCTTTTCTGGTGGATAAAATCATCATTATGGGCCGTCCCGATGAGGAAGAGACGCTGTTACGTGTGGATGCGGCGATCAACAAAAAATACTGCCATGCAGACGGAACCGAAATGACCATTTCCCGTGTCTGCTGGGACACCGGGGGGATCGATGGTGAAATTGTCTATCAGAGGTCAAAAAAACACGGTGTTTTCCGGGTGCTGCCGGTAAAAGGCGCATCTGTCTATGGCAAGCCGGTGATCACCATGCCAAAAACCCGCAATCAGCGGGGCGTGTATCTGTGTGAAGTGGGGACGGACACCGCAAAAGAAATTCTCTATGCCCGTATGAAAGCCGATCCCACGCCTGTGGATGAAGCCACGTCGTATGCCATCCGTTTTCCTGATGATCCGGAGATTTTTTCGCAGACAGAGGCGCAGCAACTGGTCGCGGAAGAGCTTGTGGAGAAGTGGGAAAAAGGAAAGATGCGTCTGCTGTGGGATAACAAAAAGCGGCGTAACGAAGCGCTGGACTGCCTGGTGTATGCCTACGCGGCATTACGTGTGTCCGTGCAACGCTGGCAGCTTGATCTGGCTGTACTGGCAAAATCCCGGGAAGAAGAGACGACCCGGCCAACCCTTAAAGAACTGGCAGCGAAGCTGTCCGGAGGAGTGAATGGTTACAGTCGCTGAACTGCAGGCGCTGCGTCAGGCGCGCCTTGATTTATTAACCGGTAAACGGGTGGTGTCTGTCCAGAAAGATGGTCGCAGAATTGAATATACGGCGGCTTCTCTGGATGAGCTTAACCGGGCGATCAATGATGCGGAGTCGGTACTGGGGACAACCCGGCGTCGCCGTCGTCCGCTGGGAGTGAGGTTATGAAACGAACGCCTGTCCTGATTGATGTGAACGGCGTTCCGCTTCGTGAGAGTCTCAGCTACAACGGGGGCGGTGCAGGATTTGGCGGGCAAATGGCTGAGTGGTTGCCACCGGCGCAGAGTGCCGATGCGGCCCTGCTACCCGCGTTGCGTCTGGGGAATGCCCGGGCAGATGATCTGGTGCGCAATAACGGAATAGCGGCTAATGCGGTGGCTCTGCATAAGGATCACATTGTCGGGCATATGTTTCTGATCAGCTACCGTCCGAACTGGCGCTGGCTGGGGATGCGGGAGACCGCAGCAAAAAGCTTTGTCGATGAGGTGGAGGCGGCCTGGTCGGAATACGCCGAAGGGATGTTTGGCGAGATCGACGTGGAAGGAAAACGCACGTTCACGGAATTTATCCGTGAAGGTGTGGGCGTTCATGCGTTTAACGGCGAAATCTTTGTGCAGCCGGTCTGGGATACGGAAACCACGCAGTTATTCCGTACGCGTTTTAAAGCCGTGAGTCCGAAACGGGTGGACACGCCTGGACACGGTATGGGGAACCGTTTTCTGCGGGCCGGTGTGGAGGTCGATCGATATGGCCGTGCCGTCGCGTACCATATTTGTGAGGATGATTTTCCGTTCTCTGGTAGTGGACGATGGGAACGGATCCCGCGTGAACTTCCCACCGGGCGTCCGGCCATGCTGCATATTTTCGAGCCGGTGGAGGACGGGCAGACCCGTGGGGCTAATCAGTTTTACAGCGTCATGGAACGGCTGAAGATGCTCGATTCCCTGCAGGCAACACAGCTTCAGTCGGCCATAGTGAAGGCGATGTATGCAGCGACGATTGAAAGTGAACTTGATACCGAAAAGGCCTTTGAATATATCGCCGGCGCGCCACAGGAGCAGAAGGATAATCCGCTTATTAATATTCTGGAGAAGTTCTCCAGCTGGTATGACACGAATAACGTGACACTGGGCGGTGTCAAAATTCCGCACCTTTTCCCTGGTGATGATCTGAAACTACAGACTGCGCAGGATTCAGACAATGGATTTTCTGCGCTTGAACAGGCGCTGCTGCGGTATATCGCCGCCGGTCTTGGCGTTTCCTACGAACAGTTGTCCCGTGATTACTCGAAGGTCAGTTACTCAAGTGCCCGCGCCTCCGCCAATGAGTCGTGGCGCTATTTTATGGGGCGACGAAAATTTATTGCGGCCCGGCTGGCCACGCAGATGTTTTCCTGCTGGCTGGAAGAGGCACTTCTTCGGGGAATTATTCGTCCGCCACGGGCACGTTTTGATTTTTATCAGGCGCGATCAGCCTGGTCACGGGCAGAGTGGATTGGTGCCGGAAGAATGGCCATTGACGGGCTCAAGGAAGTCCAGGAATCAGTGATGCGCATTGAGGCCGGACTGAGCACGTATGAGAAAGAGCTGGCGCTGATGGGCGAGGATTATCAGGACATTTTCCGCCAGCAGGTCAGGGAATCTGCTGAGCGGCAAAAAGCCGGACTCTCACGTCCGGTGTGGATAGCGCAGGCGTATCAGCAGCAGATAGCGGAGAGTCGCAGGCCGGAAGAGGAGACAACACCACGTGAGACGTAATCTTTCACACATTATTGCCGCAGCATTCAATGAACCGCTGCTTCTGGAGCCCGCCTATGCGCGGGTTTTCTTTTGCGCGCTCGGGCGCGAGATGGGAGCAGCAAGTCTTTCGGTACCACAACAGCAGGTACAGTTTGATGCTCCCGGAATGCTGGCTGAAACGGATGAGTACATGGCCGGAGGTAAACGACCGGCCCGTGTTTACCGGGTGGTGAACGGTATTGCTGTACTGCCGGTGACCGGCACGCTGGTGCACCGGCTGGGTGGTATGCGGCCATTTTCCGGAATGACAGGCTATGACGGTATTGTCGCCTGTCTTCAGCAGGCAATGGCGGATAGCCAGGTGCGGGGCGTACTGCTGGACATTGACAGTCCGGGCGGGCAGGCCGCCGGCGCGTTTGACTGCGCTGACATGATTTACCGCCTCCGTCAGCAGAAGCCGGTCTGGGCACTGTGCAATGACACTGCCTGTTCTGCAGCCATGCTGCTGGCGTCGGCCTGCTCCCGACGGCTGGTTACCCAGACATCCCGTATCGGCTCCATTGGCGTGATGATGAGCCATGTCAGCTATGCCGGTCATCTGGCGCAGGCCGGTGTGGATATCACGCTGATTTATGCCGGGGCGCACAAGGTGGATGGCAATCAGTTTGAAGCGTTGCCGGCAGAGGTTCGCCAGGATATGCAGCAGCGGATTGATGCGGCGCACCGGATGTTTGCCGAAAAAGTGGCGATGTATACCGGGTTGTCTGTGGATGCGGTCACGGGAACAGAGGCCGCCGTTTTTGAAGGTCAGTCCGGCATTGAGGCCGGGCTGGCGGATGAATTAATCAATGCGTCGGATGCCATCAGTGTGATGGCCACGGCGCTGAACAGTAATGTCAGAGGAGGCACTATGCCGCAATTAACTGCAACGGAAGCCGCCGTGCAGGAGAACCAGCGAGTGATGGGGATCCTGACATGCCAGGAAGCGAAAGGACGTGAACAGCTTGCCACGATGCTGGCAGGGCAACAGGGCATGAGCGTTGAACAGGCCCGGGCGATTCTGGCCGCGGCGGCACCGCAGCAGCCGGTGGCATCCGCGCAGAGTGAAGCCGATCGCATTATGGCGTGTGAAGAAGCGAACGGTCGTGAACAACTGGCGGCAACGCTGGCGGCGATGCCGGAGATGACGGTGGAAAAAGCCCGCCCGATCCTGGCGGCTGCACCACTGGCGGATGCCGGGCCCTCACTTCGTGATCAGATCATGGCCCTGGATGAGGCAAAAGGGGCAGAAGCGCAGGCTGAAAAACTGGCGGCCTGCCCGGGAATGACCGTGGAGAACGCCCGGGCTGTGCTGGCTGCGGGATCAGGTAAGGCCGAACCGGTCTCTGCATCCACAACCGCCCTGTTTGAACATTTCATGGCGAATCATTCACCGGCAGCGGTGCGGGGTGGCGTGTCACAGACGTCAGCAGACGGTGATGCGGACGTGAAAATGCTCATGGCCATGCCATGAAGTCAGTGCTGACCATCAATATGAGGTTTTAACAAAATGGTGACGAAAACCATCACTGAACAGCGTGCGGAAGTACGTATTTTTGCTGGTAATGATCCGGCTCATACCGCCACAGGCAGCAGCGGGATTTCTTCTGAAACACCGGCTCTGACGCCCCTGATGCTGGATGAAGCCACCGGGAAACTGGTGGTCTGGGATGGACAGAAAGCCGGTAGTGCGGTTGGCATACTGGTACTGCCGCTTGAAGGCACAGAGACGGTGCTGACCTATTACAAGTCGGGGACCTTTGCGACGGAGGCAATCCGCTGGCCTGACAGTGTGGATGAACACAAAAAGGCAAATGCCTTTGCCGGCACAGCCCTGAGTCACGCGGCTCTGCCGTAACACGTTATCAGGCCACCATGGTGGCCTGACTGATTTCTGAATGAAAGGAACTGATTTATGGGATTGTTTACGACCCGCCAGTTACTCGGTTATACCGAACAAAAAGTTAAATTCCGTGCGCTGTTTCTGGAGCTGTTTTTCCGCCGGACGGTGAATTTCCATACCGAAGAGGTGATGCTGGACAAAATTACCGGAAAAACGCCGGTGGCGGCCTATGTCTCCCCGATCGTTGAAGGAAAAGTGCTGCGCCATCGTGGTGGTGAAACCCGCGTGTTGCGTCCGGGCTACGTCAAGCCGAAACACGAATTTAATTACCAGCAGGCGGTTGAGCGCCTTCCCGGTGAAGATCCGGCTCAGCTGAACGACCCGGCCTACCGTCGTCTGCGTATCATCACTGATAACCTCAAACAGGAAGAGCACGCTATTGTGCAGGTGGAAGAAATGCAGGCGGTGAATGCCGTGCTGTATGGCAAATATACGATGGAAGGAGACCAGTTCGAGAAAATTGAAGTCGATTTTGGCCGATCGACGAAGAATAACATCATACAAGGTAGCGGTAAGGAGTGGTCAAAACAGGATCGTGACACGTTCGACCCGACATATGATATCGACCTTTTCTGTGATCAGGCCAGTGGTCTTGTGAATATTGCCATTATGGACGGTACCGCCTGGCGTCTGCTGAATGGCTTTAAGCTTTTCCGCGAAAAAATGGATACCCGTCGCGGTTCAAATTCACAACTCGAAACGGCAGTGAAAGATCTGGGCGCAGTGGTATCCTTCAAGGGGTATTACGGCGATCTGGCCATTGTGGTAGCGAAAACGTCTTATGTGGCAGAGGACGGTACCGAAAAACGTTATCTGCCGGAGGGCACGCTGGTGCTGGGGAATACGGCAGCAGAGGGGATTCGTTGCTATGGAGCCATTAAGGATGCACAGGCGTTGTCTGAAGGAGTGGTGGCTTCTTCCCGTTACCCGAAACACTGGCTGACCGTGGGCGATCCGTCCTGTGAATTCACCATGACGCAGTCCGCGCCGCTGATGGTGCTGCCGGATCCGGATGAGTTTGTGGTGGTACGGGTGAAATAATCCGTGAGCGGGGGCGAAATGCCCCCGTGTTTTTTTCACAGGGAGCTGGATATGGCAACAAAAGAAGAAAATCAGAAACGTCTTCGTGAACTGGCTGGTCTGCTGGGGCGCGAGGCGGATATGTCGGGGAGTGCTGCGGATATCGCACAGCGTGTGGCAGAGTGGGAAGAGGAGGTTTGCGCCTCGGAAAATGAAATCGCAGATGTTGATGATACCGTTCATGAGCAGGCATGCAGGCACACCGGTGAGGATGACGTTGGTATTCTGGAACGTATCAGGCTTCTGAAGTGTTTTTACCTGTGCGGTGTTGACGATGAAACAGGTGGGCCTGTTGAGCATGTTGATGCTGGCAGAGTAATTCTGATGCCCCCCTCAGTGGCAAAAGACATGGTCAGGAGCGGAGTGGCCGTTTATGCGTGATTTTGAGAATTCCTTTGATGCTGCCCTTGCCGGGGTGGACAGAACGATTGTTGAAGTGATGGGGCTCTGTGCGCAGTTCACCTCGGGGGCACAGTGTGGCAGCGAAGTTCAGGGGGTTTTTGACGATCCGGAGTCGCTGGGGTTTGCCGGTAGCGGGGTCCGTATTGAAGGAAGCAGCCCGTCATTATTTGTGCGGACGGATACGGTTCGTGCCGTGCGGCGTGGTGACACGCTGACCATTAATGGTGAGACATTCTGGGTGGATCGTGTTTCTCCGGATGACGGGGGTAGCTGTTATCTCTGGCTCAACCGTGGGCAACCACCCGCAGTTAACCGGCGACGATAAACGCAGGGTGAATTATGGCGATAAAAGGGCTTGATCAGGCGATTGACAATCTGAGCCGGGTTCGTAAAAACGCCATTCCGGCTGCTTCTGCAATGACCATTAACCGCGTGGCCACAACGGCGATTAATCAGTCTTCGTCACAGGTTGCCCGGGAAACCAGGGTGAGACGGAAACTGGTAAAGGAACGGTCCAGACTGAAACGGGCGACGGTCAGAAATCCGAATGCCAGAATTATCGTTAACCGCGGTGATCTCCCTGTGATTAAGCTGGGGATCAGAATGCTGGGGCGTCGTCCGAACAGCATACTCAAAGCCGGTCAGCATCGTTATCAGCGGGCATTTATCCAGCGATTAAATAATGGGCGCTGGCATGTTATGCAACGTCTTCCCCAGGCCAGATATGAGGAGGGCAATGACGACAAGGGAAGGAAAAAGCGTAATCGCCTTCCCATTCAGGTGGTGAAAATCCCGATGGCGGCCCCACTGAAACAGGCATTTGATGAGAATGTTGACCGTATCCGGCGTGAACGCCTGCCCGGAGAACTGGCATCCGCGCTGAAACAACAACTGAGGATTGCGTTAAAACGATGAAACACACTGATATCCGTGCTGCAGTGCTGGATGCACTCGAGCAGCATGAACACGGGGCGACGCTGTTTGATGGTCGCCCCGTTGTTTTTGACGAAGAGGATTTTCCTGCGATCGCGGTTTATCTGACGGATGCAGAGTATACCGGTGAAGAGCTGGATGCAGATACCTGGCGGGCCACACTGCATATTGAGGTGTTTTTACCGGCACAGGTACCGGATTCAGAGCTTGATCAGTGGATGGAAAGCCGGATTTATCCGGCGATGACTGCGATCCCGGCACTGGCAGGACTGATTACCACGATGGTTACGCAGGGCTATGAGTATCGTCGTGATGACGATATGGCGTTATGGAGCTCTGCGGATCTGACTTATTCCATTACATACGAGATGTGAGGACGATATGGCAACACCAAATCCCCTGGAGCCAGTAAAAGGTGCCGGTACCACTCTGTGGGTTTACAACGGCAAGGGTGATGCTTATGCAAACCCGTTGTCAGACGCTGACTGGCAGCGACTGGCTAAGGTGAAGGATCTGACGCCGGGCGAGATGACGGCAGAATCCTACGATGATAACTACCTGGATGATGAAGACGCAGACTGGACCGCGACCGGGCAGGGGCAGAAATCTGCAGGTGATACCAGTTTTACGCTGGCCTGGAAACCGGGAGAGGAAGGTCAGAAAGGGCTTATAGGCTGGTTTGAAAGCGGCGATGTCCGGGCCTATAAAATCCGTTTTCCGAATGGCACGGTGGATGTGTTTCGTGGCTGGGTCAGCAGTATCGGTAAGGCCGTGACGGCGAAAGAAGTGATCACCCGCACGGTGAAAGTCACTAACGTGGGTAAACCTTCTGTAGCGGAAGAACGCAGCAAAATTACGCCGGTCAGTGCGATTAAGGTGACGCCGACATCCGGTACGGTGGCAAAAGGGAAAACAACCACCCTGACGGTTTCTTTTGAGCCGGAAAGTGCAACCGACAAGACGTTCAGAGCGGTTTCCGCCGATCCGTCGAAAGCCACCATTAGTGTGAAAGATATGACAATTACGGTAAACGGCGTGGCGACAGGTAAGGTGCAGATCCCTGTGGTGAGCGGAAATGGTCAGTTCGCCGCAGTGGCTGAAGTCACCGTTACTGAAGCGGGCGCTGCAGGGTAAACGGAGGTAATACATGTTTCTGAAAACAGAACAATTTGAATATAACGGTGTGTCTGTCACGCTTTCCGAATTGTCTGCGCTGCAGCGTATCGAGCATCTTGCCCTCCTGAAACGGCGTGCAGAACAGGCAGAATCCTGCGGCAACCTGCAGGTAAGCGTGGAAGATCTCGTCAGAACCGGCGCGTTTCTGGTGGCGATGTCCCTGTGGCATAACCATCCACAGAAAACGCAGTCACCGTCAATGAATGAGGCCGTGATGAAGATAGAGCAGGAAGTGCTCACCACCTGGCCTGCCGATGCCATTGCCCGGGCGGAAGACGTGGTGTTGTGCCTGTCCGGGATGATCGAAGCTGTTCGTCCGGATACTGATATTACTGAAGTGGCGAAAAATAACACGCTGACTGATGATGATTTTTCTGCGGGAAAGTCTTCGACGGCGAGCTGAACTTTGCCCTCAGACTGGCGCGTGAGATGGGGAGACCCGACTGGCGCGCCATGCTTGCCGGGATGACATCCACCGAATATGCCGACTGGCACCGTTTTTACCGCACGCATTATTTTCAGGATACCCAGCTGGATATGCATTTTTCCGGGCTGACGTACGCTGTACTCAGCCTGTTTTTTTGCGATCCGGATATGCATCCCTCTGATTTCAGTCTGCTTGTCCCCCGGCATGAGGAAGAGCAGGTGGAGAGGCCGGATGAGGACAAAATGCTGATGCAGAAAGCGGCAGGACTTGCCGGAGGCGTCCGGTTCGGTGGGGACGGAGGGCGCGATATTTTATCGTCTGCGGATGTGGCGGATGTCATGGTGGATGATGCCGCATTAATGATGGCTTCAGCGGGGATTCCGGGAGGTGTGAGATATGTCCCAGCCGGTTGGTGATCTTGTTATTGACCTTAGTCTGGATGCTGTCCGTTTCGATGAGCAGATGAGCCGGGTAAGGCGTCATTTTTCAGGTCTGGATACCGACGCCAGAAAAACCGCCAGTGCTGTTGAACAGGGCCTGAGCCGCCAGGCGCTGGCTGCACAAAAAGCCGGGATTTCCGTCGGGCAGTATAAAGCGGCCATGCGAACCCTGCCCGCACAGTTTACGGATATCGCCACGCAGCTTGCCGGTGGTCAGAATCCCTGGCTGATCCTGCTGCAACAGGGCGGTCAGGTGAAGGACTCCTTCGGCGGGATGATCCCCATGTTCAGGGGGCTTGCCAGTGCGATCACCCTGCCGATGGTCGGGGTCACCTCGCTGGCGGTGGCGACAGGTGCGCTGGTGTACGCCTGGTACCAGGGAGATTCCACGCTTTCAGCGTTTAATAAAACCCTGGTTCTTTCCGGTAATCAGTCCGGACTGACTGCCGATCGTATGCTGACTCTCTCAAGAGCCGGGCAGGCAGCAGGGCTGACGTTTAACCAGGCGAGAGAGTCACTGGCAGCCCTGGTGAATGCCGGTGTGCGTGGTGGTGAACAGTTTGATGCCATCAACCAGTGTGTCGCGCGTTTTGCGTCTGCATCCGGTGTGGAGGTGGATAAAGTCGCTGAAGCCTTCGGGAAGCTGACCACTGACCCGACGTCGGGACTGATGGTGATGGCGCGCCAGTTCCGTAACGTGACGGCAGAGCAGATTGCGTATGTTGCACAGCTGCAGCGTTCCGGAGACGAGGCCGGGGCATTGCAGGCGGCGAACGATATCGCCACGAAAGGCTTTGATGAGCAGACCCGTCGCCTGAAAGAAAACATGGGAACACTGGAGACCTGGGCGGATAAAACAGGGAAGGCATTCAAATCGATGTGGGATGCCATTCTGGATATCGGTCGTCCTGAGTCCTCAGCGGATATGCTCGCCAGTGCACAGAAGGCATTTGATGAGGCGGATAAAAAATGGCAGTGGTACCAGAGCCGGAGCCAGCGCCGGGGAAAAACCGCCTCTTTTCGTGCCAACCTTCAGGGCGCATGGGATGACCGGGAAAATGCCCGTCTGGGTCTGGCAGCGGCAACGCTGCAGTCGGATATGGAAAAAGCCGGTGAACTGGCGGCAAGGGACAGGGCTGAGCGTGAGTCGTCACAGCTGAAGTATACCGGAGAGGCGCAGAAGGCGTATGAGCGCCTGCTGACGCCACTGGAGAAATATACCGCCCGGCAGGAAGAGCTGAATAAGGCCCTGAAAGACGGGAAAATCCTGCAGGCGGATTACAACACGCTGATGGCGTCGGCAAAAAAGGATTATGAGTCGACGCAGAAAAAGCCGTCCGGTGTGAAGGTGTCTGCCGGTGAGCGCCAGGAAGACCAGGCGCATGCAGCCCTGCTGGCGCTTGAAACTGAGCTCAGGACGCTGGAGAAGCACAGCGGTGCGAATGAAAAAATCAGCCAGCAGCGCCGTGATTTATGGAAAGCGGAAAATCAGTATGTGGTCCTGAAAGAGGCCGCCACGAAACGGCAGTTATCTGAGCAGGAAAAATCCCTGCTGGCTCATGAGAAAGAGACGCTGGAGTACAAACGCCAGCTGGCTGAGCTGGGAGACAAGATTGAACACCAGAAGCGGCTGAATGAGCTGGCACAGCAGGCGGCGCGGTTTGAACAGCAGCAAAGCGCGAAGCAGGCGGCAATCAGCGCAAAAGCCCGCGGCCTCACCGACCGTCAGGCGCAGCGGGAGTCGGAAGAGCAGCGCCTTCGTGAGGTGTACGGTGATAATCCGGCTGCGCTGGCGAAGGCCACATCGGCACTGAAGAACACCTGGTCTGCGGAGGAGCAGCTTCGTGGAAGCTGGATGGCCGGGATGAAGTCCGGCTGGGGCGAGTGGGCGGAAAGTGCGACGGACAGTTTTTCGCAGGTTAAAAACGCGGCCACGCAGACCTTTGATGGTATTGCGCAGAATATGGCGGCGATGCTGACCGGCAGTGAACAGAACTGGCGCAGCTTCACCCGTTCCGTGCTGTCCATGATGACAGAAATTCTGCTTAAGCAGGCAATGGTGGGGATTGTCGGGAGTATCGGCAGCGCTATTGGCGGGGCTGTTGGTGGCGGCGCATCCGCGTCAGGCGGTACAGCCATTCAGGCCGCTGCGGCGAAACTCCATTTTGCAACCGGAGGATTTACGGGAACCGGCGGCAAATATGAGCCAGCGGGGATTGTTCACCGTGGTGAATTTGTCTTCACGAAGGAGGCAACCAGCCGGATTGGCGTGGGAAATCTCTACCGGCTGATGCGCGGCTATGCCACCGGCGGTTATGTCGGTGGCACCGGAAGTCCGGCGCAAATGCGGCGTTCAGAGGGTATCAGGTTTGAGCAGAACAACAACGTGGTGATTCAGAACGACGGTACGAATGGTCTGCCAGGTCCACAGATGATGAAGGCGGTGTATGACATGGCCCGCAAGGGTGCCCGTGATGAAATCCAGGCACAGATGCGCGATGGTGGTCTGTTCTCCGGAGGTGGACGATGAAAACCTTCCGCTGGAAAGTGAAACCCGGGATGGATGTGACATCGGCTCCTTCCGTCAGGGAGGTGCGCTTTGGTGATGGCTATTCCCAGCGTGCGCCTGCCGGGCTGAACGCTGACCTGAAAACGTACAGCGTGACGCTGTCTGTCTCCCGTGAGGAGGCCACGGCGCTGGAGTCGTTTCTGGCTGAGCACGGGGGCTGGAAGGCCTTTCTGTGGACGCCGCCTTATGGTTACAGGCAGATAAAGGTGACCTGCGCAAAATGGTCGTCGCAGGTCAGTATGTTGCGTGTTGAGTTCAGCGCAGAGTTTAAACAGGTGGTGAACTGATGCAGGATATCCGGCAGGAAACACTGAATGAATGCACCCGTGCGGAGCAGTCGGCCAGCGTGGTGCTCTGGGAAATCGATCTGACAGAGGTCGGTGGAGAACGTTATTTTTTCTGTAATGAGCAGAACGAAAAAGGTGAGCCGGTCACCTGGCAGGGGAGGCAGTATCAGGCGTATCCCATTCAGGGGAGCGGTTTTGAACTGAATGGCAAAGGCACCAGTACGCGGCCCACGCTGGCAGTCTCTAACCTGTACGGCATGGTCACCGGTATGGTGGAAGATATGCAGAGTCTGGTCGGCGGAACGGTGGTCCGGCGTAAGGTTTACGCCCGTTTTCTGGATGCGGTGAACTTCGTCAACGGAAACAGAGACGCCGATCCGGAGCAGGAGGTGATCAGCCGCTGGCGCATCGAGCAGTGCAGCAAACTGAGCGCGGTGAGTGCCTCCTTTGTACTGTCCACGCCGACGGAAACGGATGGCGCTGTTTTTCCGGGACGTATCATGCTGGCCAACACCTGCACCTGGACCTATCGCGGTGATGAGTGCGGTTATCACGGTCCGGCAGTCGCGGATGAATATGACCAGCCGACGTCCGATATCACGAAGGATAAATGCAGCAAATGCCTGAGCGGCTGTAAGTTTCGCAATAACGTCGGCAACTTTGGCGGCTTCCTTTCCATTAACAAACTTTCGCAGTAATCCCATGACAGAGACAGAATCAGCGATTCTGGCGCACGCCCGGCGATGTGCGCCAGCGGAGTCGTGCGGCTTCGTGGTGAGAGCGCCGGAGGGGGAAAGATATTTTCCCGGCGTGAATATTTCCGGTGAGCCGGAGGATTATTTCCGGATGGCTCCGGAGGACTGGCTGCAGGCAGAAATGCAGGGTGAGATTGTGGCGCTGGTCCACAGCCACCCCGGTGGTCTGCCCTGGCTGAGTGAGGCTGACCGGCGGCTGCAGGTGCAGAGTGATTTGCCGTGGTGGCTGGTCTGCCGGGGGGCGATTCACAAGTTCCGCTGTGTGCCGCATCTCACCGGGCGTCGCTTTGAGCACGGGGTGACGGACTGTTACACGCTGTTCCGGGATGCTTATCATCTGGCGGGGATTGAGATGCCGAATTTTCATCGCGGGGATGACTGGTGGCGTCACGGCCAGAATCTCTATCTGGATAATCTGGAGGCCACAGGGCTGTATCAGGTGCCGTTGTCATCAGCACAA
>ERZ1026901.1293-NODE-1293-length-14856-cov-6.622998_pt1 | contig 14856 bp, 16 predicted proteins | sample MGYA00380179_ERZ1026901 | MGnify/ENA primary metagenome ERZ1026901 (study PRJEB33269, sample SAMEA4719815) | human gut metagenome | biome: human-associated habitat; feature: organic feature; material: feces | place: Cameroon | collected 2013-10 ... | reverse complement strand
TTGAACACAAGCCGCCGCAGGGCTGCGGCGCACCATTCCCGACAAGGTTTGCACCCTGTCGGGATTTTTTTTGCTTTTACTTCTTAAATCCTTCGTCACGCTCCAGACGCTCGACGATGGCGCGGAGCTGTTGCACGGTGTCGCGGAGCTGCTGGCCCATTGTATTCTTAGCCATAACTAATCATATAATATGCAAAAACAATGCTTTTTAGTTATTTAATGATAGGTTGCATCAAAAAAATAATGGTTTGGAGAAATTAAAACCACGAGCGCGAAGCGCGATGTAAGCATAAACCTTCGCTACAGTTCAGATATTTTCTCATTTCTTTCCCGACGAGATGCTGCCGTTCTTTCTCAGCGTGATGGTGGTCTGCTGAAGCTTGCGGTTGGCATGGTCGAAGATGATGTTGGGGTTGAAACGGCGGCCCTTGAAAGAGGTCTCGAAATGGAGATGCTCCGTTGTGGCGCGACCCGTGCGGCCCGTGAGACCGATGACCTGGCCGGCCTTGACCTTGTCGCCCACCTTGACGAAGTTTTTCGACTGGTGACTGTAGAGCGTCTCCAGACCCCATGCGTGCTTGATCACGATGCAGAGGCCATAGCCAAAATAGGAGCTTGAGCGTGTGACCACGCCGTCGAAGGCAGCCACGATCTCGTCGTTGGGCTTCGTCTTGAGGTCAACACCGGCATGGCGGCGACGGCCGCCATAGGGACTGATGACCTTGGCGCCGGGCAGAGGATAGGCCCAACGCTCCTTCTCTATGTTTGCGAGGTCGAGCTTATAGATGTCGCTCTTGGCAAAGGGGTCGGCATCGAGGTCCACGCCCGTGTTGTCGGCCACGTCGACATCGCCCTTTTTAAGCGTCTGCACGTCGACGAGCGCCCCCTTCTTTGTGCAGAGGAGCGTCTGCTTGTGCAGACGGTGGCTCTTCAGGCCAATCACGGTCTCGGGGTTTATGCGTGCACCGTTGATCATGATGGAGAAGTCGAGATAGGTCTTGCCGTCTTTTGAGCCTACGATGGCGATGGTCTGGCCTGCCGTCACCACATCGCCCACGCTCACGAGGTTTTGGGCGTTGTTGCCGTAGACTGTCTCCAAACCGTTGTAGTGGCGAATGACGATGACGTTGCCATAGTCGGGATGGTTACGCGAGAGGCGCACCACGCCGTCGAACATGGCTTTCACGGCATCGCCCTCAGAGGAGACGATGGCCAGACGGTTGTCGCCACGCTTCTCGGCCTTGCCCACGGGCAGGGGGAAAGAATATTCTTTGGAGCCAAGAAGGCTCATCTCTATGCTGAAAGCGTCAGACTGTGCGAAGAGGTTTGGGGTGGCTATGCTTATCTGCTGCTGCTCGGCTGCCGAAAACTTGTCCTTGGCGGGAGCAAAGGCCGACAGGGTCACGACGGCAGAGAGGAGCAGGATGATTGTTCTCAGTTTCATTTTTTAGCAATTCAATTCAAGTTGTAGCAAAACGGTTGTAGCGTCACCCCTCGATCATGATGGCGTTGTAGATGCGGCCCGACTCGGTGCCGAGGCGGCGTGCGGAGAAGAACTGGTCGCAACGGTTGTAGGTGCAGATGCCACTGAGCCTTATGTTGGCCTCGTCGAGACCGCTCTGCACGAGCAGCTCGCGGTTGAGAAGGGCGAGGTCGAGGTGCCACTTCTCGCGACGCTCGGCGGCGCGGTCGAGGTTGAAGTCGGCGGCAGCAAACTGCTCATACACCTCGTCGCCCACCTCGAAGGCATCGAGGGAGATGCCGGGGCCTATGACCGCCACAAGGTCGGCGGGGTTGGTGCCATAGGCGGCACGCATGTCGACCGTCGCCTTATGGGTTATGCGGGCGAGGGTGCCGCGCCATCCGGCATGGACGGCACACACGGCACGGTGCTTGGGGTCGTGGAGAAGAACGGGGATGCAGTCGGCGGTGGACACGCCCACGCACACGCCCGCGACGTTGGTCATCACGGCGTCGACACCCTCAAGCACCATCTGGCGCACGTTGTCGGGAAGGGCGCAGAACTCGGCGCTGATGATGCGCGTCTCAACACCGTGGGTCTGGTGGGGCAGGATGAGGTGGCGGCTGTCGATGCCCAGCTCCTTGCAGAGCAGCTCGCGATTGGCTGCCACATGGGCAGGGTCGTCGCCGCAAAAGGGGTTGATGTTGAACGAGGCATAAGAGGTGCCTGTGCTCACGCCGCCGTGGCGGGTGGTGCTGAAGGCGACGATGCCGTCGCCCATGTCGTAGGTCTTGAGTTGTGGTGTGTCATTCATCGCGGTCGTCCTCCTCATATTCAAAATCGTCAAGATATTCAATGTCGTCGGCATCTTCCACATCGTCGTCGTCAAGGAACTCGATGTCGTCTTCGCCCTCGGCAGCCAGCTCGGCGGCAAAGCGCGACATGTCCTTGTCGCGGTGAACGAGGGTGTCTTCGGCGGTGATCTCCTGCAGCTTGTTGCTCTCCGAGTTGAGCTCCTGCCACAGGATGTCCTTGAGCTCGGTGAGGCCCTGACCTGTTACAGACGAGATGAAGACCACGGGCAGGTCATCGGGAAGGGTCTCGCGAAGCATGTCGCACAGCTCGTCGTCGAGCAGGTCGCTCTTGGTCACGGCCAGCACGCGGTGCTTGTCGAGCATGTCGGGGTTAAACTGTCGAAGCTCGTTGAGCAGCACCTCATATTCTTTCTTTATGTCGTCGGTGTCGCCAGGCACCATGAACAGGAGCAGCGAGTTGCGCTCGATGTGGCGAAGGAAGCGCAGACCCAGGCCCTTGCCCTCGCTCGCGCCCTCGATGATGCCGGGGATGTCGGCCATGACGAACGACTTGTGGTCGCGATAGTCGACGATGCCGAGGCTGGGCTCAAGGGTGGTGAAGGGATAGTTGGCAATCTTGGGGCGCGCGCTCGACAGGGCTGACAGCAGGGTCGACTTGCCGGCGTTGGGGAAGCCAACAAGGCCCACATCGGCAAGAAGCTTTAGCTCCATGATGACGGTCATCTCCTCCATAGGCTCGCCGGGCTGGGCGAAGCGCGGCGCCTGGTTGGTGGCTGAACGGAACTGGAAGTTGCCGAGGCCGCCACGGCCGCCCTTGAGCAGCACCACCTCCTGACCGTCGTAGGTCACGTCGCACACATACTTGCCTGTCTCGGCGTTGTAGACCACGGTGCCGCAGGGCACGTCTATATACTGGTCCTTGCCGTCCTTGCCGTGACACTTGTCGCGACCGCCGTTGCCTCCATGCTCGGCGAAGACGTGACGCTGGAACTTAAGGTGCAAGAGGGTCCAATAGTTGTGGTTGCCGCGCAGGATGACGCTTCCGCCATCGCCGCCGTCGCCACCGTCGGGACCACCGTTGGGGTTATATTTTACATGACGCAAGTGCATGCTTCCTCGACCGCCCTTTCCTGAGCGGCAGTATATCTTCACATAGTCTACGAAATTAGATTCTGCCATATATCTTGTTTTCTTTTTTCTATATCTTGCAAAGTTACGGAAAAAAACGCGCATTTTGGCATTGACATGCAAAAAATGTTGTTGGGTAAAGGGCTCTAAGCCTTTAAAAAACGTAAAAAGGAGACATGCCATGCGGTTGACACGTCTCCCTGACTTTTTTGCCGGATTTTCTGTTTATTCTATATGTGTGTTGTTCTAACGCCACTCGGTAGTGACCATCGTGTGGTGCGACCGGCAAAACCGATTGCTGCGGGCCTGGGCCGTTGGCTATCGCGCACCAGAACGCATGTGTTCTCGCATCTTCTTACGCAGCTTTATTGCCTCTTTGCTGTTGTTGCCGTAGCTGCTGCGACGGGTGCCGAAATGGGGCTGTCTGTGCTCATCTTCGCAATAACGGGACTTGTGCTTATCTTTGCAATAACGGTGTTTGTGCGCATCTTTGCAATAATGGTGTTTGTGCTTATCTTTGCAATAATGAGATTTGTGCTTATCTTTGCAACAATGGTGTTTGTTCGGCCCTTTGCAGCTCTGGTGGCTGTTGTGGCGCGGATATTTTGCGTAGATGTAATGAACGTAGGCGTCGTTGTGCCAGCCTATGGGGCGATAGAAACAACGGGATTTCTTATAGAGCTTCCACTGGGCAGGGGTGAGCAGCGCCTTCATGTGCTTGTTGCGATATTTCCATCCTGTGGTCTCGATGTCGCGATAGCTGGTTATGCCATCGAGGTAGGCAAGGTTGAGCTGCAAGATGCTGTTGCGCTGGCTGGGGGTGAGGTCCAGCTCAAGGGCCATCTTGTCGGTTATGTATTGTGCTTCACCACGAACGTCCAACAGTCTCTGTGCGCTTGCTGACAGCGTGAGGGTCAGCGCGGCCATTATGGTAAGGAATAATCTTTTCATAGCTTTTTCTTTTTTTATGGGTTATGAAATGTTGTCGCTTATCTCTTTTGTTTCTTGTTTCTTATGTTTCTTGTTTCTTTTGTTTCTTGTTTCTTATGTTTCCTGTTTCTTGAAAAAGAATCATCTCCTTTCGATGTTGCAAAGTTAGCTTGTTTAAGCGAATAAAAAAAGGGGAAAAACTATAAACGGTGATGGGGAAAACCATATTGTAGCGGGGTTTTCCCCCACCCTGCCCCTTAACAACCATGACAGTTAAGAGAGCTAAGTATGGCTGTTAGAGGAGCTAAGTATGGCAGTTAGAGAGGCCAAGTATGGCAGTTAGGGAGGCTAAGTGGGGCAGTTGTGTTTAGCGGGTGAACCTTTCGCAAAAGCGGTTGACAAGATGCCGCACCACGTCAACGAGGAGCCAGAGCATCAACAGGGCAAAAAAGAGAAGCCAACCGCTGCCGAGAAACTCGAGCATGTAGACGGGGAGGAACACCAAGGCCACAACATCAAAAAAAGGATTCGACATGAACGCATGAGACAACGAGGGGGTGCCGCGATGGCTCTCCTTGACGGCACGGACAAACTGCCACGTCAGAACCAGAGACACGACGACGGCGGCCACGAACAACCAAAGGTAACGATGCTGAACATTGAAGCCAAGGGAGCCACAACACCACATAAGAAGGGCATAGGAGAGAACTGCCAACACAGAGTTTGTTTTCTTGAACATAGATTTCGATTTTTGCCAGGTTATTGTTTCTTGTCGTCATAATCAACCGCTATGCGGTAGCGTTTAAGATAGGCTGTCACGTCGTTGAGGTCGGCGGGATAGGCCACGGCCTTCTTGCCATAGCCATAGCAGAAGATGAGGCGGCGGCCCAAGAGGGTTCGGCTCACGGTGACGCTCTCTATCTCGTTCACGTTGATGCGATAGACCTTAAACGCGCGGAAAGGGTCAGAGACAAAGAGCTTGCTCCCATCGGCCTTGATCTTCAAGATGAGATACTGGAAGATGAAGATTAGGGGGAAGCCAAACAGTAGGCGGTAGAAAAATTCGAGATAGTTGAAGCCCACAACGAAGCACAAGAGGTTCAGAAGCAAGCACAGAAAGAGGTAGAACATCATTGTGCCGACGTTGAACCGCAACGAATAATACATGTCGATGCTATAGTCGGCGTTTGAGCGGCTGGCATCGGCGGCGCAGCTTTCGTTCTCATGGCGCGACGACATGCGCTTCTCGCGCCAAGCGGTGAGCTGGGTAAGAGCGTGGCGCAGCAGATCAAAGGAGCACCATGTAAAAACAGCAGCGGCAACGGGCCACCACGCTTCTTCTTGCTTGTCTTCTGCATAAGCGGGCACAAACGCCATGAGCATCAAGACATCGAAACAGGGTTTCGACACAAAGAGGGCGGACCAGGAGGCGCCGTCCATGCGGCGCTTCGTGATGTTGTAACAGAGAAAGGCTACAACGCTCATGACGAAGCACAAGAGGAAGAACAGGACGGGCAGGCTGTCAACGCCAACCATCAACTTGACAACAATGGCTGTCAACAGCAGCAACAAGCCGCATGAGGCAAAGGCCATGATTTTGTTTACGTTTTTTGTCATATCGCTCTTTCGTTTTATTGGTTATCTTATGCAAAGATAATGCAAACCGAAGGCAGAGATGCAAGCTTGCTTGCAATCTTTGCTGAGGTGCAGCTTATCTTATGCAAAGATAATGCAAACCGAAGGCAGAGATGCAAGCTTGCTTGCAATCTTTGCTGAGGTGCAGCTTATCTTATGCAAAAGTAAAACAATAAAGACCAAGCGGCAAACTTTCAATCTCTGTTTTTTACACAGCTTTACACAAAGCCGCGCAAGAGGCTCAAAATCAATACGAAAAAAGATCAAATAAAACGATTAAATAAAAACGATTAAATAAAAAATGCGGCCACATAAAAATGTGACCGCACCGTGGTTGCAAATGATGCTGTTGGGGTGGTAGGACTCGAACCTACGAAGTCGAATGACGGCAGATTTACAGTCTGCTCTCGTTGCCGCTGGAGAACACCCCAATGTGTTCGCGCTTAATTGCGGATGCAAAGGTAAGCAAAAAAAGCGGAACGCAAAGCATACAGCTCATTTTTTAAGATATTTTTTGTTTTTCACACCCTTTTGCTACACACCAAGAGCGTTTCTGAACATCATAAGCGCTTTACATAAGCTCAATGGCGCCGCGCATCGGTATATTGGTTGATGTTGAGCCGCACGATGTCGACAAACAGCCACGTCATGGCGGCCATGAAAAAGAGGTGCCATTTGCCTAAATTGAACTCTAAAAGATAGAAAGGGATTATAATGGCCAAAACGATGTCGGCCTTTAAGTTTGACACAAACACTCTTGACAAGGAGAGTTTCTGAGCCCAACATTTCTTTACGGTGGAGGCGAACAGGTAAGTGAGGAACAAAACCATAAGGCCAACAGCCACAGCCAACCAGGGATATGCGCCAAAAACATTGTACGCCAAAAGGGCGCAGCAGCACACCAAGAGGAGGTAGGAGAAAAGGGCTAAAGCGGTGTTAAGATGTTCTATCATAACGGGGAGAATGGGAAAAAGGGTTACTCTTTGGATTTCTATCATTGAGCTGAGACTGATGGTCAAGGCCTCTTATCGTCAACCTCAACGCGGTTGCGCGAAAGGAACAGCTTTATCTCGTCGATGTCGGACGGATAGCAGACGGCCTTTTTGCCATAACCATAATGGACGGTCATGCGGCAACCGAAGAAAGCATTGCTGATGACCACCTCTGTCATTTCACGCACAGAGATGCGGCTGATGTCGATCAGACGATAAGGGTTGGTTATCTCCATCACTTGTCCCTCGACGGTTATGCGGGTGCCACAACACTGAAGCATCATGAAGACCGCATACAAGAAAAAATACCACAACACTTTAAGAATGAAATCGACGTTCCACTCGTCCCATAAGGAGAACAAGCCAACCAAAGCCAACAGAACAAGAAACTCGGACAGGGCTATCCTGACATTAAACGTCGTGGAGTTGCCTTGCCTTATTCTATAGGAGGGAGATTCTGGCATGCGAGGAACCGACTTGTCATAGCCGCCTAAAAGGGTTCGCGAAGAGGAACGGTTCTTACAATCGGAGAACAAGGCCAAAAGTTGACGAACAAAATCGACAGCGCAAAGCATGCAAACGGTAACGGCTAAGGGCCACCAAGGCTCTTCTTCATAGTCTTCTACCCACGCGGGGATGAACAAAAGGAAGACCATTATGTCGAAATAGACATCCCACATGAACAAGGTGTCAACAGGAAGACCTATCTCCTTATTCTCTCGTAACACACGATGGAGGTAAAAGGCTAAAGCGACGCCACAAACGCAGGTCATGAGCGAAAGCACAACATGAGATGCTTGAAGCACAACTCCATAGGCGAGTACAGAGCAGACCATCTGCCCCATAAAGGCGTAGGCAAGAAACAATTGGATTTTCTTTAGCATGGGATAACACCTTCTGTTTTCGATAAATGTAAATGGCCGCGCACTCAACGATACCAATATAAGCGGCTGTTGATGAAGATATTGTTAAGACATTTGAATGTTTCTTTCTGAACTTTTGACAAACAAGACTTTTCTATCAGCTGGTTCAACTGACGACAATAGTTGACGCTCTCTGCATTGGAGATGCCGTGAGAGGCGGTCAGGATCTTTTGACACAGATCTCTGATGGCATCGACATCGCTTTTTCGGCATTGAAGCAGGTCGATTGTGTTGGCTCTTGATGCCTCAAAACTTTTGTAGAACCCAAGGCCAGAACTCATGTTCTGAACAAAGGAAGTCGTAAAATTCTTAACTGCGTCATATTCTTCTTGATTCGCACCCATAAGACAAGAGGCTTCAGGGTTGTTACCCGTTAAGCGTCGACGCTGTAAGGAACTATTGAAACGCTGCTCGGCATCTTGACACAAACGGTCGTAAGAGATAAAACCAAGAGAGTCGGCACAACCGGTGCCCCGCTTTGACAAAGCAGACAACAAGGCGTTGTGATAATAGCCAACAGAATCGATGAACGACACATGGCGGGAGGCCTCTTTTAAGATTAAGGAATGGTCTTCGATGTTGAACTTATAGTGGGACCGATTAGAGCTGTTCCACAGCAACTCATCGCCTAACAGCTCTGGATCGACGGGCTTCTCGTACCAACCTTTCTTGTGTAAGGATTCTTCTAACTTAGAATACATAAAAGAAGCGACGGCCCCACAGATGGCGCCTGCACTCGGCCACTTAAGAAGGTATTGGGCGATGGAGCCTGCCAGTCCGTCTACGACATCGGCGGTTCTGTTGCCGTAACCGCTTTTCTGAGGACGAAGAGGTTTGTTGCTTAGCTTGTCAACGTCTTGCATGAATGACCGCACGTTCGCATCTTGCATGTAGCTTGAGAGCTCACGGTTGTCGAGCGTGAACTCATTGAGGGATGACGAGCCACCAACGCATCCTTGCTCTACGCCTGCTTTGGCTGTAGGCAGGCTGACAGGCAAGGCGTCGTCTTTGCTGCATGAGACAAGACAGAGGAACAAGAAGGCGACCACAGATGTGAGATATTTCCGCATTTTCATTTCTACATTTTTTAAGGTGTCACTATTAGACAATGCAAACCGAAAGCTAACGTCAAGATTGCTTGAACGTTTTGGCTGAGGGGCGGCTTAGCTTCTGCACAGAAAAGCTTATGCAAAGAGCGCATGGGCTTGCTATTTTTGCTGAGGTGTGGCTTAGCTTCTGCATAGAAAAGCTTATAGCGATACAAAATTAAAAAAATTTGATTATTGTCACAAACAATTTTAGGAAAAATTTAAGGCTCATCCGACATTTCGAGTGATGCGACAGTCGTGCAATGCATATAGTCTTAGTTTGAAATACCTTTCATCTCTAAAGCCATATGCATTGCGTTTCATTACTTTTATCTTGTTGTTTATCCCTTCAACCTTGGCTGTTGAGATATGACAATCATACCATGTTAGTATTACTCTTCTATAAGCCAATACGGTCATAGCCATCTTTTGTAACTGTGGTATTTTGCTTTCCCTTGCCTGATCCACCCAATCCGCCAAGACCTTTTCCGCATTCTCCTTACATCCCTGTGCCCATATTTCCCTCAGTTGTTCTTTCAGATAATAAGCCTTTGACAGAGGCTCATTCATTGCCAGGGCATTTTCCTGCCTTGTCTTGTATTTTGTGTCATAGATGTCAGCGCCATTCCCAAGCAACAGATATCTGGTTCACTTGAGCAACTTGCGTTTGTTGATGTCCTTTTCCATATTATACTGCATTCGCCGTATATCGTCAAGTTTGTCATTCATCAGCTTTACGACATGAAAATGGTCAAACATGTGTATGGCATTCGGGCAGTTGTCAAGAACAGAGCTAATGAAAGCTGCGGACAAATCTGTTGCTATATATTTGATTGATATATTCTTGCGCCTTACCTTCTTCCAAAAATCCGCCAATGCTTCACCACCCTCCTGACTTCGTTATCGTGTCACCCAAGAAATACAAATCATCTAATATTTCTCGGCAAGAATGCAAAAAATCAGGTCATTTCTCGTATAGAGGGGGGGGGGCGAGATTGCAATTTTACGCGTCTTTTTGCGCGTCACCCAATACGACAATAATAATCATTGATTATCAAGTATTTACAAGCCTATATAAAAAAATGACGAAGTCAGGAAGACGTTTATTGAGAACTAACATGTGTGAAAAAAGACCTCTGTTTATATTTGAACAATAGGACAGAAGTCTTTTAACACCTTTGGTTGCTTTCATAACCCTCAAAGAAGCATGATACCGTTGGAAAAAGCATGATACCGTTGGAGAAAGCATCAGCACTCTTTGATGCAAGTAACGCCAAGCTGTCGCAGATAAGAGACGGCGGCCTCCACATCTTTGGGATAGGTCACAACCTTGCCTCCCTCATAATAAAATTTCATCATACGTCCCCAAATGGTTTGTTTCACCTCCACATTTTTAAGGCTTGAAAAGGGGATAGAGACTTCTCCACTACGCTTCTTCACAACAATGGTTTCGTCTTCTATTATCAACGTTGGACGAAAGATGCCGGGATTATAGAACAAAAAGGCAAAAACCAATGTGGTTACAAGCAAATCAGAAAAAATGTTGTCGGTGCTGAGCTTAGAAACGAAGACAAACATAAAAGTTTGGTACGCAACAAGTCCTGCAACAGCAGTGCGCAAATAGAACATGGTTGAATTTCTTTGTTTCATAAATTTATTTTTTGTTAATAACAATCATTAGTGTCCCATTGAAGGAGGGACACTAATGACATTAAATATTCACAAACGGTTTTATCTGTTCCAATACATGCCACTATTGACAAAAATATTATTTAAGCACTTAAAATCTGCCTTTTGGTCGTTAGAAATTCCAGAATTTTCAATTCTTTGATTCAAATTCTTGCAATAATCAATGCATTCTTCATTTGAAAGATTACGCACGCCATCATTTATTTTTATAAATAAATCTCTAATATTGTCAACTGCTTTCTTATCTAAAGAAGGTATTTTATCGATAGAATACATTCTTGACATTTCAAAACTATCATATAAGCTATTACCATTAACTGGATTGCTAGAACGTACAAACGACAAAGTAAACTGTTCAATAGCTTCGTCTACACTCAATGTATCGTTTTTAACAAAAGGATGCAGATCCAAATTCGCTGGTGAGACACTGCCGCCAACAATGCTATCATTGGGTAATGGCCTCATAATTAGCCATGCTAGTTTTGCCGTACTGTAACAGCTAGAATAATTTATTTCCCCTTTAGAATCCACAAACGACAACTTTGCTATTTTGCTATTTTGACGCATAGAATTTAGCAGTAAATTGTGATAATAGCCTATGGAATCAGTAAAAGATAAATCTTTTGTTGTATCAGCCAAAACAATAAGATTTTTTCCTACTTCTAACTTAACTTCATCAAATAAAGAAGGATCAAACGTTCCTCCGATGATACCCTCACCTGGAACGATAACAGAATTCTTCTTAGTCAGATATTCATCGAAAGCAGAGTACAAATATGAGGCAACAGGACTCGCTATCCAATTAATCCATTCGTATTTAGTGTTTTTAAAAATATGCTCAGTAATAGCACCGACTAAAGCATCAGCAGCTTTGGCACGATTCTTTTTTGAATTCACAAGACAAGAATTTACTTTATGTGAATAATTCATATTAAGCTGATCTACACTAAAAAAGAATTCACGCATTGCTAAATCATCATCAAAAAATGAATTTCTAGCTTGAACGACATCATTCTCTGTAGAGAAGCTCTCAATACTGTCTTCAGCATTGCTACACGAAAAGAATAGCATACAACATAATGCTGTTAACGAAAAGGTTAAAAGTTTAATCAATTTCATTCTTTTTTATTTTTAAAGGATTATTATTTGTTTGCAGGAGAACCATTTATAATACTCCAAACAAACGTTGATTGTTCACAGCAGCAAAAATAGGAACAAATTTTTAATGGATAGAATTTTACGGGTCGGCATTTTACCCACGTTTACACAAAAGCGCGTAACCAACTATAATCATGTCAGTTACGCGCTTTTATTCTTTTTCATGAGAAACGTCTTGTTTCCAAAAGAGACGTCTTGTCTGGAGCTTTTTTATAATCTTTAATCAAGTATTCGCCCTTGAATTGCCCGGTCAAAATCTTTGGCACCACCTTCTTTTCCAAACACTTTTCCGAGAAGACGGGCGCGAAGGTTGGTGAGCTTGGAGTTGCCGATGCCTAAGAGGTAGCATATTTCTGACATCTTGAACTGTGCTTTTATGAGAAGACAGACACGATATTCTTCTTCGCGCAAGACCGTGTTGCGGTTCATGATGACATAGAAATCGGGGGCGACGGTCTCTACAAGAGAAGCCAAGGCGGACCACTGGGCTTCGGTGGGAAGGACGTTGCGCACGGGGTGAAGAGCCATCTCATGGAAAGCGATGACAAGCTCGTCGGTCTGAAGGGTCTGCTGCACCTCCATGCTTCGACGCTGCGCCTCTTTCTTGTCGATGACGCTCACACGATCTGAAAGACGGTCGAGGCGCCACTGTTGCTCGGTGATGGTCTTGAAACTGTCAGTGTTGGCATGTTTCTCGTCGTTGAGCATCGACTTAAGACGCTGTATAAGCTTTTTGAGCGATGAGATCTCATCTTGTATCTCCTCGGCATGCAAGCGGTTGCGGAAGTTGGCGGCAAACTCTTCGTCCTTCTTCTTGCGCAAGAGGCGAACGAACCATAAGATGATGCACGCAAGGGCGAAGGACAGGATGGAGAGGAGGATGGTGAGGTTGGTCAAAAAGACATTGTCGGCATCATCGGCATCAAGCTTCATGGCTGACAGGACAACGTCATGGTGGGGAGTGCTCTTGAGAAGACGATACATGTGGCGCTTCTCGTGAGCAATGACGTTCTTTAAAGTGGGGTCGCCACTCTCAACGGCGTTAGTTTCTGCAAGGTCAAGCTGTGCACAGGCATAAGCAACGGCTGCTGGCGATGAGGAGAGAATTTGTGCCATGGCATAATGGCAGCGGGCGGTGGTGGCTGCATCAACCGAAGCGTCGCTGTCGGCAAGACGACAAGAGGCATCGAACCAGCGCAAGGCTTCGGCAGGTCGGTTGTTCTCTAACAGCACCTGACCCGCGAGATTGTAGGCATCGAGACGATGACGGGCATTGCCGTGGCTGCGGAAATAACGAGCTACTTGAAGGCATGAATCTGCGGAGACAGAGCGACGCAACATGCTGTCGCGCGAGGACATCTTGCAGCGAAACGTAACAAGACGGTAGGTCATGCGCATAAACTCTGACTGACGGGCAAGATTGTTGTTAAGCTCATGAAGCACAACCAATGCGCTGTCAGGATAACGGGTGGCCAACGTGTCGGCATGGGCGAGCCTCGACTTGAACCGGTTGTCTGCGTATGGGGAGCAAGAGGCAAAAGCGAGGATGGAAAGGAAGAAGATTAATATCTTGGCGTATGTTTTTAACATAAATGATGTTTACGGATGATGTTCATACATACAAAAGTAGGCAAAAATATCAGAATGAAGAAAAGAATGGCCATCAAGTTGGAATAATTTTCACTTGACAGCCACGCTTGAGATGTATTCAAAAAAATTATAATCGCTGAAGCTCAAAAGAGAACGAGGAAACCATAAGAACTCTTATCATGCGTAAATCTTAGTTTTGAAGATAACTGCACTAAAGCATTTGGTTCATTTCTCAAATGTAGGTATGAACAATGAATCTTTCTGCTTGGTCGTAGAGATAACGCTGTCGGGCAAAAAGCCGGGATTTTTGACTGGCTCAACGGCATCAGTAGAGCTCGGCGAAACAGATGAAGTGGGTGACGCGGGCACGAACAGCTCGTCATCATCCTTTGAACATGAAACAAAGATGGCGCACATAAGGGTAAAAACTCCAAGTACTATTGCTGATGTTTTCATAACTTTTATTTTTTAAGATTAGACATGTGGGACCTCTATAAACAAGCATTAACGCTTGCGAAGCCCGTTACTGATTTCGATTGCGAAGTTAAGAAAATTATTTATTGAGTGCTCTTTTGAAACGTAATGCTTTTACACGCATTTTCACAAAAGAGTATAAGTCATTAAAGCACAACGACTTAAAGGAATAAAGAAAAAAGAGAGAAAGATGGTGCAAGGGGAAGAAAGAATAAAGATTGTGGAAAGTTTGGAAGGGGGAAACAAAAAAGAAAGAAAGAAAGAAAGATTGTTCAAAGGGTAAAAGGGAGGAACAAAAAAGGAAAGAAAGATGGAGAATGGTTAGAAAGGAAGAAGAAAGAAAGAAAGAGGAAAAAGGAAGACTGTCAAATGGTTAGAAATGAAGAAACAAAAAAAGGATGCCCTCGAAAGGACATCCCTTAATGGTTATGATGAATAAAAAATTATTCAGCCTTTGCCTCTTCAGCTGCAGGTGCCTCTGTAGCGGGAGCCTCTGTTGCAGGAGCTTCAGCCTTAGGAGCAGCCTTGCGGCTACGACGAGTCTTCTTAGCGCCGCCCTTGCCTGTCTTGGCCATGTTCTCATCGAAGTCAACGAGCTCGATGAAAGCAATGGGAGCAGCATCGCCACGACGTGTGCCGAGCTTGATTACGCGAGTGTAACCACCGGGACGGTCAGCAACCTTTGCTGCAACAGCACCGAAGAGCTCCTTGATGGCCTCTTTGTTCTGAAGGTAGCTGAAAACTACACGGCGTGAGTTGGTTGAATCGTCCTTAGAGCGTGTGATCAGGGGCTCTACATACATTTTCAGGGCCTTAGCCTTGGCGAGGGTCGTAGTGATTCTTTTGTGCAGGATCAGTGACGCAGCCATGTTAGAAAGCATAGCGGCACGATGCGATGCAGTACGGCCCAGATGGTTGAATTTTTTATTGTGTCTCATTTTTTTAATTGTCTTTATCTAATTTATACTTAGA
>ERZ1026901.1292-NODE-1292-length-14861-cov-6.087127_pt1 | contig 14861 bp, 7 predicted proteins | sample MGYA00380179_ERZ1026901 | MGnify/ENA primary metagenome ERZ1026901 (study PRJEB33269, sample SAMEA4719815) | human gut metagenome | biome: human-associated habitat; feature: organic feature; material: feces | place: Cameroon | collected 2013-10 ... | reverse complement strand
CAATATTACATTTTGTAAGCATTTTCAAACAAAAACCTTACAATTTAATATTTTCGCTTATTTCGTTGATTATTTTGTAAGGAAAACGTATGGATATTAATCAAAATTGTTGTAATTTTGCAGCATAAACAAAACAGATAGTAATAGAAACAAAGAAATAGAGCTACAAAATGATTAAGACAGTCAAGTTCACAAAGATGCACGGAGCAGGAAACGACTACATCTACGTCGACACCTTATTATATAGCATCCCTGATCCGAGCGCCGCAGCCATCAAATGGAGCGCACCGCACACAGGCATCGGAAGTGACGGATTGGTACTCATTGGCAAACCTTCAATAACAAGCGGTGCCGACTTTTCAATGCGCATTTTCAACGCCGACGGCTCTGAAGCCATGATGTGCGGCAACGCATCGAGATGCATAGGCAAATATCTCTATGAGCGCAAGCTCACCGACAAGACAGAGATAAAGCTTGAAACGCTCTCTGGCGTAAAGACGCTACGGTTGCACCTTGCAGCCGGCGGCACGGTGGAAAGCGTCACGGTGGACATGCTTGAACCGCGTCTGCATGTGCCGGAACAATATGACGAAAGCTGTCTTGGCGAACTGTCGGCCTCCTTCCGCAAGTTCAGAGGCACGTTCGTATCGATGGGCAACCCCCATTTCGTGACCTTTGTCGACGACATCGACACCATAGACATTGCACGCTATGGCAGCGAGATGGAGCACGATGCAGCCTTTCCCCAACGTTGCAACATCGAGTTTGCACAGGTCATGCCCGACGGCACCATACGCACAAGGGTGTGGGAACGTGGAAGCGGAATAACGATGGCGTGCGGGACAGGTGCTTGCGCCACGGCTGTGGCAGCACAGATCACAGGACGTGCTCAGAACAAAAGCACAATAAAGATGGATGGAGGCACGCTGCTCATCGAATGGAACGCAGACGACGGACATGTTTACATGACGGGGCCAGCCGAATTTGTGTTTGACGGCGAGATTGCATTGCCGTAACAACAGACAATTCAGGATAACAACATCAGGGCATTTTCTCTGACAACCAAATAAAAGGAAACAATAATATGGCATTAGTAAACGAACACTACCTCAAGCTGTCGGACAACTATCTGTTTGCCGACATCGCTAAAAAGGTCAACGCCTTCAAGGTGTCGCACCCGAAGGTGAGAGTGATAAGTCTGGGCATCGGCGACGTGACGCAGCCCCTCTGTCCTGCTGTGATAGAGGCCATGCACAAAGCCGTTGACGAGATGGCAACAAAGGCGAGCTTCCACGGCTACGGTCCAGAGCGCGGCTACGATTTCCTGCGCGAGGCCATCGTGAAGAACGACTACCTGCCGCGCGGCATTCATCTCGACCCTAACGAGGTGTTCGTTAACGATGGAGCGAAAAGCGACACGGGAAACATCGGCGAGATTGTGCGTTGGGACAACAGCATAGGCGTCACCGACCCTATCTACCCCGTCTACATCGACTCAAACGTGATGTGCGGACGCGCCGGCGTGCTGAAAGACGGCAAGTGGAGCAATGTCAACTACATGCCATGCACGGAGGAGAACAATTTCACGCCGCAGATCCCCAACCACCGTGTCGACATGATATACCTCTGCTACCCCAACAACCCTACAGGCACGGTGTTGCCGAAGGAGGAGCTACGCCGTTGGGTCAACTACGCGCTGAAGAACGACACGCTCATCCTCTACGATGCAGCTTACGAGGCCTACATACAGGACGACAACATCCCCCACTCTATCTATGAGATCAAGGGAGCGCGAAAGGTGGCGATAGAGTTCAGAAGCTATTCAAAGACAGCAGGCTTCACAGGCGTGAGATGCGGCTACACCATCATACCCAAGGACCTCACCGCCGTGACCATTGACGGCTCACGACGCATAGAGCTAAACCACCTGTGGGACCGCCGACAGAGCACGAAGTTCAACGGCACAAGCTACATCTCGCAGCGCGCTGCCGAAGCTATCTACTCGCCCGAGGGCAAGAAGCAGATCAAGGACACCATCAACTATTATATGGGCAACGCCCAGATCATGATGGAAGCGCTGACACGTCTCGGCCTCAAGGTCTACGGCGGAAGAAACGCTCCTTACCTCTGGGTAAAGACACCCAACAACACGGGCAGCTGGAAGTTTTTCGAACAGATGCTCTACAGCGCCGGCGTGGTATGCACACCTGGCGTGGGCTTCGGACCAAGCGGCGAAGGATACGTCCGTCTGACCGCTTTCGGCGACCGCGACGACTGCCGTGAAGCCATGACACGCATTGCCAACTGGCTGAACGGCTAAACAGTGGCAGCAGGCTGAACGGCAAGTCAAAGACACCCAAGTTCTCCATACCGCTCTTCGCAGGCATAGCCGCAAACCCAAGCAACAGAAAGGCTTACATGGTCTTCGGATTCACGCTCGGCATTTAGGCCTAATGCTTAAAAGAAACAAGAAAAAAAATTATTAAATACTTAAAGGATATTCAACATGGCAAATTTAAGATTTGAGGTTGTTGCCGAGGCTTTCAAGAAGAAGCCTCAGGAAGTTATTGCACCCATTGAGCGTCCGTCCGAATATTTCGGAAAGAACGTCTTCAACCGTGCCAAGATGTACAAGTATCTCCCGCGCGACGTTTATGAGAAGCTCATCGACGTTATCGACAATGGCGCTCGTCTGGACCGCTCAATTGCCGACGCTGTGGCTAAGGGCATCAAGCAGTGGGCCGACGAGAACGGTGTGACACACTACACCCACTGGTTCCAGCCCCTTACCGAAGGCACTGCCGAGAAGCACGACGCGTTCATTGAGCACGACGGCAAGGGTGGCATGATAGAGGAGTTCTCTGGCAAGCTGCTCGTACAGCAGGAGCCCGATGCCAGCTCGTTCCCTAACGGCGGTATCCGTAACACATTCGAGGCCCGTGGCTACTCGGCTTGGGATCCCACATCGCCCGTGTTCATCATCGACGACACGCTGTGTATCCCCACAATCTTCATCTCTTACACAGGCGAGGCACTCGACTACAAGGCACCGCTGCTTCGCTCTCTTCACGCCGTAAACGTGGCAGCCACAGAAGTATGCCACTATTTCTATCCTGAAGTAAAGAAGGTTATCAGCAACCTCGGTTGGGAGCAGGAATATTTCCTCGTTGACGAGGGTCTCTACTCTGCTCGCCCCGACCTCATGCTCACAGGCCGCACCCTGATGGGTCACGACTCGGCCAAGAACCAGCAGATGGATGACCACTATTTCGGTGCCATCCCCGAGCGCGTACAGGCCTTCATGAAAGACCTGGAGATCCAGGCTCTGGAGCTGGGCATCCCTTGCAAGACACGTCACAACGAGGTTGCGCCAAACCAGTTTGAGCTTGCTCCTATCTTTGAGGAGACCAACCTCGCCATCGACCATAACATGTTGCTCATGTCGCTCATGAAGAAGATTGCACGTCACCACGGCTTCCGCGTGCTGCTGCACGAGAAACCGTTTGCTGGCGTCAACGGCTCAGGCAAGCACGAAAACTGGAGCTTGGCCACCGACACCGGCGTGCTGCTCCACGGTCCTGGCAAGACACCCGAGGACAACCTGCGTTTCATCGTCTTCATTGTCGAGACCCTCATGGCCGTATACAAGCACAACGGTCTGCTCAAGGCGTCTATCATGAGCGCCACCAACGCGCACCGTCTGGGTGCCAACGAGGCTCCTCCAGCAATCATCTCTTCATTCCTCGGCCACCAGCTCACCGAGATTCTGGAGCACATCGAGAAATCGAACAAGGACGAGCTGTTCGACATCGCAGGAAAGCAGGGTTTGAAACTTGACATTCCTGAGATTCCGGAGCTGCTCATCGACAATACCGACCGTAACCGCACATCACCTTTCGCCTTCACAGGAAACCGCTTCGAGTTCCGTGCCGTAGGTTCAGAGGCCAACTGTGCCAGCGCCATGATTGTGCTTAACACCGCTGTGGCAGAGGCTCTTCAGAGCTTCAAAAAACGTGTTGACGCTCTCATCGAGAAGGGTGAAGACAAGATCAGCGCCATCCTCGACGTGGTACGCGAGGACGCCAAGTTCTGCAAGCCAATCCACTTTGAGGGCAACGGCTACTCAGACGAATGGGTTGAGGAGGCCAAGAAGCGCGGTCTCGACTGCGAGACCTCTTGCCCGAAGATCTTTGAGCGTTACCTCGACAAGGAGACTATCGAGATGTTCGAGAGCCAGAACGTCATGTCGAAGAAGGAGCTTGAGGCCCGCAACGAGGTGAAATGGGAGACCTACACCAAGAAGATTCAGATCGAGGCCCGCGTGTTCGGCGACCTGTCAATGAACCACATCATTCCTGTGTGCACCCACTACCAGAGTCAGCTGGCCAAGAACGTGCAGAGCATGTACGACATCTTCCCCGCCGAAACAGCAGCACAGCTCACCTCACGCAACAAGAAGATCATTGAGGAGATTGCTGAGCGCACACAGATTATCGAGACAGGCGTAGAGGAGCTTGTCAACGCACGCAAGGTTGCCAACAAGATCGAGAGCGAGCACCTCAAGGCCATCGCTTACCACGACACGGTGGCTCCCAAGATGGAGGAGATCCGCTATCAGATCGACAAGCTCGAGCTTGTTGTGGCTGACGAGTTGTGGACACTGCCCAAATATCGCGAGCTGCTGTTCATTCGCTAATTGCGAAAAACAGATTGCATAAGAAAAAGAGAAAGATTTCTAAATAAAAATAAAGGAAAATCTATTTCTTTTATTGGTTGTTTAAGTTTTGAGCTGCATGGTTGTGAAACCGTGCAGCTCTTTTTTGTCACATAAGCAACAAACATCAACAAACCACAAAACAACGGGCCTCAGCAAATAACCAAACAACGGCCTCAATAAATAACAAAGCAAAAAGCCTCAGTAGGTCGCAAATCATCATGTCACGGCATGCTTTTTCGGCAAGCATCTTAATGTAGTTGAAGCACAAAAAAAGGCCTTATAAAGGTAAACAAAAACAAACAAGCACAAAAGAGAGCCGTTTAAACGTTTAAATGTGCAAAAATTTCATAAATTCAAACATTTATCCAATATTTTTTTGCAACATTTTCAGCGTTTTTTGTATCTTTGCATCAGTAAGAAGATTCTCACGAAGGTATAACGAAACACAATTTCTGTAAACGCTGATTTAAGACAACGCTGAAACTGGCCGTTAGGCTTTCAGAGAGGGTCTACATAAACCATTAAAGACATTGAAATGTCTAAATATGGAGCGTGTGAATTGTGCCCACAGACAAGTGATGGTCAATGATCTCTAAAGGTCAAAGACATGAACATGTGGCAACGCTTCTTACATCATTGGAAAAGAAAGTTTTTTATTCTTCATTAATTGGTATACTATTGAAAAGGTAATGTCCAGATTCGTGAGAACCTGGACATTTTTTTGTGCTTAAACGAAATCTACGCAAAACCGCTTTCACAGTCAAAAGCCGCAAAACCTACTCGTCATCCTCCACCAAACTGTCACGATATTGCGACGGAGAAAGTCCATATTTTTCCTTGAAAAGGTTCTGATAGGTGCGCAACGTGCCAAAGCCACATTGCGATGCTATGGCGGCAATGGTCATGTCATGGTTCTGCTCAAGCAGGCGGCGCGACTCTTCAAGCTTGAGCATGTTCGTGAAGGTCTTGAACGAACAACCCGTATATGTAGCAACAGCCGACACGGCAGCACGCTCACCCACGCCGAGACGCGCCACCAGGGCGGCACGGCCGCCATCAACATCTCTATAGGCCTGTGATGATGTGAGGAACGCCACGCCCTTGGCACCAAGCGTCCGGTCGGCATCGGTGACAGAAGCCGCGCCGCCGGGCTCGGCAGTCTCGCCGGCAAAAGCGTTGTGCTTGCCACGCAGAAGGCGCACAAGGTGGCGGTTCTTACGTCTTAGCACCGTCATGGCCCACACCACCACCACGAGCATGGCGGTGAGCACGGCAAGGGCAAAAACCATCAATATGCGGTCGTGCTCGGCAGCCTTGCGGTCAGCCACCGCCTTGTCATATTCATAATGGGCGCGTAGCTGCTCTATTCGCTCTGCCGTGAGCAGACGGTCTATGCGGTCGCTCTCCTTTAAATAGGTGTCATAGGCATCGGCCGACTCTTTGGCACGTCCCAGCTTGTTGAGGAGCTGTGCTCTCATGAGCAGATACCCCGACGTGAGCGGTCTGACCTCAGGCCCGGCGGCAAGAAGCGAGTCGACGGTCTCAAGCGCACGGCCATAGCGGCCCTCACGCATGTCGAGGTTCGTGCGTATAATATAATAAGGTGCATAATAGGACATGGAGGTGCCTGGCATCATGACCTGGCGACATTTCTTCATCCATTCGCCACACAGCTTCATGTTGCCACGCTCCATCTCCACATCGGCGTGCATGGCGAGCAGACGCGCACGCATCCAGTTGCGTGAGTCCACATATCCGTTGGAGCAATGCCACTTGTAACCACGCTCCACCTTACGCAGAATGATGTCGGCAGAGTCGACACGCTGCTCTTTCATGTAGATGCTTATAACCTGCAGGCCGATAGACAGGTAGGTGTCGGGAGCAACGACCGACTTATAGTTGGGACACAACCGCATGGCCTCATGGATGTATGACGAGGCGAGGGAGGTAAGACCGAGCCTCAACATAAACTGTCCTTGCGCCCGTCGCGCAATGGCCTTCAGCTCGGGCATGGGGGTTGTCTCAGCCAACCGACACACGCGGTCAAGATAAATCTTCGTCTTGTCCATGTCGCCATGGCGGAAGAGCCAGTCGACATACATGTTACATATCTGAAAATAATATTTCTTGTTTTTCTGTTCTCTCAACACATCGAAGCTGCCAAGCATAAGGTCCACCATCTGCTTGCTCGCCGGGTCTTTATAATGCATCTCACAGATGCGCTCCACGATATGCCTACAGCTGTCCTCGCTCACAGCTTCAGCAGCTACCGGTTGAGGTTTGGCTGCAAGCTTTGTGGGCAACGACAGCAAGAAAAAGACAACAAGGGCTGTGGGCAACATGCTCAACACATGTGCCGTGTCTTTTAGCTGCAATATGTAGTTTTTGAGAAACATATATCCGTTTTTATCTTCTCTACATTCGTTTTCTTTCTTCTGTTCTCCTTAAGAGCCGTTTTTAGATTTATTCCGCAAAAATACAAAATATTGCCTTATTTTGTCCTATTTTTTGTCTCATTTCGTTTTTTTTGCTCGTTTTTAGGTGAAAAAACGTGTTCGTCAACGTTTTTTCGCCATCAAGCGCTGGGCGATTATAACATTATTGGCTAAATTCGCAAAACGGAATAACCAACACTATTCTCCGCCAACACAACATCATCTTATATATTTTTATCAGCTATGCTCCTCCTCTCAAGGCGATAGGGGGCGGCATAGCTGAGCTGTTTTTATAAGTAGGAGTTCGAAATTAATCGCATATATGAATCTAATAAAAAAGGTTATGCTTTCAAATGCCTCTACGCATAGAATCATTTAAATTAATTTTGAACACCTACTTATAAAAAACTTTTATTACCGTTCATTTTTTTATACCCGCAGCAAGCTGTTTATGCTTTTTTTTCATTACTTTTGCAGCAATGGCATTTTCCAACCGAAGAATGCTGACAAAACCGACGGGTGTCTTTAACCAATGGACAATATTAGAAGAGTAGCGACATTTGTTTTACTGTTGTGCATGGCGACAGCAGCACAAGCACAGTTTGGATGGCAGTGGATAAGCAGCCAGCCCATGGACGGTGTGTCCCAACTGTGGATGCGACGCACATACACCAACCTGCCTTACACAGACCGCGCTACCATAACCCTTGCATCCAACGGCATGGCGCGGCTCTATGTCAACGGACGCTTCGTGAACCCTGACCCCGTTGCGCCACAATGTTTCTATGCACATAACAGCCGCATAATGCAGACCTTCGACGTGAGCCCATACATCGTAAGGACCGACACGCTTGACATCGCCCTGTGGTGCGCATCGGCCAACGGGGAGCCGTGTGCTGCCGCCCTGCGCCTCGACGCACACGACAAGGAAAGCGGCGTGGGGTTCACCGCCACTACCGACACCACATGGATGTGCCGCCCTGCAACGGTGCAGACCGACAGCTCTGGCTACGAATGGACCGACGGCACACAATGGCACTCTACATGGAGCTACAACGAAACCGACTGGGCACGATGGACACCTGCCATCGCTCTAAAAGAAAAGTTTGGCCACCAAAAGACAGACCACCAAAAGACAGACCACCAAAAAGGTGCATGCATACCATTGTGCCTTTCCGTAAAGGCCGTAACCGAAGCCTCTCCTATAGAAACCAACAAACGAAGCGTGAGCTACGCCTTCCCCCACGCCTTCATGGGTTTTGTGCGCGTGACCATACGCGACGCAAGGCCTGGCGAGACCATTTTCATCAACGGCATGCGTTACATCTGCAACGGCACCATTGACGAGCAGGCCATAGGGCGCTTCGCCATGCTGCCCTGGCGCTCTGTAACCATTACCGGCAACCGTGGGTTCAAGCCTGAACAGGTGCAGAACGTGGAAGGATTGGAGATGGAAGCTGCACCCCAACCCAAGGATTTTCATCATTGGGAAGAATAAGACAAGGGCTACTTATTAAACACATTTATTTTTCAACATATTTCATTTACTGTCGTTTCGTAAATACAAGGACTATTTACGCAACACAAAGTTACAATCTGATATTTTAACATTACAAAAAGTAATTTTTCTTTCGTTTTGTTTTGCGCATTAAAATCTTTGTTCTATCTTTGCGCATGTTAATAAACGAAAACAACAGTCTACCCAAACTTTTCAGCACCCCACATTATTATATATAAGCAACACGACGCAGACGCGTCTACTGCAACGTTGCGCATAAAGAAACGATATTGCACCAACATAAAAATAAGTGGAAAGCAGCGGTAGAACACAGACAGTCTTTTCGTTTAGCCCAAAGAGCAGGACAAAGCCTGCTTTGGTCCTGACATGGCGAGAAAGGGGCTGGGCAACAGAACAAACAAAAGGAAACAACAAGAAAACAAGAAAATAAAAAGAAAGGGAAAACAAAAAAGAGAGAAAAAGAGAAAAGCAATGAAAGGAGACAAGAACAAAGAAAAAAAGAAAAAGAAATAAAAAGAAAACGTTTTAATTCTATGAGAAGGTTGGGTCTAAAAAGAGCCACCGTTACAGAGTAGTAATTTTGTGGGTTCGGTTTTGCCAAAAGCATGGCATTGACCACGCTTTGGCAAAACCACCTTTTCAGAAACCCACATTAAAAAAAATTGTCATTATGAGTGAAAGCTATTGCAAAAAGTCAGTGAATGTGAAAACATTCCTGGCAGCCACAGCGTTGACCACCATGTTTCTCGGTGGCAATGTTCTTCCAGCCAATGCTGCCATGAGCAGCCGCATGGCACCGTTGCCAGTGGTGGAACAGCAGAAGAACACTGTCAAAGGAACCGTTACCGATCAGGCAGGAGAGCCGTTGATCGGAGCAAGTGTTGTTATAAAAGGCACAACGAAAGGTGCCGTGACCGATGCCGAGGGCCGCTTCGCCATCGACGTGCCTAACGGTGCCACACTCGAAATTTCATGTATAGGCTTCGAGAAGCGCTCCATAAAGGTGGGTGCACAGAAGAACATCACGGTGAGCATGGCTGAAGACGCACGCTCGCTGAACGATGTGGTGGTGACCGCCATGGGCATAAAGAAAGAACGCAAGGCGTTAGGCTACGCCGTGACCGACATGAAGGCCGAGGAGCTGATGAAGAACAAGAACACCAACGTCATCAACTCGCTCGCGGGCAAGGTGCCAGGCCTTAACATCACGCAGAGCAGCGGTGCCGCCGGTGCGGGCGCTACCATCGTGATGCGTGGTGCCAACTCTACAGCTGAAGGACGAAGCAACCAGCCGCTCTTTGTGGTCGACGGCATTATCTATGACAACTCCACAAGCGTGGTGGGCAACTCAGGCACCGACGGCATGACGCGCAACGCCACAACCTTCTCTAACCGTGTGATGGATATCAACCCTGAAGACATTGCCGACATCTCCGTGCTTAAAGGTGCTGCTGCCGCTGCACTCTACGGCTCGCGTGCTGCCGACGGTGCCATCATCATCACAACGAAGAAGGGTGCCGAGGGATCGGTGAAGATCGACTACACGGGCAAGCTGAGCGCATCGTTCGCAACAAAGCTGCCTGAGACACAGAAGCTGTTTGGACGCGGTGCCTACTCAGACAACGGCGTGTTCAACGACCAGACCTACAGTTCATGGGGCAAAGCCTACGATGGCAGCGAGACGCTCTATGACAACATCGGCAACTTCTTCCGCACAGGAGCGGTGCTCGACAACAACATCAGCATCTCGGGCGGTTCAAAGAACCAGAGTTTCTTCCTCTCGCTCTCCAACTATGACCAGCAGGGCATCGTGCGCAAGACGGGCTACGACAAGACAACCGTGCGCTTCAACGGCGAACAGAAATATGGCAAACTGACGGTCAGCGCCAACGTGACCTACTCGATCTCGAAAACCGACAAGACGCTCACCTCTGGCGGACTGTGGGGCAGCGGCGGCACAGGTACCATGACAGCGCTCTATGGCTGGCCCTTGCAGGAAGACATGTCCCACTATCTTAACGACGACGGCACCAAATATCGTCTGTTCGACGGCGTGTGGGAGCTTGCAGACGACAAAGAGAACCCTTACTGGATCATCAACAAGGACAAGATGTATGACAAGACACACCGCTTCACGGGAGCCTTGTCGGGCAACTTCAAGATAACCGACTGGTGGGATGTTACAGCACGTTTTGGCTATGACAACTACACCACCGACGCCTACACCTACATAGCACCCGGCTCTGTGGTCAAGGAGCTTTACCAGAACGGCCGTCTCTCGAAGAGCGACTACCGCTACGAGTATTGGTCATCGAACGTGATGACAAACCTGCACAAGACCTTCGGCGATTTCGACCTCGGACTCATGCTCGGCACCACGGCTGAGAGCACCGAACGTCTGAACCAAACCCATTGGGGCTACAACTTCACGACACCGGGAACCATAAGCTTCACCAACATCGCTGCTGGAGACCAGTTCTTCAACGACGGCACAACAAAGAAACGCCTGGTGGGTGTCTACGGCGAGGCACGCGCCTCATACAAGAACCTGGCATACCTCACCTTCACAGGACGTAACGACTGGTCTTCAACGCTGCCTCTCAACAACCGTTCTTATTTCTACTCATCAGCGAGCGGCGCTCTCGTGTTCACCGAACTGCTGCCTAAGAACGACATTCTCTCGTTCGGTAAGGTGCGTGCCAGCTGGGCACAGGTAGGTAAGGATGCCGACGCTTATGCCACGCTGACTTACCTGGAGAAGCCAATCAACTATGGCGGCTACACAGGCGTGGGCAACGTCTACACAAAGGGCAACTCTATCCTCAAGCCAGAGATCCAGACAGCATGGGAAATCGGTACCGAACTGCGCTTCCTGAAAGGCCGTTTGGGAGTCGACTGGACCTACTATCACAGCTCTACAAAGAACCAGATCGCTTCGCCACGTCTCTCTAATGCCGGCGGTTACATCATGATGTCTATCAACTCGGGCTCGGTTATAAACGAGGGTATGGAGGTGAGCATCACGGGCAAACCGTTCGACGGCAAGGACTTCAAGTGGGAGTCGACACTCAACTTCTCTTACAACAAGGGCCGTCTGGGCGACTTCCTCGAGGGCGTAGGCATGTTCTACCCCACCGACGCACAGTTTGGAACCGTGAAGTCGGCATCTGTACCTAACGGCGGCAAGTTCATGGCGCTCGTGGGCACACGCTTCGAGACAGAACACGATGCCGACGGCAACGAGATAAAAGGCGGCAAGTATCTCATCGACCCGACAACCGGTCTTTACAAGGTACACAGCGGCTCCAACGACGTGGTGGGCAACCGCGAACCGAAGCTCATAGGCGGATGGAACAACACCTTCACCTACAAGAACCTGTCGCTGTCGTTCTTGCTCGACTTCCGCATTGGCGGCGACGTGTTCAACGGAACGGAGCAGTTTATGGTAAACAACGGTCTGAGCAAGCTCACAACGCTCAACAACCGTCAGAGCGTCACCGTGGAAGGCATAAACGCCACAACAGGAGAGCCTTACAGCGCTACCTACGAGGCCGGAAAGACCTATACCTTCGGAAAGACAACCTACTCGGGCGAGGCAATGATCCAGAAATACTGGAGCAACTATGCCGACAACTCTTACAATTTCATTCAGAGCGTCAACTGGCTGAAGCTCCGCTCGCTATCGCTGAGCTACGACTTCACCAGCTTGCTGCCCAGCCACAACATCATCAAGCGTCTGTCGGCTAACATCACCGGTCAGAACCTCCTTACATGGACCAACTATAAAGGCATGGATCCAGAGGTCTGCACAGCTGGCGGAACAGGTGGCTCTGGAGCTACAGGCATCGACTATTGCAGCGTGCCGTCTGTACGCACCGTCACCTTCGGCGTGAACGTAACGTTCTGACGTTGCTGACATTGTGAGAAATAGACCCGTTTTATAAAAACCAACAAACTGAAATTTCAATATGAAAAGTTTAAAATATATGATGGCAACCGGATGTCTGCTCTCGCTCGGACTGACATCGTGCAACGATTTCCTTGACGTGAACGTAGACCCCGACAAGCCAAACAACACCACCGCTGAGGTGGATAACCGCGTGCCATGGATCGAGCGCATGTATATGTATTCGGCCGGCGTGACCAACTACCGCACGGCAATGATTGCCGGAGCGCTCTATTCGACAAGCGGCACACACGGCCCGGCAGCCACAACATGGAACTTTGCCAACGGCACCACAACCACAACCTACCAGACGTTCTTCGTAGAGTGTGCATCAAACCTTAACGACCTCTACGACAAGGCAAAGGCAGAAAACGCTTACCACTATATGGCGGTGGCTGACGTGTTCCACGCTCTCGGCTTCATGCAGCTGCTCGACGTCTATGGCGAGATTCCTTACACCGAAGCGCTCGGCAACTCGCCCGTACCGGCCTACGACGACGGCAAGACCATCTTCAACGGATGCATAGCCAAGCTCGACGAGGCCATAGAGCTGTTAAGCAAGGAGCAGGATGCCAAGGCAACGCCGCTCAGCAAGGGCGACATCATGAACGGTGGCGACGTTTCAAAGTGGCTCAAGCTCTGCTACGGCCTGAAGGCCCGTTACCTGCTCAAGCTGTCAAAGAAGAGCGACCTCTTCAAGCCCGACGAGATCTTGGCTTGCCTGGAGAAAGGGCCGCAGAGCATCAGCGACAACTCGGTGATGCCGTGCTATAACAGCGGACAGGACGTTACCGACTATCTGCTCGGCGACCCCATCATGACCAATGGCAACTGGAACTGCGTGGGCTATGGCACCACACAGCGCATAACAAAATATTACACCGACCTGCTGACCAACATGCGCGGCGCAGGCGTGGAAGACCCTCGCTACACAAAGATCGTTCCTGCCGTGATGAGCAACATCAAGCTGGCGAACGGAAAGGTACAGTCGTATAGCTGGGCACGCTCAAAGGGTGTCGACACCCACGGCGACTGCACACGTCTGAAAGCTGTTGGATGGAACAGCATCGTGGCTCCCACATGGGCTGCTGCCGACAAGACAGTGAGCTACGCCATCAACGACGACGCCGCGCGTGCCGCCTTCCTTGCCGACATAAAGAAGGTGCACGAAGCCTCTGAGACCACCGATGAAAAGGGCAACAAGGTGGTGAAGGTGAAATATCAGGCCGGCTCGGTGTTCGTGAACAGCACCAACTATGCCTATGCTGGCGACACCGCCTATGTGTCGTTGCGCAGCAACTCTAAGCTCACAGGAAACAAGGACAAGGAAGAGACCGATGTCAACTGGTATTTCTCTACCAACGACGCGCTCAACGCTGGCGCTGTGGGCTCAACCGGCTCGTTCCAGCTGCGTCCTGTCAGCGACTTCGAGATCATGACCTACCACGAGGCTTGCTTCATCAAGGCAGAGGTGCTCTACCGCAAGGGCGACAAGAGCGGTGCGCTGACAGCTTACAAGGCTGGCATCAAGGCTCATCTCGACTACATGCAGAAGAAGCTCACCGAATGGCAGGGACAGGGCTTCAACAACCCCGACATGATGCCTATGAACAACGATGCCATAACTGCTTACATGAACAGCGCCGCCGTTTGCCAGAACGCAAGCGACCTGAAGATGAGCGACATCATGCTTCAGAAATATGTGGCCATGGGTTGCAGCCTTGAAAACTGGAACGACATGCGCCGCTTCAACTACAGCGCCGGCAACATCGCCGACTTTGGCGTCGTTTATCCCGGCATGGACCGCTCAGTGCTCTTCACCGGCACCGACAAGCTGAAAGGCTCGTCAAAGGATGACCCCAAGTATTGGCCACGCCGCTGGCGTCTGCCCGCCACCTTGGAGCTTTCTTATAACGAGGCACAGGCTCTCGCCGCCAACAAGCATGCTGAGGACACCGACATCTGGAGCTACCCCGTATGGTGGGATTGCGCTTCCGATGCTGAGTATGAGGGCTATGTGAAATAAAAGACAAAAAGCTCTGGGTTAACCCCTTGAGAGGTTTTAAAGACAATAGAGACAATGGGGACAATTTTTGGGGTGGCAAAAAAAAACAAAATTTAAAAGCCGCAAACAAAGAATTGTCCCTATTGTCTCTATTGTCGTTTAAAAAGGCCGCTTGTGACAAAAAACGAAATGTTTTATATTTTGTTTTTCGCTCAAAAACAAATAATCACAATTAATTG
>ERZ1026901.1286-NODE-1286-length-14940-cov-7.022237_pt1 | contig 14940 bp, 16 predicted proteins | sample MGYA00380179_ERZ1026901 | MGnify/ENA primary metagenome ERZ1026901 (study PRJEB33269, sample SAMEA4719815) | human gut metagenome | biome: human-associated habitat; feature: organic feature; material: feces | place: Cameroon | collected 2013-10 ... | reverse complement strand
TCGCAACATGGTGACCGCTTGCGTTTGAAGTGACCTTCCCGTCAGCCACCTCCACAAGCGCCGTGTGGAAATTCATCCAGCCATGCAGGGAAAAATGAAAACTTTTGTAAATACGGCACTTTTTCAGGGCCTTCCTCGCATCCTCGTCACAGGTATCGCAGACGAAGACTGCCGTAATATAGGAAGCCATATGACCCGGACCCACATGGATCAGAGCCATGCCATCCTCGTAGATCTCATCCCTTAAGCTTTCAAAAAGATCCAGCGTCAGGTGCGGAACATTCACGAGATATAAGAATTCCTCGTTCTCCGCGGACCATAATTCCGCTTTTTTTGAGATGACATACTGTCCGGAATGCTCAAAAAAATCACAGCGGGCTGTGATCGGGGACTGATCGCCATTGATCATCATGTGAATATCGTAATAAGGTTCATAATTCTTTAACAGCCGCTCTATCGCGGATTCTCTCGTGTACTGCATTCCATTTTCCAATCTAATTATTATGTAAAAATTAAAATTATAAAAATTTTATAAAAGTATAGCTATTATACTCCTGTCCGCATAAATATGCAAGTTTTTTACACAAAACGTGGGAAAATATACGGCTTTTAACTTTGAAAACTTAAGCAGGCGGGAGAAAATGTGATGAGTTGCCGGTGAAAACCGCGGTTATTTCGTATCCTCGCGGACATGAAAAACTATAAAAGTTGTAAAAGCACTTGAACAGATCCGCCCGCATAAAATAAGGTAATGAAGCTTAAGGCGGCTTTCTTTGAAGACATTTCCGAAACCACTGAGCGTACAGGAAGAGCGGGAGTACCTGAAGCGTTACAAAGAGGGCGACCTGGAAGCGAGAGAAGTGCTGATCAACCGGAACCTCCGTCTGGTTGCCCATGTCATAAAGAAATACCAGCAGACGGGCTACGATATGGATGATCTCCTGTCGGTGGGGACCATAGGACTCATAAAGGCAGTAAATACCTTCAATGTGGAGAAAGGATCGCGGCTTGCCACATATGCGGCGAAGTGTGTGGAGAATGCTATCCTCTCACGGATGCGTTTATGGTTCCAAATCAATCTCCTCAGAGCAGAAAAGAACCGAAATGGCGTATTTTGACGCAGGTATCCGAGAATATGTATATACTTTGCTCCACTTTGGACGGCTGCGTAAGGTATGCACCTATGTATATCCATAGTTTCCGACTGATCGCCCCTCGCAGGTTATTGGAAGCGCAGCTGTTCAATCAGCACTATCAGAACTATGAAGATATTCCCAATGTACCGGACAGGCTCCGCTGGTGCCGCCACCACATGGGCCTGATGCAAAAGGAAGTGGCAGAGCTGATTGGTATCAGTCGTGGACATTACATAGATTTTGAAGTCGGATATGTTGACTGCTATCCGAAGAAGATTGTGGACAAGCTGGCAGCACTCTACAAGGTACCGGTCGATGACCTGCTGGACGATTACAACCGTTTTTTATATAAAGGGCAGGGAAAAATGATACGAGAGTATCGGGAAAGTCTTGGTATGAAAAAGAAACCGTTCGCACGGCTGATTCATCTTGACCCCGGAACACTTCATGCATGGGAGACGGATGAAAAGATGATGTTCAAAAAGTCATGGGAGAAATATTTCAAGGATATTATCAAGGTATAAGAAAAGCAGGTGAGGGGGCCTTAAATGGTTTGCTCACCTGCTTTTGCCTTGTTGTTATGATAGCAGCCAGTCAATCAAATTCAAAGATTTGATGCCTTCGTAGGTTTTGATTCTATTATACCTCAAAGTTAGACAAAATCAAGAATTTCTGAATTGAAAGTCGAAAACTTTGTAAAATATGACACTTTTCGACTTACAATAGCAAAAAGCAGGAAAGCAATCCTTGTTAGGTTTGCTCACCTGCTTCCTTTTTCGCGGATGCAATGACCGCATCCAGCAAATCCACCTTTTGATCGGATGGACAATTTAGTTTTTTGATATACTGATTGACCATGTCTGCGTGGACACCGGCTACTCGTTCTGCCAATTCACGCTTCCCCTGTTCTGTTTTAGGATAATGGACAATTACATTGATTGGAGCACTCTTTCTTGCGATACCACGCACCTCCCTCGGTATTTCAGTCTATGAGAGAGAAGTTGTCCGCTATAACCACATTATCGCTGCCGCTTTGCTACTTCAAAAACAGGAATTGGTGCTATAATAATAGGTAAGATATTCGGAACTTCTTTCGTGATATCCTTCTACCAAGAAACTGTCAAAGGCACATTGAGTGCCAATTGCCCATAAATTGACTACTTTTCGAAGGAAGGACTGTTCATGGAAAGATGTGATTTCAGTTCAGTCATGACCATTGTTCGACGCTTTATCAGCGACGATTATGATACAAACCAAACTGCATTGTTATTGGAGCATGGAAAGGTATTTCTTCATGGCATTGCCGGTATCGGTAAGAGCGAACTTGCAAAAGGGAGCTATAGAAAATATTGATGAGCGATTAAAAGAAAGTTTGTCAATTTATTTAAAAAGAAAAGTTACAATTCCTGAAAAAAGCATTGTATTTTGCACCTACATTAACTGAGACAAAACAACACATTTTGCTTTCAATATGCCACATGCTCTGTAACCGCTTAACTGGAAAGAGAAATTTAGAAGCAAAATATCTGCAACTAATCAGGATTGCTATTCGAACATTAAAGAAACGTGAAGAGTTTTTTAATAAGTTATAGTATAATTTTTGCTTAAAAGTTGCAAGGAGCAAATTAAAACTAGGAGGATAATTATGGGACATTTTTATATGGAGAATATATGCACGATGGACGAACAAAGGAAATGTGAATTAAAAATAATTGCCGGCAAAATAGGATGGATCTTATTGATTGCGTATTTGGGTTCGCTAATACTTATGCGAATAATGCCGATTTTTGCTGAAAATATGGCTTTTTATATATTTTGGGCTGGTATCGTATAGATGGGAATGAAAAAATGGGGAAGGTTGTCTTTGCTGGATACATGTTATTCTAAAAACAAATATGAATTATCCGTATTGGAAAAAGGTTTATTAACGGCATTTGTAATATTTTTAACTCATGTTTTTTGTGCATTCTTTTTATTTTTGTATGCAAAAGTATTTCAAGACATCGTAATGATGAATGATAAAAGTTTACACAGTGGTTTAGATATTTTCACAGGTGTAATACTGGGACCTCTGGTAGAGGAATGGATTTTTCGGGGAATTCTATGGTCTAAGCTGAAGTCTTATGGGGAGGGATTTGCAATTTTAGCAACAACTATACTGTTTGCTATAATGCATGGTCAGGGGTTATTATTAATATTTCTTTTGATTGGTTTTTTTTCAGGTGTTTTGGTCTGCCTCACAGGAAATTTATGGTATGCTATTACTTTTCATGTTATTCATAATCTGGGGATTTTCTTGTGGGAAAATAAATTGTTTTCCTTTTCAATGAATATGGTTTTAACCATGTTATTAAATGCAGGACTCTTTTTAATGCTTTTAATCCTGCTATTGCTCTGTAGTAAGAAGAATATACTTTTACATTTGTATTATTGTAAAAAGAAATTATTAGAAAAAATTATTTCTGAAAAAAGTAGATTAGTAGTTTTTTTTAATACAGCTGGAATTATGTCATTTGTTTTTTATTTTGGAGTTTCATGGCTGATATCGTTGGTTTCTTTTGGACTAAATTTATAAAGGTAGGTGTTATTTCATGAAAGGTAGTGAGTCGCAGAAATGGTCTGTCAACTTTATTGATGGCTATTTTGAGTATATTTTGAGTTTATATAAAAAAGAGGAATTATCACCCAAATGCTATATGGATTTGCTTATTATTATTTCGGATGCAATAGATTATCTAAAGGATCCTGTTTGGGAAGAAGTTGGTTATTCTATATGTAAAAAAATATAGGTTCCTTTGCAAGTGCAACACATATAATGGACAAATGACATCATCAGCCAGTATCTCAGGATTCCTTTTTGGGAACGCAGCTGATATTTATCCAGACCAAGCTTTTTCTTGCTTTGTCGGAAAAACAGTTCAATTTGCCAGCGTTGGGTATAAAGTCTCAGGATTTCCTGCGTGGATAATGCTGCATTCGTTGAAACAAAGATCCGCAGTGCTTTTGGAATCCCAAAACATGGTGCTGGATAGCTCAGTAGAACCACTGCATTGGGAACATCATTCAGATTCCCTTCATACCGGTATACGTAAAACTGCCTTTTATCAACGGTCACAAGGCTGATGTTTGGCTCTGTTTTCCGTAAGTGAAGGGCAAATGCACTGGCTTTCTGACGGATTCCGCAAGGATAGAGGATTCGGTTGGTTTTTAAAGCCCCTATGGTGTAGAATCCTTTTTTAGCAAAGCAATCCATGACTTTGGCTGAAGTATACCAGCTGTCACAAAGGAAGTAGGAAACTACCGGTGCAATAGGAAGTACGGCATAATTCAGAGTGATTCCATTGCAGGAAAGCATGACGGACACGATCTGGTGCCCATAATCCTGTCTGCCTTTCAGATGAGATTGATGAAAATACGCAGCTTCGATTGGATGCAAAGCCTGTGACGAAGGCTTTGTATGGGAAGCAATCGTATCATCCACAATGCAAAAGATAGGCTGACCGGAAATAGTCGCCTCCCGGTAGATCAAATACGCAACGCTGTTTCTTAGGGCATCCTGAAAAAGGAAATCATTCCACTTTCCCTGATTCAGGAAGTGAGCCACAGTCGTTCTATGATGTTGGCTGGTCAAGGCGAAATCCGTTGTTTTGCCACGGTATCCACGCAAAAAGACAGAAAGAATGATAGCCATAAAATGCTGCAGGTAAATATCGGATAAAAAACAGTTGAGGTTGAGAGCTTTAAAGTAATTGTAAATTTTATTGGAATGATGTATAATGTTTGCAACAGGCACCCCCCTTGTTTGAGTGAGTAGGTTGTTGGTCGTACTTCAATTATACATCATTCAGCAGAGGGTGTCTTTCTTTTGTGCAAAATTTAGGATTTACTCATTTATAGATCCAATACTCAAATTTGAAAAAGCAGATGGTAAGATTAAGTTACAATGGGATTAGTGGGTATATAGTTTATAAAATCATCACTTTTCAAATCGCAGTCTGTCGTAGCCTCAAATTAAATAAAGAACTGCCTGGGGCAGCCATGTACTTAACGGTGTGTGGCTGCTTTTCCTTTGTTAAAACAGAATAAAACAATGAGAGAATATAGGGATAATATCCTGATTGAAGCATATAATAGTTTTTAGAACAGAAAACTGTGTTAAGTTGCAAAAATCTTCCCTAAAACCGGCTATACATATTGATTTGAAGGTTACGATATGGTAATATAGAACAGAAAAATGTATTAGATTGCAAAAATCTTTCCCAAGGAGGTTATCGTATGGAGATTCGTAGAGATTTTTACTTAGATAAATTGATTAGAAGAAAGAATAATGGTTTGATTAAGGTGATTACAGGTATTCGCAGATGCGGAAAGTCCTATCTGCTGAATAATATATTCTATAATTACTTGTTAGAGTCAGGTGTCCCTGCTGACCATATTATTCGTTTTGCTTTTGACTCCGCAGATGACTTGTATTTGATTGGCGAAAGTCTTATCAAGATTGAAAAAGAAAAACGTGGAGTTGATCCGGAGAAATTTATGGCATATATCCGTTCCCAAGTTACCACGGATGGAATGTATTATCTGCTTTTGGATGAAGTTCAGCTGATGGACTGCTTTGAATCTGTATTGAATGGTTATCTTCGCAAAGATAATATGGATGTATTCGTAACCGGAAGTAATGCAAAATTCCTGTCCAAAGATATTGTTACGGAGTTTGCCGGACGTGGAGACGAAGTCCATATGTATCCACTGAGTTTTTCAGAATTTATGTCGGTTTACAAAGGCGACAAGTATATGGGATTGTCTGAATATATGCTTTACGGAGGAATCCCGCTGGTCGTTCTTCGTGAAAGCAGCAGCGATAAGGCGGCAGCATTGCAAAACCTGTTTAGCGAAATTTATATTCGAGATATTTTCAAGCATAACCGAATTAAAAATATTGGTGAACTGGAAGACCTGCTGAATATTCTTTCCTCTGCTATTGGTTCTCTGACTAATCCTGAGAAGTTAAAGAATACCTTTAAGACAGTAAAGAAGTCCAAAATCACTTCTAAAACGATCAAGAAATATCTGGATTGTTTTGAGGATTCTTTCCTGATTGAATCAGCGCAGAGATATGACATCAAGGGTAAGGCATATATTGAAACTCCAAAGAAATACTATTTCTCTGATCTTGGGCTTCGCAACGCAAGAATCAATTTCCGTCAGTTTGAGCAGACACATTCCATGGAGAACGTGATTTATAACGAACTGCGTATGCGTGGATACAGCGTGGACGTTGGTGTTGTTATTATTGCGGAAAAAGACCAAGAAGGAAAGGTAACCCGTAAACAGCTGGAAGTTGATTTTGTATGCAATCTCGGTTCTTCCAGATATTATATCCAGTCAGCTTATTCATTACCTGATGAAGTGAAACGTACTCAGGAAATCAGACCATTCAGAAAGATAGACGATTCTTTCAAGAAGATTGTTATTACAAAAGATATTGTACAACCGTACTATGATAACTATGGTATTTTGACCGTGAATATCTATGATTTCCTTCTTGACCCGCAAATTCTTGAAAAATAATACAATGTAAACTCTTGTTGCGAATATGTAAAGGCGGTGTGGTGGTGAATTATAGTGATTTTAATTACAATGAAGTCACCAAGCAAAGGAGGATTTCATATGAAACTACCTGATAAAATTGTCGGACTGAGAAAGTCCAATGGAATGTCTCAGGAGAATTTGGCTGAAAAACTGGATGTATCAAGACAAGCTATTTCTCGTTGGGAATCAGGAGCTGCGATGCCTGATGCAAATAACATTCTTCAACTTAGCAAGCTGTTTGATGTTACAACAGATTACTTACTGAACGATGATTACCAAAGTGATAATGACTTGCCGAAGGTAAAAGAAGTTCAAAACGATAATCTCGGTCAGATTATGATCTATCTGGTGACACTTGAAGTGATGATACTTTTGATGCAGTTTATGACAACGTTCATTCTTCAAAATGTGTTTTTTGCATTTCTAAGTTTCCTGCCGTTTGTTGCAGCCATTGGCGGGTTTGAATATGCGTATCAGAAGAAAGTATCCAGCGCAACAGAAAAAACGAAAAACTTTCGCAGAAAATTCTATAAAATTTCTGCATGGTTGGGTCTTTATTTCCCAATCAGGTTTGTGATAAGTATGCTTGCAAAACTTTATCCCCGACCTTATTCAGTATTGCTGTTGGAAGTGATTGTTTTAGTGGTTTATATTTGTGCTGCAACTTCTGTTAATCTTTCAATAGATAAGAGCTATATAGTTAAAGATAAAGAATAAGGACTTTATTCATGGCAGTCATGCACTTCGTTGTGTGGCTGCTTCTTTTTTGCTCAATTTCCACTCAATCCACGCTCAATGTGCTTTTGCCCTCTTTCCAGTAGAATGAAATTGCAATGAAAACAGCACCAAATTCAAAAATCCGGTGCCACTTCAAAGCAAATCTACTGAAAGGAGGGCATTTTTTATGTCTATTAAATTTTTTGAGAAGGAACTGAGCAAATGAAAGAACTGAAAAGCATCAAAATTATCGCCGTCAATCATGGCTGCGGCAATATCAAAACAGCAAACACCGTCACCCCTACCGGCATCGCTGCCTATGATACAGAGCCGATCTTTTCCGGTAACATTCTGGAATACAACGGCACCTATTACCGTATCGGCGAGGGACACAAGGAATTTATTCCGGACAAAACGATGGACGAGGACTATTATCTTCTGACTCTGATGGCAATTGCCAGAGAATTAAATGTGTATGGCATCCGTGAAGCGGATGTTCATCTGGCTGCCGGCCTGCCGCTGACCTGGGTTCGCAAACAACGTGAAGATTTCCGAGCTTACCTGCTTCGCAATGAAAATGTACAATTTTGTTTCAATGGTAAGGAGTACAATCTTCATTTTGTCGGATGCAGTCTGTTCCCTCAAGGCTATCCCGCTATTGTCAGCAGATTAGGCAATTTCAAGGGTACTAATCTCCTTTCAGACATCGGAAACGGCACTATGAATATTCTCTATATCAACAATAAAAAAGCGGTAGAGAGCCGTTGTTGGACAGAGAAGTTTGGTGTGAACCAGTGCATAATCGCTGCGAAAAACGCCGTACTGGACAGTTTCGGTGTCAAAATCGAAGAAGCTACCATTGAACAGGTGCTTCGCTATGGAACGGCAGACATCGGCAAGCCTTATCTGGACTGCATCACTGCTGTTGTGAAACGGTATGTTGCCGACATCTTCGCCACATTACGTCGCTATGAATACAATCCGGAACTGATGCGACTGTATATCGTTGGTGGTGGCGGCTGTCTGGTCAGGAACTTCGGGCAGTACGATGAAACTCGTGTAACCATTTTGGATGATATTTGTGCGACTGCCAAGGGATATGAATATCTTGCCCATGCCAGCCTTCGCAGGAAGGAGTAATCCATGAGTGAGAACATCCGCAGCACAAACCTTCGTTTCAATCTGGACAAGGATGTGCAGAACCGGGTGTGGCAGTATCTGCAAACGATGGATAAAAAGAAATTCAAATCCTACAGCCAGATTATCGCCATTTCGCTGGTAGACTACTTTGACCGCTACTACAAGGAACAAGATGATCCGTATCTGGAAACAAGAGAGCGTGAGAAACGCTTCGTGGAGCAGATTGTAACAGCGGTGGAAAATGCCATGAATCAAACCCTGCCGGTATATCTGGCAAGCTGCATGACAGGAATTGCTCAGATTACACCGCAGGCGGCTAGTGTAGCATCCGAACCGGAAGATGCAGATCTGGACTGGGATTTCCTTGGAGAATAACCAGTATCCATTTTGACAACGGAAGCCCTCCAATCTGTTTATTTTATTGCTACGTTATGTTATAATACCGCAAGAAACATCACATATCAAGATAAGGAGGACGTGAAATGAGAAAAAATGATGACGTGATTGCCATCTATTCCCGTAAGTCCAAATACACTGGGAAGGGCGAAAGCATCGGCAATCAGGTGGAACTTTGCAAAGAATACATTCGTGTGCATTACGGAGATGCCGCTGTTGATAAAGTAGTCGTTTATGAAGATGAAGGTTTTTCCGGCGGAAATCTGAACCGTCCAGATTTTAAGAAGATGATGGGCGCTGCCAAGAAACGCAAGTTCAAAGCTATCATCGTGTACCGTCTTGACCGTATCAGCAGAAATATCAGCGACTTTTCCAGCTTGATTGAGGATCTGGCTCGTCTGGATATTTCTTTTATTTCTATTAAAGAGCAGTTCGATACCAGCACGCCGATGGGGCGAGCTATGATGTATATTGCGTCTGTTTTCTCTCAGCTGGAGCGTGAAACCATTGCCGAGCGTATCCGTGACAATATGCACGAACTGGCGAAAACAGGACGGTGGCTAGGCGGCACTACCCCCACCGGTTATGCTTCCGAAGCTGTCAAAAACATGACCATTGACGGCAAAACCAAGAAAGCCTGCAAGCTGAAGCTGATCCCGGAAGAAGCGGATATTGTCAGAACCATTTATGACCTGTATGTGGAAACGGATTCTCTGACCTTGACGGAAGCAGCATTGATCAAGCAGGGGTTCAAAACAAAGAACGACAAATACTTTACCCGTTTTTCCATCAAAGCGATTTTACAAAATCCGGTTTATATGATTGCGGATGAAGATGCTTATAATTTCTTCATTCAGAATGACACAGACCTGTTCTCGGAGAAAGATGCCTTTGACAACAAGCACGGTATTATGGCTTACAACCGCACCGATCAAGAGAAAGGCAGAGCTACAAAGTACCTTCCTGCAAGTGAATGGATTGTATCTGTTGGCAAACATCCGGGTCTGGTTCCAGGTAAAGTATGGGTACAAATTCAAGAGTCTTTGGAACGCAATAAATCAAAATCTTTCAGAAAGCCACGCAGTAACGAAGCGCTTTTGACCGGCTTGTTATTCTGTAGCTGCGGTGAGCGTATGTATCCGAAAATGAGCAAGCGCAAAACTGCGGATGAAAAAGTAATTTATACCTATGTATGCAAAATGAAGGAACGCAGTCAGCGTACCGTGTGCAACAGCAAAAACGCAAACGGCAATACACTGGATATGGCAATTATCGAGCAGGTCAAAGCGCTTGCAGATGATAAGGAGACTTTTGTCAATCAGTTGGAACAGAGCCGAAAATTCTATACCGGCAATCGCATGGACTATGAACAGCGACTTTCTGATATGAGAAAAGAGAAGGCAGAAACAGAGAAGAAAATCAACTCTCTGGTGGATTCTCTGGTTGAAATGGGAGACAGCCCGGCGAAGGCTCATGTAACCAAACGAATCGAGGAACTGAACCAGGAATATCAGTCTCTTGAAAAGCGTATCCAGGAGCTGGAAGGACTGACTTCACAGCACGCTCTTAGTGATATTGAATTTGATTTACTTCGTCAGCTGCTGACCGTCTTTAAGGATGGCATTGATGAAATGACCGTGGAACAGAAGCGGGCGGCAATCCGCACCATTGTCCGCAAGGTAGTTTGGGACGGCGTCAATGCCCATGTGATTTTGTTCGGAGTGCAGGATGACGAGATTGAGTATCCCGAAATCGCTTCGGTTGGCTCTGATAATACGGACGATGAGGACGAAAACGAGGAGCTGGTGGCTTTTTCGGATATAGATTACGAAGATGATGATATGGAGGATGACAGCCTGGGAAAAAATAAACCCCTCCGTGCATCCAAAACGCATTTGGGAGAGGATAGCAAATGAGATCTTAATGATGTTCCGGGCAGGGAAGAAGTTTTCCAGGGAGGTCTCCATCTACGACCCCATCGGCGCGGATAAGGACGGGGAGACCGTGAGCCTCCTGGATGTCCTCGAGGCGGGGGACAGGGAAGTCCTTGAGACCGTGATCATCAAGCAGGATGTGAGGTGTCTATATGAGGCGTACAGGGAAAATCTCACGGAGATGGAGCGGACCGTGATCCGCATGAGATATGGACTGTTCGGGACGAAGGAACACACACAGCGGGAGATCGCGGAAAAGCTCGGGATCTCCCGGTCCTATGTGTCGAGAATCGAGAAACGGGCGGTGGGGCATATGCGGGAAGCGTTTTATGAGCCTGCCGGGAACACCCTGTGATACATTTTGTAGAAAGTTTCTGCGGGAAGGGAGTTTAAGAATGATTCGGACGGAACGAGAAGTCCCCGGTTCGTCCAGCTTCCTTCCAGGAACGAGAGGTCCGGCAGCGGATCGGCAGGAGCGCAGCTGTAAAGGCATCCATTCGTTGTGTAAAAGTGGCTGAATCTCGGACCGCGCAGCTTTTCTATAACGGCGAAAAGGGCATCTTTCGGGACCGAGGTGCCCGCACAGATATAGGAGGGGATTGCCGGAGCACCTTCCAGAGGCCAATAGGCCTTATTTTTTTTGCCGTCAGCCCGGAGCGCATAGACGGAAGGAACCAGGGCGAGAGGTGACGCACCGATGGAAACCTGATGAAAGGCCTGGATCGGCATGTCGAAAACATTTGATGCAGTAAGAAAATGTTTTGCTGTTTCCATACCGAAGGATTCCCATGTGAGCTTTGCGACAGTCTTTACGGCAGAGTTGTTGATGCCGCCATAGGAGAGGGGAAAGGATGATTCAACGAGCCGGTTAAGAGAAATACTTTGCTCACTGTCTGCATCGGTTCCTGTGAAAAAATTAGCGTTAATGCTACTGGCATCCATGCTGGTCTGGCGTAGAAGCTCCACGTCGGAGTAAAACACGAGAGGAATCGCAAGATAGGGAAGGAGAGCGGAAGCTTTTTTGAGTCCGCCAAGCTCCGGAATATTTTTTACCGGGAAGAACTCTTTTAATGGAAGAAGTCCATGCTCTCTAAAACGGTTCCAGATCCGCTCATCCTCAAATACTTCCAGGTCCGTGGAGACCACGAGATCTGGAAGGACGGAATCTTCCTCCCTCAGATAGTCGGACATATGGCGGCCATATCCGAGACCGAAGCAGGTGATATCAAGGTCGATGTTATCCTTTCTGAGCTCCTCCCGGATCTCATTTAAAAATTGCAGCTCCTGCCGGTGCAGGACGCAGATATTGTTCCAGTAAAGTCTGATGGTTGTCATAAAAGTTCTTCTCCTTGTCGAAGTAATTCCTGAAGATGTTTCTGACACTCGTAGGCAGCATCCAGCTCTGCATAAAGCGTTTTTTCCGCCTCTGTCCGCTTTCTGATCCGGCAGACCTCCCCACCTTTCATTGCGAGGCGTGTGGATGCCATCAGGGCAGTGTGGGGATCATGAGTGACGATGAGGACAAGCTTGCTCTGGTCGGTGAGGAGCCGCAGCGCCGCTTTTTTGTCGATTCCTGCGTTTTCTATCTCGTCGATGAGGACGATAGGGCTGTCACAGATGCAGGCAAGGTCGGCGATCATAAGTGCCCGGGTCTGGCCGCCGCTTAGGAGGTTTAAACTTTCTTCCGGTAGAACCGGCTCCGGCGTGATCTGGTTCGCCATGGTTAACACATCATCCGGGGAGATCTCCGGATGGTTCCGGCACTGGCAGTGGAGCTTTAAAAATTCCCGGACGCTGAGATCCAGGACGAAGCGCATGCTCTGGGAGAGATGGGCGATGAGTTCCTTCGAGAGGCTGGAGCGGTCTGCCAGGGTGACCGGGACATTGTTTATGAGGATGCCCCGCCTGCTGATTCCGTCACCGTTTACAAGCTGCTCAATGTCTTTTATGAGACGGCTTTTTCCAGCCCCTGTGTTTCCGGCGATGGCACAGAGCTCGCCGGGATGGAGTGTGACCGGGGCAAAATGTTCCGGTTCCCCGGCTTTGTTGGTTCCTGGTAGAATCGTCAAAGATTCAAAGTTCATCTGTGGATACCTCCTTGAAAGATCTTGCCGACGACACCCTGCTGGTAGGCGGATCCCACCCGCTGTTCACCGACGCAGTAGGAGCAGACTCCGGCGGGCATGGTGTGGCGGAGCCGGTCTTCTTTGAGAGAATTGATTGCCGGGCGCTCTAAGAGCCAGCTGCTTAAAAATTCTGTCCCATACCCGGCGAGACCGTCCGCCGGAAAAATCTGTGCGTCTGGATTTAACTTCTTTAACTGCCACTCGATGATCTCGAGCTCTGCCTGTGAGACCATATCGATCTTTGTGAGGATAATGAAATCAGCACCGGAGACCATGGGACCTAAGCGCTCCGGCGAGTGGCTGCTGGCGGTGCAGTCTAAGACACATCCGGCGGTGCAGAGCTCCGTTGCCGGGGAGCATCGGTGGCAGAGCCCGGCAGTCTCGATGAGGAGACAGTCCCGCCCGAGATTGTCGCACCAGTCCCAGAGTTCCGGGAGGTTTGAGATGAGAAAGTGGTCCGGGCAGATATCGTGGCTGAGTCCTGTCACCGTGGGGATCTTAAGGTTCTTATAGACCGTCTCATCGTTGGAGGACAGGCAGTCGATCTTGCAGATGGCTGTCTTCATGCCTCCATTTTCCAAGAGGGGGATCAGGTACCGCAGGATGGAGGTTTTTCCCACTGCAGACGATCCGGAAAATAAAAATACATGCTTTGGCATTATAACTCCTTTGTCTGTCCTGGCCGGACAGTACGTTTTACAATATATAAAAAGCATAGCAGAGCCCAGTGATTTCCGTCAGTATCAGATGAGACTGCCTGCGGTATATTTTGGGACTTGTAAAAGGATGACGGCTGTGATACCATTTGAGTTAGATAAAGCTAACCAATAAAGGACTATAGGAGATATGCATAATGAGAGTAGAAGAGATAAAGGCGGCTGTCGAGGCGTCCCCTCTGCTTGGCGGCTGCAATCTACCGGCTTCAGGAATGCAGGTAAAATACTGTCATAAAGGTCAGATCGTGAGCGACAGACAAAAGAATGAGGAGATATTAGGACTGATCATGGACGGCAGCATGGACGTCTACAGCATCGCCCTTGACGGGAGAGAGATCCTGCTTTCCCAGCTGGAAAAAGGAGACTGCTTTGGGGTCGTAAACCTTTTGACAAAGACGGAACTCCCAACGGTGCTCCGGTGCAGGACAGACACCACACTTGTGATCATACCAAAATGCCAGCTGCTGTCGGCGATGGAAAAGAACAGCGAACTGGCGCTCCGGTACGCCGGATTCTGCAATAAAAAAATGCAGTTTCTGATCCGCCGGATCGAGTTTCTGACCATGCAGTCTGGAAAGAAGAAGCTTGTGCAGTATTTATTGGAAGTACCGGGAAAAGGCGGGCGGTTTGGGAAAAACGTGTCCAGGGACGAACTGGCATCGATCCTCGGGATTAGCCGGGCATCACTGTTCCGGGAGCTCTCGGGGCTGACGAAGCAGGGGCTGATCGCACTGCGGGACGGGGAGATTTATCTTTTGAAGCCGGATGAGCTGGAAGAGATTTTATATGCGTAGAGGAATGGCTGCGGTCAGAAGAACATCTGCAGCGTAAATGCCATATCATAGGAAAAACAGAACAAATGAAAAAAATAGCGATCCACGGAAAGTGCGGAATTGGAAAGCTGATGAACACATTGAATCCCCGGCAACCCTGAGAAACAACTATAAGAATGTGATCCAAATCCGGACAAGAAGGAATTGAACAAAGCCTGGAAAATAAAAACACCTGTCTCTGAACACTGATCGACCTCATGTCTGCCAGACAAGAGATCAATCGTACAGAGAGACAGGTGTTTTGTGTATGATGAAAGTTCATCACTGCTTTTTGATTTTTAGCAGATCCATATGGAGCAAAAGAGACTGTGCTGCATGTCCGGTAAAAAATCCACTGATGGTACCTGATA
>ERZ1026901.1284-NODE-1284-length-14958-cov-36.845333_pt1 | contig 14958 bp, 16 predicted proteins | sample MGYA00380179_ERZ1026901 | MGnify/ENA primary metagenome ERZ1026901 (study PRJEB33269, sample SAMEA4719815) | human gut metagenome | biome: human-associated habitat; feature: organic feature; material: feces | place: Cameroon | collected 2013-10 ... | reverse complement strand
CCAGCCTATCGAAGTAACACTGGAAGGGATGGTCAAGCTAGTCAAACCACTGCAATCAAGGAAGGCATTTTCTCCTATCGAAGTAACACTGGAAGGTATAGTCAAGTTCGTCAAGCCACTACAACGCCCAAAGGCACAAAAACCTATTGAAGTAACACCGAAAGGTATGGACAAACTGGTCAAACCAATACAACCATAAAAGACATAAGCACCTAAACAATCATTGGAAGTATTATATGATGTATAAGTTCCGTTATAATTATCCACAAGATAATAATAGGAATATCCACCTTCTACTATTTTTGCTTCAACCAAGTCCAATATTGCAAGTTTTCCTTTTGTAGAAGTCCCCCAACAATCACAACCTGCCATATCTCTAATCAGGTTCAAATCCGTTCCATTAATCTCACCAACAATCTTCAAATTGGTAATCTTATACTTCTTACTACTACCAATCTTATCTGGTAAAGTACCAGCCTCATCCAACTTGACTGTAATTTGCTTAGTAATCAATTCATCATCAACTGCATGAATTGCCAAGCATCCAAATACCACAAACATGGCGAACAGCATTTGTCGCTTTAATGTAAAAAATCTCATAATCTTAACTTTTTATGTTAAACAATAATTTTGCATAACACAATAAAAAGAAAAGCGTGAACTTGCCTGTTGTTCGCTCCACTAACTGAGGCTCTGGCAAGCCCATCATGTCGAAACAAACAACTTCGAAGCTCACGCCGATATGATACACTTTCCCCTATACCGATTTGGACACCCTACATTTGCGTAGGGTGCCATACCGATAAAGGGATGCGAATATACACATCCCGAGAGCATCTACTGTTGCATAGTCTTTGACATGAATTTGAAACTGCCAGATTTCAGTTAGTCAAGTACCAAGCGCTAGTAAACGCACTTTTATATTATGTCACGACACCTACCCATCCCAAGACCACATCTCAACCATCGCTATGAATCACAGCAAAAGTCTCGACATCGGCGTGAGCTGAATTGGTATCTGCGTGCAAAGGTAATGAAAATAATCGGAAAGTCGTATCGTTTTCAAGGACTTTTTATCAAGAAATATAAAGATTCTGTTATGTGAAGGCACACAACAACCGAACAAAGACAACAAAAGAGCGGAAAATAAACTGTTAACTGTTGACCTCGTTGCCTTCCGCTATCTTGCAGAAGCTTACAACTCGTAAGCATCTACAAATTCAAGGCTGTTATGAATCAAGGTCGATATGTATTCACGCAACTTGTGGATTTTCTTCCAAGGAAGAACTTTGAGTGGTTGGTAAAAAAGTATGAAGGCAACAAATATATTAAGAGATTTAAGGGGAAAAAAGGAAAGACCCCAAGGCTTATCCCTTAGGGTCTTTATTATTTTCTGCCCCTATAGGGGGCATATTGTTTCGTCAATTACGCATTGGCTGCTACAGAAATCCAATCGAAGACGAATGAGCAGATACCGAAAGCCACGATGCCAACTGTGCAGATGGCAAGAGCCAACTTGGTAGAGCAAGCGCTCTGGAAGGTTGGCAGCGGACTGTCGCTATGCTTGATGAACATCGCCTTCACGATGAGCAAGTAGTAGTACAAGCTGATGACTGTGTTGACCAAAGCGATGAATACTACGCCATAAGCCCATGCTCCGAGTGTGGTGTGAATATCGGCGCCATGAACGGCTGCCATAAACACGAAGAACTTAGAGAACATACCGGCGAATGGAGGAATACCGCCCAATGAGAACAACGCCAAAGTCATGAGGAAAGCCAAACGTGGGTTGGTCTTATAGAAACCATTGTAGCTGTCCATCTGCACTGTACCGCCATTGTGCTCCTCAACAGAAGAGATGATGGCAAATACACTCAGGTTGGCTACTACGTAAATAAGAACATAGTAAGTCAGCGAGGTGATGCTCAAGGTTGAGTTGCCGATGACTGCCAACATGATGTAACCAGCCTGAGAGATTGAAGAGAATGCCATGAAACGCTTCAAGTCACTCTGACGGATGGCGAACAGGTTGGCGATAGTGATAGAGAGTACAATCACGATGTAGAGCAATACGGTCCAGTACTCTACCATTGGCTGGAACACCTTCATGAGGATAGCACAGAGTGTGAACGCAGCAGCACCCTTGGAAACTACCGACAGATAACCTGTCACAGTAGTAGGAGCACCCTGATAAGAATCGGCTGTCCAGAAGTGGAAAGGAACCAAGGAAATCTTGAAGCCCAAGCCACTGAAGAAGAATACCATACCGGCGATGGTCAATGGAGAGGCAGTGATAACCTTTGCTACATCCTCGAAGTACAAGGTGCCACAGGCAGCATAAAGCAGAGAGATACCATAGATCATCACACCACTTGAGAAAGTAGCGGTAAGGATGAACTTGGCACCTGCCTCAGCAGAGTTGTGACGATACTTGTCGAAGGCAACCAAGCAAGCCATTGGCACGGATGCCATCTCCAGACCGAGGAAGAACAGGAGGAAGTGGTTGGCACTAACCATCATGTTCATACCCAACAGAGTAGAGAGAACCAACATATAGAACTCGCCCTCCTTGAAGGCAGTGTCCTTACGGCTCAACCACTCCTTGGCCTGTATCAGGACTATCAGTGTACCAAGCGCCAAGACGGTCTTGAGAACACCAGCGGCAGGACCAGAGGTGTACATTCCACCAAAGGCCGATGTGGCTTCTGTAGGGAAGATATTAATGGCAATGTGAGCCACCATCAAGAGACATACCAGAGGATTGAACCACTTACGGTCTGCGCTCTTGGAACTGCAGAAGTCAGCAATGAAAGTGATCAACAGAACTACCATCAGGGTAGCTTCTGGAATCATATTTAAAAATTGACTGTAATTCATTTCTTCTGATATTTATTACATGATTACACTAAAGATAGGACCTACAGCGTCCATGATGATCTCCTCTGCCCAGAGAGGGAACATACCAAGACCTGCCACACAGGCAATCAAACCTGCTACAGCGATACGCTCGTCCCAGGTTGCATCGTGAAGCTTCTCCAACTTGGCGTTAGGAACCTTCTGATACAGAATCTTACCCACACAACGCAAGATGTAAACCGCTGTTACTACGATTGATGTACAAGCGATGATGGTACATACACGATGGAACATATCTGCATTCTGGAATGAACCTACGAAGATAGTCATCTCGGCTACGAAACCAGAGAAACCAGGCAAACCGAGGTTAGCCAAACCAGCTACCGCATAACCTACTGAGAGGAATGGGATAATCTTCATCAAACCACCCAGGTAACGTACGTCACGTGTACCAGCCTGATGATAAATCATACCGATAACGGCGAAGAAGAGGGCGGTCATCAAACCGTGAGACAACATCTGGAGGATTGCACCAGTAGCGGCTGTCTCGGTCATCATACAGAGAGCGAAGAGCACCATACCACAGTGAGATACTGATGAGTAGGCGTTGATGTACTTCAAGTCGGTCTGTACACATGCTGACAAAGCACCATATACGATAGAGATAGTAGTCAGCACGAGGAACACCTTGATCCAGAATCCGTGAGTAGCAGCTGGCAAGAGGAACATGGCGATACGGAAGCAACCGTAACCACCAAGCTTCATCAATACACCGGCGTGCAACATAGATACGGCTGTTGGCGCACTGGCGTGACCATCAGGAGACCATGTGTGGAATGGGAAGAGAGCACCCAGGATACCGAAACCGATGAAGAGCAATGGGAAGAACACGTTCTGCACGCTCTCTGGAATCGCATGAGCACCATTGGTATGGTGAGCGATATCGAGGATTTCGAAGGTCTGAGCACCACTGTAGAAGTAGATACCCAGGATACCGATAACCAAAAGGGCTGAACCACCCATCAACATCAAAGTCAACTTCATGGCTGAATACTCCTTCGCACCACTACCCCATACACCTATGAGGAGATACATAGGAATCAGCGCCACCTCGTAGAACATGAACATGGTGAACATGTCGATAGAGATGAAGAAGCCATAAACACCAGTGCTCAAGAGTGTGAACCAGAGGAAGTACTCCTTCTTCATAGGCTCCATCTGCCAAGAAGCAAATGTACCGGTGAACACGATGATGGAAGTCAGAAGAATCATCACTACTGAGATACCATCCACACCGAGTGAATAGTTGATGTGCAATGGCTCAAACCATGGCACACAGTAGGTGAAGAGCATAGGAGCTTGGTCGGCTGGCATTGTCTCACGAGTTTCGAGAAATGCAAACACCAAATAGATGGAGAGGGCGAGCAGCACGCTGGCACCTGCCACCATCACACCACGAACCTGCTTGTCGTTGCGTGCCAACCAAAGGCCGAGCAACATCAGGAGTGGTACTATGACGAATATACTTAAATTCATTTCTTTTCTATTTACTTAATTGTGAGACATTCATTAAAGAAGCGCGAGCAGACACAAGGTGAGAGCCACTGTACCTGTGAGGAACCAGATGGCATAGCTGCGCACGTCGCCACTCTGCCATGGACGGATGGTCTCGCCTGCCTCCTGTGCACCCCAAGCCATGAAGTTGAAAGTGCCATCGATGACATGACGGTCGAACCAAGCGATAGGCTTAGAGAAGAGACCGAACACAATCTTGTGGGTGAAGAACTGCCATGCATCGTCGATATAGAAACGATTCAAGGCTGCCTTGTGCAACTTAGGCATCTTCTTGGCCAAGGTGTCGGCCAATGGTGTCTTCTTAGGTGCATACATATAGGTGGCGAGCGCGATGCCGATAACGGCTACAACGATAGAGGTGCAAGCCACCTGTGTATCGATGTGGATATCGTAGCTCTGGCCTGTAGCAGAAACGAAGTGACCGAATGGAATCAAACCGCAGACACAAGAGATTGCTGCGAGGAACACCAATGGACCCCACATCACGAAAGGAACCTCCTGTGGCTTACGACGATTCTCTGGATCAAGTTCATAGTAGCTCTGTCCCCAGAAGATGACGTAGTAGAGACGGAACATATAGAAAGCTGTCATACCAGCCACCAATGTCATGAAATAACCCATGAATGGTGAGAACTGGAAGCAAGCTGTGATGATCTCGTCCTTAGAGAAGAAACCTGCGAATGGAGGAATACCTGCAATCGCCAAGCAACCGATGAGGAAGCAGATGTTGGTGATAGGCATATACTTGTGCAAACCACCCATGTACTCCTTGAAGTTGCTGCCGATGATGACGATGATGGCACCAGAGCAGAGGAACAACAAGGCCTTGAACATAGCGTGAGTAAACAAGTGGAAGATACCAGCCATGTAACCCAAACCACCATGATGGTTATCTACAGCAAAGCAAACACCCAAGGCAACGAGCATGTAGGCAATCTGAGAGATAGTAGAGAAAGCCAGACCACGCTTGATATCGCGCTGGCAGCAAGCAACGGCTGCTGCATAGAATGCGGTGAAGGCTGCAATGTAAGCTACGTAGTGGAGAGTGTTGGGAGCATACTCTACCCAGATTGGGAAGAGGCTGGCTACCTGATAAACACCAGCCACAACCATGGTAGCGGCGTGGATCAACGCAGAAACTGGAGTTGGACCCTCCATCGCATCTGGCAACCAGATGTGCAATGGGAACATCGCACTCTTACCGGCACCACCGATGAACATGAGGAACAACGCTACAGGCATCACCCATGCAGCACCAGCCAAAGAACTCTGAAGCTCTGGCTGAGCATTCAAGTCGTAGTTGAAGGTTCCTACATAGAAGCTGTAGAACAAGATACCGATCAAGAAGAAGAGGTCGGCGAAACGAGTCACGATGAACGCCTTCTTGCTGGCATGTACTGCTGCATGCTTGGGATAATAGAATCCGATGAGCAGATAAGAGCAGACACCCACCAACTCCCAGAACAGATACATCTGGAAAATATTGGTAGCTACTACCAGACCCAACATAGACATGGTGAAGAGGCTCAGGTAAGCGTAGAAACGCTGCATACCCTTCTCATAACCCTCTACCTTGTAATTCTCGTCACGCTCGGCCATATAGCCGAATGAGTAGATGTGAACCATGAAGCTGACGGTGGTAATCACGATGAGCATCAATACAGAGATTGGTGTCAGACGGAAACCAATGTTGAAGGTCAGCAACTCGGTAAACTTCAACCAAGTAAAATTGAATGAGTCAACAGTTGGATACAATCCTGTTGAAGCATCACGACCGATAGCAAAGAAATATTCGTATGCTGTATAAATAGACAGACCGAATACACAACCCATCAGGATGGTACCGATGATGGCTGCTACCTGCTTTTTCATCTTCATACCCGCAAGTCCCAGAACCAGGAAGCTCAGGAATGGCAGAAGAAGTATCAAAAATGCATAACTGTAATTCATTGTCTTAATTAGAATTTCATGTTTTCAATACTGTTCACCTGGTCACTGTGATAGTTGCGGTAAACGTTAATAATTATTGCGAGCGCTACGGCTGTCTCGGCTGCTGCCACTCCGATAGAGAACAGTGTGAAGAAGAAACCTTCCAACTGTCCTGGGAAGAGGATGCGGTTGAACACAGCGAAGTTCAGGTCGGCTGCATTCAATACAAGCTCGATGGAGATGAGCATGGCAACGAGGTTACGGCGTGTACAGAAGCCATAGACTCCGATGAAGAACAAGAGTGCTGAGAGCACGAAGAAATATTGTACTGGAATCATTTCTTATCCTCCTTTCTTGCGATTAAGATACCACCGATGATACATGCCAACAGGAATACAGAGATAAACTCGAATGGCAATACATAGCCATACTTGTCAGCACCTACGAGTGCAGAACCGATCTGGTCCATAGGCACCTCAGTGTCGGCTACTGTTGCAGCCAAATCGATAAAGTGATTCTTCAACACGATGACTGCCAAGGTTACAAAACCTACGAGGCAGACGAGTGCACGGCCGATGACCTTGCTACCCTTCACGTGCTCCAAAAGACCCTGAAGGGTACGCTTGGAAACCAACTGAATGGCGAAGACATAGAGAATAGTAATACCACCTGCATATACAGCAATCTGAGCTGCACCCAGATAGGTATAGTCGAGCAGGAAGAACACGCCTGCCACACCGAAGAGCACGAACAGCAGATAGGTGGCTGCACGCATGATGCGCTTCGTGGCTACGCACATGATGGCTGAGCCAAGGATGACTACAGCCAGGACGACGAACATAAATAAATTTGCTGTTATCATTGTCTTAAGTCCTCCTTACTTTGTCTTGGTGTTAAACTTACCGATTTCGAGTGGAGCGCCACCATCGATGAGGTTAGGAAGGCTTCCGCCCTTGTAAACCTCCTTGTCGAGGTGCATCACCAACTTGTTGCGGTCGAAGACTGCATTCTCGAAATCGTTGACAAACTTGATTGCACCGAAGTTACATGCGTTGACACAGAGCTCGCAGAACATGCAGTCGCCCAAGTCGTACTGGTAATCCACCAACTTGCGCTTCTTCTTGCCTGTCTCTGGGTCCTCCACCATCTCGGTCTGAATCTTGATGGTATCGTTAGGGCATGACTTCTCACACAATGTACAACCCACACACTTGTAAGCCTCGTTCTCATCACGAACGAAGACCAGGCGACCACGGAAACGTGGAGAGATGTGGAGTGTAGTCTTGCGGTTCTCAGGATACTGCTCTGTGCTCTTTGGTGTGAAGTACTCCTTCATGGTAGTCTTCATACCGATAGCGAGGGTCTTCAAACCCGCTGCAATACCGCCGAAATATGAATTGTTAGACATACTTTTATTTTTTGTTTATTTGTTAAGAAATAACAGAAGTTGCAAGCAGTAAAACTATTGTCTTGACTCCTTAACTTCTTTAACTCCTTTAACTCCTTAATAATATTATCCGTGGATTCCGAATGCTACGCATACGGTCATCATGATCAGGATGACGAGTGACAATGGCATCAAGTACTTCCACTCCAGCTTCAGAATCTGGTCGATACGCAGACGTGGGAATGTCCAGCGTACCCACATCAGGAGCCATACCACAGCGAAGGTCTTACCGAAGAACCAGATGAAACCTGGAATCAAGTTCATCAGATTGTCGAAGCCCTCGATACCGATGTTCAATGGCGCCCAACCACCGAGGAATACGGTAGAGGCGATACCAGAAATCACGAAGAGGTTGAGGTACTCAGCCAGGTAGTAGAAACCGAAGCCCATACCTGAATACTCGGTGTGGTAACCTGCTGTCAACTCACTCTCAGCCTCAGCCAAGTCGAAAGGACCACGGTTGGCCTCGGCATTACCTGCTACGAGGAATACGAGGAAAGCCAAGATAGCTGGCACATGACCCTTGATGATCAACCAGTTCCAGGCACCAGTCTGAGCCTCTACGATGCCGCTTACCTGCATGGTTCCTGTGAGAACGACTGCAGAAATCAGGCAGAGACCGAGAGACATCTCATAAGAAATCATCTGTACGGCACCACGCATGGCAGATACCACAGAGTACTTGTTGTTGGATGCCCAACCGGCGAGGAATACGCCCAGCACACCGATAGAACTTACGGCTGTGATGAGGAATACACCTACGTTGAAGTCAAGAATATGTGCTCCCTTGTTCCATGGAAGGAATGAGAAAGTACCTACAGAGGCAATGATCACGAGGAATGGTGCCATGTAGTAGAGCAGCTTGTCGGCTCTATCTACAGCGAAGATCTCCTTGATCAACATCTTGAGCACGTCGGCGAATACCTGGAAGATACCCCAAGGACCTACACGCATAGGGCCGAGACGGCACTGGAAGTAGGCACACACCTTACGCTCCATGAAGATAAGTACGATAGCGATGAGGGCGTATGCTGTCAAAATGCAGATACCCACGAGCACGCACTCAATCAGAATCGACAGGAAGTCGCCCAAACCCAAGGTCTGGCGAAGCAGATTGTCGATGAATGTTGTTACTATACTAAAATCAAACATAATTATCTATCAATATCAGGGATTACGAAATCGATTGCTGCACCTGTAGTGATGAGGTCGGCGATCTTCTGTCCACGAAGCATTGGATCGAGCGCACCTGTCAAAGACAAGCCCATCGGACGCATCTTCATACGGTATGGACTCTTGTCACCCTTTGAGTCGAGATATACACCAAACTCGCCGCTGGCACCCTCTACCGAGAAGTACCACTGTCCCTCAGGAACCTTGATGATTGGCTTCTGCTTGATGTAGTACTCACCCTCAGGAATGTTGTCGATCAGCTGCTCGATGATGTCGAGACTCTGATACAGCTCCTGGATGTGTACATAGTAACGATCCATAGAATCGCAACCTGTCAGAGTGATTTCCTTCCACTCCACCTTGTCGTACATATCGTATGGATGACGCTTACGAGTATCGTTCTTCCAACCAGATGCACGACCGGCAGGACCGGTAACGGCATAGTTGATACAATCCTCAAGATTCATTGGGCCTACGCCTTCGAGACGGTTGTGAGTAATCACGTTGTCGCCGAATACATCGAGGTACTCCTGAATCATCGGACGGAGATACTTGCAGAGTGTCTTCACATTCTGTACGAAGTTAGGATCGATGTCTGCCTGAAGACCACCGATGCGGTAGTAATTCTGAATCAGACGGCCACCGGTTGTCTCCTCCATCACGTTCAATACGTGCTCACGGTCGCGCATACAGTAGAGGAATGCTGTCAGGGCACCCAAGTCCTGTGCGGTACATCCGAGGTACAGCAAGTGAGAGTCGATACGCTGCAACTCGTCCATGATGGTGCGGATGTAGCGGATGCGGTCTGAGAGTTCGATACCCATGGCCTCCTCGATAACACCTACCAATGCGTGGCGGTGCATCATCGCAGAGAGGTAGTTCAGACGGTCGGTCAATGCCAAAGTCTGAGGATAGGTCATGCTCTCCCACATCTTCTCAATACCACGGTGGATATATCCGAGGTGTGGATAGATACGCTTCACAGTCTCACCGTCGATAACGGTCTGAAGACGGAGCACACCATGGGTAGATGGGTGGTTAGGACCAATATTCACCACATAGTCGTCATCGTCGAAACGGCGTTTCTGGGTTTCTACCAAATGTCCATCGGCACTCAACGAGTACTCTACGGTGAAGTCGTCCTCTGGCTCGTCGGTGCAAGGGAACTGGTTGGTCTCAGGACTCATGTCGAAGTCCTTGCGCAATGGATAGCCCTGGAAGTCGGTGCGCAGGAAAAGTCGGCGCATGTCTGGATGACCCAGGAACTTGATGCCGACGAAGTCGAACACCTCGCGCTCCAACAGGTCAGCCACCTTCCAAAGATTGATGACTGTAGGAATCACATCACTGCCATCCACCTTCTTGGCGATGGTCTTTACCGAGCAGCGCTCGCTGGTCTGAGTATTCTCAAGAATATAGATACATCCGAGACCTTCCTCACCGAAGTCTTCACCGATGATGGTAACAAGGTAGTCGAAATGCTTCTCGTTCTTCAACTTCGCCATTTCTGAGGCGAAATTATCAAAACTCAATTCAATATTATTCAGTTTCATGTTCTTATACCTTATTATATTAATCAGTTAGACCTTTCTGAGGGTCGAAATCCTCAGGTACTTCTGTCACAATGATAGGCTCCTTGTGTCCGAGCTTCTCGCTGTCAGAGAGGTTCTCGTTGCTCAAGCCGCGAAGACCGCCCTTGCTCATAGAAAGTTCCTTCTCGTCGCGAGTCATCTTGTGGTTGGCTCCACCGAAGAATTTCTCTACCTTTACCTTACGCTGCAACTGCATCATACCGTAAAGGATTGCCTCTGGACGTGGAGGACAGCCTGGGATGTAGACATCTACAGGCACTAACTCGCTGATGCCGCGAACCACGTTGTAGCTCTTCTTGAAAGGACCGCCCGAGATGGCGCATCCTCCTACGGCTACCACATACTTTGGCTCAGCCATTTCATCGTACAAACGTTTGAATACTGGTGCCATCTTGTTGGTGATAGTTCCGGCACACATGATCAGGTCGGCCTGGCGTGGAGAGTTACGGGTCACCTCGAAACCGAAACGTGAGAAGTCGTAACGCGCACATCCTACAGCCATAAACTCGATACCGCAGCAAGAGGTACCGAAGGTCAATGACCAGAGTGAGTTACTGCGTCCCCAGTTGATGGCGGCGTCGAGCGAACCAAGAACCACATTGGCTCCACCCTCATTCAGCTCTTGTGCTATCTTCTCGAGGGTGTCGTTGTCCTTAAACTCGTCGTAAGGAATACTCTTGATAGAGGCTCTTTTGTTTACTTCCATTCCAATGCTCCTTTCCGCCAAGCATAAGCAAGGCCTAATACCAATACCAACAGGAAGAATCCGATGCTCACGAGAGCCATAGATCCAAACTGCTTAACTACGACTGCCCATGGGTAAAGCATTACAGTCTCAATGTCGAACATCAGGAAAAGGATGGCGAAGAGATAGTAGCCGATATGGGATGGCAACCATGAGCTGCCACGAGTCGGAATACCACACTCGAAAGGTTCACCCTTTACCGGATTGTAAGAACGAGGACCGATGAGCTTAGCGATGACATAAGCAGCCACCACCAAGGTTACAGCCGTCAGCAAAACGGTGATAAATAGTGTAAAGTTCATAAAAAATTATAACGTTATTATTTAAACTGCTTGTAAGCGGCTGCAAAGTTACAAATTTATTTCGTAACAGCACGCTTTTTCTTAAGAAAAGTTTTAGTTTTTTCATTCTTCTTCCACTTCGACATTTTTTCGCTTTACTGGAGTATGAATATTGAAGAATTTAAAGGGAAAAAGGCAGGGAAACTGCATAAACAAAACTAAAAGAAAGAGCCCACTTGAAAAAGTCAATTTCACGAAAACCAGCATTTGATTATCATTAAGTTATTTGAACTTTCGCAAGTGGTTTATGTACGGGCTGAAGGCCCAAAAGCTCTTAGCCCAGGGCAGCGGCCGCAAGCAGCACGCCCTGAAGGGGCGTGTGGGGCGAAACTTCAGTTACAAAGACAAAAAATACGATTTTCGACTTTTTCAAGTGGACTCAGATAAACTCCTTCACTTATCTGATGGCTCCGATAATCTCATGCACGGATGAGCAGCCATGAGCGTCGAGCCAGTCGTTGATGCCGTCCTTCACCTTCTTGGTCACGGCTGGATCAAGGAAGTTGGCTGTACCAATCTCTATCGCAGTGGCACCACACATCAAGAACTCAATGGCATCCTTGGCTGTAGTAATTCCGCCTAAGCCTACAACTGGAATCTTGACGGCATGAGCCACATCGTACACCATACGGAGGGCCACAGGCTTGACACATGGACCGCTCAGACCGCCTGTACGGATGCTTAGCAGCGGCTGACGCTTCTCGATGTCCACAGCCATACCCATCAGAGTGTTGATGAGCGATACGGCGTCGGCTCCCTCAGCCTCGCAGGCACGGGCTATGTCGGCGATATTGGTCACATTGGGCGACAACTTAACTATCAACGTCTTGTTGTATGCCTGACGCACGGCTCTTACCACCTGGGCTGCACCCTCACAGGTCACACCGAATGCCATTCCGCCGTCCTTCACGTTAGGGCAAGAGATGTTGAGTTCAATGGCAGGTATCTTGTCCAGCTCGCCTATACGGGCCGCACAAGCTGCATAATTCTCTGGTGAATGACCCGATACGTTGACAATCATATTGGTGTCGATATCCTTGATTTGAGGATAGATATGCTCGCAGAAATAATTTACGCCCTTGTTCTGCAAGCCCACACAGTTGAGCATTCCCTGTGGTGTCTCTGCCATTCGGGGATAGTCATTGCCCTCGCGAGGCTCCAGCGTGGTGCCCTTTACAATAATGCCGCCTATCTCGTCAAGAGGTACAAAATCGGCAAACTCCAGTCCGTAACCAAAAGTTCCCGAGGCTGTCATCACGGGATTCTTGAGCTTCAGATGATGTATATTTACGCTTAATGATGCCATAATATTCTGTTGTTTTTAATTCATTTTCCTTTACAAATAAAGGATTAATGCGAAACTATAATGAGTATAAGATATTGACAAATCTAGAGGGATATCAATCCCAGAGCAGATTCTTCACATTGATGACCGGACCATCCTTGCACACACACTGGTTGCCCTTCACGGTCTTCTCCACGCAGCACAGGCAGGCGCCCACACCACAGGCCATCTTGTTCTCCAACGAGACCTCGCACTCCACATCAGCCTTCTTGGCATAACGCGCCACACTCATCATCATGGGCTTAGGACCACAGGTGCTGATCATGTCGAAATGCTCGTGCTGAAGGATGGAATGGTTGGTAACAAAACCTTGCTCGCCAGCACTGCCGTCCTCGGTGGTGATGCACACTCTGCCATACTTGGCAAACTCGTCCAGCTCGAGCAGGTCGGTTGCTGTACGGGCTCCCAAGAGGAACACGGGCTCGGCACCCTGATCCTTCAGCAGCTTGCCGAAGTAGAGCAACGGAGCCACACCTACGCCACCGCCCACCAGCAGATAGCGCTGGCCTGGAGCCGTTGGCATGGTGAAACCATTGCCAAGAGGCAACATACAGTTGAGCACATCGCCCTGCTGGAGCTTGGACAACTGACGGGTTCCGTCGCCGACAACAGCCACAAGAAGCCACAGCTGATTCTGCTCACGGTCTACAAAGTTGATGGAGATAGGACGGCGAAGCATCGTGGCAGGCGAATGGTCTACACGTACTTCCACAAACTGTCCTGGCAGGATTTCGGGGAGCGCCTTGTCGTCGGTCAACTTAATCAACACGTGCTTGTCGCTCAATGGTTCTACCGAAACCACCTTGAGGTCTAAAATGTATTTTTTCATCTTCAGGATTTGAGTTTTGTTCGTCTTGTTTGAATTCTGTTCTTGTTAACTACGGCTCTTATTGTTCTAATGATTGCGCGCATACGCACGTACACTCATCATAATGGCTTGTTTTATCATGATGGCTTGCTTTCAAATTGCCGAGTGCCGCTTTAACTTCTGCAAAGGTACGAAAAAAATAGGGAACACAAAACAAAAACCAGACAAATGGAGAAAAAGTATAAAAAAAGAAGCTATTAAAACAAGAAATGAAGGAGCCAGGACAAGAGCCATTCAGCTAAAAAATGACTTAAAACACTTGTCTCGACTCCTTCATTTCTTACTGACAGAAGAGTGAATCTGAAAGCTCCGAAAGATGCCACTTTCGAGGAATAGAATGACTATTTCTTGGGTACGAAAGTCTCCCAGGTCTGATCATCATAGAAGATACGGATCTCGGTGATTTTGCGTTGCGGTTTGTCAATATATTTAACTTCTGTTTGGGCTATATTTTTGCGTGTAGGATTTACACTATGACTTACAGGTTGATCAAAAAGCGAACCTGAAGGATAAGCCGAAGATGGCTGCGAGGAAGAATGAGCCGACAAAGAGGCAGAAGAAGCCGACTGAGGGGAAGACGAAACCTCAGCAGGATCGTCGTCCGAAAAATCGAGTGCCATATCCGTGGGCTCATGACGCGCAGCCGAACCGCTACCAGAAGTTGCATCCGATGGGGTGGGCGCAGCACCGTCATGAATATACATCGGACCGACTCCGTAGAGCAACCAGTCGAGACTGATGAGTGGAAACTTGCGTTTGATTAACTCAACCGTATTGAGTGTTGCACGACTCTTACCGGTGAGGATGTTGCTCAGGGTAGGAGTGGAGATCTGAGTCATCTGAGCGAAGCTTTGCTGGGTGAGATGCTGGTCCTCCATAATCTGTCTTATTCTATCTTTCATACCGAATAGGTGTTATTTTTGTACTTTTTCTAAGATTTTACAAAGGTAAATCTTTTTTTTGAAACGACCAAGAAATATAAAGAGAATTTTGATTTATAAAGTTTATATTTATCTATTTTAATTTATAAACTATCATCTATTAAACGTAAGTTTTCGGGTTTAGATTTATAAACCTATATTTAGTG
>ERZ1026901.1283-NODE-1283-length-14970-cov-4.920349_pt1 | contig 14970 bp, 9 predicted proteins | sample MGYA00380179_ERZ1026901 | MGnify/ENA primary metagenome ERZ1026901 (study PRJEB33269, sample SAMEA4719815) | human gut metagenome | biome: human-associated habitat; feature: organic feature; material: feces | place: Cameroon | collected 2013-10 ... | reverse complement strand
GTCGATGCATACCTCACGATGTATGCCCGGTTGCTCGTCGGCATATATAAAGTACTTGTTTATGCGATGATATACAATGTACCAATCGTCGGTTCCTGGAACATTGACAACCGAGTTGTGTGCTGTGCCATAAATGCTGTGCTTGGGGTCTTGCTTTATCACGATAGGGTCATTTGCAACGGTAATGGGACCGAGAGGCGATTTAGATGTGCCGTAAGCCACGTGGTAATTGGCTGAGCCTGTATCGTCGACCGACCACATAAAGTAGTACAGTTCGTTGCGATAGAACACGTATGGAGCCTCGCGATAGGCATAGTCGTCGAGTGTACCGCCCTTGGGGGTTAGCACCTTGAGGGTTTGTGGCTTAATGGTGGTCATATCCTTTTGCAGCTCGGCACCAGCCATATATCCGTTGCCCCAATAGAGGTAAGGCTTCTTTGAGCGTGGGTCTACAAATACATCCACATCAATTTGCTGTCCGTTACAGCCTTTGGGAGTGGTGTTTACTATCGACTTGCCGTGGTCAACAAACGGACCGGTAGGACTATCGCTTACTGCTACACCTATCTCCCTGCCACCACCAGCCTTGGGGTTGGCACTATAATATAGGTAATAGCGATACTTGCCCTTGCCCGTCTTAACCTCCTGAATGGCAGGCGCCCACAAATTGCCGTTGGCCCAGGGTATCTGTCCGTTCTTGGCATTGAGCACTTCGCCCTCGTCGCGCCACTCCTTAAGGTCGGCAGACGAGAAGCACTGGTAGGTGTAACCACCCCAACCGGGCATGCCGTCGGTGGTGGAATAGATGTAATAGCGGTTGGTTAGGTTGCTATACACAATCTCTGGGTCGGCATGGAAGCCGGGTAAAATTGGATTCTGCTGCGCATGGGTCTGCAATGGGCAGAGAGATAGGGCAGCAAAAATGACAGGCATTAATACCTTATTCATTGTTACTTTAAAAGCCTTTAGACCTTTGTTCATTGTTTGCGGTTGAGGTTTTCTTTAATTAGGTTTATCCATTACTTATATTAACTACGGCAAAATTAAAGAAAATACCTATGACAAAGGTGGACAAATCGTGCGAAAAGGAGTACAAATCGTGAAATATTAGCAATAAAGCAAAAGGGAGAGTGGACCGAATGTCTACTCTCCCTTTTGCTTTAATTGAACATCATCTTATAGCTTCGGCGCTTGCCTGAAGCTGTTTCCACATTAATAATATGTATACCAGAGGCTATCTTGACGCGCAGTTGCGACGAAGCTTCGGCATGTGCCTTGTCTATCTGTCTACCTGCGATGTCGCGAATCTCAATGCTCTTGAGATTGTCTGCCCCAGACCTTACAACGACAAACTGTCCCTCCTGCATAATGCTGATGCCATCGAACAAGTCGGAAGAAGGTTCATCGGCATATCCACGTTTCCTTATTACGAATCGGCCTAAAGACGTCTCGGCGTTAGCTACCACCACACTCGAGCCTACCTGATAATCCTCACCGGTAAGGTTGTCGTGCAGCACATACTCGTCGGCATCCATTGCGTAGGCAGGCCTAAGCTCGATACTTATACTGTCCTTACCATTTAGATATATTCCCAACGGTACCACATCGTGCAGTGGCATAATGTCGTAGGCATTGCTGTTGCTTACACCGAACACCTTGACATTGGGCTTAACCTCGCCGTCCATAAGCGTGGCAACGGCAACATCATCATCAGATGTAGACATTGGCAGCATCAAAAGCGAAGCCGACTTACTTCTGGTCTTCATACTCTCAACACATACACGCAAAGCCTTGGGTTTCTCGCCACTACCAGCCTCGTCCTTGCCAGTTTCACCCTTATCAGCAGCTTTCTTTACGCCACCTATCATATCCGGGGTGAAGACAAGAAGCGCCTCTGTGCTTGCATCGCCATTAGTGTTGATATAGAACGACTGCATTGGCTCTATATTTATCAAGCTACCCGTTGACACTATATTGTCGCCTACCTTGGTTATGGTCTGCTCGTCCTCTGGTGTCTCTACCCTTATACTACCCACATTGCTGTTGCCTTCAAAGAACTTCTTAATGTTGACACGACTCATAAATGGGTTGCCCATCAAGAATGTGTTGGTTGGCTCATCTGCCTTAAGCGTAATGGTGTATTGACTCTGACCTACATATACAGTTCGGTTCTCTGTTATATCCTCGCCACCTTGCTTGTATTTATACTCCAACGTCTTGTTATCCTCGTTATCTTCCTCGTATACAAAGCGATATGCGTCCTCCACCTTCTTTGGCAGGGTCTCGTCACTCACTTTCTCCTGATCGTAGTCGGTATAGTAGAAGTACTTTGCGTGCTCCTTGGGCAGACGTATGCGGAATGGTTGAGCCTCGGGCAAAGAGCCATTGTCCACCCATAAGCCAAAGCCTTCGCCATAGCCATAAGGTCGTGCCACAGCATTGAAGTTGTGCGACCACTCGCCGTCCACCACACCAAGAGTCTCATCCTTCAAGACCAAGCCTCCCTTGCGGTTCTTCACCACTATCTTGCCTGTTACAGTTGTCTTCCATAGACGCTGATATATGCTCGGATCAAATCGGTTCTCCAGGCAGTTGCCTTCTGTCAGCGGCTCGAAGTATTTTGCCGAAGCATCCTTGGGTACAAACATGTCGCCTGTATACATCTGCTTAAGCGGTGCGCTAAGATTGTAGTAGCGGTTGGGCATAAGCTCCAACTCCACCCAAGCCTTGCGATAGTTGAGCGATGGTGTGTTGTCCACCGCCGAACGTGGCTCGAAGAAGATGTCCTTACAGCAGTAGTCGGCAGGCTGATTGACCGTTCCCAACACAGGGAATATCTTTGCATCCGACGATATGATAGCATTGGTGCAGCAATAGGGCGACCCGTTGCTCCAGTTGTCCCATTTGTTCCAGTCGGATGTAGTAGCTGTAGTAAGCCAGCGTGTCTGCAATGGATGCACCTTGTATACTACCGACGAAAGTGGTGTGCCACTACCATCAAAGAACGACAACTGATATTCGCCAGGCTCTACCGTGGTGTAGCTATACTGTATATTGTCGTAGGTATCGGATGTCGATTCTATCTCCACCACACCATTGGTGCCAGCATGCTTGTCGCCAAAGTATAGATAATACTTAGTACCCGTGTTGCCAGTTGCCGATACATTTACAATATCGCCCACGCACACACTATTAACCTTTATATCGTCAACGCCTGGCACACACGAACAATCGTCCTTGCAGTCGGGTATGCCATTGTTGTTGATGTCGCCACGCACAACCATTCCGTAGAACTTCTGCACCTTCAAGGCTCCAACGATGTTTGCCACATCAAAGCGCACCTCATCGTATGTCATCTTGGGTTGGAAGAAGAGGATGTTTTTGTCACCATATCCAGCAACATCGGCACCAATTACACTCCAGTCGGTAAACTTCTCTCCCGTAGGCTTGCCGTCTCTATAGGTATACACTTTAAGCCATTTGATCAACTCCACTGCAGCAAGGAATGTTTTGTTGTCAATTACTATGCCCAACTGATGGTGATAGTCAAGCTTCCTGCCCATGCGTACAGCGATGGTCTGTCCTGTTCCCAAAGTCACAGTGTTGTTGATAGCCATATATGTGTCGAGGTCGTCGTCCACAAGATGGCTAAGATTGTCGTCCAGCGCAATGACATCAACGCCTGCGCCAAACACAGTAGCATCGGCATTTATTGTGGTATGTGTATTCTTGTTGGACAACACCAAACTGCCACAAGCCAATGGCGACGAGCAATCTGCCGAAGCATCCTCAATAAAGGCATAATATATACGAAGTTCGGAGCCACTAAGGTCCAGCACGCCACATTTCCATAGCTGTATCTCGTCCACCTGCATTGGCTTGTTCTTCACCTTGTCAGGTATCTCAATAGAGTATCTTATCTTCTGCACTCTGTCGGCTCCAGCCACATCGGCACTAATGGCGTTGTTCTCGTCTATCAGATGTCTGTACACCTCCTTGCCTTCATGATAGCAACGTATCTGCAAGAACTGCAGCGCCTGAAGGTTGAGAACCTTGGCGCTTGCCTCCACCACAAAGCCCACACGCTTGGGTCTTACACGCTGCTTGTAGGCAACATCGTCCTCGCCTTCATACTTAACGGGATTGGCATCATACATCAGTCCCTGCTTGCGACGAACGCCAATGATGTGCAAATTGTCGGCAAGTCCTAAACCACCAACATATCTGGCGTATGTCTTGGTGCTGCTTGTCAAGATATTCTCCTTATTCTCTGTCCACGAAATGGAAAGCAGCGCCCCCGACGTGTCGTATATCTTCGAAATATCATACTGTGGTTCGCTGCCCTCGGTATTTACCATAGGTTTGCCACACTGATTGTCTTGTTCCAGGAATCCACCCACGGTTATTGTTGTCTCGTCGTAGCATCCGTCCTGCGCCGTGGCTCTGAATGTGTATATGCCTGGCTCAAGATTGGTTACATTGCCGTCGGGTGTCACCTTTACATTGGTACTGGCAATGATGTTCTTTGGAGATGGACCTATTGACCAGGCATCCACAAGCGTCCACGTAACGCTGACATGTTCGTTAGAGCGTAGTTTGAAAGATGTCTGCGATGCACAGATATTGCTGCTTATCGTAGGATTGATGAGACAACGATGTGACACATCGGCTGGCGCCTTGACAAAGCCATAGTGTATGCCTATACCACCTAAATCGACACTTAGCACCGTGAGGAACCTTATCTCGCAGCCCGAGAATGGCACCTTCGACTTGACGCTAACCGTTCCCTTGCCTGCCTGTATAAGCGACAGACCCAATACCTGTGCTGATATAGTCTCCTCTTGCACCTTCTTGCCATTGCGGTCGAATAGCAAGAGGCTTACCCAAGCACCTGCCTTAAGCGTAAGTAGAGCATCCATTGTATAACAGTAGCCTACCTCCACACCTGCCTCAAAGGCTTCTGCCTTAGGGTCCGTGGCATTATTCATCATAAACTTGGCACCACCCTGGTAGCCAACGCTTAGGATTGGGGTTATGGCGGCGGCATCTTCAAGGTCGTCGTTAGTCATCTTCTTTACCTCTGAACTCACAAAGGGGAAAGGCAGACCAAGAAGCACGGCGTTCCACCCCTTCATGTTTATTTTTGTATCCAGCTTCTTCTCGCCGTCATAGAAGGAGTTGTACTTCTGCACCCCGCCATCGGTTATGGTAAACTCGTTGGCTTCGCCTACAAAGGCATACTTTACCTTATACAGATTGGCTACATTGGCTTGCACACCACCCGAGCAGTCGAGGCTTATCTCGTCAAACAACCACTCGCTCTCGGCAGTAAGCACTGCACACACATCATTAGAGCCTGGTATCTGCAGCAACTTCAGCGTAAGTCCAGTACCGTCCTGACCCTCTCTTACGGGGCGTACACCAAGCAGATGTCCGTCGCGATAAAAACCTATGGACAATGCCTTGATTATCTCCAGACTCAACACGCTGCTGCCCGAACCGGCAACAATGGCAAAACCTGCAACGGTGCCTTTGGCATAGTAGTTGTCCATATCCCTTATGCTCACCATAGGGTCTACGGTTACGCCCGCCTTAACCACGGCATTAATCTCTGCATAGTTGTCCAGATCCTCGTCGGTCATGGCTCCGAGGTTCTTTGCCCAGCTGGCTACACCCACAACATTGATAAGCTTGTTTACGGTGCAGCTCTCGCCAGTCAGAGCACGACGGTTGCGCAGTCGGCGAAACTTCATATTGCCATACTTCTCATGATCCACAAAGTCGGCAAAGTTCTCATTAGGATTATCGGTTGGAAGGTCTTTCCAGTCGCTTGTCCAGATGGGTTTCTTGCAGTTAATAAACGAGTCGCGCGTTGCAACATCCTCAAAATAAGGATTGCTCAAGTCGTCTACTGGCTTCACTATCTTAGCCGACATTGGCATGGCAAGCAGCATAGCCAACAGCAAGTATATATATTTTCTGATAATAGAATGATGTTTCATAATTCTGTTATTATCTTTTATTGTTGCATTGAGAGTAGCCTGCCTTAGTTCAATAGATGGTCGCGATCAAAAAGCTTTCCTGTCTCATCATCATACGTCAAGACATACTTATGATTGCGCTTGAGATAGAACACATCGTCCAAGGCATCCACCTCTACTACACCTGTGGCTCCTCCTGCCGACACCACATCGTGAGCCTTTACTTGTCCGTTAACAACGTAAGGCTCATTATCGTCATAGCCCACTCTCACAGCAATATGAGTCTTGGCAGGCAGTAGGTATGCCTTGAGCGTTATCATAGAGCCAAGGCTCTCGCTCTGGGCATCATGATAAGCCACAGCGGTATAGGTTCCGGTTTTAGAATACCTTGCCACCGGCTCGCTACCCTTCTTGAAGTCGTCGTAGCTGGTAAGACTTACCTTTGTAAGCACATTGTCGGCAAGCAAGCAATACCACTGGGGTGTGGCGTTACCATTCTTTACATTCTTGATGTTTACCTCCACCTCTGCCATGCCTCTATATAGAGTGCCAACGAGGGAGGTCTTGTTTTCTCCTTCGCCCACATACTTGCTATGACTGAATACGGGGTTCATTGTGGCATCGCCCTTGGTGTAGATGGTGCCATAGAACAACTGCGGTATAACGGTTAGACGTCTACTTAGGTGCTTTCCGTTTGTAGGCGAATAAGAATAATGTGTCAAGCCTGTCACTCGCAGATAGGCAGCCCAACAGTTTGTGTCGTCGGTCTTCTCCAGCGGATTCAGCAATGCCGTAAATGTTGCGCAGAATTCGCTGTATTTTGTACCTGGCTTTAGGTTGAGCATATCATCGCTCAGCACTATATTGCTTCCATAAAAAGGATAGGGCCAAGTCTCGTTCTTCTTGTAAGCAATAGCCACAATGCGATACTCGAAACCCGGACTCATGGCAAACTGTCCCTTAGCCACACGATGCTTGTGTGGAGATGATGGATAGAATATGTCGTCACGGTCTTCCTCTGTGAAGGTTGTTAGCTCTATCCTATTGTTGGGGTCATACTCAAAGGGATTGGTTTCGCCACCTTCTGCTTTAGAGTTGTCGGGTTCGTCCTCAACCATCTGCTCTCTACGTCTAAAGGCTATCACCCTTACAACGTCTATGCTCGAAGTCTCGGCTATGCCGTCATCAGTGCCACTCGATTCGGAACCTGCTCCCGGAGGCGCCACACGTGTAAAGCCGGCAGCTTGCTCGTCCTCGCCATATCCGCCCAATGCTATTGTTATGGGTACCAATATCTCGCCTTCTGTAGGTTGCTCTGTGTTGGCACCTCCAGTGTCGGGCAGCGCGTCGTCGTTGCCACATCCTGTCGCAACGGACAGAAGGAGGCATACGACTGCTGCCATTATTGGCTTGCGTATGCTATATAGAGATGTCTGCATATATCGTATATATTGTATTATTCGGTTGTAAAATCGTGTCGCTTCTCAAAGGCAGGCTCTATGTCGATGGTCATATCCACCATTATAGGCTCATAGTGCTTCTTGAGGTCGTAGGGATTGTCTGACTTCAGGCTTTTGCCGCCTAAGCTATATAGGTGATTTGCCTCGATAGCAAACTTCAGTTTGTTGCCTGCCCCAGTCGACTTCTTTATATTGTCAAATCGCTCGTGTGTGCCGTCAGAGTAACGCAGCATAAACGTAACTTCCGACTTGTCCACATTCTTGCTTTCTCCCATCGACTCCACAGGTGTAGGCATCATGAAGTTGCTTATCATATAGCTGTCCTCGCTCCACCCCTTCTCTGTGTCTTCCGGACGTCTGAACACTTGCTCTGTAGCATCTATAGTCCAACCATTGGCTGCTGTGAGGTCTATCTCGCCCAATGTGCGATAACTTAGAGGTATGGTGCCGTCAGGTGCAACTTTCGAGTTTATTAGTGTCTCGGTGTCTATGCCTGTCACCACAACCGATAGTTTGGTTGGAGTAAATAGTGTACTTGCAGCAGAGGTGTTAGCCTCAACCAAGGATGGTATATTCTTGACGTATACCATCAGTCCAGCCACATTGCGTGTGGCAGGCAGTATGCAGTTGAAGCGTTCGTCGCCCTTCTCTATAAGTATAGGTGTCTCCACCTTTGTATCTTCGTTTTGCAGATGTCCCGAGAAGAACTCGGTACACTTTAGCGTTGCCGTAGCTGTAGAGGGCAATGCTGTTGACTTGATGCCAATCTTGGCATCTTGCAATGTGGTTATATCTTGAGTAAAGTCTGGTTGGTCCAGCACTTTATCGTTGTTGTCGGCGTATTTGTCGTCTCTTCCTATAGCCAGAAACTGATAGTAGTAGCCTGGAGGGAGAGGTGTGGTAAGTTCAAACGAATGAACCTCGGGGTTGTTGTTATGTTTGGCAGGATAATAAGGTTGCTTATTATCAAAGGCTGTTACGGAGTAATAGGTGTTGCCAGTAGCCTTTAGGTCGTCTGGTATATAATAGGTATAGGCTTCGTCGCCTGTAGCTGTATTGTTCTTATCACGGCGGAATACATAGAGGCGCATATCGTTCACTTGCTGCGCTCCGTCCCATACGTTAAGTTCTCTCGACGCAATACCTCCGCTAACACCAACCTTCATATTCAGCGTTACGGCACGTGTACCGTCAGGGTTGGGCGTAAGCGTATCGTTGCTTGCATTGCAGCTTGCCAACAGGCAGGCAGCAAGACTGATGTATAAATTGTATTGTATCGATTTTATAAACATATAATTCTTAGATAATGATTGGGCAATAATTGAATAGCGGTACGGCCCTTTGAGCCGTACCGCTCTGACAATTAGTATTATATAATATATTGTTTGCATGGTATGGTTCGGAAACCGCACCTCCTAAGTTGGCAAACTACAATATATATATCAAGAGACTATTAGTCCAATTCCAACTGGTGGATAGTCTCCCAGTTGTCATTAACCTTCAATACAAGGTTCTGACCCTTTGACAAGTCCTCTGGCTGATCTGTACCTGGTGTTGGACCATCTGGGTCAGGTCCAGGATTTGGTGTTGGATCTGGATCTGGCTCACCTGGCTTAGGTGTAACATTCTGAGTTGTCTTAAAGCCCAAGTTGTACATGTGGTTACGAACAACGTCAAAATCAGATATCTTTGTAGTAGATGCTGCAGCAGAAGTAATAGAAATATTCCATACCTTCAATATTGTACCATCAGCACTCAACAACTGAAGCTCCATAGAGTTAGAACCTGTAGTCTTTGAGAATGGGATGATGAACTTACCTGCAAATACAGAACCCTTAACCAAGCTTACCTTTATATTAGAATCGTGTACCCAGTTGGCATTATCTGTGTCATAATCAGCCTTACCCAAGAAACCGTCACCATTCTGGTCACCATTAGGGAACCAAGTTTTCAAGTTGATGCTATAGAGTACATAAGCATTGCCGCCATCGCTAAACTTAGCGTCAGATGCAGGTGCTGTAACTACAGATGAAAGTGAGCCATTAACCACATACTTTACATTTGCGTCTTTATCGGTGAAATCGTGGTTGAAGTTATTGAATGTCAACATATTGTTCTTAACTCTCATCACTAAACGAAGAGTTGTTGCATCGACACCATCAATCTGTGAAGGGATATTTGTGAAGTAACCGAAACCACCTGCTACCTGACGGTGCATAGTTACAGCAGCACCTATCTCGCCAGTAGCCTTATTGTCTACAGACAAGTCATCATTGATCTTAAGGTCTGCATCACCAGCAAAAACTTCCTCTGCATCCATAGTTGAAGCCTTCAAAGTTGCAGTAATGTCGCTATAAGTTTCACCCTTAAGGCTTGCTGTTCCTGTTACATCTTGAGCGTAGGTATAATCGCCATTACTTGTATAACCTACAGCTACAATCTTATAGTTGCCAGCAGTCAACTTCTCTGTACCCTTAATAGTAACAGTAAGACGACGACCATGACCACCAGTAGTATATTCCTTACTATCCTTCCATTCCAAAACATTGCTGTCATAAGCAATCTTCATGTCTGTTGGGTTGTAAACAAGCACACGTACCTTATCAATAGCCTGTAATGCTGCCGACGAATACAATGGACGGCCAGCACGTGTCTGCAAGCCATCACCGCTGCTTGCTACCTGCAATACGATCTGCTGTGCAGAGTTGTCCTGTGCAACGTCGTTGTTCAAGGCATCGTCGCTGCTACATGCACTGAACAGGAATGTACCTGCTGCAAGTGCCATAAATAGACTTTTCTTCATAATTTAAACTTTGTTGTTACGTAATAAAATTATTATTATCTATCTTATTAATCTAATATCATGCCGTGTACAACCTCCCAGTTGTCGTTCACCTTGATGTATATATAGAACTTGTCCTCCTCCTTGTTGAAGACATACTTCAGCATAGTTATCTTGTTGCGCTCCAAGCTTATCTTCACATCGTCTGGTGTAAGCAGCAAGTTGCCGGAGCTGTTGTTCTCTTTCACGAAGTTTACGTCAAGCACCGTTCCGTCTGTCATTATTGAAGGAGCCATATAGGTGGCTGTCTTTATAAGAGACGTCGAGGCGATGGCTACCTTGTTGCATACGCTTGCCTCGTCAGAATACTCGAAGTTGGCGCTCACCTTTCCATAAAGGTTGTTGGCATCTATATGCACCATATCGAAGTTGTCGGGCAGATTCTCTGCCAGTACAACAAGCTTGCCTTTGATGCGTTCCATCTCCAAGGTATAGTCGTAATTGTAGGCGTCGTACACCAAGGTTGCGTTAAGCAGATAGACATCGTTACCCTGTGCCTTGTCAGGATGAATGAGCATCGAGAGCCTGTCGTCGCTTAGTTGCGATAGCTCGTCCAGTCCGCCCCATACTGTAAGTATATACTTGCCGTGCGGCAGACATGGGCAGAAGTCTATAGCCACGGTCTTGCCGTCGCCCTCTACATTGAACACCCCCTGCTCCTCAACAACCTCGCCCGTCTTGGCATCGCGCAACATATAGAACAATGTAGGCACATACTTGTTGAAGGCAAGGTCGTCGGCAAGGCGCTCCTCGGGCACCGTCTGGTCAACATTAAAGTAGTTCTTGTCCTTTACGCCTATCTCCACACGCAGAGGAGGACAGTCCTCCAAATCGTCTCTAATACACGAGGCAAGCGCAACAGAAGCAAGCAACAGAAGCAATATATTTTTAACCGATATATTCATATAGTTGTTTGTTCGTTATGTTTAGCGTTTAACGATTGCCTTAAAGCGTTCGTCGTCCTTATATACATAGAAGTCGGGCTCGGTAGCTGCTCTGCCACGCAACTTGTTGTCGGCGCAAGCATTGCCGATGTGTACGTAGAAGTTGCCATGCAGCTTTAGGCGGGCAGCCACCATAGCACGCACATACTCTGCCACGGGTGTTGCCTCCTTAAGGTTCTGCATAATGGCGTTTGCCTCGTCGTTCTTGTTAAGGCTCAACGCTACTACCGCGCTATTGACATCGCCATACTGATGCAACAATGTGTAAGCCTCATGTAGCTTGCGCTGCTTTGCCTTGATCAAGCCAAGGTTGTAGCGGGCTTCTGGCAACTCTACATCTTGCAGCAACTCCACAGCACGCTCGTAGTCGCCATTATATACGTAGCTTGCAGCGAGGGTGTTGAGCTGTTCGGGGGTGAACTGCTTTTGGCGGTTGAGCACCTCCTGTGCCTCTTCCACATTGCCCTCACGCAGATAGAGCACCGCAAGGTTGTTGGCTCCGATAGCCGACTGCGGGAAGTACTTCATCAGCGTTAGGTATACCTTCTTGCGCTCTTGGTCGTTGGCAGCCAATGATGCCACACGCAGCAGCTCGTCCTCGTTAAAGGCGTCGGGACGCTTCTTGTACATGTTAAGCATCTCGGCGTCTGTGGTGAAGCTGCGTATGGTGTATGTATACACATACTCTACCTTACGATCCTTCTGCAAATACTTGGCACGGATGTCCTTCCAGCAAGCCAGTTGACGTATATAGCGTTCTGCCACATCGTCGTTCTGGTCGGCATAGCGGTCGAGTATCGCCCTAACCTTTTGGGCATCAGGATGATCATCAATCACCATAGCATCCAGTACGGGCTGCCATCCTTCAGGACGCGAGCCTACCTTTATAAGCCGCTGCACCTCTGGCTTAATGCCGAGCTGCTGCACGAGCCAGTTCTTGGCAGAGTTGGCACGGTTGCGCGACAATGGGGTGTTGAACGACAGAGGTCCGTCGGCAGACGCCATACCAAAGATGCTTAACGAGTTGAGCGTCGCAAGCGAGTCGTTGAGCACGGGCGAGAGCTTTGCCACAATATCCTCAAGCTCGCTGCGGTTGTTGCCCAAACCGAGGTTGATGTCGTTCTTGTTGATGACAAACTGTAGTTTTGCCACACCCCAGTCCTTCATAACCTTAGGACGTATCTTAAACTCGGGCTCTATCCACGACAGCTTAAGCTCCTTCTTGGTGTCTATCAGCGAGGCTGGAGTGCTGAAGGAGGCAACATCTATAGTGTCGATGCCAGTACACTCGCCACATCCGTCTACCGAAACCACCGCTACCATACGTGCATTGTCTACATCCTGTGGCAGCTGCACGGTTTGGTTATACTCGAACTCGGTTTTCCTTGCGGTGTTGTCCACCTTTATTATATGTCCGGCATAAGGGTCCTCGTACTTGTTGAGCACACGCTGTCGGTCTACCTTCTTATTATATATAGGCGAGTAGAGGGCTACAGGCTGACACTCGCCCACAAGCGAGTCGCCCGCAAACACTTGCGGAACAACAACAAGTCGGCTTCGGCGTGAGATATAATGCTCTGGCACGCTAAAGGATACATTTAGCTGAACTTTATTATCGGCATCCGGAACTACAACATACGGTGTTGGGGTTGTGGTTATTGTCTTGCCAGCATTATTGGCAGCACATCCCGACATAAGTATGAGCAAGGCAGTAGCCGATAACAAAGTGGTATGTTTATTATTATGTTTCATAGAGGACAGTGTTTAGAAGAAGTAAACCAAAGAAAATGCCGCCTTGGTAGGACCAAAATAGTCCTTGGTCTTACGCTCATAGTTCTTGATGCAAGGGATGCAGTCGCTCTCCTTATACCATAGGTGCGCATAGCCCAAACCAATCTCGGCTTCGAGGTTTAGCCGTGGCGCAAGCATCCAGTCGTAGCCATAGCTAAAGCCGGCTCCGGCGAGATAGCCGTCGCGACGTCGATGAGCAAGCGTGCTGTAGAACTGGGCGCCATGGGCATGGACGCCAACGAAATGACCCTCGAACTTCTCGCAGAACCAATACTTCATCTCAGGCTGCACAAGCCAGAAACGCAACTTCTTGTTGTCCTTGAATGTCCAAGGATTGTACGCTCCTGAGAGTTCCAAAGTGAACTTATTAGATAACGTCACCTCTGCCCCCAAATTGGGAGTAGTTGCCAACCAGTACAATCCATTTGTCTTTATTGCCATCTCTTGCGCGCCAACCTTCATTGGCAGGCATAGCACAAGACATAACATTAAAAATAGATATTGTTTTACCATTGAATAATTGCATTTTACAAATTATGTTTTATTTGCACGTCATATATAAGGGCGTGACATCACTGCCACACCCTTACGCCTCAGTCTACTATCAAAGTATATAGGTATGAAGTTCTTTCTACACCCTACTAATGATTAAATAAAGAGGTTATTTATTTCGGGTGTAAAATTACAAACTTTCCAATAATTGAACAATAACATATAGCAACGGTAATTTATCACATAGACAACGATTTTTGCTCAATAGAACAGGATGTATGGTAGCCCAACCATATATCCTTATGAAACCTCTCCTCTCCTAATGTTAGCAGGCACATTACCTAACTGCTTCTTACAGAAGTTGGTAAGATAGTTTGGGGTGAGGTTGTATTTGGCGGCAATATCCTTTATGGTCATATCGGTAGTCTTAAGGTCGATAAGCACATTAATCTTGCGCTTGGCGTTGATCCACTTGCCCACGGGCAAGCCAAATGCCTTCTTAAACTTGCGGTTGAAGGTAGCGGTAGACATACCCATAAGCGCACAAAGCTGCTGAGCGTTGACATCGTACGTGTAATACTTGAATATATCTTCTCGAAAGTCGAAGTCGTCGCTCTGCACCGAACGGAACATATAGAACAAGTCTTCCTTATTATATAAAGTACGTATCAACATAAGGATAAGAAAACGCCTAAGTTCCATAAAGCGAAGACCAAGCAGCTTGCTCTCCAGTTCACTCACAGTGATGTTGAGCTCCACCATAAGCAGCTTCTGTATATACAGATATGGCAAGCCGCTCATTATACGTTGTTTGGGAGTTGGGGGGGGGTAAATTGACCGAATTGTTAAGAGACAGGCCGTTGCATAGCGCCATAGAGCTGTCAAATCCACAAAACAATACAACGGCATCTTCTATGCATCGCATATAACCATTGTCGCCTTTATGAATGACAAACATATTGCTATGCCCTACCGTAACCTTAAGGTATATACCTGTAGATACACGCACTACACCCTCTAAGACAAAAGCTATGACCGAATACAGAAAGTGGTCGTCTTTTGTCTGTTCGCCAGCTTTCATCCTATAGATACGAAAAAGCTGTTTCTTTTTTGTGTCGTAACATTCACAAGTCAAACCTTCTTTGTCATGTTCTGAATCATTTAAATTAGCCATACATATTCCTAAATTAGATTAGTTTAATGTTATTGAGTATAATAGAATATGGATTGCCCTGTCGTTTCTTGTTGGCAGATGTATTAATTTCGGGGACAAAGTTATAAAGTTTTCATTTAATATACAATAGAATGTGGGGAAAAAAGGTTCATACGGTATATGGAGTGATAGAAGTGTAAGTTGCAGTTTTATATCACTCTAAATATCGGAAGAACCAAAATAATTTTTGTTTATATGTAACAATCTGCCATTTTGAGGGTAAAAACAACATAAGTCGTTGGTTATC
>ERZ1026901.1277-NODE-1277-length-15030-cov-9.870184_pt1 | contig 15030 bp, 10 predicted proteins | sample MGYA00380179_ERZ1026901 | MGnify/ENA primary metagenome ERZ1026901 (study PRJEB33269, sample SAMEA4719815) | human gut metagenome | biome: human-associated habitat; feature: organic feature; material: feces | place: Cameroon | collected 2013-10 ... | reverse complement strand
GAACCTTAATCATCGCCGCGTTACATTTTCCAGGTGTATGCACGTGCTTAGCGGGTATGTTGAGTGCTATAAATTCGTAGATGAACCACGCCACATCGAGTATGCCTTCACGCTCGTCGACAGTGATGAGGTCATCATCCTCGGAATATTCTTCTCCAAACTTCACCACGAGGCGGTCGTCCGTCTCAATAGGCTGTTCCATATCGTCCAGACACAGGTCGCACGGAATAACGACAGTGCCTTCGGTGTGAAAATCAAGCTCAAAATAGTTCTCCGTGCGGCGTACATTTATACGCACACGAATATTGCCACGCTTGATTTCGTCTTCATCAAGTGACTCAAACCAAGCGTCGCCCAGACTATATTCAAGGGTACTCTGACCCTCTTTCAAGTCCTTCAAATCTATTCTAAGCAGTTCAGAACTACACATTTGGTGCGCAAAGTTACGAATATTTTCCGACATACGACAATTTTACAATAATGTTTTTGACTTTCTTAAAGGTTTTTTCAGTTCTACGCGAAATGTTGTGCCAATTCCTACCTCAGAATGCTTCACCCAGATGCGTCCTTTGTGATATTCCTCCACAATGCGCTTGGCGAGCGAGAGGCCGAGGCCCCAGCCTCGTTTCTTGGTGGTGAAGCCGGGACGGAACACGTTGCGCAGGTCCTTCTTGCGTATTCCCTTGCCAGTGTCGCTCACTTCCACAACGGTCTTGTTTGCTTCTTGCGCCACGGTTATGGTTATAGTGCCCTCGCCTCCCATGGCGTCGACAGCATTCTTGCACAGATTCTCTATCACCCATTCAAATAGCGATGCGTTTATCCGCACCCTCACCTCGCCCTCGGGGAAGCGGCGTATCATCTGCACGCGCTTCGACGTGCGGCGGTCCATATAGTCCACCACGTGCTGCATCACCTCCTTAAGGTCGGTATCGACGGGTTCGGGCAGCGAGCCTATCTTCGAGAAGCGGTCGGCTATGAGTTGCAGACGCTGCACGTCGTTCTCCATCTCGGGTATCAGTTCGTCGTCGGGATAAGTCTCGCGCAGAATCTCCACCCATGCCATCAGACTGGATATGGGAGTACCGAGTTGATGGGCTGTCTCCTTCGATAGTCCCACCCACACCTTGTTCTGTTCGGCACGTTTCGACGTGAGCAATGCGAATATGGCTATTACGACAAACAGCATAACTACACCTAATTGTATATAGGGGTATGACGCCAGGCGGCGCAGCATGAGCGAATCGTCGTAACAGACGTCAATATAGTCGGTGCTTCGGTCGTCGTCGAGTGTTATGCGGATATTGCGGTTGGCGGCAAGCAATTGCTTGCCCAAATCATTAAGAAAAGCGGTGGAATCGGCAGAGTTTTTGCAATGTTCAATTTCAATGTTGCGGTAAGCCTGTACATGTCCGTGCGGGTCGAGCACAACTACGGGTATAGTGTTATTGCTGTTTATCACACGCAGCACAAGATTGATGTCGGTATTCTCGTCGGCATTGTTGAGTGTGCGCATAGCCTCAGCCCACACCTCCATCTTGCCACGCTCCTCACTGGCAAGGTCGCGTATGAGGAAGTGCGACACGACGAGCGAGACAACCGCTATCACTACGGCTGCCAGCACAAGAATTATCTTTACACGGCGTATCTGGTCTGTCCACTGCATATAAACGTATAACGCAGTTATCGGCAGATTATTATTTGGAATCAGAAATTAGGATTTGTCTTTCTTGTTTTCTATCGTTACGAGAGCTCATTCCAAATGTTATGAGTCTGCACACCAACCGTTATAAAAGCCTGCACCAATTGATGCAAGCCTCACCAAAGACTGCTATCCATCACCTTATTGGCTGCTCCTGCAGAAACAGAATCGGTGTTTACAGCATCTGCCGATGTGGTTTGGCGTGCGTTCAGCAGCACACCGATGATGACAAGCAGCACCAATGCCAATGCTACGAGGAGGGCGTTCACCACGACTAACGACCTGCCCTTGTCTGCCATCAGAAGCCTTACCTGTGCAATGTCAGCAGAACGCTGCACACGATCGGCTGCAGCGCACTTACGCCCTACCCTCATCAGTTGCTTGCTACGTACAGCCTCAGCCATATACTCCAACACCTTGCCAAACGAATAGATGTCGGCACGAGGATCGCTCTGGGCACCTGGCTTGAGCTGTTCGGGTGCCATATAGCCGTATGTGCCAGCCGGAATCTTCAGCACGCAAAAGGTTTCGCTGTCGGAAAGTCCGAAGTCGATGAGCTTCACGTCACCGCCTCGGTGAGTCAGCATTATGTTGGAGGGCTTGATGTCGCGATGGACGGTCTGCTTGGCGTGCATATACTCCATAGCGTCGAGCAACTGGTCGGCTATCTTGCGTGCCTTCTCCTCAGTCATGTTGCCGCCTTTTACAGCCGCTTCAAGCGTCTCGCCGTCCACATATTCCATGACTATGCACTCGCCCAATTCGCCCACAGGCTCCATGCTTATAGTGCGGCATATGTTGGGATGGTCGAGTTGCAGCCCTATCTCGAATTCCTTAAGAAGTGCCTGATGATAAACCGGTGTGTAAAGAAAGTCCGTCTTCAGGCATTTCAGCATGTAGCGCTTGCCATATCGTACGGATGTGAAAAGACGGGTGAAGCCCGACCTCGACACATAGCACTCGCTGATATTAGTAAAGCCACTGTCGGCTCGCGCTACTACAAAATCCGATTCGTTGTTTATGTTTTCCACATATCCCGAAGTGGGTCGGTTTTCATTGTCACTCATAATCAGTTTAAATTATCTTTCTAACTATCGAAAGGCCGCCATTGCGTCCTGCCACAAAGGGAGGCGTACGCTCACCGTTGCGCTCAAGGTAAGGCAGATACAACGGCTGCTCCTTGATAAAACATCCTGTCACGAAGCGGTCGCCCGTCTCCACCTTACTGTTCTGTGCCGCCAGCACATGATAGAGACTGTCGCCGAGATATTCAAGGCGGAGCAGACGGTTGGGCGCCCATCCTATCTCTATCTGCTCACCTTGTTCAAGGTCGCTGCTCACGAGCTGACCGGCATCAAAGAACGACGAATTATAGTACGAGCTCTTCTTCAGCCAAAGCAGAAACGAGGCATAGTCCTTATGTCCTATGTATGCCGACAGAGAGTCGAGGGTCAGCATACGTGGCTTATGGCTGTCGCTGACGTAGCCGTACAGTCGCTTCAACGTCGACGGCGACACGAATATCTCATGTCGGAGGCGCAGTATCACCGAGAACTCCTCAAAGTCGGTGGTCGTGGTAAGGTGCTTGCCGTAACGCTCCTCAACAAGTCGTTTCAGCTCTTCTATTTCCGGTGTGTTCATAGTCTTTTCATTTAAATGTCATCAATTATATTCTCAAACTGGTCCCAGTATGGCTTTGCCCGATAATACGCCTCCCTGCCTTTCGGCACATGCACACGGCATGTCTTCAGAAAGTCGGTAGCAACATTGGCAAATGTGTTGTCATAGCATACTGGTGGCAATGCTGCACCGATGTAAATATCGGCAAGCGGACAACTGTCGAAGACGTATTCGTTTATAATGTCCACTTTCTTGCCAAGGCGCACCGTGGTAAGGTGGCTGCATTTCTGGAACAGTCCGGAGGGCAATTGCTTGAGCGTTGAGGGCAGCACCACTTCCTTCACCTTGCTGTTATAGAAGGCGCACATACCCAACTTGGTCAGTCCGTCGGCGAATACGAATTTCTCCACGCTGCTTTCGCGGAAGGCATAATCGCCAACGCTCTCTATGGTGGAGGGCAATGTGTATTCGCCCTTCTTGCCCATCGGGAACCAGAGTATGCGCTTGCCGTCACTGCTCAGGAGTACGCCGTCCTTACTCTGGAAGTGGGTGTTGGCTGCCGACACGTCGATGGTCTCCAGCGACGTGCAACCTGCCGATGGGCTTACCGCGCTTACCGATGCTGGGATGGTGATGCTGCGCAGAGAGGTGCAGCCCTCGAAGGCTTCCTTCTCTATCTTGACGGCGCCCATTGGCAGCTTGATGGTCTTCAAACCTGTGCAAGCGCGAAACAGACCTACGCCTATCACTCCGTCCTCTGTAAATCGTGATTCGCCATACTCGCCACCACCCGCAACGATGCTGGCTCCCGAGATGTCGAGATCGGCAAGACGTCCGGCTGTAGGATGGTTTTCCTCATCGCGTCCTGCCATGATGCGCAGCGTGCGCAGATCGTCGCCATTGAGCGGGCCTACCACAGAAAGACTTGTAAGATTGAATACCTGGTCGCCGAGGAGGGTGGAAAGGATGCCTGCCTTACCAAGCACGACGGCTGATGAGGTGGTGAACTGAAGGGCTTCGCCTTCCGACTCGCCTATGTTGTTGACTGCAAATGGCTTGATGGTGTATGTGATGTTGGACTGCAAACCGTCAATAAACAGACTGTACTTTCCCTTGTCGTCAGCCTCATCGCTCTGCATGACAGTCTTCTCGCCACCCTCGATGCCTTCGCCCGACACACGGCAACCGCAGGATGTGACGGGGTCGCCGCCATTGTCCGTGATGCTGTAGCCTACGATAAGGCTGACCGGAGCACTACTCAGCACTTCTGCCTTGCTTACTGTGGGGCGTTGGTTGGGCTGCGTGGCAAAGCTGACCATATCGCCAGAGAGCGAGGCAGAGCCATTGGTGCCATGAAGCATATAATAATAGGTGGTGCCGGCTGTGAGCGTAGAGAGACGCATACTGACATTGCCGTCGGCATCAGCCGATACTTCCTGCCTCTCAGACATTCTCTCGTCATTGCCATAACTGAACCACAGACTTGGCATGTCCACTCCCTTGTCCTTGACGCACTTGCCCGACAGCGTGGCTTCCGTACGACTGATGTCCATAGCCGGAAGCGTCTGGAGACGAGGTTCAAAATTGTACGGACTGTCGCTGCTGCAAGAGCTGACCATTACGACAGCCATCAACAATAATATATAGAGAATACGATTATTCATAATCGGTAAGTTTTTTTACTTGCGTTTTGTTATCATTCCCGTCTTGCCAAGGCATATTCCTACACCTATGCATCCCTGCCATTGCTTGCCTGCAATGGTCAGTGCCGACGCACTGAAACTGAATCGTCCTACCGAAGCCACAACACCAATCTCTGCCGCAAAGCCTTTATGGCTGAACTCTTCGTTGCGTAGCCAACCGCCGCCCTCGCTGTCGGCAAGCTGCCATGCGGTGGTCTGACTGCCGTAGCCCACGCCTTCGAATATGTTGAACAGGCTGCTCAGACGATGTATGGCACCCACGGTGAGGGCATACTCTGAGATCTGCTTGCGTCCGGTATAATAAGGAGTGTTGCTGGTAGAGGGTCGATAGCCGTCGCGATTGCACGAACCTATCGTCGTGGGCGACGAATGCAGATTGCTGCTCACATGCACATAAGCACCATGACGGCGCATCAGGGCTGCCATTACGCCCCACGAGGGTCCGTCGGTATGGAGTGAGGCTGTGAGCAACGTGAAGGCATGGAGCTGAACAATGCGTCGGGGCGGCGCCACGGTTACGGTATCGACGATGGTCTGGGTGTATACTATGGTGTCGTGCTTCTCCACCACAGCGGTCTGTGGCAGGCGGAGGCGCATCTCGTAGGTCATGCGGCTCTCCAGCTTCGTGCCGAACTTAAAGTCGCGCAGCACTCCCCATTGAGGATGTTTCAGCGTTATGCTCTTGGTACCCTTGGGTAGGAAAAGCCATATCTCGCCCACCTTGTCGCGACGTTCTACAATGCCCAGGGGCGAAGAGAAGGCAAAGTCGGCAGGTGCCACTACCTTAAGCAGTGCGCACGCCTCGCCGTTAAGGTCGCGTACGGCATCGATGAAGGCGCTCACGTCGGTAGGCAACTGACGGAACTTCTCCACCGTAAAGGTGCTGTCTGCCGCTGCCGGCACGACTGTCGCCACCGCTGCCTTAGCATCGCTCAACGACAGACACGACAATATCATAGTATACACCACGCAATGCACAACTTTACGTAGCGTAAAGCATAACTTTACAAATGCCTTCTTTATACTTTTCATATTACTCTAAATTAAAGTCGGATATTTCAATTACTCCATCACTACCACTTACAGTTGCCGACGGCTGCCACGTGCGCACATGGATGAGCGGCATGGAGGCGTTGCGGAAGTCCCACAGCAGAAACAGCCAGCCGTCGTCGGCATAGCGGTCGCTCTGATAGCGCTGGCGCAGCGACACTCCGTAGATGCCGTCTTTCGTAGGATGGCGCATTATGCGGAAGTCGGAGAAGCGCACGTCCACCTTCTTGTTCATGCCGAACACCTTGGAGAGTCGCGAGAGATAGTCGGCCTTGGTATGGAGGGCGTAGCTCACACGGCTGTCAGCGCCCACCTTGGCTTCCTCCTTCGACTGACGTACTACGTTGCCCACGATGATGAGCGCGTCGTTGCTGAACACCTGACGTAGGAAGTCGATGTCCTTCGTGGTGTATGCCGTGCGCAGATGCTCGCAGTAATTGAGAATCTGACGGCGGCGTGTGGCGTCGGTATCTTCCAGCTTTCCGCTTATTATCTTGGAAGCCTCAGCATAGAACGGACTGTTGTGCGCCATCGTGCGCACGTCCACAGCCGGCAGTCTCACCTCCTTACGGCTTACTTTCGCAGCAGGTTGCTGACCGTGCACGTCCGCCGCCGTACCGTCAATGGCAGATGTCTGCCCCTCCGGCACAGTTATTGCCGATTGCGATGGGTCGGCTGACGTGGCTGTAAAGACCACTATGCCCTGCATGTCGACATATCCTTCACGACCCGTCGACAATTCGCGGAAGCGCAGACGACCGCCACGAAACTGCGTGTCGAGCATACATCCGCGCAGCGGGATGCGGAACATCACATTGCCACGCACGTCATCCACCACATACTGTCGTTCGCCGTTGGTCATGGTCTGCTCCACAAGCTGCATGCCCTCGCTCGTGCCGTAGCGCGTCTCGGTCGTCACATTATTATTATTTCCAATGGGCAGCACCCACAAAGCCACTGCCCACAAGGAAAGAATCAGCACAAGGGCTGATAATACATACGTTATTTTCTTCATTCAGAAAGTGTTATTGCCAGTCCTTTATCTCACCACCGATTTCTATCTTCACCTGCTCGGGGTCTTTTGAAATGATAAGGTTGACAAGATTTTCCACACCAGGTTTATAATTGAATCGGCTCTCATAGAAATAGCTCACACCGTTTACCTCCACTTCAAGGAATGGCATACGTGTCGTGATGTTCTGCGGCACGACGATAGCCGAATAGCTGGTCTCGTCGTCCTGATGGGCTATAATGCTCTGGCGTGCCACCCTCGGATTGTACGTGACAATGCCTTGGCAGAGATCGACGGTGGCAGAGGTGAAGGTGCTGTGTATATACACCTTGGCTTTGGTGGGCAGCTCGCCTTCAAAGTCCTCGCCCTTTATCAGACGTATGCGTAGCTTGCTCATGATGTGATGAAACAAAAGAGCAACTGGCGAATCCGACGCTGTGACACTCTTCTGCGAAGCAAAGAGCAGGTCGCTCGCCTCATAGCCACCAAGCGATGTGGCTGTCTTCGGGGTGTTTTGGTCGAGAGCCACGCTGAAAGGCTGACTGTCGAGGCTGAGCACCTTATCCATGCGTGGATAAATGGCATAGACATTGAACGTGCCGTCGTCCCAATAGAGGGGACGGAGTGATGTCCACTTGTCGCCGTCGTAGGTCAGCACATCGTTGTTGGCAAGATTGCCTCCCAACTCCATCGGCTTTTCTGTGTCTGCCACATACAGTCCTATGCGGTCGCCTATCTCGAAATCGGTTTCCGTGGCACGTGTCTGCGACGGATGCTTCACCACAAAAGTCATCGGCGTCGACTTGGCATCCTTGTATTGCGATTCGGCATCCTCTGAGCAAGCCGCGAGAAACGCTGCCCCTACAATGCCGACACTCATGCAAGCCCACCTTATTATATTATTCTTCATACTTTGTCTTGTTTATTAGTATTACGTTACTCACATTCACTGCTGCAGCCTGCATTACTGCTTCATTTTGCAATAATGTGTTTAAAGCCCGACCAGGATTCTGACGACTTATAGTCATTTAAGGCAGACTTAGGCACTATAACAGTAAGGTCTTCTAATGGAACTTCATTGAAAGCACTTTCATTCACGACTGGAGGAACGGTGCTCTTACATTCAATTACGCGAAGCGATTTGCAATTGTAGAAAGCACCCACATCGATTAGCTCAAGACTGCTTGGCAATATTATCTTTTGCAGATTTTCGCTATTTGAAAATGCCCATCCATGAATACACGTAACTCCATCAGGTATCTCTGCCTCCCCAGTAAAAGCGCAATTTGAAAAAGCAAATGATGAAATGCTTAGCAAGCCCTTGGGTATCTTAAAACTTCCTGAGAAGTCATTTTCTTGGAAGTTGTAACCTTCAAGTACTGTAAGACTCTTCGGTAATTCAAGTTCGCCAATGAATCCGTTAGCACTAAAAGCACTACCCTCTATAGTAAGGGCTCTTAGCTCGCGATAGCCACGGCTCTCCTTGTCGATGTTGATGCTCGTGATGTCAAGGCTGCGGATAGTGATGCCGAAGAGCTTCTCCACCTGCGGCATTACACGCTGCTGCACCAGCTCGCTTATCTCCATAATCTTGCGCTCAATCTGAACCACCGGAATCTGAGCGTCGATAGGAGCATTCACCACCACGCTCTTGATGAACTTGGTGAGCTGACCGCGAAGTTTGTTCTTGAAAGTCTCGTCGCTGTAAGCCTCGTTGCGGTTAACGCTATGGAAGAGGTCCATATCCTCAATGGCATAGACAATGGCGCCGTGTACAGCAACGGGCACACCATAGTCTTGCAGACGCGGGTCGAACACGTCGAAGTAAGGAATGGCAAAGTTCAACTGACTGCCCTTGCTCAGATTGCTGAGATTGGTCAGATTGGTCTGTTCCACTTTTCTTGCAGCCTCTTCCGCTGCCTGTCTCTTTTCTTCTTCCACTTCGCGGGAAGACTTAAAACCAAAGAATCCCATAATATTATTTCTGTTTTTAATTATTATTACTTAGATTTCGCAAGCGAAAGTAGTTATTGGAAGTTATTGGAAGATAACTCGCTTCGCTCGTGAAGTTAATGGACAAATGTCCTATTGTTTAAGCAATAAAGCTATTGTCCGTTCGCTCGGCTTTGCCGCTTGCTTAAGCAAGAACTTCTTGAACGACCAAAGGGAGTGATAACTTCTTTAATCCCATTAACTTCTGAACTTGCGAAAGTTCAATTTTTTAGTTGTGTAAATTCTCTTTGTCTTGCCCTGCGTGTCCACCTCCACAAAGGTGTCGGCACCATACTGTCGGTTAGGGTCATGATAGTTGAACGAGTAGCCCATCTCGTAATTGCCGTCGATGGTGGGTCGGCTGAACTGGTCGATGCTGTCCAGCGTCTGCGGGTTCAGTCCCAACTGCCGATAGAGATGCTGTTCCACCATCGTTCGGATGGCGTTCAGGTTGTCGTCCACATATCCGCGTATCTGGTCGATGAGCGACTGGCTGTTCACGTCTTTCTGCATCAGTCGCTGGCGCATGGTCTTCCTAAGCGGCATGCCGTCAGCCTTTACTGCGGCAGGCGGCATGGCATCGTTACGCAAAGCCGACTCAATGACGTGGTCGCTGCGACGCACATTAAGCATCGGGTTGCCATAGAGACAGAACATCAAGGCTGTGCTCATAGAGAAGCAGTCGTCCTCTATATTGCGGCACATATTGAAGTAGTCGCACTTGGCTTGCAGCATAGCCTTGCCTCCCGTCATTCCCTTAAACTGATAGAGAGGATGAAGGCGCATAAGCACCTCGCTGCCCGTACCCGGATTGAGTATCAGCTCACGCACCTCGTCGGTCTCTCCGTTGCTGAACATAGGCACTGACACGAGCGAACCGGTATAGAGCAATACGCCTCCTCCATAGAGGGCGCTGAGCAACATCGAGTCGTTGCGATCATAACCGGCATATCGTGCACCGAAGCATGCCACGGTGTTGAACACCCTTGCCTTGCCATGGCTGAGAAGCGAAGGATTGAAGGCTTCTGCCTCGCTATAGAATCCGCACATTCCCTTTGCGTCGGCACCATGCAGATTGAACATCAGCATGTCGGCATTGTCCAGCGACTTGCAGTAGATGCCGAGACTTTCAGCGTCTTGCGTCAGCAGCTTAGGACTGATATACATTCCGTTGCGTATGAGTTCGGGGTCGTCGTTGTTGTAAAGCAGCGGAAGGTGCTGGGTCATCGTGCAACTGGCAGGAATCCAGTCGCGATTGCTTATCATCAACACATTGCCTACGGGTATTCCGTCGCCGTACATACCGCTGATATTGAAGTAAGCTCCGAGGTCGCTGCGTATGTCCGTACTGAGTTTTCCGTCTTCCAACGGCAGTCGCGCCACATTGTTTCGGGCGCATCCTACGGTGAAGTCGGAGTCGCGATTGTCCAGCAGGTCCACGATGTAGGTGCCTTCAAAGGCATAACATGTGTCAGTGGGTATTCGTTCGCTGCCATATGGCCACGGGTCTTCCACACGCGGAATAGGAATGACGTCGTCGCCACCTATTATAAACAGATGCAAGTCGGCACCTGCTGTCAGCTTGTTTTCGGCTATGCAGCGCGACACCGCCTCGTTGCATTCTATCCATGATGGAGGCTCGTTGGCTGAGTCCATTCCGTATTGGGCAATGTCGAGGAATGTCCAGTACATCCGCTGGTCGTAGGCGTTCTGTATGAAGTCGTTGAAGACGTCATACACGTCCTGCGTGCTGCATCCGTATTTTCTTGCCAGGGCATTGGCGTTGGTGAGGATTATGCCATAACGGTCGTCCAAGGCATCGGCTGCGGGCTGAGGAGCCGACTTGCTTTGTCCCGGCATTGACGGTACGGCTGATGCTCCCGGCATGGGAGGCGGAGTAGCGATACCCAATCCCATGTTGTTGGCAGCTTGCAGAGCATTGAAACCACGCATCTGATTGAGCTTCACGTTCTGCGCATTAAACTTCGGCATGGGTGGAGGCGTGGGCATCTGCGGCGGCACAGCCATCTTGGTCTTCTCCTTGGGCTTCAGCTCGGCAAGGGTGGTGTCGCAATAGAACTGATACCACTCTTCGGGCTGGGGCTTGTCCTCAAGCATTTCCTTCACGGCGTACCACAGAGCACCCAAAGGCTCGCTCATTCCGTTCTGCACGGCTTGGTCGAGATACTGCAGGGTCTGCTGTCGGTAGTAGTTCTGCTTGCCGTTCTTGTGATAGTCGGCAAGATTGTCGAGAGCCATCAGCAGGGCTATGTCGCCTTGCGGACAGCCGAAGCCTCCCATTCTTGGCAGGAGCACGGTGGCGTTGTCCACGTTGCCGGTCTTGATGAACGCCACATGCGCCCAGAAGAGCTGCCAATAGTTGTCGGTGCGCGAACCGAAGAAGGCAATGGCGCACTTGTCGGGATACATCGAGGCAAGCAGCAGATGATAGTAGAACTGGATGTTGTTGTCGGCTGTCATCACACGAGCCAACTGCTCCAGCCCATTAAACTTGCGTTGCAGGATGTCCGTATGGTTGGTCTGTATGGCATTAAACACCTCGTTAAGCGTCTGCTCTGCCAAGAACTCGTTGCCCTTGCTGCCTTGCATCACACTGATGTTGCGGCGCACCTGGTCGATTATCTGCGAGGCACGCATCGGAGCTATTTGCCATTGTATGCTCAGCTGGTTCAGCTCAGCCAGACGCAGATTGTCCAGCTTGCCGTCCACCAGACGTTCCTGCACGGCTTCGAGAAAGAGGCGTTCGTTCTGCTGATAAATCTCAGTCTGCGTCTTCTGCGCCTCATATACAGTCTTGTTGTTCACCGTACTGTTGTTGGTGGTGTTGGTCGTGGTGGTATAGTTGTTATGCGTATTGTGTGAGTCGGTATGTATTCCGCCTACCACAGCCGCATCGCCATCAAGTTTTATGTCGCTCATAGTCTTTCTGATTTTTAGTTTTTACCATTGAAACGGAGCACCACAGTCAGGGCAGCATGGTGTGCCTTGCGCTATGCGGATGGTGTGTCCGCAGTTGTAGCATTGACATTCTATTAGGTCCTGCTTAGGAGCTGCTTCTTGGGGAGCGGTCTGCTGGGGAGCCGCTTGCTGAGGAGCAGCATTGCCGCCTATTCCTCCGTTAAAGGCGTTAAGGTTGTTGGCAGCTGCCGAGCTTACCTGCGATATGTTGTTCATTGCCACATCCTGAGTATGGTCTACGCGGTCCTGCTGTCGGCGGTTGTCCTCTTCCAGCTGGCTTATACGCTGCTGCTGTTGTGTCTGCTGAGCACCACTAATGCCCGTGGCAGTATCCTTTATCATGCCAACCATCTTCATCATCGCCTCCATCTGTGCGTTGCTGTTCTGCTGCTGCATCTGTAGCATCTGCTGCATCATGGCTTCCTTCTCGGCAGCGGTCTTTCGCAAAGCGTCGGCTTCCTTCTCGCCATTGTAGGCGTTAGCCATTGCCACCTGTGCGTCTGCGGTGAGGTGAGAGAGCTGTGCTGCACGTATCTGTTCTGCCGTCATATTGGCAAACTGGTTGTCGCGATTGATCTGCTCGTTGCTTTGTATCGTAGCTACTGTCTCTTCGTGCTGATACTTCTGTTGGTCAATCTGAGCCTGCATCTGTGCCATCTGCTGCAGCTTGTCCATCTGACGTTGGTGACGGTTGGCTTCCAGCTGCTCGTCGTCCATCTTCTCCTGACGGTTGCGCTCGTAAGCAAGGCGGTCGTCTTCCAGTTTCTCGTTGCGTGCAAGCAGATGGTCTTCCTTATCTATTTCGCGTTGGCGCATGAGCTGCTTGAAGTCGTAGTCGTCTTCTTGGGTCTTGCGGTCACGCTGGCGGTTGTATTCCTTTTCCTCCTGCATCCACTGGCGTTCACGCTCTTCGTCTTCGATGCCCCAGTTGCGGCGGCGCTCCAAGTCTTCGCGTTCCCAGTCATGGTCGGTGCGCGAGTCGTCGAGAGCCCACTCTGCTTTGAGACGTGCAGCGTCGATGTTCTGCTGACTCTGTATGCGCATTATCTCCGTTATCTCCTCACGCGGGATTCGCTTGTGTGCAAGTTGGTCTTCGAGCACCTCCATCTCCTCCTGCTTCACGAGGCGGTTGCGGCGAAGGTCTTCCAAAGCCTCAAACTCTTCCTCCTCGGTCTTTGCCTCACGTATGCGCTTCTGGCTTTCAAGCATATGGACAAACTGGTCAAGCTCGTCGTCATGCAGAAGCTGGTCCATATTGAGTTTCTGGAGAGCATGGCGCAGTTCCTCAGCATTTTTTGCCGAAGCTATCTGCTGTGCATTAGCCTCCACCTCCATACGGTTGCGGAATTCGCCCGTGCGGTGCATATAGTCGAGCTCCTTCTCCGTATTATATAGCTGGCGTTCCACCTGACGGAAACGTTCAAAGTCCTTATTGTTGTCGGTGATGTTCAGCACCTGAGTGCATTCTATGCCATACACCTGCTGATTGATGGTCTGACGTATATGTTCTTTCAGCGCGTTGACCATGTCGACGGTCAATCCGCCTTGTTCGTAGTTCTGATTGCGAAGTTCCTGTCGCAGCAATGTCTCTACGGTGCCGTTGAGCATCTGCTGCAGCTCTCTTGTGGTGACGCTGTTGCGGTCGGCAAGATAATTGGTGGCAAAGGTATGGATGTCATGGACGCTCATCTGGAGCGACACACCTATCTGCACGTCATGCATGCCCATCGGAATGGTGTAAGGACGGAAGGCAAGTTCGCAGTCCTCGTTCATAGCCCCGCCGAATGTGAGCGTGATGAAACGGTTGCTGACTATATAAACTGACAGGATAGGAGCCTGAGTGATGCGAGCCAAGATGCGGGCATAATTCAGCTGACGCTTCTTGGCTTTCTCCTTCTGCTCACCCTTCTTCTCGCCGAAGATGATACGACCGAGCCAACTGAAACCTCTGCCCACTTCGCCCACGACGCCAAGTTCGCGGAATGTGGGCTGAGCCAGACGTTTGCGGTCGCGCTCACGCTTTTCGGCTTCAGCCATGTCTTTCTCTGCCTTATCAATAGCCGCTTTAATGGCAGCCTGCTCCTCTTCCAACGACTTATAGAATAGGTAGGCACCAGCCGAAAGTGTTGAAACCAGCTCACCATTAGCAAAGATGATGGCTGTGCAACCCTCCTGTACTATTATTCCCTTGAGTTTTTCTATCTCGTCGAGTTCGCGCTCGCTTATCTTGCGGGCTATCTCGCCCGGCTGAATGTTCCAAATGGTTCTGCCGCGCACCACGTCAACACCATCTACTGCCTCCATACTGCGACGGTCGCGACTACGCTCTGCCTCGCGTTCGGCAGTCATCTGTGCCTGTTCAGCCTGCTGCTGCGCGTTTCTTGCCTCGCGTATTTCGACACGTCCCTCAGCTGCCTGCTGATTTAGGGCCTGTCTTTGCTCTTCGGCTATCTGACGATTGAGCGCACCACCGGTCATGGCGTTAGCAACAGAGCGCACGGCATTAGTGAACATTCCCTTGCTTGGTTGTGGAGATTGTGTGGTAGGGGCTTGTGGCATAACAGGTCGCTGCGGTTGCATCGGGCGCTGTGGCATAACAGGTGCTTGAGGACGCACAGGCTGTGGAGCCTGAGGTTGCTGAGGTGCCTGAGGTTGCAAGCTGACGGGTTGTCCACACTTGGTACAAAATTTCATTCCTGGTTGTAGCGTTGCGCCACACTTTTTGCAATATGTCATAATAGTTATTATTTTTAAGGTTATGGGACTGACTTATGAATTTAGAATACGGAACAAGCGAGAACAATAAGAACGAAGGCGACGAAAATAAACCAGAAGAATCTGACGAAGCATCCAATACATCCAGTGATTCCACTACCTAAGAAGCCTCCAAATAAACCCAACAATTGAACACCCCAGCCCAAGAGGCCAAGTACAACAAATAATATAATTCCTATAAGAATAATCAGTAATAT
>ERZ1026901.1276-NODE-1276-length-15051-cov-2.919779_pt1 | contig 15051 bp, 10 predicted proteins | sample MGYA00380179_ERZ1026901 | MGnify/ENA primary metagenome ERZ1026901 (study PRJEB33269, sample SAMEA4719815) | human gut metagenome | biome: human-associated habitat; feature: organic feature; material: feces | place: Cameroon | collected 2013-10 ... | reverse complement strand
CGGCAGCGTCAGATGTGTATAAGAGACAGGTGCAGCGGGGGCTGTTCCGTTCGGACCTTTTCTACCGGCTGAACGTCATCCGGGTCCACATCCCTCCCTTGCGGCAGCGTCCGGAGGATATCCTGCCTATGGCACACCAGTTTTTGGAGCGGTTTTGCAAGGAATACGGCAAGCAGCTGGCGTTAAGTCCCCGGTTTGTAGCCTTTTTGGAGCAGTATCCCTGGCCTGGCAATGTGCGTCAGCTGGAAAATCTGATGGAACGGCTGGTCATCACCGCCCAGAATCCGATTTTGGACATTACGGCCCTGCCACTGGAATACAACAGCGGCGGCAGCACGCCGGACCTCCCCTCTCAGGAGGGGACCCTGGCGGAGCGGATGGACGCCTTTGAGGGACAGATCATCCGAGATTCCTATCGCCGTTGCGGTACCACGGTGGCCGTGGCGAAGGAACTGGGCATCTCTCAGGCCACCGCTGTCCGGAAAATCGCCAAATATGTGAAGGACCGGAAGGAATGAAGCTGCTATGAATCTCATTTCTTTAAAAACAGAACTGCGGCAGGAACTGAAGTTGACGCCCCAGCTTTTGCAGTCCATGGAAGTCCTGCAAATGAATTCCCAGGAATTGCTGGACTATTTGGGGAAGCTCTCCGAAGAAAATCCCACTCTGGAGCTATCAGAAGCCTCAGAACTTCGCTCTGCCTACGCGGAACTGCGGCAGAAAGCCAGTTGGCTGGACGCAGGGACCTTTGGGACCTCCTTTGCCCATGAGGAGGACGGTCCCCCGGAGCCGGGGGCGACTGATAAGGAACTGGACAGCCTGTCTGCGTTTCTCTGCGATCAGCTGGAGCGGAAACGACTGCCGAAGCCCATGCTGGCTCTGTGCAAATATATGGCGGAGCTGGTGGACGAGGACGGGTATCTGACGCAGGAGGATCTGGACGGCCTGACAGAAATGAAGATCCCCCAGACGATGGTAGATCAGGCACTGGATATGATTCAGTCTTTGGAACCTGCCGGTGTGGGCGCCCGGGACCTGTCGGAGTGTCTGGTGCTTCAGCTGAGCCGCCGGAAGGATAACGTTCCCTATGCCATGGATATTGCTGCACGGTTCCTCACGGAACTGAGCCGCAGTCACTATGGACCCATCACCAAGGCTCTTGGGGCCAGCATCTCTGAAATTCAGGCGGCGGAGAAGGCCATCGCCGCCTTGGATCCTCACCCTGGTCAGGCCTTTCAGCCGGCAGAACCGACCCTCTACGTCCGGCCGGATGTGTTCATTGTGGAGCTGGAAGGGGAATTGCAGGTGTTGCTGAATGAATATTATCTCCCCAAGGTCTCTGTGAATCCTTATTATAGCAGCATGGCCAAGGAGAGTGACGATCCGGAGGCACGCACCTATTTGAAGGAGAAGCTGCGGCAGACCAAATGGCTGCTGGACAGCCTGGAACGCCGGGGCAGCACCCTGCGCCGCTGCGCGCAGGCCATCCTGGATGCGCAGAGATCCTTCTTTTCCGGGCAGACTGTGGAACTGTCACCCATGAAGCTGTCCTCTCTGGCAGAGACACTGGATCTGCACCCCTCCACCGTTTCTCGTGCCGTGCGGGATAAATACCTGCAATGTCGTCAGGGAATTTATCCGCTGCGTTACTTTTTCAGCCGGGCGGTGGGACAACAAGGGCTGTCCCGTCAGGCGGTGAAGCAGCGGATGCTGCTTCATTTTAAGGATGAGGACGCCAACCGCCCCCTCAGCGATCAGGCCCTCTGCGACCTGCGGGCGGCGGAGGGGATTTTCCGGGCCCGCCGCACCGTGGCAAAATACCGGATCGAGCTGGGGATCGGCTCCTCCACGGCGCGCCGGGCCCGGAACCGTGGAAAATGAGGCATGATTGTTTTAAGATCAAAAGACGGAAAGCCCTGAGTGGCTTCCGCTGACACTTGTTTAATTTAGAGGTATGCGTTGATTTGACGCATACCTCTGTTTTTTGCAATAACAGGTGACTTGCTGGCAGACACCGGTAAGACAGTCGATGGGGACTTGGCACGTTTTATAAGAGCCGTGTAAAACGGGAATTGAAATGGATTCGCGTTGCGTAAAGTGACGTAAAAATTTTGTAAAAACTAAAAACTTTTCTTGCAATCAAGGTTGTCAGTTTGTATAATAGGCGTATGAATAAAGGGGTGAGCTTTATGGACAATGACGGATTGACCCAGTATATGCGAATCGCAATCTCTGTGGCTGAGCGGATCGCGGCGGGAGAACTGCGGGAAGGGGAAAAAATCTCCGGCCGGTCCAAGCTCTCGTCGGAATATGAGGTGTCGCCGGAGACTGTCCGGCGGGCCATCCAGCTTCTCAGTGATATGCGGGTGGTGGCGGTGAAGGAGCAGAGCGGCGTATATGTGCTCTCTGCGGACAATGCCAAGCGCTATCTGCAAAACTTTGAGAACCGGGCAGATCTGATGAGCAAACGCCGGAAACTGCGGGAACTGATCGAGGAAAAGGAGGCGCTGAACCGCCGCATGGGGGAACTGTGCCAGAGTATTCTGGAGGATACCCTTTATCCTGTTCAACCGGCGGAGACGCTGCCTACGTTTAGCTGCCGGGTGCCGGATGGCTGGTACGGCATCGGAAAAAATTTGGGTGACCTGCGATTCTGGCAGGCTACCGGCGCTACGGTGGCTGCCATCCGCCGGGGCACCACGGATATTCTTTCCCCCGGCCCCTACGCGGAGCTGTATGCCGGGGATACCGTTATTTTTGTGGGCGAAAAGAAAGCGAAGGAGGCGGTGGAACGCTTCCTGAACACGGAGCAGAAAACCGGATCCGGTATGGGTCCCTGATCGGAAAGGAGCAGCCTATGGTTCACAATCAACTTCATGTGATCGACCTCATCATCATCGCAGCCTACCTGATTTCCATGGTTTTGATCGGCGTGGTGGTGGTCAAGAAAGTCCAGAGCATGGACGACTACTATCTGGGCGGCCGGTCCTTCGGTCCACTGGTGCTGATGGCTACCGTGTGCGCCACCATCATTGGCGGCAGCGGACTCATGGGCCGGGCGGGCGTGGCCTATTCCAACGGCTTCAAGGCTATTATGACGGCGCTGCCCTATCTTCTGGGTATGTTTATTTTCTCCGGCTTTGCCGGGCGGATCTCCGCAGTGGGCACTACGTTCCATGTGACCTCTATCCCGGACCTTTTTGAACAGCGCTTCGGCAAGACCACCAAGGTGATCTTGGGCGGCCTGATCGCCTTTACCATGATGGGCACTGTGGCCTCGCAGGTGACGGCCACCGCCACCATCATCAACATGCTGGGCAATGAGATCGGAATTTCCTACGAGATGGGCGCACTCATCGCCTGTGTCGTGTTTATAGTCTATACGGCCACCTCCGGATTGTTCGGCGTGATCTATACGGATGTATTCCAGTTTGTCATGCTGATCCTGTTTGTCTACATTCTGATCCCCTCGGCGTCTCTGGTCAAGCTGGGCGGCTTGTCTGTCTTTTTGGAGGGCCTTGCTCCGGAATTGGCAAAGCCCTATCTGGATGGCGGCATCGTGGGCGATATCATTACCTATTTCGTCTTTACCCTGGCGGGAGCGGAAATGTGGCAGCGGGCCTTCGCTGCCAAGAGCCAGAAAGCGGCAAAGGAGGGCCTGTTCCTGGGAACTCTGGCCTATGGACTTACCATTCCACTGGTGTGGTTCATGGGCGTGGTGGCACATCAGCTGGTGTCGGCGGAAAAACTGGCTCAGTACGGCTCTACGGACGCGGTAGTCCCGGCTCTGGCCATTGAGATCCTGCCGGTGGGCCTGACGGGTCTGGCGCTGGCGGGGATCCTGTCCGTCATCATGTCTACGGCGGACAGCTACCTGATCGTCTCCGTGCAGACCTGCGTCCACGATATTTATAAGGTCTTCAATCCCAATATCTCTGAGAAAAAGGAACTGCGGTTGACCCGCGTGTTCGCGGTGATCCTACCCTTGGGGGCGCTGGTGATCGCCCTGTACATCAAAAACGCTTACAGCATCCTGATGTTCGCGTGGAGCTTTTACGCAGCGGCGGCGGGACTGCCGGCATTTGCGGCGCTGTATTGGAAAAAGGCTACCAAGGCCGGCATCATCGCCGGTATGGTGGCGGGTTTCACGGTCTGTGTAGGCTGGAAACTGGCGGGGGTGCCCTTCGGCCTCGGGCCTACGGTCCCCGGCGCCATTGCCTGCGCTGCTGCATTGGTTGGAGTCAGTCTGGCTACCTATCGGAAGGCACCGACCCCCTTCCTGGACCCTTATCAGAACGCGGCGGGCCGCTGAACGGTTGATACCGGTATGAAAATCTGATACCATATTCTCCGGGGAAGCTTCCCCGGAGAATTTTTGTTTTCTACGCGACGGAACGCACGGATTTCTCGTCTATATGGGCAGAGAGACAAAAGGAGGCGCGGCTATGGACGATACGCAGATCATTGACCTCTACTGGGACCGGGATCAGGGAGCCATTACAGCTACCGCCGGGAAGTACGGCAGCTTTCTCCATGCTCTGTCCTGGAATATCCTCCGCAGTCATCACGATGCAGAGGAGTGCGTTAACGATACTTATTTCCGGGCCTGGAACGCCATGCCGCCGGAGCGACCAAGTGCACTGCGGGCCTGGTTGGGGCGGATCACCCGGAACCTGTCGCTGGACCGCTGGAAGGCGGGACGGACCCAAAGCCGGGGCGCGGGCATGGAGACGCTGCTGGGAGAACTGGACGAGTGCATCCCCGACCATCGGGGACCGGAGCAGGCGGCGGAGGAGCGGGTTTTGGCGGAATGTGTCAGCGCATTTCTGCGGGGACAGACGGCGGATAACCGGTATATCTTCCTGCGGCGCTATTGGTACGGCGAGGATATCGCCGCCATCGCAAAGCGTCTGGATTGCGGCGAGAGCCGGGTAAAATCTGCCCTGTTCCGCACGAGAAAGGCGCTGCGGGCGTTTTTGGAAAAGAAGGGGATCACGGTATGAAAGCGGAGCGATTATTCCGGGCCATTGGCTTGGTGGATGAGGATCTGATCGAGGCGGCCGCTGAGACCCCCGTGAAAAAGCGACACGTCTGGCGGCGGTATGCGGCTGCGGCGGCCTGCTTGATGGTGCTCTGCGGGGCGGGAGCCGCCTATCTGGTCACCGGCGGCTTTCGCGGCTATGGGGCCAGCGCGGGCGGCAGCGGGATCAATAACGCGGGCAGTGCTGCGGACACAGCAGTATTCATGTCCTACGCCGGGCCGGTGCTGCCCCTGACCACGGCAGACGAAAATCCCGGCGTGACGGCAGAACGGCACACGGATTGGAATTTCACCCCCCGGACAGACCCGGAGGGGTACGCTTCTCAGTGGGGCGCGGCGATAACGGACGGTTATATCCTCAGCAATCCAATCGATACGGATGTGACGCTGACCCTGCTGTATCCCATTGTGGGCGGGATCAAGGATCTGCTTTCCATAGATCCCGGCCTGACGGTGAACGGAGAGACAGTGGGGGCGGAGCTGGTCATCGGCGATTATGCGGGCGGCTTTGGCGGCGCCGGCGGCGGTGACACTTCTACCCTGAATCTGCGGTATCCAAGCCAATGGATAGATTACCAGGTGCTTCTGGACGGCGGCAGTTACCGGGAAGCGGCCACCGAGACGCAAGCACCGGCGGATATTCCGGTCACAGTCTACACCTTTACGGATTTTGAAGCGCCTACGGAACAGTATCAGGCGGCTACTCAGGCGGTGACGTTTACAGCGGATGAAGCCCGTACCACGGTGCTGTCCTACGGCTTTGAGGGGTACGGCTGGGATGAACGCACCGGAGAGGTCACTTACAGCTATTTTGTACCTGACGGGCAGCGGCGGAGTAAAATCTGCAAGAAGCTGATCGTGATCGGGGCGGACCTGACGGGCTACACATTACAAGGCTATCAGGACGGCGGGTGCGATCCCGGCGAGGAGATCGACGGCGTTTCCTGCACCGTTACCCGGAGTGAGACCACCCTCCGTGCGGTGCTGCTGGAGTTGAGCCGGGAGATCTTTGACACAATGGAAGAAGATCCCGGCTATTACGGCTGGCTCAGCGAGGCGGCGGAGATTTTGAACCCGGAAACTTATTGCTTGCTGGCGGAGCGGGCGTTGGAGCAATACGGCCTGTTGTCGGATAAACCGGTGGACCGTTATGACAGCGGACGGCTGGATGAACTGATGGACGAGGTGCTGTCTGTGGATCGGGTACTGTATCTGAAAACGGAGGTTACCGTTCCGGCTGGTGGTACGGCGGAGGTTACGGCGCAGTATTGGAAAGCCCCCAGCTTTGACTTTGCCTGCTCCGGCTCAGGCCGCCGGAACTTGCAGAGATATGATCTGATGACCACGCTGGATTCCACTCTGACCTTCACGGCCCAGACAGCCTCCGTTACCCATGTAGAAAACGTCCAAATCACAGGTCAGAACTTCGGCTTTGATCCGGAAAACGGCGTTGCGGAGGTGGTACTGGACCCGAACCAGCCCCATTACTATTTGGAAATTCAACCGGTTCCCAAGGAGACGGCTTGACAGTTGGAATGAACAGGAGGCACAGCGCTGACGCTGTGCCTCCTGCTTTCATCTGTTATTTTTCGTAGAATTTGATCAGAGCCTGAGTGCCCAGATCACCGCAGCCCTGGTCGATCAGGGATTGACAGTTGGAAAGCGCCTGCTGCAAAACATTCAGATCCAGCCCGGCGTTTTCTGCTTCCTCTTCTGCAAGGTGCATATCTTTCACAAAGTGCTTCATGAAGAAGCCGGGGGCAAAGTCACCTGCCAGGATCTTCTTGCCCTGAAAGTCCAACTGCTTGCTGCCGGCGGCTCCGGTGGATACGGCGCCCAGCAGAGTGCTCCCATCTAACCCCTCCGCCTTGGCGTAGGTCAGAGCCTCACACACGCCGGAAAGCGCCCCGGCGATCATGATCTGATTGGCCATTTTGGCGTGTTGGCCGCAGCCTGCGGGACCAAAATAGGTGATATTAGTGCCCATTGCCTGGAAAATGGGGAGGCAAGCGTCGAAATCTGCCTGATCGCCGCCTACCAGAATGGAAAGCGTTCCGGCACGGGCCCCGCTGTCACCGCCGGTGACGGGAGCATCCAGCACTCGCAGGCCCCGGGCGGTACCCTCCCGGTAAACGCGCTGGGCCAGGGTGGGGCTTGTGGTGGTCATGTCAATGAGGATGGTGCCCCTGGCGGCGCTGTCCAGGATATTGCCGGGGGCAAAGTAGACTTCCTCCACATCTTTGGGGAAGCCCACCATGGTGATGACCACCTCACTGGCCTTTACGCACTCCGCAATGCTGCCGTGGGGTACGGCACCCTCGGATACCACATCTGCCACTTTTTCCGGGTGACGGGCATAAATGTGGACCTCGTAGCCCGCTTTCATCAGATTCCGCACCATGGCCTTGCCCATGATGCCCACGCCGATCCAGCTGATTCTCCGCATATTGATCCCTCCTGTGTCATTTTTTTCAGCATGACACATTTAAAGAGGGGCGTCAAGAGAAACAACTGTCCTTGTTGTAAATACACATAAAATTGGTAGGAAAAGCGCGGAAATTTGACATCTGAAATCTTGACGGATGAACTGCGCGGGACTATAATCAGTCCATCAATTCCGGAGCGGGCCAACGCTTCGGCCATATTGAAAATGCGTAGATCGAGACAAGTACCGTGGCCAAACGGTCACAGCGAGCCGGGGGCAGTGGAAGCCCGGTACAACGGGGCGGCGGGAATAACACTCAGGAGCAGCGATCTGAACGGCGGAAGCCCAGTAGGAAAGACGCGGCGTGCGGCGTTAAAGCACAGGGGTTTGTTGGAACCCCGCAAAGGGGCTGATTTTGAATCAGCAAGTTAGGTGGCACCACGGATGCGGCAGCGATTCGTCCTAAAATTTTAGGATCGTTCGCTGCTTTTATTTTTTCCGGAGGTGCTTTTTTATGTGCGCAATCATGGGATTTTCCACGAAGAAACTGGACAAGCATGAGATTTGGGAGTATTTCGACCGAACACTCTCCCGTGGCCCCGACATGTCCCGGATCATGGACACCGGCTCCGGCTGGCTTTGCTTCCACCGTCTGGCCATCATGGGCCTGACCGAGGCTGGTATGCAGCCCTTTGAGCTGGACGGCGACATGGTGGTATGCAACGGGGAACTGTACGGTTTCCGCCCCCTGAAGCGGCAGTTGACGGAGAAGGGCTACACATTCCAGAGCGGCAGCGACTGCGAGATCATTCTGCCGTTGTACCGGGAATACGGTCTTGACATGTTCGCCAAGCTGGACGCCGAGTTCGCCATGATTATCTACGACCACAAGACGGACTCCCTCATCGCCGCCCGGGACCCCATCGGCATCCGCCCCTTGTTCTACGGCTACCTGGACGACGGCGGCATCGTGTTCGCCAGTGAAGCCAAGAACCTTATCGGCCTCTGCAAAGAGGTCTGCCCCTTCCCGCCGGGGCATTATTACGCAGAGGGCAAGTTCGTCCGCTACGCCGACCTGACCACCGTTACGGAGTATTGCCATGACGATCTGGAGGCCGTGTGCCGCACCATCCGCAACAAGCTGATCGCCGGTGTGGACAAGCGGCTGGACGCCGATGCTCCGTTGGGTTTCCTGCTCTCCGGCGGACTGGATTCCTCGCTGGTGTGCGCCATCAGCGCCCTGGTGCTGGGGAAGAAGATCCGCACCTTTGCCATCGGCATGGACAAGGATGCCATTGATCTGAAATACGCCCGGGAGGTGGCCGACTATATCGGTGCCGACCACACGGAGGTCTATATGACCCGCCAGCAGGTGCTGGACACGCTGGAGGAGGTGATCTCCCTGCTGGGGACCTACGACATCACCACCATCCGGGCCAGCATGGGTATGTACCTCTGCTGCAAGGCCATCCATGAGCAGACGGATATCCGGGTCTTGCTGACCGGCGAGATCAGCGATGAGCTGTTCGGTTACAAGTATACGGATTTTGCCCCTTCCCCCGAAGCCTTCCAGCAGGAGGCGAAGAAGCGGGTGGACGAGCTGTATATGTACGATGTGCTCCGGGCGGACCGCTGCATTTCCGCCAACTCCATCGAGGCCCGGGTGCCTTTCGGCGATCTGGATTTCGTGAAGTATGTCATGCGCATCGACCCGGCCATGAAGGTCAACACCTACGACATGGGTAAGTACCTCCTGCGTCACGCTTTCGAGAAGGACCATCTGCTGCCGGATGACATCCTTTGGCGGCAGAAAGCGGCTTTTTCAGACGCCGTGGGTCACTCCATGGTGGATGATCTGAAGGAATACGCCGAGACCAAGTACACCGACGCCGAGTTTGAGGAAAAGCGGAAGCAGTACGATTTTGCCCAGCCGTTCACCAAGGAATCCCTGCTGTACCGGGAAATCTTTGAGAAATACTACCCCGGTCAGGCTCCCATGGTGAAGGACTTCTGGATGCCAAACAAGAGCTGGAAGGGCTGCGACGTCAACGATCCCTCTGCCCGTGTGCTGAGCAACTACGGCGAGAGCGGAACATAAAGAAGCAAATCACCTCCGTCATTTTTGGCGGAGGTGATTTTGATACATAATATAAATTAATGAGGTAAATGGGGCGCTTCAGCGTTTTTGACATTTTCAGGTTTGGCCAGAGGGATTGATCAGGGAGAGATAGCGGTAAATGCTGGCGGTGGAGCAGCCGAGGGCGGCCGCGGCGCTTTTAATGGCGCCCTTCAGCAGAAAAATGCCGGCGGATTCCAGAGAAGTGATGACCTGGAGCCGCTCGCTGTGGGTGAGGTGGCCAGGCGTGACCCCCATCCGTTCCAACTCCCGATTGATGGCGTCCAAAGCCACCGCATCTGCGGAGTTGCGGAATTTTTCCGGGGAGGATCGGGCGGACATGTCATCTTCGCTCTCCGGCAGCGGCTGTGCCAGCACATCGGTTACGAACAAGTCCGGGTGGCACAGCTTCAGGATATGGTCGCTGATGGCCCGATAGCGGCTGTCGTCAAAGTTGATGCACAGCAGGCCGATGAGCTTGCCGTTGTCCTTGATGAAAAAGGTGCTGGATCGGAGGTCCTTTCCATTGACGTTGATGCTGTAATAGTGGAGATGATAGTCCGTATGCTCATAGCTCTTGTCCCGGAGAATACTCAGGGCCATATTGGTCAGAGGCGCGCCGACCTCCCGGCCGCTGATATAATTATTGGCGATGGCGATGATGGAACGGTCCTTCCGGGTCAGATCGTGGAGGGCCACTTCATAGTCGGGACCCAGCGCTTTCCCCAAAAATTCGGTCAGCTTGATGTAATGCTGAAGGATCAGGTTGGAAGAGGACGTCATAAGATTCCCCCGTTTCATTTTGCATGTTTTCGGGCCATGAAAATATTATATATGAGAAAGTCATATTGTCAAAGTAAAAAATAATGAGAAAAAATTATTATCAGACAACCGAGGAAACGTACAAAATATATAAATTTAAACAGCTAAACAGCGTAAAAAATATTGAAGATATGCAAAAAAATCGCGATAAAAGTTGACGCCCCTTAAAAAACATGATAAAATAATCGCACAACAGGAAAGGGGCGGAGACAGGATCCCTGCCGGGCGTTCTGTTCAGGCAGCCTGAAACGAGCCGCTCCACGATTCTTTTGTATCGGATACTGTCCGCCAGGCGCAGAGCGGGAAATGGGAAGCCCGCTCTTCGACGACCGGGGTATCTCCAAAAAAACAGGCGGAAAACGCCAAATTATGGAGGTAAACAAAATGGACAAGAATGCGAAGCACTATCCCCTGAACGTGACGATGCCTCAGCACTGCGCGTATGTGGTGCGCGATCTTCCTCAGGCTACCGTTGAACAGCGCGAGCGCGCTCTGAACGCTACGCACTGGAATGAGTTTGCATTCCCCTCCGGCATGCTGACTGTGGATATGCTGTCTGACTCCGGTACCACCGCTATGACCAACCAGCAGTGGGCGACCCTGTTCCTGGGTGACGAGGCCTACGGCCGCAACACCGGCTACTATGTGCTGCTGGATACCTTCCGCGACATTTTCGAGCGCGGCGGCGAGAAGAACTGGAAGAAGGTCATCGACCTGGTCCGCACCGATTGCCGTGACATCGAGAAGATGATGGACGAGGTCTATCTCTGCGAGTACGAGGGCGGCCTGTTCAACGGCGGCGCTGCTCAGATGGAGCGCCCCAACGCCTTCATCATCCAGCAGGGCCGTGCCGCTGAGTCCGTCCTGATGGAGATCGTGAAGAAGATCCTGGCCCAGCGTCATCCCGGCAAGGTCTTCACCATCCCCTCCAACGGCCACTTCGACACCACCGAGGGCAACATCAAGCAGATGGGCTCCATCCCCCGCAACCTGTACAACAAGGAGCTGCTGTATGAGATCCCCGAGGGCGGCTCTTACGAGAAGAACCCGTTCAAGGGCAACATGGACATCGAGAAGCTGGAGCAGCTGATCCAGGGCGTGGGCCCCGAGAACGTGCCTCTGGTGTTCACCTGCATCACCAACAACCCCATCTGCGGTCAGCCCGTCTCCATGGCCAACATCCGGGAGATCAACCGCGTGGCGCATAAGTATGACATTCCTCTGGTGTTCGACGTTGCCCGCTGGGCCGAGAACTGCTACTTCATCAAGATGAACGAGGAAGGCTACGCCGACAAGTCCATCGCCGAGATCGCCACCGAGATGTTCTCCTACTGCGACGCCTTCACCATGTCCGCTAAGAAGGACGGCCACGCCAACATGGGCGGTATGCTGGCCTTCCGTGACCGCGGCCTGTTCTGGCAGAAGTTCTCCGACTTCAACGAGGATGGCACCGTGAAGACCGACGTGGGCGTGCTCATCAAGGTCAAGCAGATCTCCTGCTACGGCAACGATTCCTACGGCGGCATGTCCGGCCGTGACATCATGGCTCTGGCCTGCGGCCTCTATGAGAGCTGCGACTTCGGCTACATGCATGACCGTGTGCAGCAGTGCGAGTACCTGGCACAGGGCTTCTACAAGGCCGGTGTCAAGGGCGTCGTTCTCCCCGCCGGCGGCCACGCTGTGTACATCAACATGGATGAGTTCTTCGACGGCAAGCGCGATCATACCACCTTCGCCGGCACCGGCTTCTCTCTGGAGCTGATCCGCCGCTACGGTATCCGCGTGTCCGAGCTGGGCGACTTCTCCATGGAATATGATTTGAAGACTCCCGAGCAGCAGGCTGAGCTGGCCAACGTGGTGCGCTTCGCCATCGACCGCAGCCGCCTGACCCAGGAGCACCTGGACTACGTCATCGCCGCTGTCAAGGCGCTGTATGAGGACCGCGAGTCCATCCCCAACATGCGGATCGTCTGGGGCCACAAGCTGCCCATGCGTCACTTCCACGCCTTCCTGGAGCCCTACGCCAACGAGGAGAAGTAATTCCGGGAAATACAATTAAATAAAAAGATTTCAGCGCAGCATTTCCAGCAAGTTCCTTTGTCTCAGTTTTCGTCGCGCCCGGGCGCTTGAATAGGTTCCGTCCCGTCTGGGTGCGCCGCTTGCGGCCACCCATCGGGCGTGAGCCGATCTGAAAAGTGCCACATCCAATCATCACACCAATCTGTGTCTTTAGGAGGGCAATCTATGTCAGACAAACACGCAACTCTGGAAAATCGCGACGGTTTTCAAAGCAAATGGGGCTTTATTCTGGCCTGCATTGGCTCTGCCGTCGGTATGGGTAATATTTGGCGCTTCCCCATCATGGTACAGCAATTCGGGGGCATGACGTTCCTGATCCCGTACTTCCTGTTTGTACTTCTGGTCGGTTCTACCGGTATCATTGAGGAATTCGCACTGGGCCGTTGGGCGCAGGGCGGCCCCGTGATCTCCTTCGGCAAGGCTACCGAGGAACGCACCGGTAATAAGCGGCTGGGCGAGGCCATCGGTGCGCTCCCCATCGTCGGCTCTATGATGCTGGCCATCGGCTACACCGTGGTCATGAGCTGGATCTTCAAGTACTGCTGGATGGGTATTTCCGGCAGCCTGTACGCTATGGGCACCGATATGGCGACCATCGGCGGCACTTTCGGCGGCACCGCTCCCGAGGCGGAGACTCTGGGCGAGGCCCTGAGCATGATGTTCAGCAATGGCATCTTCGGCATCGGCAACGGCGTATGGCTGATCGTGGGTCTGGTGGCCTCTTTGGCCATCATGGCATTCGGCGTCGGCAACGGCATTGAAAAGGCCAATAAGGTCATGATGCCTGCTCTGTTCTTCCTGTTCGTGATCCTGGGCATCTATATCTGCACCCTGCCCGGCGCCAGCGAGGGCTACAAGTACATCTTCACCCTCAAGCCCGAGGGTCTGCTGAATCCTCAGGTCTGGGTCTTCGCATTCGGTCAGGCATTCTTCTCCCTGTCTGTGGCGGGCAACGGCTCCGTGATCTACGGCTCCTATCTGCCCAAGGATGAGGACCTGCCTTCCTCCGCCCGCAACGTGGCCCTGTTCGACACCATCGCCGCTCTGCTGGCTGCCATTGTCATCATCCCCGCCATGGCAGTCATTCTGGGTGACGGCATCGTTGGAATGAAGGGCGGCCCCGGCCTGATGTTCGTCTACCTGGTCAACGTATTCAACGCCATGCCCGGCGGCCGGATCGTGGGTATGATCTTCTACATCTGCGTGCTGTTCGCGGGCGTCAGCTCCATCGTGAACCTGTATGAGGCTCCCGTGGCCTTCCTGCAGGAGAAGCTCCACACCAACCGTGTGATGTCCGTGGTCATCATCGGCGCGGTGGGCGGCGTGATCGCCCTGTGCATCCAGCCCTGGACCTCTCAGTGGATGGACGTTGTCTCCATTTACATCTGCCCGCTGGGCGCTCTGCTGGCCGGTATCATGTTCTTCTGGGTCATGAAGAAGGACACGGCTCTGGCGGCTGTCCACGAGGGCCGCACCGCCGGCAAGAAGGACATCGGTGGCTGGTTCTATCCTCTGGGCAAGGGGGGGTATTGCGCAGCCTCTCTGGCGGCCCTGATCTTGGGCGCCATCTATGGCGGCATCGGCTAAGCCTGTATACAATTTAAAAAACGGAGCACTGGGATCGACCGGTGCTCCGTTTTTTCATTTTTTTGAAAAATATGACCTTTTTATAGGTTGCTCGGGAAGAAAATGAATGGAAATGAATGGGTAGCTGATATGCGCATCAGATTCTTTATCCAAAAAAATGAATAGAGCGCTCAACAAGAAAACTGGAGGGGAAATAGGAATAACTCTCATGAAAAGTGTCCGTAATACGGAAAAAAGTATCAGTTTTTTACTTCTGTTCTGTTGACAAACGCAAACGATTCAGGTATCATATATAGCAACTATTTGCAGGTCTCTTGTGAAATGCTTGCAAAAAAACAAATTGGAGGCATGTATGAAAAGATTGCTGAGCACACTGCTTGCCCTGACCATGGCCCTGTCCCTGGTTTCCTGCGGCAAGAGCAACCCCACCCCCAACACTGGCAGCAACAAAACCGAGACTCCTTCTGAGACCACTGACACGAAAACTGAGGGCAACGTCCACATCGGCATCGTGACCGGCTCCGTTTCTCAGTCCGAGGACGACCGCCGCGGCGCCGAGGCTTTCCAGGCCCTGTATGGTGAGGATATGGTCAAGCTGGCCATCTATCCCGATAACTTCACCGAGGAGCTGGAGACCACCATCCAGACCATCGTGAACCTGGCTGATGACGCCGACATGAAGGCCATCATCGTCAACCAGTCTGTCCCCGGCACCACCGAGGCATTCCGTAAGATCAAGGAGATCCGCCCCGACATCCTGTGCATCGCCGGCGAGGCCCATGAGGATCTGCTCGAGATCGGCTCCGCTGCCGACCTGGTGTGCAACAACGACTTCGTGGCTCGCGGCTATCTGATCATCCGCACCGCTCACGAGCTGGGCTGGGATACCTTCGTGCACATCTCCTTCCCCCGTCACCTGGCTTATGAGACCATGAGCCGTCGTATCGCGGTCATGAAGGCCGCCTGCGAGGAGTTCGGTAT
>ERZ1026901.1273-NODE-1273-length-15082-cov-9.736142_pt1 | contig 15082 bp, 14 predicted proteins | sample MGYA00380179_ERZ1026901 | MGnify/ENA primary metagenome ERZ1026901 (study PRJEB33269, sample SAMEA4719815) | human gut metagenome | biome: human-associated habitat; feature: organic feature; material: feces | place: Cameroon | collected 2013-10 ... | reverse complement strand
GTCAACACATTTGCCCGATGCGCCAGCTTATCGGGCCTACAGACAGGGAAAGCCGTGATTATTTTCGCTGGCAGACACCCGTAGGCCGGATAAGGCGCTCGCGCCGCATCTGGCATGATATAAGGCGCACCGGGTCAACACATTTGCCCGATGCGCCAGCTTATCGGGCCTACAGACAGGGAAAGCCGCGATTATTTTCGCTGGCAGACACCCGTAGGCCGGATAAGGCGGGCACTCGCGCCGAATCCGGCATGATATAAGGCGCACCGGGTTAACACATTTGCCCGATGCGCAAGCTTATCGGGCCTACAGACAGGGAAAGCCGTGATTATTTTCGCTGGCAGACACCCGTAGGCCGGATAAGGCGCTCGCGCCGCATCTGGCATGATATAAGGCGCACCGGGTCAACACATTTGCCCGATGCGCCAGCTTATCGGGCCTACAGACAGGGAAAGCCGCGATTATTTTCGCTGGCAGACACCCGTAGGCCGGATAAGGCGGGCACTCGCGCCGCATCCGGCATGAAATAAGGCGCATTGGGTTAACACATTTGCCCTATGCGCCATCTTATCGGGTCTTCAGGGAAAGTCGCGATTACTTGCGCTGGCAGACACCCGTAGGCCGGATAAGGAGTTTTACGCCGCATCCGGCAAGTTACAACAAATAACCTTTAACCATGCTTTTTGATGTTTTTCAGCAATACCCTGCGGCGATGCCCATACTGGCAACCGTAGGAGGATTGATCATCGGCAGTTTTTTGAATGTGGTGATTTGGCGTTATCCCATCATGATTCGCCAACAAATGGCGGAGTTTCACGGTGAAATGCCGAGTGCGCAGTCAAAAATAAGCCTTGCGCTACCGCGTTCGCACTGTCCGCATTGTCAGCAGACCATCCGCGTTCGTGACAATATTCCGCTGCTCTCCTGGTTGATGCTCAAAGGGCGCTGCCGTGATTGTCAGGCGAAAATCAGCAAGCGTTATCCGCTGGTGGAGTTATTGACGGCACTCGCTTTTTTGCTGGCGAGTCTGGTCTGGCCGGAAAGTGGATGGGGGCTGGCGGTGATGATATTATCCGCCTGGCTTATTGCCGCGAGCATCATCGACCTTGATAACCAATGGCTGCCCGATGTTTTTACTCAGGGCGTATTGTGGACAGGACTGATTGCGGCATGGGCGCAACAGAGTCCGTTAACGCTACAAGACGCAGTTACCGGCGTCCTGGTGGGATTTATCACTTTTTACTCCCTGCGCTGGATAGCCGGAATAATTCTGCGTAAAGAAGCATTAGGCATGGGCGATGTATTACTCTTCGCCGCGTTAGGTGGCTGGGTGGGCGCGTTGTCGCTGCCCAATGTGGCTTTAATCGCCTCATGCTGCGGCCTGATATATGCCGTTATTACAAAAAGAGGATCAACCACACTGCCTTTTGGACCGTGTTTAAGTCTGGGCGGTATAGCAACACTTTATCTACAGGTATTGTTTTAATGATAACCCCGTCATTATCAAAGTGACATTTTAACTCTTATTAATAACCTTAGAGATTATTTACCATGTCGATAAAACAGATGCCAGGGAGGGTATTAATATCGCTATTATTGAGCGCTACAGGATTATTAAGTGGCTGTGCCAGCCATAATGAAAATGCCAGTTTACTGGCGAAAAAACAGGCGCAAAATATCAGCCAAAACCTGCCGATTAAATCTGCGGGTTATACCTTAGTGCTGGCGCAAAGCAGCGGCACGACGGTAAAAATGACCATCATCAGCGAAGCGGGTGCTCAGACCACGCAGACGCCTGACGCCTTTTTAACCAGCTACCAACGACAAATGTGTGCAGACCCAACGGTGAAATTAATGATCACCGAGGGAATTAATTACAGCATAACGATTAATGATACACGTACAGGTAACCAGTATCAGCGGAAACTGGATCGCACTACTTGTGGAATAGTCAAAGCATAACGTCGGGTATATAAATTGGCGCGGGTTGTTTTTCGTGACGCACGAATTTATCTCATTCAATGGCTGACTAAAATTCGTCACACTCTTAACCAGAGACAATCTCTTAATACAAACAAAGAGCATCTTCGCAAAATTGTACGCGCGATGTTCTGGCTGATGCTGCTTATTATTTCTGCAAAAATGGCGTATTCACTCTGGCGCTATTTCTCCTTTTCTGCGGAATATACGGCGGTTTCTCAATGGGTGAATAAACAGCCCCATGCGGATGTAAAAACGTTCGATAAAAAAGATGTGCAATTAATCAGCCAGCAAAACTGGTTTGGTAAATATCAGCGCGTCGCCACACCGGTAAAGCAACCTGAACCTGTAGCAGAAACGCGTCTTAATGTGGTGCTGCGCGGGATCGCCTTTGGTGCCAGACCCGGCGCGGTTATTGAAGAAGGTGGCAAACAGCAGGTCTATTTGCAGGGTGAACGGCTTGGCTCTCACAACGCAGTGATTGAGGAAATCAATCGCGACCATGTGATGCTGCGCTATCAGGGAAAAATAGAGCGGCTCAGTCTGGCAGAAGAGGAGCGTTCCACCGTAGCCGTGACCAACAAAAAAGCCGTCAGTGACGAAGCAAAGCAAGCTATTGCTGAGCCTGCTGCCAGTGCGCCCGTTGAGATCCCGGCTGCCGTGCGTCAGGCACTGGCGAAAGATCCGCAGAAAATTTTTAACTATATCCAGCTTACGCCTGTGCGTAAGGAGGGAATTGTCGGTTATGCAGTGAAGCCGGGGGCAGATCGTTCTCTGTTCGATGCCAGCGGTTTCAGGGAAGGCGATATCGCCATTGCGCTCAATCAGCAGGATTTCACTGATCCACGAGCAATGATTGCTCTGATGCGGCAGTTACCTTCAATGGATTCCATTCAACTTACGGTTTTACGCAAGGGTGCGCGCCACGACATTTCCATCGCGCTGCGCTAACCGCATTTAATCCAGGAGAATCATTCATCGTGTTTTGGCGTGATATTACGTTGTCGGTCTGGCGTAAGAAGACAACTGACCTCAAAACAAAAAAGCGTTTACTGCCGCTGGTGCTGGCAGCGGCATTATGCAGTTCACCGGTCTGGGCGGAAGAAGCCACTTTCACCGCTAATTTTAAAGATACAGACCTGAAATCGTTCATCGAAACCGTCGGCGCTAACCTTAATAAAACTATCATTATGGGGCCGGGCGTACAGGGGAAAGTGAGTATTCGTACCATGACCCCACTCAATGAACGCCAGTATTACCAGTTATTCCTTAATCTGCTGGAAGCGCAGGGGTATGCCGTCGTACCGATGGAAAACGACGTGCTGAAGGTGGTGAAATCCAGCGCCGCAAAAGTTGAGCCGCTGCCGCTGGTCGGTGAAGGCAGCGACAACTACGCGGGCGATGAAATGGTCACCAAAGTAGTGCCGGTACGTAATGTTTCGGTACGCGAGCTGGCGCCGATCCTGCGCCAGATGATCGATAGCGCAGGCTCAGGCAACGTTGTTAATTACGACCCCTCCAACGTGATTATGCTCACCGGGCGCGCCTCCGTCGTGGAACGGCTGACAGAAGTGATCCAGCGCGTGGATCATGCGGGAAATCGCACTGAAGAGGTGATCCCGCTGGATAACGCCTCGGCTTCGGAAATTGCCCGCGTGCTGGAAAGCCTGACTAAAAACAGCGGCGAGAACCAGCCTGCGACGCTGAAATCTCAAATTGTCGCCGACGAACGCACCAACAGCGTGATTGTCAGTGGTGACCCTGCCACGCGAGACAAAATGCGCCGCCTGATCCGTCGGCTGGACTCAGAAATGGAGCGCAGCGGCAACAGCCAGGTGTTCTATCTCAAATACAGCAAAGCCGAAGATCTGGTCGATGTACTGAAGCAGGTCAGCGGCACGCTCACGGCGGCTAAAGAAGAGGCGGAAGGCACGGTTGGTAGCGGGCGTGAGGTTGTCTCCATTGCCGCCAGTAAACACAGTAATGCCCTGATTGTCACCGCGCCGCAGGACATTATGCAGTCGCTGCAAAGCGTGATTGAACAACTGGATATTCGCCGTGCTCAGGTGCATGTCGAGGCGTTGATCGTGGAAGTTGCCGAAGGCAGCAATATCAACTTCGGCGTGCAGTGGGCGTCGAAAGATGCCGGATTAATGCAGTTTGCTAACGGTACGCAGATCCCTATCGGTACGCTGGGCGCAGCCATTTCTCAGGCGAAGCCACAGAAAGGTTCAACGGTGATCAGCGAAAACGGTGCCACCACCATTAATCCGGACACCAACGGTGATCTCTCCACGCTCGCCCAGCTTCTTTCTGGATTTAGCGGTACGGCGGTTGGCGTGGTGAAAGGCGACTGGATGGCGCTGGTACAGGCGGTTAAAAACGACTCCAGCTCGAACGTTCTCTCCACGCCGAGCATCACTACGCTGGACAACCAGGAAGCCTTCTTCATGGTGGGCCAGGATGTTCCGGTATTAACCGGCTCTACCGTTGGCTCCAATAACAGCAATCCTTTCAATACAGTAGAAAGGAAAAAAGTCGGCATCATGCTGAAAGTCACGCCGCAGATTAACGAAGGAAACGCGGTACAGATGGTGATTGAGCAGGAAGTGTCGAAGGTGGAAGGACAGACCAGCCTCGACGTCGTGTTTGGCGAGCGCAAACTGAAAACCACCGTGCTGGCAAACGATGGTGAGCTGATCGTGCTTGGCGGTTTGATGGACGACCAGGCGGGAGAAAGCGTGGCGAAAGTGCCGCTGCTTGGCGATATTCCATTGATTGGTAACCTGTTTAAATCGACGGCGGATAAAAAAGAAAAACGTAACCTGATGGTGTTTATCCGCCCGACCATTCTGCGTGATGGTATGGCGGCAGACGGCGTGTCGCAGCGCAAATATAACTATATGCGCGCCGAACAGATCTATCGCGATGAGCAAGGCTTAAGCCTGATGCCGCACACCGCGCAGCCGATATTGCCTGCGCAAAATCAGGCCTTACCGCCAGAAGTTCGCGCGTTCCTTAATGCCGGGAGAACGCGTTAATGGTGCCTGTAGCACAGGAAACCACCGCTAACACCGTGCGTCTGCCCTACAGTTTCAGCCGTCGGTTTAGCCTGGTGGCATGGTGCGAAGCGTCGCTGGAGATCCTCCATGTGCATCCGTTGTCGCTCTCTGTTTTGCAGGAGCTGCAGCGGGGGCTGAACGCGTCTTTTACGCTGAGGCAAATCGACGAGGCCGAATTTGAACAGCGGCTGAATGCGGTCTGGCAGCGGGACTCTTCCGAGGCCCGCCAGCTGATGGAAGATCTCGGTTCTGCTGAGGACTTTTTTACTCTCGCAGAAGAACTGCCGGAAACGGAAGATCTGCTGGAAAGTGACGACGATGCGCCGATCATCAAACTGATCAACGCCATGCTGGCAGAGGCGATTAAAGAAGGCGCTTCGGATATCCACATCGAGACATTTGAAAAGAGTCTGGTGATCCGTTTTCGTGTTGACGGCACATTACATGAAATGCTGCGTCCGGGGCGCAAACTGGCCTCGCTGCTGGTATCGCGTATTAAGGTGATGGCACGGCTGGATATCGCCGAAAAACGCGTACCGCAGGATGGGCGCATTGCGCTGCTGCTGGGCGGTCGGGCGATTGACGTGCGTGTCTCCACCATGCCTTCCGCCTGGGGCGAGCGCGTGGTGCTGCGACTGCTGGACAAAAACCAGGCCCGCCTGACGCTGGAACGTCTGGGGTTGAGCCATGAACTGACCGCGCAGTTGCGCCAGCTACTGCACAAACCGCACGGCATCTTTCTGGTGACGGGGCCGACAGGTTCCGGCAAAAGCACCACGCTGTACGCCGGATTGCAGGAGCTGAACAATCACTCGCGCAACATTCTCACGGTTGAAGACCCCATCGAATACATGATTGAAGGGATCGGTCAGACACAGGTTAACACCCGCGTCGGCATGACCTTCGCCCGTGGCCTGCGCGCGATTTTGCGTCAGGACCCGGATGTGGTGATGGTCGGTGAAATCCGCGATACCGAAACCGCAGAAATCGCCGTCCAGGCGTCATTGACCGGACACCTGGTACTTTCCACGCTGCATACCAACACGGCGGTGGGGGCGATCACGCGTTTGCAGGATATGGGCGTTGAGCCTTTCCTGCTCTCTTCCAGCCTGACGGGCGTGATGGCGCAGCGACTTGTTCGCACACTGTGCACCGACTGCCGCCAGCCCGCGCCTGCCACTGATGAAGAAAAACGCCTGCTGGGGATTACCGATGCGCATGCCGTCACTCTGTACCATCCGCAGGGCTGCCCCGCCTGTAATCACAAAGGTTTTCGCGGACGTACTGCCATCCATGAGCTGATCGTGGTGGATGCCACATTGCGTGATTTGATCCACCGTCAGGCCGGGGAACTGGAGCTGGAACGTTATGTCCGGCAACACTCTGCGGGTATCCGCAGCAACGGCATTGAGAAAGTGCTTGCCGGAGAAACCTCTCTCGATGAAGTGCTGCGGGTAACGATGGAGGCGTAATGGCACTGTTTTTCTATCAGGCGTTACAGCGTAATGGTCGCAAAACCAAAGGCATGATTGAGGCGGATTCCGCGCGTCATGCCCGCCAGTTGTTGCGCGGTAAAGAGCTTATTCCGGTGCACATTGAAGCACGGATGAATGCTTCGGCAGGGGGAATGTTGCAGCGTCGGCGGCACGCACATCGTCGCGTGGCGGCGGCAGATCTGGCGCTGTTCACTCGCCAACTGGCAACGCTGGTGCAGGCAGCAATGCCGCTGGAAACCTGCTTACAGGCGGTCAGTGAGCAAAGTGAAAAACTGCATGTAAAAAGCCTCGGAATGGCGCTGCGCAGCCGGATTCAGGAAGGTTACACCCTGTCGGACAGCCTGCGCGAACATCCCCGCGTCTTTGATTCTCTGTTTTGTTCGATGGTCGCTGCCGGAGAAAAATCCGGACATCTCGACGTGGTGCTTAATCGCCTGGCGGATTACACCGAACAGCGGCAGCGTCTGAAATCACGCCTGCTGCAGGCCATGCTTTATCCGCTGGTACTGCTGGTGGTGGCAACGGGCGTGGTCACTATTTTGCTGACGGCGGTGGTGCCGAAAATTATCGAACAGTTTGATCATCTCGGACACGCGCTGCCTGCCTCCACCCGCGCTCTTATCGCTATGAGCGACGCGTTGCAGACCAGCGGCGTTTACTGGCTGGCGGGTCTGCTGGGGCTTCTGGTGCTGGGGCAACGACTACTCAAGAATCCTGCTATGCGCCTGCGCTGGGATAAAACCTTGCTGCGTCTTCCCGTGACGGGGCGTGTTGCGCGCGGACTGAATACGGCGCGCTTTTCCCGCACCTTAAGCATCCTCACCGCCAGCAGTGTTCCGTTGCTGGAAGGCATTCAGACCGCCGCTGCCGTGTCGGCAAATCGCTATGTCGAGCAACAACTGCTGCTGGCGGCAGATCGCGTCCGCGAAGGAAGCAGCTTGCGCGCTGCGCTGGCGGAGTTGCGCCTGTTCCCGCCGATGATGCTGTACATGATCGCCTCCGGCGAACAGAGCGGTGAACTGGAAACCATGCTTGAGCAGGCAGCAGTCAACCAGGAACGGGAGTTTGATACTCAGGTGGGGCTGGCGTTAGGGCTGTTTGAGCCTGCTCTGGTGGTGATGATGGCGGGTGTGGTGCTGTTTATCGTCATCGCCATCCTCGAGCCGATGCTGCAACTGAACAATATGGTTGGAATGTAATTTACGGAGTTATCACATGAATTCGTTATCCCGCACACAAAAACCACGGGCAGGTTTTACCCTGCTGGAAGTGATGGTGGTGATTGTTATTCTTGGCGTCCTGGCAAGTCTGGTGGTGCCTAACCTTTTGGGCAACAAAGAGAAAGCAGATCGGCAAAAAGCCATCAGCGATATCGTGGCGCTGGAGAACGCGCTGGATATGTATCGACTGGATAACGGGCGTTATCCGACCACCGAACAGGGGCTTGAGGCGCTGATCCAGCAACCGGCCAATATGGCGGACTCCCGCAACTACCGTCCTGGTGGATACATCAAACGGCTGCCAAAGGATCCGTGGGGCAATGATTATCAGTATCTCAGCCCGGGTGAAAAAGGACTGTTTGATGTTTACACCTTAGGGGCGGATGGTCAGGAAAACGGGGAAGGTGCTGGCGCAGATATCGGTAACTGGAATTTGCAGGAGTTTCAGTAATCAGTGCCCAAACGCGGATTCACTCTTCTGGAAATCATGCTGGTGATTTTCCTTATCGGCCTTGCCAGTGCGGGCGTGGTACAGACGTTTGCGACCGATTCTGAATCGCCCGCGAAAAAAGCGGCGCAGGATTTTCTGGCTCGCTTTGCGCAGTTTAAGGACAGGGCAGTGATCGAAGGGCAGACACTCGGTGTGTTAATCGACCCGCCTGGCTATCAGTTTATGCAGCGTCGTCACGGGCAGTGGTTGCCTGTTTCCGCGACCCGGTTATCGGCACAGGTTACGGTGCCGAAACAGGTGCAGATGCTGTTACAACCCGGAAGTGATATCTGGCAGAAGGAATATGCGCTGGAGCTGCAGCGTCGCCGCCTGACGCTGCACGATATTGAACTGGAGCTGCAAAAAGAGGCGAAAAAGAAGACACCGCAGATCCGTTTTTCGCCTTTTGAACCCGCCACGCCGTTTACGCTGCGCTTCTACTCGGCGGCGCAAAACGCATGTTGGGCGGTAAAGCTGGCGCACAATGGCGTGTTATCCCTCAATCAATGTGATGAGAGGATGCCATGAAGCGCGGATTTACCTTGCTGGAAGTGATGCTCGCGCTGGCGATTTTTGCGTTGGCCGCCATGGCGGTGTTACAGATTGCCAGCGGTGCGCTGAGTAATCAGCACGTTCTTGAGGAGAAAACGGTAGCGGGCTGGGTAGCTGAAAACCAGACCGCGCTGCTTTACCTGATGACCCGTGAACAACGAGCGGTCAGGCACCAGGGCGAGAGTGATATGGCAGGAAGCCGCTGGTACTGGCGAACCACACCGCTGAGTACAGGCAACGCGCTGCTCCAGGCAGTGGATATTGAAGTCAGCCGTCACGAAGACTTTTCGTCGGTGATTCAGTCACGACGCGCCTGGTTTAGCGCCGTGGGAGGCCAACAGTGAGAAGGACTTGCGCTGGTTTCACGTTACTGGAAATGCTGGTGGCAATTGCCATTTTTGCCTCGCTGGCACTGATGGCGCAGCAGGTGACTAACGGCGTCACACGCGTGAATAGTGCCGTCGCCGATCACGATCAAAAACTAAACCTCATGCAGCAAACGATGAGTTTTCTGACCCACGATCTGACACAAATGATGCCGCGTCCGGTAAGAGGCGATCAGGGCCAGCGTGAACCAGCGTTACTGGCTGGCGCTGGCGTGCTGGCGTCTGAGAGTGAAGGGATGCGCTTTGTGCGTGGCGGCGTGGTTAACCCGTTGATGCGTCTGCCGCGCAGTAATCTGCTCACCGTCGGTTACCGCATTCATGGTGGTTATCTCGAACGGTTAGCCTGGCCACTGACCGATGCGGCAGGCAGCGTGAAGCCAACAACGCAAAAATTAATCCCGGCGGATTCGCTCCGTTTGCAGTTCTACGACGGCACGCGCTGGCAGGATAGCTGGTCATCAGTGCAGGCGATTCCTGTGGCAGTACGCATAACCCTGCATTCGCCGCAATGGGGCGAAATTGAACGCATCTGGTTGTTACGCGGGCCGCAATTATCATGATCACCTTACCACCAAAACGCGGAATGGCACTGGTCGTGGTGCTGGTATTGCTGGCGGTTATGATGCTGGTGACCATCACGCTTTCCGGGCGAATGCAGCAACAACTTGGGCGAACGCGCAGCCAGCAGGAGTACCAGCAGGCGCTGTGGTACAGCGCCAGTGCGGAAAGCCTGGCGTTGAGCGCACTCAGTCTGAGCCTGAAAAATGAAAAGCGCGTGCATCTGGCGCAGCCGTGGGCTTCCGGCCCTCGTTTGTTGCCACTGCCGCAGGGGCAAATTGCCGTCACTCTGCGTGACGCTCAGGCCTGCTTTAACCTGAATGCCCTTGCTCAACCAACAACGGCGTCGCGTCCGCTCGCGGTACAACAACTGATTGCCCTGATCTCGCGCCTGGATGTGCCTGCTTATCGGGCCGAACTGATAGCCGAAAGCCTGTGGGAATTTATTGACGAGGACCGCAGCGTGCAGACGCGTCTGGGGCGTGAAGACAGCGAGTATCTCGCACGTTCGGTGCCGTTCTACGCCGCTAATCAACCTCTGGCGGATATCAGCGAAATGCGCGTGGTACAGGGAATGGACGCCGGACTTTATCAAAAACTGCAACCGCTGGTCTGTGCGCTGCCGATGACCCGCCAGCAAATCAACATCAACACCCTGGACGTCACGCAAAGTGTGATTCTTGAGGCGCTGTTTGACCCGTGGTTAAGCCCTGTTCAGGCGCGGGCGTTATTACAACAACGTCCGGCGAAGGGCTGGGAAGATGTCGATCAGTTTCTCGCACAGCCGCTACTCGCTGACGTCGATGAGCGTACTAAAAAACAGCTAAAAACCGTCCTGAGCGTGGACAGCAATTACTTCTGGCTGCGTTCAGATATCACCGTGAATGAGATTGAACTGACGATGAATTCGTTAATTGTCCGCATGGGCCCACAACACTTTTCTGTTCTCAGGCATCAGACAGGAGAAAGTGAGTGAGTTCCATCCTTGAGATTTTTTTCCCGCTTTGTGCCTCCGGCCTCATCCGTTGGCAGCGCCGTACACCCGACGTGGAGCACGGTATCTGGTCTGACGTTGCTGACGAACGTCTCCAGCAATGGCTGCAAACTGATGCGATTCGACTCTACATTCCTGGCGAATGGATCAGCGTCTGGCAGGTTGAACTGCCTGATGTCTCCCGCAAGCAGATACCAACTATTCTGCCTGCCTTACTGGAAGAAGAGCTGAATCAGGATATTGACGAACTGCATTTCGCCGCGTTGAAAATCGACCAACAACAGGCAACCGTGGCGGTGATTCACCAGCAGCATATGCGCAACATTGCGCAGTGGTTGCAGGAAAACGGCATCACCCGCGCAACCGTCGCGCCAGACTGGATGTCCATTCCTTGTGGATTTATGGCTGGCGATGCGCAACGGGTTATCTGCCGCATCGATGAATGCCGGGGATGGAGCGCCGGGCGGGCGCTGGCTCCGCTCATGTTCCGCGCACAGCTCAATGAGCAGAATTTACCGATTTCACTAACTGTGGTCGGCATTGCACCGGAAGAACTGTCTGCATGGGCTGGTGCGGACGCCGAACGCCTGACCGTTACGGCTCTGCCCGCCATTACCACTTATGGCGAACCGGAAGAGAACCTGCTAACAGGGCCGTGGCAGCCTCGTGTCAGCTACCGAAAACAGTGGGCGCGCTGGCGGGTGATGATTCTGCCGATATTGCTGATTCTGGTTGCGCTGGTAGTGGAACGGGGCGTGACGTTATGGAGCGTCAGCGAACAGGTGGCGCAAAGCCGCACCCAGGCGGAGAAACAGTTCTTAACGCTATTCCCGGAGCAGAAGCGGATTGTGAATTTACGCTCGCAGGTGGCGATGGCGCTGAAAAAATATCGCCCACAGGCTGATGATACCGATCTGCTTGCCGAGTTGTCTGCGATCGCCAGTACCCTGAAATCCGCATTACTTTCCGACATTGAGATGCGTGGTTTCACCTTTGATCAAAAACGCCAGACGCTTCACCTCCAGCTACGGGCTGCGAACTTTGCCAGCTTCGACAAACTGCGTAGCGCACTGGCGGTAGATTATGTTGTGCAACAGGACGCGTTACAGAAAGAGGGTGATGCGGTTTCCGGCGGCGTAACGTTGCGGAGGAAATAACATGTTACGCGATAAATTTATTCACTATTTTCAGCAATGGCGTGAACGCCAGTTAAGCCGTGGCGAACACTGGCTGACACAACACCTGGCGGGGCGTTCTCCGCGTGAAAAAGGCATGTTACTGGCAGCGGTAGTGTTCCTGTTTAGCGCCGGATATTACGTTCTCATCTGGCAGCCGTTGAGCGAACGGATTGAGCAACAGGAGACGATGTTGCAGCAGCTGGTGGCGATGAACGCGCGACTGAAGAGCGCCGCGCCGGATATTATTGCGGCGCGAAAATTCGGCACGACAACGCCAGCACAGGTATCGCGGGTCATCAGCGACAGTGCTTCGGCGCATTCAGTGGTCATTAAGCGAATAGCCGAGCGCGGGGAGAATATTCAGGTCTGGATAGATCCGGTGGTGTTTAATGACCTGCTGAACTGGTTAAACGCACTGGATGAAAAATATGCGCTGCGGGTGACACAAATTGATGTCAGTGCTGCTGAGAAGCCTGGGATGGTGAATGTGCAGCGACTGGAGTTTGGGCGGGGGTAGGTATTGCCATTTCCTTAACCCCACCTGATAACCCTTAGCCCAATGGTGAGTGCGGAACTGTCAAACCCGCTCACCGGGCTGAGTTTCGATGTAGCAAGAATTATCTCCCTCCAGACCACCACGGAATATTCGGTAACACTGAAGGAACCTGTTTTTCACCATGTAGCCTTCGTTAATCGACATCTTTCTAAGACTGTAAAGATGCTTAAGTGTTTTGACACATTATGATTATTAATAGTTGTAATAAATCATTGAGTAACAATTGATAGGTCAAAACATATAGGATAATTCTTATGTGATCTGTATTTTGTGTAGCCTGGAAATTAGTAAAATTACTGGAGATAATCAGAAAGGGAATTTCAAATAAGCATAATAATTCCCAGGGAAACTATTCGTCGATTTTAAGAAATGTCTGCTCAGGTATATCTACTGAGGGATGGTGTTGGTTGTAACACTGGTTAAAATAAATACACAAAATAATCAAGATGTATATTTTAATTGACGAAAATAATTACCCACGGAATTATTAATGGGGCTTAAATAACACCGTTTAAATGTGATGTAAATCACAAATGTGACTGTAAAGAGGGGGCTGTAGATATAAATAAGAAGTACATGAGTAAATTTTAAATAGGGAAATAGTTTCTCACTAAACAATTTGTTGGTAATCAATCGCGTGCGTTCTGGTTTGAGACAGATTGCAGGTGTTGTTACGCATAAAATTCATAGGGGGTATTATAATCAAGTAGTTAACAGTAATAGCAAAAAATAATTTCTTGCGAAATTAGCAGCCCATTTTGAATAAGTGTGTTCCGGAGTAATCCAGAACGCATGCTGCTTTACGTCTTTTTCAAGCCATATTGGTTAAGCAAAAAGAGGTAGAAATAATTTCCTGAGAAATTAACTCTACATTCTAAAACGGCCAGTTTTCTGAAATTACCAGAAGACCGAATACATTCATGCCTGAAGAATGGATTAGAAGAAACGAGACGGAAATAGATCTATTTATCCCTGCGGAAATAATTTCTGCTGAAATTGTTTGCGGCTATTAAAAAGGTCAAACCGTCTGAGTAAATTTTATCCAGTTACAAACAAGTATTACCTCCAGTGTATTGGTAGCTGTTAAGCCAGGGGCGGTAGCATACCTGAAGAGAATAGGGTCACATCATCAAATGGCAAGAAGTGGATTTGAAGTCCAGAAAGTCACCGTAGAGGCATTATTTCTACGAGAAATACGAACACGCTTTGGTAAGTTCCGTCTGGGATATTTGTGGGCGATTCTCGAACCCTCTGCGCATTTGCTGATACTGTTGGGCATTTTTGGTTACATTATGCACCGCACGATGCCAGACATCTCATTCCCGGTGTTTTTACTTAATGGCCTGATTCCCTTTTTTATCTTTAGCAGTATCAGCAATCGTTCTGTAGGTGCTATTGAAGCGAATCAGGGGCTGTTTAATTATCGACCAGTAAAACCCATCGATACGATCATTGCGCGTGCATTGCTTGAGACACTGATTTATGTTGCTGTTTATATATTGCTTATGCTTATTGTCTGGATGGCAGGCGAATATTTCGAAATAACAAACTTTTTACAACTTGTGCTTACCTGGAGTTTGTTAATCATTCTTTCATGTGGCGTTGGCTTAATATTCATGGTCGTTGGTAAGACTTTCCCTGAAATGCAAAAGGTCCTGCCGATACTGCTTAAGCCGCTGTATTTCATCTCCTGCATCATGTTCCCTCTACACTCGATTCCGAAGCAATACTGGTCATATCTACTCTGGAATCCATTAGTGCATGTCGTAGAGTTAAGCCGCGAGGCAGTTATGCCTGGCTATATCAGCGAAGGCGTGAGTCTGAACTACCTTGCAATGTTCACTCTGGTCACCCTGTTCATCGGTCTGGCGTTATACCGAACGCGTGAAGAGGCAATGCTGACATCATGATTAAGATTGAAAATTTGACGAAGTCATATCGCACGCCAGTGGGTCGACATTATGTCTTTAAGGATTTAAATATTGAAATCCCTTCAGGAAAAAGTGTTGCCTTTATTGGTCGCAACGGAGCGGGTAAATCAACGTTACTGAGAATGATTGGCGGCATTGACCGCCCCGACAGTGGAAAGATCATCACTAATAAAACAATATCATGGCCAGTCGGCCTCGCAGGTGGATTTCAGGGAAGTTTAACCGGACGCGAAAACGTAAAATTTGTTGCGCGGTTATACGCGAAGCAAGAAGAGCTGAAAGAGAAAATTGAGTTTGTCGAAGAATTTGCCGAACTCGGTAAGTACTTCGATATGCCGATTAAAACTTACTCATCTGGTATGCGATCGCGTTTAGGCTTTGGTTTAAGCATGGCATTTAAGTTTGATTATTATATCGTCGATGAAGTAACCGCAGTCGGTGATGCCAGGTTTAAAGAAAAATGCGCTCAATTGTTTAAAGAAAGGCATAAAGAATCTAGTTTTTTAATGGTTTCACATAGTTTGAATTCATTGAAAGAGTTTTGCGATGTGGCCATTGTATTTAAAAATGATAACACGGTTAGTTTTCATGAAGATGTTCAGAAAGGAGTGGAGGAGTATAAAAAAGATCAAAATATCTTTGTTTGAAAATATAGAAATAAATGGCATAACCAATTAAC
>ERZ1026901.1266-NODE-1266-length-15220-cov-5.182921_pt1 | contig 15220 bp, 10 predicted proteins | sample MGYA00380179_ERZ1026901 | MGnify/ENA primary metagenome ERZ1026901 (study PRJEB33269, sample SAMEA4719815) | human gut metagenome | biome: human-associated habitat; feature: organic feature; material: feces | place: Cameroon | collected 2013-10 ... | reverse complement strand
AAGCCTTAAGCTCGATGCCACCATCAAGTGTGTGGACAAGCTGAAGGCCGACGGCGCAGACGGCGCTGGCGGCGCTGGCGACACCAACGGCGCTGGCGACACCAACGGCGAACAGACCCAAGCGGGCGTTAATAATTAAGGTCATTAACGGTTTTTGAAGTGTGTGTGTATTTAAAACAAAAACAAAAACAAGAACAAAACATTAACATTAACAATTAAAATTTTAAAGCCATGAAAAAGGAAACCTTGAAAACTATCATCAATTTCGTCATTACCGTGCTCACCGCCATCGCCAGCAGCTTCTGCATGATGAGCTGCATGTCGGCTTGATTTTTGTAGCGACGAAGTCAAGAAAAAAGTTAAGAAAGAGCAGGTAAGCACAAAAAAATGAGTAGGAAGAAAAACATTTGTTCTCTTCCTACTCTATTTTTTTTAAAACGTTTGCCTTTATGACAAGATTGTCGTTAAAACAATTTGACGTTATGACAAGATTGACGTTATGACAAGATTGACGTTATAACAATCTGTCGTTAAAACAATTTGACGTTATAACAATTTGACGTTATAACAATTTGTCGTTAACGGGTCATTTGGTCTCAGGCACAACATATTTGTCGCCGTTGATGCGATACATCTCTCGCGCAAACCCGGCAGGGTAACCGGGACGGGCAACGGTGGCACCAAGACCTGTCTTCGTGCGCTTGAACTTGCCGTTGGCCTCAGGCTTCACAGCCATGTCGTTATATTTGACGATGAGATAAACGGCCAGCTTGTTCCAGCTGTCGAGCATCTGCTGAGCCTTCTCTATGCCATAATCGTTGAGAAGCTTCACGGCTGCTTCGCTGCCTTCGGCTTTCAGCACCTGCAGGGCCTTCTGCTCTATGGCGTTCTGGTTGGCAAGATAGCTGTTGTCAAGACTGTCGCGCACCTCCTTCAGCGAAGGGAACATCTGGCTGTAGCGCGGATAGACCATGTTGCTGACCCAGTTGCAGACCCAAAACGCGTTCTTTGTGGAGAAGGTCACGGCATCGGCACCCGGGGTGTTGTAACACTCGGGCTGACGTGTGCTCGAACAGTAGACAGGCGTGTAGGCCACCATGTTGGGGTCGTCGTTGCCAAACCACAGCACGCCGCCGATCTCGCGTGGCAACCATGAACGCATCTGGGCTACAAAGGTGAAGCCCGTCTGCTGCGTGCTGATGGGTCGCTCGTTGAAGCAGGTCTTGCCGTCGACCTTATAGGTGAGAGGTGTGGGCTGGTAAGGCATGTTCCAGATGCCTCCTGCCACCTTGCGGTTGGCAATGTCGAGAGCCGTACCCTCATAGTGGTCGCGCATGCAGTTTTCCACGTCCTTGACGCTCAGCTTGCGGTTGGGCACGATCCAGAGCGGCATGTCCTCAGCGTTGGGGTCCTTGCCCTCTGCCCAAGGCAGATATCGGTCGAAGGAGTTGTCGAAGTGGCGGAAGAAGCTCCACACACGCGCTTCGCAGAAACGGCGTCCGCTGAAGTCGGGGAACGCATAGGCGTTCTTCCAAGAGAAGTCTTCGTCCTTGCCCTTGAACCATCCCATCTGTCGCGCATATTTCACCACGTTCTTAGAATAGAGCACGTTCTTCTTGTCCTTCATGTTGAACTTGCCGATGCGGCTCTGGTTGGCATGGGCGCAGATGGCATCGTCGGGAACGCGCAGGGCGACCCACACCACGCTCTTTGAGCCGGGACCGGCTCCCATCATCTCCATAATCCACGCCTCGTTGGGGTCGCAGACGGTAAACGTCTCGCCCTCAGAGCAATAGCCATATTTCTCTACGAGCGACGTCATGACCTTTATGGCCTCGCGGGCTGTCTTGCTTCGCTGGAGAGCGATGTAGATGAGCGAGCCATAGTCGATCACGCCTGTTGTGTCGACCATCTCCTCACGTCCGCCATAAGTGGTCTCGGCAATGGTTACCTGAAACTCGTTGATGTTGCCTATGACGTTGTAGGTCACGGGAGCCTGGTCAATCTCTCCGTGATAGACCTTCGTGTCCCAGTCATAAATTTTCAGTTTCTCACCCTTGGCATGTGTTCCTGCGGGGTAATGGCAAAGCCCCTGAAACATGCCGTAATCGTCGGCGTTATAGGTACACATTACCGACCCGTCAACGCTGGCTTTCTTGCCCACGATAAAGTTTGTGCAGGCAAGAGCATCTGCAACACACGCACATGCAAAGACTGCCAATAACAATTTTTTCACCATAAACTTTATTAAATTATAAACGGGTAAGAAGATCTTACCCGCTTGAACCCATATCGGTCATTAGGCCGTTTTATGTCGTTTTAAATAACTGCTTGCAGCCTTTTGGTTTTTATAAGGTGCCTTTTACTTGTTTTTAAATCGCAATAGCCCGCTATTGCTCATTAAAAGCCAAACAAAATCCACTCTTCTAAAAATCCAAAATACAAGCAAGCCCTAACGACCGATATGGGTTAACAGAAAAATTCCTTTTTTTAATCGCAAGCCTTGAAACTCATGTCAAGACCCTTTACAGAGTGGGTGAGTGCGCCAACCGAGATGAAGTCGACACCACACTCGGCATAATCACGGATGGTGTCGAAAGTGATGCCGCCGCTCGACTCTACCTCATACTTTCCGTTGACGATCTTCACAGCCTTGGCCGTGTCCTCAACCGAGAAGTTGTCAAGCATCACGCGGTTGATGCCGCCCTGCTCGAGAGCCTGGTTCAGCTCATCAAAGTTGCGCACCTCAAGCTCGATCTTCAAGTCGAGGTTCTTCTCCTTAAGATACTCATGGCAACGTGTGATGGCATTCTTGATGCCTCCGGCAAAGTCGACATGGTTGTCCTTAAGCAGGATCATGTCGAACAGACCGATGCGATGGTTCATGCCACCGCCGATCTTGACAGCCTGCTTCTCCAGCATGCGCATGCCGGGAGTGGTCTTGCGGGTGTCAAGGACATGTGTCTTTGTGCCCTCCAGACGCTTCACATAACGGTTTGTCATCGTGGCGATGCCGCTCATGCGCTGCATGATGTTAAGCATCAGTCGCTCGGTCTGAAGCAGCGAACGCACCTTTCCTGTAACGACCATGGCAATGTCGCCCTTCTTTACAGGCGTTCCGTCGCCCATCAGCACCTCTACCTTCATTGTGGGGTCGAAGCGTGCAAACACGCGCTTTGCCACCTCTACGCCGGCAAGGATGCCGTCTTCCTTGATGAGAAGATGCGACTTGCCCATTGCTTCTTCAGGAATGCAACACAATGTTGTGTGATCACCATCGCCTATGTCTTCGGCAAAAGCCAAATCGATAAGACGGTCTTCAAGTTCGTCTACGCTATACATATTTTTATTATAAGATTTTGTTGTTTGTCATTTTTTTTCATAATAGGGCCGTGGCGCACGCCAGGAAAGGTCAGAACACGCCACGCCTTACAAACTCTTCGTCGACAGGTCTGCCGTCGACAAGCAGCCGGTCGCTGACAGTTGCCACACCACCCATCCACAGGGTGAAAGGCTCCTCTCCGTCGAGCGGATGCACGTCGACAACCTCACAGCCCTTCAGGGTCACAACGGCTGGAGCCCCGATGCTGACGGGGCCCTCTACCCTTCCGACACCAATTTTCACCATCTTGCGTCTGTCGTTTTAAAAGTTGCAGAATCGGCTGATCTGTTGCTAATGATCAGCTGATATCTATTACAGGATTTGCTGATCTGTTGCTAAGGATCGGCTGATATCTGTTTCTAAGGATCAGCTCATTTCCTGTTCTCGTTCATCAAGAGCTTCGGGCTGTCCGTCGCTATCTTCTTTGCGGCAACAGGCTTTCTCACAGGAATGTCTTTGCCCTTGGGAAGCGGCTTGCCTGTGGGAAGCATCTTGACGGGCCTTATGGGCTTCACGTTCGACACATGCTCTACAGGATCTGTTGTCGAAGGCACGGGTTGCGGGGAAGAGCCGCTTGCCGGGGAGCCGCTTGCCGATGGTAGTGGCTGCATGTCGGTCTGTGCGCCGTTCAACGGGGCGGCGGCGTTCTTGTTGTCGGAGGCCACCTCCTTGATGTGCATCTTCAGCAACTGGATGTTGTAGAAGACGGCGAGACGCAACGTTGTTGACGGGCCTTCATCCAAGCTGTTGCCCAGCATGAAATAGCCCTTCACGTCTTTTATGCCGACCTTCCTGGTGTCTTCAATCTGGATGTGATAATGAGACGAAGACGTGAGCTGGCTCACCTCCGATGCCACGCTGTCGTTAGCAAAGGTTACCGTGAGCACAGCAACGGCGTTGCGCACGCCCTCCTGATAGACAAACTGGGCATCGAAGTCGAGAATGATCCTGTCGCCCTTATGGTAAGAGGTGTCGGCCTTGGCCTCATAAGTGTAGATGTTGTCGGCCTGATAAGGCGTCAGAGCGAAGCACATGTCGCCCTTCCAGATGCTTGCCGTGTCGCCGCTCGCTATGTTTTCGCCATATTGAGCCATCGACATGCTGGAGCCGCCTTGCGCCATCAGCTCGTTGTTTAGCCTGTCGCCCACCTTCTTGTACACGTCATAGAGCAGACGTGTGTGGCGGGCGTAATAGGCCATTGACGAGTCGAACTCGGCCTCTGTCACTCCATTTTTCTTGAAAATGTTGGCCCTGTATGACAGCAACGTGAGCGAATCGCCACCTTGCTGGTCATAGAGCGTCTGCGCCAACTGAAACTCGTACAAGATGTCTGCCATCTTGCCAGGCTGCAGATAGTCGCCCGGCACGCCCGGCTTACACGAAACCAAAAGGAGCATGGCACACAAGGCCACGAACACATTGGTCTTTATTGTCGCAATTGTTTTGCACATTTATTCTCAGCTTTGCTTTATCCTTTGTTCCCGTTTTGCTTTTGCTCCTTGTCCTCTGTCTGCTTCTTTTTGAAAGCCATAACCTCGCCTATGTTCTCCAGCTCATGACGGAAGAAAAGAAAGATTATTGCCACGCTCACGCAGATGCACGAATCGGCAAAATTGAAGATGGGAGAAAAGAAGATGAACTCTTCGCCTCCATTGACAGGGAACCAATCGGGATAATGGGTTACGATGAGCGGGAAATAGAACATGTCGACGACCTTGCCGTAAAGGAAATCGGCATAGCCTGTGCCGAAAGGCACGAAATGGGATACCGAGTAGAACGACGAGTTGTCGAACACCAGGCCGTAGAACATAGAGTCGAACAAGTTGCCCGACGCTCCTGCCAGCACCATGGCCATGCACACCACATAGCCCCGTCTGTGCTCACGATGGACCAGACGCCACAGATAGTAGCCGATAGCGCCTATGGCCACCAGGCGGAACAGACTGAGCACCAGTTTGTTGAAGAACGTCATGCCATAGGCCATGCCGTTGTTCTCTATGAAAAGGATCTGGAACCAGTCGGCAATGTGGATAGACTCGCCAATGCACATGTGTGTCTTGACCCATATCTTGATGGCTTGGTCGATGACAAGCAATAAAACGATGATGGCAAGAGCCAACTTGCCATCACCATTTGTAGATACCTTATTTTCTTTCATTATTTCTTTCGAGCATTCTTCGACGCAACGCTAAGGGTGGCGTGAGGTACAACCCGCAGACGCTCCTTCGGAATGAGCTCGCCTGTGATACGGTCTATGCCGTAGGTTCTGTTCTGTATTCTCACCAAGGCAGCCTCCAGGCCCTGAATGAACTTCTGCTGACGGTTTGCCATCTGCACCAGCTCCTCCTTGCTTTGTGTGGAGCTGCCTTCTTCAAGAGCCTTGTATGTTGGAGACGTGTCGTCCACATCGTTGCCATCGGCGTTCATAATCTGTTTCATCATTGAGTCGAAATCGCGGCGCGCTAAACGCAGCTTTTCGTTGATAATAGTGCGGAACTCTTCAAGCTCCTCATCACTATAACGCTTCTTCTCTGTCATAGTTGTCTGTTGGTTTAGTAGGGCACGGGAGGGGTCTCCTTCACGAGACCCTCCCATGCTCAGAGATTAATAAATTCAGTCTATTATTTGGTTCTTGCGGCATCCTGACACATCAAAGGCCGTTCAGCCGCCAGGCGGGAGGCTTATGCCTTCACGACCTTAATGTTAAGCTTAAACTCGTCAAACTCGACCTCTGCTCCGTCGTTGTCGGCAACAACGATGTTGTCGGCAAGCACCTGACCCTTGATATAGTCGGCAAAGCTGCTCACGGCGTTCTCCACCTCCTGGTTAGGCGACACCTCGACGTTTACACGGTCCGTGATCTCGAAGTTGTTCTCCTTACGCAGGTTCTGTATGCGGTTGATAAGCTCACGGGCCATGCCCTCGCGACGCAGCTCGTCGTTCAGCTCCACCTCAAGGGCAACAGTAAGGTTGCCCTCGTTGCTCACGAGCCATCCTGGAATGTCCTCAGAGATGATCTCCACGTCGGCAGCCTCAACCACAACATCGTTGCCATCGACGTTCAGAGCTATGGTGCCGTTCTTCTCAAGGTCAGCAATCTGCTCCTGCTCGAGAGCCGACATGGCGGCGGCGATGCCCTTCATGAGCTTGCCAAACTTCTTGCCCATGGTTCTGAAGTTGCACTTTACCTTCTTCACAAGCACGCCCGAACCCTCGACAAAGCGAAGCTCCTTGACGTTGACCTCGTTCATGACAAGCTCCTTCACAGCCTCGATGTGCTTCTTCTGCTCCTCGCTTGCGGCGGGAATCATGATGGCCTGTAGCGGCTGACGCACCTTGATGTTGACCTTGCGGCGGAGAGCCAGCACCATCGACGTGATCTTCTGTGCTATGGCCATGCGGGCCTCAAGGTCGGCGTCGACGAGAGCGTCGTCGGCCTTGGGGAAGGCGGCGAGGTGAACCGACTTGTTGTCGCGGCCTGTGGCCGTGGTGAGGTCTGTGTAGAGACGGTCGGCGAAGAAGGGCGCGAAGGGCGCGAGCAGCTTGGCCACGGTCTCAAGACAGGTATAGAGGGTCTGGTAGGCAGAGAGCTTGTCTTTTGACATCTCCTTGCCCCAGAAGCGTTTGCGGTTAAGACGCACGAACCAGTTGGACAGGTCGTCGTTGACAAACGTGTCGATGAGACGACCGGCGCGGGTCGGGTCATAGCCGTTCATCTCGCGCTGCACACCCTTGACGAGCGTGTTGAGCACAGACAGGATCCAACGGTCGATCTCGGGACGTTCGGCCACGGGCACGTCGGCCTCGCTATAGGTGAAGCCGTCGACGTTGGCGTAGAGGCTGAAGAACGAGTAGGTGTTGTAGAGGGTGCCGAAGAACTTGCGGCGCACCTCATCGACACCTGTGGGGTCAAACTTGAGGTTGTCCCACGGCTCCGAGTTGGTCATCATATAGAAGCGCACGGCGTCGGCACCATACTTGTCGATCATCTCAAACGGGTTGACCGCGTTGCCGAGGTGCTTTGACATCTTGTTGCCCTTGGCATCGAGCACAAGGCCTGAGGAGATGACGTTCTTGAAGGCCACCGAATCGAACACCATGGTTGCGATGGCGTGAAGCGTGAAGAACCATCCGCGTGTCTGGTCCACGCCCTCGTTGATGAAGTCGGCGGGGAAGAACTTGGGCGGAATGGCGTAGCCCTCGTATGTGCTGTTGACAAGCGCCTGACGGTCGGCCTCGGTGCCGCTTGCCATCTCGCCCTCAAACGGGTAGTGGAGCTGGGCATAAGGCATGGAGCCCGAATCGAACCACACGTCGATAAGGTCGCTCTCACGATACATGGGCTTGCCCTCGTCGTTGACAAGAACAATATAGTCGACATAAGGACGATGGAGGTCTATGCGGTCATAATTCTCCTTAGAGAAATCGCCAGGCACAAAGCCCTTGTCCTTCATCGGGTTACTCTTCATCACGCCGGCAGCAACGGCCTTCTCGATCTCGGCATAAAGCTCCTCAAGAGAGCCTATGCACTTCTCGCCACGGTTCTCGTCGCGCCAGATAGGCAGCGGGGTGCCCCAGAAGCGTGAGCGCGAGAGGTTCCAGTCGTTGAGGTTCTCAAGCCAGTTGCCGAAGCGTCCTGAACCTGTCGACTCGGGTTGCCAGTTGATGGTCTTGTTAAGCTCCACCATGCGCTCCTTGCGGGCCGTGTCTTTGATGAACCAGCTGTCGAGCGGATAGTAGAGGATGGGCTTGTCTGTGCGCCAGCAATGGGGATAGTTGTGTACATGCTTCTCGCTCTTGAAGGCCTTGCCTTCCTGCTTCAGCTCGTAGCAAAGCACGATGTTGAGGTCTTCTGCCTTGTCGCTTGCTGCCTTGTCCCACACGCCGTCCTTGTTAAACTTGGGGTCGTATGCGTTCTTTACATAGTCGCCGGCATGGTGGGCATAGAGGTCTTTGTCGACGCATGCGGCAACGAAACGGCTGTCGAGGTCGTCGAGCACATAGAACTTGCCCTGAAGGTCAACCATAGGACGGGTCTCGCCCTTCTTGTTAATAAGGTAGAGAGCGGGGATGTTGGCATCCTTTGCCACCTTGGCATCGTCAGCACCAAAGGTCGGAGCGATGTGAACGATACCTGTACCGTCGTCGGTTGTAACATAGTCGCCGAGAATTACGCGGAACGCTTCATCCTCCATCTCCACAAACTTGTCGCGGCCGTCTTCTGAGGCAAACACCTTTTCGGGATGGGCCTCGGCATAATCGGTCACAAACTTGGGAGCGAAGGCGTCGACCTTCTCACAGGGCTTGACCCAAGGCATGAGCTGTGCATAATGGAAGCCCTCAAGGTCGGCACCCTTCATGCGGTCAACGATGCGCCAGGGACATTGCTTCTTCTCCTTGTCGAAGGGAAGCAGCTCGCCCTCCTTACACTCCTGGTCGGCCTTGAGATAAGAGCCCACGAGGCTTTCGGCCATAACGAGAGTCATGGGCTCGCCGTTATAGAGGTTGTAGGTCTCGATGGCCACATAGTCGATCTTAGGGCCTACACACAGAGCCACGTTTGAAGGAAGGGTCCAGGGGGTGGTTGTCCATGCGATGAAATAGGGCTTGCCCCACTTTGTCCACTCGGCTTTCGGGTCCTTGATGAGGAACTGGGCTGTGGTGGTGAGGTCCTTCACGTCGCGGTAGCAGCCAGGCTGGTTGAGCTCATGGGAGCTAAGGCCGGTACCTGCTCCGGGCGAATAGGGCTGGATGGTGTAGCCCTTGTAAAGCAGGCCCTTGTTATAGAGCTGCTTGAGGAGCCACCACAGGGTCTCTATATACTTGTTGTCGTAGGTGATGTAGGGGTGGTCGAGGTCAACGAAATAGCCCATCTCCTCGGTAAGCTTACGCCATTCGGCCGTAAACATCATCACGTTCTCACGACATTTCTTGTTATAATCTTCTGTAGAAATATACTTGTCAGAAGCCTTGTTGTCAATATCCTTCTTTGTTATGCCAAGCTCTTTCTCCACACCAAGCTCCACGGGCAGACCGTGAGTGTCCCAGCCTGCCTTGCGGTGAACCTGGAATCCCTGCATGGTCTTGTAGCGGTTGAATGTGTCCTTGATGCTTCGAGCCAACACATGGTGAATGCCGGGATGTCCATTGGCTGATGGAGGTCCCTCAAAGAAGATGAACTGAGGGCAGCCCTCGCGCTCATCGATAGATTTGTGGAAGACGTCGTTCTTCTCCCACTCTGCTAATACCTCTTGGTTAACAGCGGTAAGATTAAGCCCGCTGTGTTCGGCAAACTTTTTCGACATATATATCTTTTTTGTTCTTGTTTTTATTTTTGCGTGCAAAGATAGTGTAAAAATCCGAGTAATCGAAAGAAATGACTATTTATTTTATGTTACGCACGGGTGAGAAAAACGAATTTCATTTGATTTAAGCATCATTTTTCACAACGTCCCTGCTTTTGTTTGGAATAAAAGTAGTAACTTTGCGTCTGAGGGATTCACCTTCAAAAGGAATAGAGATGAAAAAGAAATTTGAGATACATGTACCCGGCGACGCAAAGAAGGTGCTGCTACACACTTGTTGCGCTCCTTGCTCGTCTGCCATAATTGAGTGTCTGATGCAACACGGCATCCGCCCTACAATTTACTACTGCAACCCCAACATTTATCCGCTTGACGAATATAACATACGCAAGGACGAATGTACACGTTACGCCCAGTCGTTGGGCTTGGAAATTGTCGATGCCGACTATGACCACGACCATTGGCTGCGATGCGTGCAAGGCTTTGAGAATGAGCCTGAACGCGGTTCACGATGCATGCTTTGCTTTAAGATGCGTCTGCGCGACACGGCAGCCTATGCCCACGCCCATGGCTACGGCGTTGTGACCACCACGCTGGCCTCATCGCGATGGAAGAGCCTGGAGCAGATAAACGAAGCCGGCGCATGGGCCGTGGAACCGTTTGACGACGTCACATGGTGGGACCAGAACTGGCGAAAGGGCGGACTGAGCGAGCGACGCATAGCCATAATTAAAGAGTATGGCTTTTACAACCAGCAATATTGTGGCTGCGAGTTCAGCATGCGCCGCCTTGAGACACAAGCCGAGAACAAAAACACATAAAAAAAAACAAAGAAAAGAGATATGGACAAACCTTTAGTGAGCTTTATCGTAACCTATCATAACGAACCTGCCGAGATGATAGAACAATGTCTCGACAGCATAATGGCCCTTTCGCTCTCTGACAAAGAGCGCGAGATCATTATGGTCGACGACGGCTCCGACACAAACATATTCATGGCGCTTGCCGCATATCATGACAAGTTGACGTACATTCACCAGCCCAACAAGGGGCTGAGCGTCGCACGAAACATGGGCCTGAAGATGGCGACGGGAACATACATCCAGTTTGTCGACGCCGACGACTATCTGCTCATAACGGCCTATGAACACACTCTCGACCTCGCACGCTACCACAACCCCGACATCGTGCTCTTCCGTTTCACACACAAGCACGAAAGCGAGACGCCGTTTGTGCTCCCCACCCCTGTGACGGGTGCCGAATATATGCGCCACAACAACCTTCGTGCGTCGGCATGGGGCTACATCTTCAGACGCTCCGTTCTCGGCGACCTGCGCTTCACACCAGGCATATTGCACGAAGACGAGGAGTTCACGCCACAGCTTGTGCTGCGTTGCGAGCGCGTGTTCAGTACCGACGACAAGTGCTATTTCTACCGCGAACGCGAGAACAGCATCATCAGCAACAACGAAACGAAGCACATCTTGCAACGCCTTAACGACACGGAGAACGTGATCTACCACCTGTTCGAGAAAAAGGAGACGCTCCCCATTGGCGACCAGCCTGCCTTGCAAAGACGCATAGACCAGCTCACGATGGATTATCTCTACATCACGATGAACCTCACACGATCCATGCGCGAGGTGGAAAGCAGGATAAAACGCCTCGAAGCAAAGGGGCTGTTCCCGTTGCCCGACAAAGGCTACACAAAGAAATATTCGGCTTTCAGAAAGATGATTGCATCTAAAATGGGGCGACGCATAATGCTCGCAACAATAGCTTTAAAGCAAAAACTATAGAACATTATCATTCAAGAGAATAAGAACGTATTGTGAACCGCAGGAACGTCTTTGAACCGTTAATCTTGTAAACCGCAAGAACGTCTTAAAAGCGTTAATCTTGCGAACCGCAAAGAACGTCTTGTAAACCGTTAAAAATGAAAATTCTTCTATTGGGCGAATACAGCAACGTACACGCCACCCTGGCTAAGGGTCTACGCGCTTTGGGACATGAGGTGCTGGTCGTTTCGAATGGCGACTTCTGGAAAAACTATCCTCGCGACATCGACCTGTCACGCTCTTCATCACGCCTCGGGGCGCTGGCCTATATGCTAAAGTTGGCCATGGCGTTGCCCAAGCTGCAGGGGTTTGATGTCGTGCAGATTATCAACCCCATATTCCTTGAACTGAAAGCGGAGCGCATGATGCCCATCTACCGTTATCTCAGACGAAACAACGGAAAGATGTTCATGGGCGCGTTCGGCATGGACTATTACTGGGTCGACGTGTGCTGCAAGCAGATGCCTTTGCGCTATAGCGATTTCAACATCGGCAAACGGCTGCGCACAGACCACGAAGCCATGATTTACCGTAACAGTTGGGTGGGAACGGCGAAGGAGAAGCTGAACAGGGAGATTGCTGCCGACTGTGACGGCATCATCGCCGGACTGTATGAGTATTGGGCGTGCTACGCGGCCACAGAATGGGCTTCGAAAACCACTTACATCCCCTTCCCCATCGACTGCAAGGACGCGACAACCTGCGCTCCCGGCAAAGAGCCCGACACATCGACAAACAGACCTCTGAAGATGTTTATCGGCATAAACGCGTCACGAAGCGCTTACAAGGGCACAGACATAATGCTCAGCGCAGCCGAAGACATCGTGAGCCACTATCCCGACAAGGCTGTTCTGAACAAGGCCGTGTCGGTGCCGTTTGCCGAATACCGGAAGCTCATGAGCAGCTCCGACATTATCCTTGACCAGCTCTACAGCTACACGCCGTCCATGAATCCGCTTGAGGCCATGAGACAAGGGTTGGTGTGCGTGGGAGGCGGCGAACCTGAATATTACGATTTTATAGGCGAACAGCAGTTGCGCCCAATAATAAACGTGGAGCCAACATACGAGAGTGTGTATCAGCAGCTTGAACAGCTTGTAAGGCATCCAGAACGTCTGCCACAACTCAAGAAAGACAGTAAGGAGTTTGTGCGGAAACACCACGACCACATTAAGGTGGCACAACAATATTTAGACTTCTGGTACAATCAAACAACAATTAAAAAATAATAATTAAAAAATAATAATTAAAAAGACAGAAAGATGAGATTAAGACACATCATCTCAACACTCACCATAGCAACAATGCCTATGGGAGCAATGGCACAGGGCTTGACCTCTGGCCTCAACCCTGCCGACATGGACACCTCCGTGCGTCCAGGCGACAGCTTCTACCAGTATGCTTGTGGCGGATGGATAAAGAGCCACCCGCTGCCAGCAGCCTACTCGCGTTACGGCAGCTTCGACAAGCTGGCTGAAGACAACAACATTCGCATAAACACCTTGCTCACAGAGCTACTTCAAGGCAAAGGCTACGGGAAGGGCACCATCGAGCAGAAGCTCAGCGACTTCTACAAGCTCGCCATGGACAGCACACGACGAAACAAAGAGGGCGTGGCTCCCATCAAGCCCATCCTTAAAGAGATGGACAAGGCAAAGAGCGTGGCGCAACTGAAAGCCGTACAGCTCAAATATGCGCCCTTCGGCTACGGCCTGCCCTTCGGAGCCGGCTTTGGAGCCGACGAGAAGAATGCCTCACAAAACATTCTAAGCGTCAACCAAGGCGGCATTGCTCTCGGACAGAAAGAATACTATACCGACACAGACGAAGCCACAACAGCCATACGCGAAGCTTACAAAGCCTTTATTGCCAACATGTTCAAGCTCTGCGGCTACAACAAGGAGGCACAGCAGGCCGTGCAGGACATCATGAAGATCGAGACCGTGCTGGCAAAGGCAAGCAAGAGCAGAACGGAGCTTCGCGACGTGGAAGCCAACTATAACAAGACCACCATGGCCGACTTTGAGAAGCTCTACCCCAACCTGCCCTTGAAAAAGGTGTTCATGGCTGAAGGCGTGAAGGAGGAACATCTGCGAAACATCGTCGTGGGACAGCCCCTGTTCTTGGCAGAGGCCGACAAGCTGTTCGCAACGCTCACACCTGGAGAGCTGCGACACTACATGCAATGGAACGTCATTCTGGGCGCAGCCAACTATCTGAGCGACGAGATGAGCAACGAATATTTCAACTTCTTCGGAAAGACCATGCGCGGACGCAAGGAGGATTATCCTCGTTGGAAACGTGCCACCAATCAGGTAGAATCGCAGATGGGCGAGGCGCTCGGACGAATGTATGTGGCAAAATATTTCCCTGCCGCAGCAAAAGAGCGCATGCAGAACCTCGTCAAGCAGCTACAGCTCTCGCTCGCCGAGCGCATAGAGAAGCAGACATGGATGAGCGAGGACACCAAGAAGGCGGCGCTCGACAAGCTAAACTCGTTCTATGTGAAGATCGGTTATCCAAACAAATGGACAGACATATCGGCTCTCGTTATTGACCCGGCAAAGTCGTATTATGACAACGTGCAGGCCTGCCGCCTGTTCTGGGACAAGTGGGACCTCGACCATAAGGCGGGCAAGCCCGTTGACCGCGAAGACTGGTACATGTATCCGCAGACCGTCAACGCCTACTATAACCCCACGACCAACGAGATCTGCTTCCCAGCAGGCATCTTGCAGAAACCGTTCTTTGACATGAACGCCGACGACGCTTTCAACTATGGTGCCATTGGCGTGGTCATTGGCCACGAGATGACACACGGCTTCGATGACCAGGGACGCCACTATGACAAGAACGGCAACATGACCGACTGGTGGACGGCTGACGATGCAAAGAACTTTACGGAGCGTGCTGCACGCTGTGCCAACTTCTTCTCAAACATCAAGGTGCTGCCCGACCTCAACGGAAACGGCAGTCTGACGCTTGGTGAGAACCTCGCCGACCATGGTGGCTTGCAGGTTTCTTTCAACGCTTTCAAGCACGCCACAGCCGACAAGCCGCTCGAAACCATCAACGGCTTCACACCCGAGCAGCGCTTCTTCCTCGCCTACTCTGGCGTATGGGCAGGCAACATAACAGAGAAAGAGATCCGCAGCCGCACAAAGAGCGACCCCCACTCGCTTGGCCAATGGCGCGTAGATGGTGCCTTGCCACACATCAACGCATGGTATGAGGCTTTCGATATCAAGCCCGACAACAAGATGTTCATTCCTGAGACAGAACGTGTAGACCTCTGGTAAGCCTCATCAAGAGACAGGAAAAAGCAGAAAGGCGTGTCATAAAACGAGTTGTCTTATACAGCTTGCTTCATGACACGCCTTTTCGTTTTTTGATGGTTTGAAACACTTCGTTCTTACTTGTATGAATGTCATGCTTAATGGCATTATCCACTTCAAAACCGCTCATGGTAGCCGCAAACACATCCATGCCGGTAAATAAACGAATCTGAGAGCTAACGCTGTCGCCAAATGATATTTTTTTCAATAGACCTGTAAAAAGAAAAAACTCGTTGAGCGGTCTAAAAGAAGATGCTCAACGAGTTTTTTTATATCAGAAGAGAGACTGGGCTCTCTTGTCTTTTTTTAAAGTTAGCGCCACAATGGCTATTCAAATTACACCTTATTATATTATTATAA
>ERZ1026901.1265-NODE-1265-length-15226-cov-8.947531_pt1 | contig 15226 bp, 11 predicted proteins | sample MGYA00380179_ERZ1026901 | MGnify/ENA primary metagenome ERZ1026901 (study PRJEB33269, sample SAMEA4719815) | human gut metagenome | biome: human-associated habitat; feature: organic feature; material: feces | place: Cameroon | collected 2013-10 ... | reverse complement strand
GAATATCCGGCAGTCTTATGAACCTTTTTATCTTCATCCTCGACGGCTTCTGCGCCGGGATCACGGTAATCCTCGGTCAGTTCTACGGCCGTGGTGACAGAAAAAAATACCGTGAGGAAGTCTTCACCGCTCTTCTTCTCGGTATAAGCATTGCCCTTATCATCAGCGGTGTGTGTACCGTCTTTCTGGATCCGGTCTTAAGCCTGATCCACACCCCGGCCGAACTCGTTCCTTATGCTGAATCCTACCTTTTCATTATCCTCGCAGGGCTTCCTTTTACCTGCCTTTATAACCTTTTATCCGGAATCCTGCGGTCTATCGGCAATACCAGAGCTGCCCTGTCTTTTCTCGCTGCCGCCATCACAGTAAACATCGCGCTGGACTTTCTCTTTATCGGCATTCTGGGATTTGGAACCGGCGGTGCTGCCGCGGCCACGATCCTGTCACAATTCTTCTCCGCAATCTGCTGTTTTCTGTATCTGTGGGATACTTATCCGGGACTGCTCTGCCGCAGAGAAGATATTGGCGCTCATAAGGACCTTATAATCCACACCCTGCGCTACGGCCTGATCTCGGCGCTTCAGGCCTCCAGCCTGTATATCGGGAAAATCCTGGTCCAGGGCAGTGTCAATACACTCGGAACACCGGGAATCGCCGCCTATACGGCAGCAACCCGCATTGAGGGATTTGCGAATTCCTTCGGTGACAGCGGAGGAAATGCGGTCTCCGTCATGGTCTCCCAGAATCTTGGGGCCGGAAATCATGACCGGGTGAAAAAAAGTCTATTCTGGGGTCTGATGTTAAACTGGACAGTCTGCGTGGTGATCTCCCTTTTCATGTTCTTTGGTTCCGATCCGGCTCTCCGGCTCTTTTTGAGTTCTTCAGATGATCTGGCTCTCTGTTACGGAAACAGTTATATAAGGCTGATCTCTGTTTTCTATATATTCTGTTTTACAGGAAGCGCTTACATGGGGTATTTTAAAGGACAGGGCTACATGGTCACCGCCTTCTGCGGAACAACCCTTCACATTATTTTCCGTGCGATCTGTTCCGCCATCATGATCGGAAAGATGGGGCTCACCGCGGTTGCTCTCTTTTCCGGTCTCGGCTGGATACTCTGCGTGACATTCCTGACGATCAATTTTATCCGGATCCGGATCGCTGAGCAAAACGCAAACCTTCCATCCTCCCATGATCCTTACTGACGCTGGGTCCTTCTTCCCGTGCAGGGAGACAGGCATGTTCTGAGCTGAAAATACTGTATGATACAGCGGCCGTAGCAGACGTAGCAGAATCGTATCATTTCCCCTTGCATTCTCCCTCCTGCAGTGCTATAATGTTCAATATCTTGATAAATATTTAATTTTTGAACATCGTAGGAGGTTTCAAATTATGAGTTCCAAAAATTCCGAAACACCATTAAAAGACCGGATCGACTGGATCACCGTGATCGTGCCGTTCCTTGCGATCCTGGCTCTCTGTGTCTGCTTTATTTTAATGCCGGACGCGTCAAAGAGCGTTCTTGACACGATCCGCTTTATCCTGGGCGATACCTTCGGCCTGTTCTATCTCGCCGTCGGTCTCTTTGTCTTCCTGCTCTCCCTGTATCTGGCATTCTCCAGATTCGGTACGATCCGTCTCGGAAAGCCGGATGAAAAGCCGAAATATCCTCTCTTCGTCTGGGCGAGCATGATGTTCACCTCCGGACTTGCGGCTGATATCCTGTTCTACTCTTTCTGTGAATGGATCCTCTACGCGAACGATCCGCATATCGCCGAGATGGGTTCCATGCAGACCTGGTCCAGCACCTACCCGCTGTTCCACTGGGGTCCAATCCCGTGGGCATTCTATCTGGTACTCGCTGTCTCCTTCGGCTTTATGCTTCATGTAAGAGGCTGCCATAAGCAGAAATACTCGGAAGCCTGCCGCGCGCTGCTCGGAAACAGGGTAGACGGTGTTCCCGGAAAGCTCATCGACCTTCTGGCGCTCTTTGCACTCCTCGCAGGAACCACAACAACCTTTGCTCTGGCAACTCCGCTGATGTCCCAGGTCCTGACGACTCTGTTCCACCTTCCATCCTCCAAATGGATAACGATCGCGATCTTAGGCGTCACCTGCGTCTTCTACACATATGCCCTGCTCCACGGCATGAAGGGAATCTCCCTCCTCGCAAAGTCCTGCATGTACCTGTTCTTTGCTCTGCTCGCATATGTGCTGTTCCTCGGCGGTGAAACACGATATATTCTGGAGACAGGCTTTGCGGCTGTCGGAAATCTCGCTCAGAATTTCCTCGGCCTTGCAACCTTCACAGACCCGCAGCGGACTACTTCCTTCCCGCAGAACTGGACGATCTTCTACTGGGCCTACTGGATGGTGTGGTGCGTGGCAGCCCCGTTCTTTATCGGATCCATCTCCCGTGGAAGAACGGTACGCCAGACGATCCTCGGCGGATATGCCTGCAGCGTCAGCGCTACATTCTTAAGCTTTATCATTTTAGGAAACTACAGTCTCGGACTTCAGGTAAGCGGAAAACTGGATGTGATGGCGATCTATGCCGCCGGCAGCGATCTCTACACAACGATCATCGCCATCATCCAGACGCTGCCGCTTGCACCGCTCGTCCTTGTACTCCTGATTGTTGCCATGGTGGCCTTCTACGCTACCAGCTTTGACTCCATTGCCCTTGTGGCCTCCTCCTACACCTACCGCCAGATCACCGGTGACGAGGAACCGCACAACGCGGTAAAAGCCTTCTGGGCGATCCTGCTGATCCTGCTTCCCATGGCACTTGTATTTTCCGACAGTTCCATGGCAAACCTGCAGAGTGTCTCCATCATTGCAGCGTTTCCGGTAGCGTTTGTGATCCTGCTGATCATCGCGAGCTTCTTAAAAGACGCGTCGGATTACCTGAAATCATAAAACACGAAATATGAAACGTACGGATCGATCACTTTCATCATAAAGTCTGATCCGTACGTTTTTCTTAAACAATTTGTAATTCCCCTGCCACATATTTACCACAAGTTGACGGGAAAATACCATTGTCATAAATTGGAATTCTGGTATAATAGAATATGTAAACAATTTGAGAATTTTCAGCAGCTGGGAAAACAACAATCTGGCTGCTGTTACAATTTCCATGAGGAGGAAAATTAAATGAGAAAGAAAAATTTCTGCCTGGCAGTACTTTCCGCATCCGCAATTCTTGCTCTGGGTGCTTCATTCAGCTCTTTTGCTGCCTGGAAGTCCGTAAACAGTGAATGGGTCTATACTGACAATAACGGCAACAACGTGACAAGCGCATGGAGAACCGACAACGGCGAATCCTATTACCTCGGTGAAGACGGCTATATGATCCGCAACACTCTTCTTGAGGACAACGGAAACTACTACTACTTAAGAAACGGCGGCCAGATGTTAAAGAACAGCTGGCGCTTCCTTGAGAACCCGAGCTGGCAGGGCGACGATAAAGTCGGCGACGCAAGCTGGTACTACTTCGATAACAATGGACGCGCGCTCCGCACGACCGGTGACAGCGTAAAGATCGCTGATATCGGCGGAAAGAAATATGCGTTTGATATGTATGGAAGAATGCTCACAGGCTGGATTACAGCTGCAGGTGAGAATATCTCCGATGATTCCGACTGGGCAACTGCTACATACTACGGTGACGCAGAAGGCGACGGAAGCCTCGTTACAAACGCATGGGTATACATCAGCGTTAAGGACGATGACAATGACGATGATAACGAGCCGACTTACCACTTCTACTTCGCTTCCAACGGTAAGAAGACCGTCAGCACAGAGAAGACCATCGGCAACGTAAAATACACCTTCGATGAGAGAGGTGTTGCTCAGGATTCCTGGGTACACAACAGCGACAAGGATACCTGGAAATATTATGGTGACGAAGAGGAACCGAAGCTTCATACCGGTTGGTTCGAGGCTGTTCCGTCTAAGGATCTCGACAGCGATGATCACGAGAGTGGAACTTCTCACTGGTTCTATGCAAACTCCAAGGGTGAGATCTACAGAAGTGACTGCAAGACGATCGACGGAAAGTCCTATCTGTTCAACAGCGCAGGAGAGATGGTAACCGGTCTCAGAATCTTATACTACGAAGACGGAAAGTATTCTTCCTACTCTTCCGAGGTTGACTCTGCTGATACTGTCAAGAATATGAACTCCGACACTCAGAAGCTCGTTTACTTCGAGTCCAACGGCGCAGCCAAGACAGGTACCACAACAATCACTCTCGATGGAACTTCCTACACCTTCAGCTTTAAGTCCAACGGTTCCCCGAGAGGTGTCGGCGAAACCGGTATCTCTGATGGTTACATCTATGTAAACGGTTTACGTCTGACAGCAGATGAGGACACAAAATACGGCGTTGTTACTTACGGAAAGGAGTCCTACGTTGTAAATGAAAAAGGTTCTATCCAGAAAAACAAGAAGAACCTGAAAGATGCTGACGAGACTTACTACTGCACAAACTCAAAGGGTATCTTACTCCACTCCGGCACTGAAAAGTGTACTACAAAACACTAATCACCCCCTGAGCTTCAAGAGCACCTTCTCCACCATGGAGAGGGTGCTCTTTTTCTGTTCCCGCGCTTCGTCCTGCCGCATGATTATCCCTTTTCGACACACCTCCGCCACAGATTCCTCAAGGTTTCACCACAAAGTATTCACAGCTTAATCACATTTCACTGATATACTTATTTTATCAAAAGGAAATCATAACCAATCATAAATATTCAGGAGGTTTCACTATGAAAAAGAAGATTATGACTCTCGCGCTTACCGCAGCAATGGCTGCTTCTATGGGAATGACCGCTTTCGCAGGACAGTGGGTACAGAACACCACAGGCTGGTGGTGGCAGGAAGATAACGGCTCCTACCCGGTATCCCAGTGGAAATGGCTGGATGGAAATAAAGACGGCATCTACGAATGCTACGCATTTGATTCAAACGGATATATGTACGCGGACACAACAACTCCGGACGGTTACACAGTGAACAAAGAAGGGGCCTGGACCATCGGCAATTCCGTACAGTTAAAATTTGCGAAAGATATGCAGAATGAATCCGGATCCAACGACAATACCACTGCTGATAACAGCACATCTGACAATACTGTTTACACAAACGAGGATATGGTCGGAACCTTCAAAATCGATGACGAAGACAGAGATGATTATTATGAGCTGATGATCGGTGCCGGTGATTCCATTGCCGCGATCTATTATGATACAGATGGAGAAAGCCATGTATACAGCTTTGCGAAATCCACAGATACAAAGTATCGTGATTCCTCCCGTACACGCAATCTGACGATCGTAGACTATGATACGATCATTGTAAACGATAAAACCTATATCAGAGAATAATAGCTGACCGCTCTATCTCTTTAAGGCATGACGCTTTCTTCCTGTCAACTATAATTTCCATACCTGCTCCCCGCCCCGGCTTGAAATCTTCCTGCCGGGGTGTCTATTGTATCGCAGGATAGAAAAAGCGTATCAACCGATGTATTATCACATCTTTTGATACGCTTTTTTCATGATAACAGTTCCGCCTCACGGCATTCCCGTCTCTTACTATTCTACATCCTGTCCGCCCTTCACCTGCGGCCGTCCAAGGCTTTCCCATTTTAAGAAGGCGCTGATAAATCCGTCGAGTCCGCCGTCAAGCACAGCGTTTACGTTTCCGCTCTCAAAACCGGTACGGTGGTCTTTTACCATCGTATACGGCTGAAGCACGTAGGAACGGATCTGGCTTCCCCATCCGATATCTTTCACATCGCCGCGGATATCGGAGAGCTTCTCCGCGTTTGCCTGCTGCTTTAACATATACAGCTTTGCCTTTAACATCTGCATTGCCTTGTCCTTGTTCTGGAACTGGGAACGCTCATTCTGGCACTGCACAACAACGCCTGTCGGAATATGTGTGATACGAACCGCGGAGGATGTCTTGTTGATGTGCTGTCCGCCGGCACCACTGGAACGATACGTATCAATCCTTAAATCATCCGGGTTGATCTCGATATCAAGGTCTTCCTCGATATCCGGCATTACATCGCAGGATACGAAGGAAGTCTGACGTTTTCCGTTGGCATTGAACGGAGAGATTCTTACAAGGCGGTGTACGCCCCTCTCGGACTTTAAGTAACCGAACGCATTCTCTCCATTGATCTGGATCGTAACCGACTTGATTCCGGCTTCCTCGCCGTCAAGGAAGTCGAGAACCTCCACCTGATATCCTTTCCGCTCTGCCCAGCGGCAGTACATACGGTATAACATACTGCACCAGTCGCAGGACTCGGTTCCGCCTGCGCCTGCATTCAATCTCAGGATCGCATTATTATTGTCGTACTCCCCTGTCAGAAGCGTGCGCAGACGAAGGGCGTCGAGTTCGGATGTGAACTCATCAAGCATTTCCTGAATCTCCGGAACGATCTCCGGATCATTCTCCTCGTACCCCATCTCGATCATCAGACCGATCTCCTCATACTGATTCCGAAGCTTGTTGTACTCTGCGACCGTATCTTTCAGGTTTTTCGCTTCCCTCACAAGTCTCGTGGATTTCTCCGCGTCCTCCCAGAAGCTCGGTTCCTCCATGGTCTTGTCCAACTCGTCGATCCTTCTGATCTTCGCATCCAGATTCAGGGAATCCCCGACCTCCTTCAGTGGAGTTTCATATGTGGATAATGTATATTTAAACTGGTCTAACTCAACCATAGAATCTGTCCTTTCTAATAACATTTCACCAAAGGCCCCCATTCACTGTGCGGACCATACAGAATGTTACCTTTCCTATAATGATTTAACAAGGTCAGCGCAGAGGTTCCGCGCTGACCATCATTTCATGAATCAATTGGTGTTGATCCTATGCTAACGGTTTTCTTCCGCAGCACTGTTTATATTTCTTGCCGGATCCGCACGGACACGGATCATTCGGGTAGATTTTCTGTGTCTGGCGTTTCTGCGGTGTTCTCGCTGCGGAATCGTCACGGTTTGTACCTGTAACCTTGGCAGCCGGCTCTCTCTCCACCTTCTCCTCTACACGGATATGGCAGAGGATACGGATCGTATCTTCACGGATCGCCGCAGTCATATCATCGAACATCTCGTAAGCGTTCATCTTGTACTCTACGAGCGGATCACGGTTACCGTAGGCCTGTAAACCGATACCTTCGCGGAGCTGATCCATATCGTCGATATGGGACATCCATTTATTGTCGATTACCTTTAAGAGAACGACACGCTCGATCTCACGCACCTGCTCTGCATCCGGGAATTCTGCCTCCTTGGATTCGTAGAACTTCGTTGCCAGCTCTTTTAACATGTGCTTGAATTCGTCCTTGCTCATCTTGCTGATCTCGTCGGTCAGCTCGATCGGCTTTAACGGGATGATCGGAAGAAGAAGATCATTTAATTCCTTGAAGCCCCAGTTCTCCGGAGTCTGCTCGTCGCTGACGGACATATCCACAGCGCCCTCAACGATATCGTTGAGCATCTTCATGATCAGCTCGCGCATGTTCTCACCGTCAAGTACCTGACGGCGCTCTGCATATACGACCTCACGCTGCTCATTGTTGACCTCATCGTACTTTAAGAGGTTCTCACGGATACCGTAGTTGTTTGTCTCGATCTTCTGCTGTGCTTTTTCGATCGCGGAAGATAACATCTTGTGCTCGATCTGCTCGTTCTCCGGAACGCCGAGGGCATTGAACATGCTCATTAACTTGTCAGAACCGAAGAGGCGCATCAGGTCGTCCTCGAGGGAGATATAGAAGCGGGACTCACCCGGGTCACCCTGACGTCCTGCACGTCCGCGGAGCTGGTTATCGATACGTCTGGACTCGTGGCGCTCTGTACCGATGATCTTTAAGCCGCCGAGAGCCTTTGACTCATCGTCAAGCTTGATATCGGTACCACGGCCTGCCATGTTCGTCGCGATAGTCACCGCGCCGTGAATACCGGCCTGGGCTACGATCTCAGCCTCCAACTCATGGTACTTTGCGTTTAAGACTTTATGCGGAACCCCACGCTTCTTTAACATCTGGCTTAACATCTCAGATGTCTCGATGGTGATCGTACCGACGAGGACCGGCTGTCCTTTCTCGTGGGCCTTTACGATCTCCTCAACAACTGCATGGAATTTCTCTTTCTTTGTCTTATATACCGCGTCATTTAAGTCTTTACGGATAACCGGACGGTTTGTCGGGATCACGATAACATCCATACCATAGATATTACGGAACTCCTTCTCCTCGGTCTGGGCTGTACCGGTCATACCGCCTTTTTTCGCATACTTATTAAAGAAGTTCTGGAATGTGATCGTTGCGAGGGTTCTGGACTCTCTCTTAACGTTTACATGCTCCTTCGCCTCGATGGCCTGATGGAGACCGTCGGAGTAACGGCGGCCCGGCATGATACGTCCTGTGAACTCATCGACAATCAGGACCTCGTCATCCTTGACCACATAGTCCTTATCGCGGAACATGAGGTTGTGGGCACGAAGGGCAAGGATGATATTGTGCTGGATCTCAAGGTTCTCAGCATCGGCGAGGTTGTCGATATGGAAGAATGCCTCAACCTTCTTTACACCCTGCTCCGTCAGGTTTACGACTTTCTCTTTCTCATTTACGATGAAATCACCGGTCTCCGTGATCTCCTCGCCCATGATGGCATTGAGCTTGTTGAACTCGCCGGATTCCTCACCGCGAACCAGCTGCTTTGCAAGGACATCACAAACCTCATAGAGCTTTGTGGATTTTCCGCTCTGTCCGGAAATGATAAGCGGGGTTCTCGCCTCATCGATCAATACGGAGTCGACCTCATCGATGATGCAGTAGTCCAGGTCACGGAGTACCATCTGATCTTTGTAGATCGCCATATTGTCACGAAGATAATCGAAGCCGAGCTCATTGTTCGTCACATAAGTGATATCGCACTGGTAAGCTGCTTTTCTCTCCTCGGAAGTCATGGAGTTTAATACCACGCCGACCTTTAAGCCGAGGAACTCATGAACCTGTCCCATCCACTCAGCATCACGTTTTGCAAGATAGTCGTTGACTGTTACGATCTGGACGCCTTTTCCGGCGAGGGCATTTAAGTATGCCGGACAGGTGGAAACAAGAGTTTTACCTTCACCTGTCTTCATCTCCGCGATACGTCCCTGATGAAGGACGATACCACCGATGAGCTGTACCGGGTAGTGCTCCATCTTTAAAACTCTCTTCGCAGCCTCTCTGACGGTTGCGAATGCCTCCGGCAGAAGATCATCCAGAGTCTCACCCTGCGCGAGGCGCTCTTTGAATTTTCTTGTCTGATCCTTTAATTCTTCATCAGACATCGCCTGCATCGTCGGACGCATTTTTTCGATCTTATCGATGATCGGGTAAATGTACTTTAATTCCCGGTCACTGTGCGTACCAAATACTTTTTCAACAAAATTCATTCTGCTTGTTCTCCTACATAAATAAATATACACATGCAGCGATTCCCTTTTATCCGCCCCGCGGGAGTTATCCACGGATACACGGACTCCCAGATGCCGGAGCCGGATTTTATCCACAGGACGCATGGTTTATATCCTGTCAGGCCACTGCATACAAGTTTCTATTCTGATTCGTTTTTTTGATGTCCTCTGCTCCGTCCTGCGGGATTTTACCGCATAACCGCATACGTCTGCATCGTACAATCCTTAATATTTTAACACCTTCCGGGGTTTTATTCAATGACTTCATGTAATTTTAACATTTCGTACATAAATCCTTATCCCTGCCGCTCGCAATTCCCGCAAAAAATCCATCTGCAGTTTCTCTCAGCCGCATCGTCCATCTGCACCGCAGCCCTGCAGTTTTTTTACCCGTTTTCGACAATTTTTCGACAATTCAATTTTTCCCTCTTCGACGTCTCCCTGACTCCTTCCTCCGGCTTCTCCCTCACCCCTGTCTATTTTTCCCTCTTCCTGCCGCTTTCCCCCTTTAAATGTACAACTTGCACAAACCATACATTCGATTGTCCGGTTATCCACTTTATCCACACTCATCCACCAAAATTATGTGGAAAGTTGTCCACCTCGAAAAATGCCGATTTCACGCCATTTCGCAGTTATACACCAAGTTATCCACATTATCCACAGTTTTTTTCCTCCCCACAGGTGGATTTTACCTTCTCTTTATATTTGTTTTATTTTTGTGAACATCTTATAAAATTTACATTTCCGACAACTTTTTTTCCCTATCCCATTGACAAACCCGGAAGGCTTCGTATAGTTTTTGAGCTTTTATACACCTTTTTTACCCTTTTTAAATTTTCTCATTTTTCATGTATTTTGGTTGTCTTTTACAGAATTTTGTGTTATACTTAAGCCATCCCAAACAAAGGAGTTGATTTTATGCGTTACACAATCAGCGGAAAAAATATCAACATTACACCAGGCTTAAAAGATGCCGTGGAAAGTAAATTAGGAAAACTGGAGTGCTATTTTTCTCCTGATACGGAAGTACAGGTAACATTAAGCGTAGAGAAAGGACGTCAGAAAATAGAAGTTACGATTCCTGTGAAAGGCAGCATTATCCGTGCTGAGCAGGATTCCAACGATATGTATGTATCTGTTGATCTCGTGGAAGAAATTATTGAGCGTCAGGTCAAGAAATATAAGACAAGGATCATCAGCAAGAAGCAGAACGCCTTAGCCTTCAACGAAGCTTTCCTTCAGGAAGAGGCTGAACCGGAAGAGACCGTCAATATCGTAAAAACAAAACGCTTTGCGATGAAACCGATGGATGCCGAAGAAGCGTGTGTACAGATGGAACTTTTAGGACACAATTTCTTTATGTTCCTCAACGCTGATACCAACGAAGTCAACGTTGTTTATAAGAGAAAAGGAAACTCCTACGGACTCATTGAGCCGGAGTTCTAAAATCTTCTGAAAATTAATAAGTATGAATATCCGGGTTGCAGCGTTGATGTGGGAAACCGCACAGCGACCGTATCACCCGGTAATTAAAAAGAGGCGGTATCTGATCCGAGATCAGGTACCGCCTCTTTCAGGTGGTGAGTAATAGCAGACTCGTCTCAGTGGGAGTCAGGTCTCTGCCCGGCAAGCCTCAGCTATTCTTCTTCGCACAGGCTGCACAGGCCTCACAGGCACTCTTTGCAGCTGCCATACCGCCCAGAGAGGTTTCCCTGAGCTCTGACGGGATCGAACGTCCCACCGCGTACATCACGCCGATGGTCTCATCGATCGGTGTGATGCTCCTGATCCCTGCCAGGGAAAGCTCTGCGGATATCAGGGCATTGGAGGCCCCCATCGCGTTCCGGTTCTGACATGGATTTTCCACGAGGCCGCCGATGGGATCACAGACGAGCCCCAGAATATTCACGATCGCAAAGGACGCAGCGTCAAGGCACTGGGCCGGTGTACCGCCGAAAAGTTCCACTGCCGCAGATGCTGCCATGGCGCTTGCCGCGCCCACTTCCGCCTGGCATCCGCCTTCCGCTCCCGCTGTCGTGGCGTTTCTCGTGATCAGATAGCCCACCGCCGCCGCATTAAATAACGCCTGACAGATCTCCTCGTCCGTGAATCCGTAATTTTCCTGCAGGGAACAGCAGACTCCCGGGATCACTCCCGAAGATCCGGCTGTCGGAGCCGCAACGATGAGTCCCATGGAGGCGTTGACTTCGAGAACCCCAACTGCATAGGCGATAGCCTTGGATACCACATCCCCGCAGAGATTCTTTTTATTTTCCCGCAGCGTGTGGAGCTTTCTGCTCTCTCCGCCGATCATACCGCCCATGCTGACGATGTTTTCCTTTAACGGCTTCTTCGTCGATGCCTGCATAATAGCCCAGGCTTTTTCCATCTTTTCTCTTGTCTTTTCCGGATCTTGCTCTAAAAATGTTGTCTCACGCTCAAACATGGCCTCAGAGATCTTTTTGTGTTCCTTTTCGCAGTACTCTAAAAGCTCTGCACCGTTCGTAAAATTCATCGTTTTTCCTCCCCTCAGTCCAGATTGATCGCCGGTACCAGAAGTACGTTTTTCACAGCCTCAAAGCCCTTCAGAGCATTAACCACCTGAGTGGATACCATCGTATCTACTTCGATGATTGCATAGGCCATCTTACCCTTGCTCTCACGGTAGAGGCGCAGAGAACCGATATTTAAGTCGTACGCGCTTAAGACTGCAGTCACAAACGCCAGTGTCCCCTTTTTGTCGATATGCTGCACAACGATCGTGCTGTAATTTCCGGTAAGATCCACATCAACGCCGTTCAATCGTGTGATCACCGCGTTTCCGCCGCCGATGGATTTTCCTCTTAAGGACATCTCGTTTCCCTTTTCGTCCTTCACATAGATATCCACTGTATTCGGGTAGATCTCCTTATCTGTAAAGTTCTCCTCAAAGGAAAATTCAAGTCCTGCCGCTTTCGCGTACTCAAAAGAATCACGGATCCTCTCATCGTCCGTATGGTATCCCAGAATTCCACCGACTAATGCACGGTCAGTTCCATGTCCATGATAAGTGCGAGCGAATGATCCGTAAAGGACAAAACGCACAGCCGACGGCTTCTCCACCATTTTCCCGGCAATAAAAGCGATCCTTAACGCCCCCGCCGTGTGGGAGCTTGACGGTCCGATCATGTTTGGTCCCAGAATATCGAACGTTCCGATCTCATTCATATGTGTTTCCTCGCTTTTTTACAATTTTTCAGGTCATTACATATCCTGCTGCCGAAAAGCTCTATCTGAGCTTTCCGGATACTCTGCTATCTCCTATTATACACAATAAGGAGCTGTTTTTCCACAGCTCCTTATTGTGTCTTTTATTTACGCGAACAACGAACCAAAGTCCGCGCTTGCGCGAGACCTTGGCGGATTGTAACGTTTAGTCTCAGTCTAAGAATGTAACCGCCTTCGCCGGAGTACGGTAGTACGCCGTGGAGATGATGATGCCTGTCCTTGATGTGCTGGCGTGGATGATCTTTCCGTCGCCGATGTAGAGGGCAACGTGGTTGATCGTCTTTCCACTTGCGTAGAATAACAGGTCGCCCGGCTGGATCTTATCGAGGGAGATTTCCTTGCCGTTTGCCGCCTGGTCTCTTGAGGTACGTCCGGTCGTCACACCGAAATGCTCAAAGATACGCATCGTAAATCCAGAACAGTCAGCTCCGTTCGTTAAGCTTGTCCCACCGTATACATACGGATTGCCAAGGAACTGTTTCGCATATGCAACGATCGCGGTGCGGACTGCGGAATTGTAGACTGCGCTTCCCGGACCGTTCTGGGTACTCTGATATGAGCCGGAGGTTCCTGTGCTGCTGCCGGTGGAAGTTCCGCTTCCGCCGGGGCCTGCGGTACTGCCGGTATCCTGATTTCCGGTATTCTGGCTTGTGCCGGTCTGGGTGCTCTGGCTGCTCTGACTATTCTGTTCTTTCGTCGTTCCGTTATCCGCGTTCGGATTCTGGGCAATCATTCCGATCGTGGAGGACGGGGTGTCCTTATTTGCAGACGCAGTCTCCTGTCCTGCTTCTTTCTTTAACGCTTCGACCTTCGCGATAGCGTCCTCCGCCTCTTTCCTGATCCTTGCGTCCTCTTCCGCTTTCTGGCGTTCTTCCTCGACACTCACAGCCTGTTTGAACTCCACACGCTGAGTCACATAGTCTTTATGTACATATCCGCTTAAGGATTCATCGACCTGGATCTCGATAAAGTCTCCCTCTTCCTTTACTTCCAGATACTCGGCATCTTTGGAAAGTGTGGTGAGGATCGCGCTGTCGGTACTCGGCTGCTCGCGGAGTCTTAAGCTGTCAGCGCTTACCGTCACATAAACCGTACCTATATCTTTCGCAATCCTCTCCGCATCAGCGCCGGTAATAAAGTATTCGGATTTTATGTAACCGGTTACGGTACCGGACTTGATCTGATACCAGGTTCCGCCTTCTCCGTCCACTGTGGCTAAAATCGTTGCTGCGCAGTTGTTGTAGATCTTACCTACAATGCTGCTGGAGGTATTCGCCTCGGAGCGGATATTTACGTAATTGCTCACATGGGAGATCGCCACGTTGTCGTATGCCGACTGTTTATTTCCGACGGTGGTAAGTCCCGTTCTCTCACTCACCTGCACCGAAAGGGTTTCCGCCGCATAAGCGATCTGCGGCATCATGAGCGCCATGCTCAGTCCGCAGACCGCGATAATTCTTCCTGCTCTGTTCATAGATCGTTTTTTCTCCTGTCTATCTGCCGCCTGAAAACTGCTTGTAAACCATTTTCAAGTGACATTTCCTGATCGATGTCTTGTTTTCTTCGCCTATTCCCAGGAAATTTCTTTCCTGTTATATCCAGATGGCTCGGGCTTTTATTCTAAAGATTCATGTACCTAAACTCAGACACATGACTTTTGATTTTCTGATTCCTGTCCGTTCAAATATTACTGCCTCTACCGTATCATACGGAATTTTCAGCTCAGGAAATTCCTACTCTATTCTGTACAGGTACTGTTCTACAGACGCAACGCAATTTGCCCCGTCCGCCACCGCCGTAACGATCTGGCGGAGCGCCTTTGTACGGACATCTCCGGCCGCGAAGATTCCCGGAACACTTGTCTTTCCGTCCTCCCCGGCCGCAATATATCCTGCCGAATCCATATCCACGGATCCCTTGAATTCTTCACTGTTCGGGGTGATTCCCACCGCGACGAACACACCGTCCACAGCAAGGTCTCTCTTTTCCCCGGTCTTTTTATTGAGAAGCTTCAGTGTCTCCACTTTTTCCGCTCCACAGATCTCCTCCGGCACAGTATCCCAGAGAATTTCCACGTTTGGAAGCTCCATCAGGCGCTTCTGCAGGCTTTTCGCTCCACGGAATTCATCTCTCCTGTGGATCACATAGACCTTCTCACAGAGTCTTGCGAGGAAGATTGCGTCCTCAAGGGCAACATCCCCGCCTCCGATCACCGCCGTCGTCTTTTTTCTAAAGAACGCGCCGTCGCAGGTCGCACAGTAGGAAACGCCTTTTCCCGTAAGCTCTGCCTCCCCCGGGATTCCAAGCTTTCTGTGGTGGGCACCGGAAGCGATAATAACCGATTTTGCGAGTCTCGTCTCCTTTTTTCCCACTACCTGACGGATCACAGGCGGATGTCCCGCTCCTGCTTCTGCTGCCTCTAAGACTTCGTTCTCATCCGTAAGGTCCGCGTCCTCGATCTTTAAGACCG
>ERZ1026901.1261-NODE-1261-length-15264-cov-21.279834_pt1 | contig 15264 bp, 10 predicted proteins | sample MGYA00380179_ERZ1026901 | MGnify/ENA primary metagenome ERZ1026901 (study PRJEB33269, sample SAMEA4719815) | human gut metagenome | biome: human-associated habitat; feature: organic feature; material: feces | place: Cameroon | collected 2013-10 ... | reverse complement strand
TAGAGCACTGGTCTCCAAAACCAGGTGTCGGGAGTTCGAGCCTCTCTTCCCGTGCCAAACGACACATATATGTTCCAGAAAATAATTGCATATTGCAAAGATTCATACGACGAGTTATCGCATAAGACCACGTGGCCTACGAGACAGGAGTTGACGCATAGCGCGATTGTTGTGTTAACAGCTTCCATCATCATTGCAATCGTGGTGTACCTTATGGATACATTATTTGAATGGGTCATGCAACTTATCTATCCTCATTTATAATTCGATATGGCACAAGCAGAAATGGCATGGTACGTTTTGCGTGCTATAAGCGGAAAAGAAGCGAAGGTAAAAGAGTATATCGATGCAGAAATCAAAAATGGCCGCCTTGGCGGTCATGTTTCGCAAGTACTCATTCCTACCGAGAAGGTCAAGACTGTTCATGGTAACAAACAGGTTATCAAGGAAAGGCTCTATCTTCCCGGCTATGTTCTTGTAGAGGCTAGACTGGTTGGTGAAACAGTTCACGAACTGCGCAACACTCCTAATGTGTTGGGTTTCCTCGGAGGAATGGATAATCCTACCCCTCTCCGCGAAAGTGAAGTGAATCGTATCCTGGGTAAGGTTGACGAACTTGAGGATGAACCTCAAGAAATGGAGATACCTTACGTAGTAGGCGAAAGCGTAAAGGTAGTCGACGGACCGTTTAGCGGATTCTCTGGTACAATCGAAAAGGTTGACGAAGAGAAGAAGAAAGTGACTGTCATCGTTAAGGTGTTCGGTCGTAATACGGGACTCGATCTCGGACTTATGCAGATTGAGAAGGAATAAGGATAATGTTACGTATCCTCTAATGAATTCCTCGTCACATTTAAATTTCAATTAACAACAATGGCTAAAGAAGTTGCTGGATTAATCAAATTACAGATTAAGGGCGGCGCTGCAAATCCATCTCCTCCCGTAGGTCCTGCTCTGGGTTCTAAGGGTATCAACATTATGGATTTCTGCAAGCAGTTCAACGCCAGAACTCAGGACAAGGCTGGCAAAGTTCTGCCGGTTGTCATTACTTATTACAATGACAAGTCTTTCTCTTTTATTGTAAAGACTCCTCCTGTAGCAATTCAATTGCTGGAAGCAGCCAAAAAGAAGAGCGGTTCTGCTGCTCCTAACCGTACCAAGATCGCTGAGATTACTTGGGATCAGGTTAAGGCTATCGCAGAAGATAAGATGCCCGACTTAAACTGCTTCACAGTTGAGAGTGCAATGCGAATGGTAGCTGGTACTGCCCGCAGCATGGGTATCACAGTAAAGGGTGACTTCCCTGGTGAATAATTTAAACTTCAAATTTGAACAATGAGTAAACTGACAAAGAATCAGAAGTTAGTCGCTGACAAAGTTGAAGCAGGGAAGGCATATTCATTGAAAGAAGCTGCATCTTTGGTAAAGGAAATTACCACTACCAAATTCGATGCTTCTGTCGATATTGACGTACGTCTTGGCGTAGATCCTCGTAAGGCTAACCAAATGGTTCGTGGTGTAGTATCACTGCCCAACGGAACTGGTAAAACTGTACGCGTTCTATGTCTTTGTACGCCTGATGCTGAAGCTGCTGCAAAAGAAGCTGGCGCTGACTATGTAGGTCTCGATGAATATATCGAGAAAATCAAGGGTGGTTGGACTGATATTGATGTTATCATCACTATGCCTGCCATCATGGGTAAGATTGGTGCACTCGGTCGTGTGCTCGGTCCTCGTGGATTGATGCCTAACCCCAAGAGCGGCACTGTTACTATGGACGTAGCCAAGGCTATTCGCGAGGTAAAGCAAGGTAAGATTGACTTTAAGGTTGATAAGAGCGGTATCGTTCACACTTCAATCGGTAAGGCATCTTTCACCGCTGATCAGATTTTTGGTAATGCCAAAGAATTTATGGCTACTATCAACAAGCTGAAGCCTGCAAGTGCCAAGGGTACTTACGTAAAGAGTATTTATCTTTCATCTACCATGAGTAAGGGTATCAAGGTTGATCCTAAATCTGTAGAAGAAATCTAAACTGAATTACAATCATGAAGAAGGAAGATAAAGCTATCATCATCGAGAAACTCGGTGAACAAATCAAAGAATATGCACATCTCTACCTTGTTGATGTGACTGGTATGAATGCAGAAGCTACTTCTGCTCTCCGTCGTAAGTGCTTCGGCTCTGACATCAAAATGGTAGTAGCCAAGAATACTCTTCTGCATAAGGCTTTTGAAGCAGCTGAGGTTGACTATACTCCTCTCTATGACTGCTTGAAGGGCACTACTGCAGTATTCTTCTGCCAGACCGCTAACGTTCCTGCTAAACTTATTAAGGAAGTAGGTAAGGACGGTGTTCCTGCGCTGAAGGGTGCTTACGCTGAGGAAGGTTTCTATGTTGGTGCAGATCAGCTCGAAACTCTCTGCGCAATCAAGAGCAAGGCAGAAGTTCTTGCAGAGGTTGTTGCTTTGCTACAGTCTCCCGCCAAGAACGTTATCTCTGCTCTCCAGAGCAGTGGTCAGACCATCCATGGTGTGCTTAAAACTTTGGGCGAACGTCCCGAATAATCTCCGGTTACAACGCCGGACCCTCAATAAACTCAGAAAACAAACAAAAAAATACATTTAAGAAAATGGCAGATATCAAAGCTATCGCTGAAGAATTGGTAAATTTGACAGTGAAGGAAGTAAACGAGTTGGCAACTATCCTGAAGGACGAGTATGGAATTGAACCCGCTGCTGCAGCTGTTGCTGTTGCTGCCGGTCCCGCAGCTGGTGCTGCTGCCGCTGAAGAGAAGACTTCTTTCGACGTTGTTCTCAAGAGCGCAGGTGCCGCTAAGCTCCAGGTTGTTAAGGCCGTTAAGGAACACTGCGGTCTTGGCTTGAAGGAAGCTAAGGATCTCGTAGACGGCGCTCCCTCAAAGGTTAAGGAAGGCGTTGCTAAGGAAGAAGCTGAAGCACTGAAGAAGGCTCTTGAAGAAGCTGGTGCTGAAGTAGAACTCGCTTAATAAACAATCCCATATGGGCTATGGTTATGAATCCTCTGGTAGAGGGTTCATAACCTTTTTGTGTCTATATCATTCATTATAAGTACTATCCTTCCTATATAGTAATTTGATTTGTGATAATTTTATGACACATTCAAAGGGTTTATCGGTTTATGGGTTTATGGAGAGTTATGTTATATCCTAATTTTGATTCTATTCGTATATGGTAATACTTTGTTTGCTTTTCTAGTAGAAGTGTTACTACGAATTTATATAGAGTCTTTTCTATGTGATTTTATGATTTAACTTGCACATTCTCTTAAACTTGTAAACTTGAAAACATTTCTTTCACCCCAATCTAACGACGAATGTCTTCCAGAGTAATTAACCAACGTGTAAACTTTGCGTCCGTAAAGAATCCGATGCCTTATCCCGATTTCTTGGACGTTCAGTTGAAGTCTTTTAAAGATTTCCTGCAGCTCGACACTCCTAGTGAATTGCGTAAAAACGACGGCTTGTACAAAGTTTTTGCTGAGAACTTCCCTATCGCTGATACTCGCAATAACTTTGTATTGGAGTTTATTGATTACTATATCGATGAACCTCGTTATTCTATCAAGGAATGTCTAGAGCGCGGACTTACTTATAGTGTGCCCCTTAAGGCAAAATTGAAACTCTATTGTACTGACCCCGATCATGAGGATTTCGATACGGTGGTGCAGGATGTATTCTTGGGCTCTATTCCTTATATGTCAGACAATGGTACGTTTATCATCAATGGTGCTGAGCGTGTCGTGGTTTCACAGTTACATCGTTCTCCTGGCGTGTTCTTTGGTTCAAGCGTTCATGCTAATGGTACGCAACTTTATTCGGCTCGTATCATTCCTTTCAAGGGTTCATGGATTGAGTTTGCTACGGACATCAACAACGTGATGTATGCTTACATTGATCGTAAGAAGAAGTTGCCCGTTACGACTTTGCTTCGTGCTATAGGATTCGAAAGTGACAAGGATATTCTTCAGATTTTCAATCTTGCTGAGGAGTTTAAAGTCAATAAGACAAATCTTAAGAAGTTGCAAGGTCGCAAGTTGGCTGCGCGTGTTCTTTCTACTACCCTTGAGGATTTTGTTGATCCTGATACCGGTGAAGTGATGTCTATTGAGCGTAATGAGATTCTTCTCAATCGTGAAGAAGTCATCACTCCAGAGAATTCAGAGATAATCCTTGCTTCGGGTGAGCAGACAATCTTGGTACACCCAGAGGAGGGCGCTTCTACAGACTACTCTATCATCTTTAATACCCTTCAAAAAGATCCTTCAAACTCTGAGCAAGAGGCTGTCAACTATATCTATCGTCAGTTGCGTAATGCAGATCCTGCGGATGATGCGTCGGCGCGTGAGGTTATCAATAATCTTTTCTTCTCAGAGAAACGTTATGATTTGGGCGAGGTAGGACGATATCGTATCAACAAAAAGCTCAATCTCAGCACGGACATGGATGTGCGTGTGCTTACTCGTGAGGATATCATCGAGATTATCAAATATCTTGTTGAGTTAATCAACTCTAAGGCTACTGTTGATGATATTGACCACTTAAGCAATCGTCGCGTTCGTACGGTAGGAGAGCAACTATCTAACCAATTCGCTATTGGCTTAGCTCGAATGAGCCGTACCATTCGTGAACGTATGAATGTACGCGACAATGAAGTGTTCACTCCGACTGATTTGATCAATGCAAAGACCATCTCAAGCGTTGTTAACTCATTCTTCGGAACGAATGCTCTGTCGCAGTTCATGGATCAGACGAATCCTTTGGCAGAGGTAACTCATAAGCGCCGTCTTTCAGCTCTTGGTCCTGGTGGTCTTTCGCGTGAGCGTGCAGGCTTTGAGGTTCGTGACGTACACTATACTCACTATGGTCGTCTCTGTCCGATTGAATCTCCGGAAGGTCCTAACATCGGTCTTATTTCTTCACTTTGTGTATATGCTAAGATAGATGACCTTGGCTTCATCGAAACTCCCTATCGTAAGGTAGAAAATTCGATGGTAGATTTAGACAACGATCATATTGTATATCTTTCAGCAGAAGAGGAAGAAGGTAAGGTTATTGGTCAGGGTAATGCTCCCTTAAATGATGATGGCTCTTTTATCCGCGACAAAGTAAAATGTCGTCAGGATGCCGACTACCCAGTAGTACCTCCTTCACAGGTAGAACTCATAGACGTTGCTCCTCAGCAGATTGCCTCTATTGCAGCATCTCTTATCCCGTTCTTGGAACACGATGATGCTCACCGTGCATTGATGGGATCGAACATGATGCGCCAGGCTGTGCCTCTCATTCGTAGCGAGGCTCCTATTGTAGGTACTGGCATTGAAAAGCAGGTGTGCGAGGATTCACGTACGATGATTACAGCTGAAGGTGAAGGTGTAATAGAATATGTTGATGCCAATACCATTCGCATTGCTTACGATCGTACGGAAGACGAAGAATTTGTAAGCTTCGATTCTAACGTGAAGGAATACGACATTCCTAAGTTCCGCCGTACGAATCAGAATATGACCATTGACCTCCGTCCTATTTGTAGTAAGGGACAGAAAGTTCACAAAGGTGATATTCTTACAGAGGGTTATGCTACAGAAAATGGTGAACTCGCACTTGGACGTAACCTCCTCGTGGCATACATGCCTTGGAAGGGATACAATTACGAGGATGCCATTGTGCTCAATGAGCGTATGGTACGAGAAGACATCCTCACTTCTGTACACGTTGACGAATACTCGCTTGAGGTTCGTGAAACGAAACGTGGTATGGAAGAATTCACCAATGATATTCCTAACGTAAGCGAGGATGCCACTAAGGATCTCGACGATACAGGTATTATCCGTATTGGTGCTCGTGTAGCTCCTGGTGATATTCTTATCGGTAAGATTACTCCTAAGGGTGAGAGCGATCCCACTCCAGAAGAAAAGCTTCTTCGTGCCATCTTCGGTGATAAGGCTGGTGATGTGAAAGATGCTTCTTTGAAAGCAAATCCCTCACTCGCAGGTGTTGTTATCAATAAGCGTCTTTTCTCACGTGTTCAGAAAAACCGTAGTGCAAAGGCAGCAGATAAGGTAACGCTCCAGAAACTCGATGACGATTTCCAAAAGGAAACGGCTGAGTTAAAGGATGTAATGATTGACAAGTTGCTCTCTCTCATCAGCGATAAAAAATCGCTTGGAGTGAAAGACAACATAGGTTCTGAGGTAATAGCTAAGGATGTTAAGTTTAACAAGGCTGTGCTCGCATCGCTCGATTTCACTTCTGTAGAACTACATGACTGGACAGACGATGAACATGCCAACAAACTCATCCGTCAGCTCGTGATTAACTACTTGAAGAAGTACAATCAGATGGATGCTGTGCTCAAGCGCAAGAAGTTTGCCATTACCATTGGTGACGATTTGCCTTCTGGCATCATTCAGCAGGCCAAAGTCTACATCGCAAAGAAACGTAAGATAGGTGTAGGTGATAAAATGGCCGGTCGTCATGGTAACAAGGGTATTGTTTCTAAGGTTGTTCGTCAAGAAGACATGCCTTTCTTGGCAGATGGTACTCCTGTTGATATTGTGCTCAACCCTCTGGGTGTGCCTTCACGTATGAATATCGGTCAAATATTCGAGGCTGTACTCGGTGCAGCAGGCCGCAAACTCGGTGTGAAGTTTGCAACTCCTATTTTCGATGGTGCAAAGCTTGAGGATCTCTGTGAATGGACCGACAAGGCTGGCCTTCCCCGTTACTGTTCTACACAGCTCTACGATGGTGCCACAGGTGAGGCATTCGACCAAGAGGCAACTGTAGGTGTGACTTACATGCTGAAACTCGGCCACATGGTCGAGGACAAAATGCACGCTCGTTCCATTGGTCCGTACTCGCTCATCACTCAGCAACCGCTTGGTGGTAAGGCACAGTTCGGTGGTCAGCGTTTTGGTGAGATGGAAGTTTGGGCCATTGAGGCCTTTGGTGCGTCACACGTACTTCAAGAAATCCTGACCATCAAGTCCGACGACGTAACAGGCCGTGCCAAGGCATACGAAGCAATTGTCAAGGGCGAACCCATGCCTACTCCGGGCATCCCCGAATCGCTCAACGTATTGCTCCATGAACTTCGCGGTCTGGGCTTGAGCATCACGCTCGATTAAGTTTTAAGTTATAGGGTTATGAGGTTAAGTAGTTTCCGTTCATAGTCAGCTCACAGATGCATAATGCAAAAGCGCAAGGAGCGGAAGTTAATCAAATACTTTCTAGCCTCTTATCCTATTAACTAAAAACTTTCACAACATTACCCCTCTCAATCAATCCTACTAAAATGGCATTTAAAAGAGACAATAAGATAAAGAGCAACTTTACGAAAATTACCATAGGTCTGGCTTCCCCGGAAGAGATTATGGCAAATTCGTATGGTGAGGTGCTAAAGCCCGAAACCATCAATTATCGCACCTATAAGCCTGAGCGTGACGGCTTGTTCTGCGAGCGCATTTTTGGTCCTACAAAGGACTATGAGTGCCACTGTGGAAAGTACAAGCGCATTCGCTATAAAGGAATCGTCTGCGATCGTTGCGGTGTGGAAGTTACGGAGAAGAAGGTGCGCCGCGAGCGTGCTGGTCACATCCAGTTAGTAGTGCCTGTAGCACACATCTGGTATTTCCGCTCTCTACCCAACAAGATCGGTTATCTCCTCGGCATTCCTACGAAGAAACTCGACTCCATTATTTATTACGAGCGCTATGTAGTGATTCAGCCAGGTGCATTGGCTGCCGACGTGGCTCAGAACGACCTCCTCACAGAGGACGAATATCTTGACCTCGTAAAGAAACTCCCCAAAGAAAATCAATATCTTGAGGATAGCGATCCCAATAAGTTTATCGCTAAAATGGGTGCCGAGGCCGTATACGACCTTCTCAAACGCATTGACCTTGATAGCCTCTCCTACGAATTGCGCGACCGTGCCAATTCCGACTCTTCAATGCAGCGTAAAAACGAGGCTCTGAAGCGTCTTCAAGTAGTAGAGTCGTTCCGTGCAAGTCGCGATCGCAACAAGCCCGAGTGGATGATCATGAAGGTCATCCCCGTGACTCCTCCCGATTTGCGTCCGCTCGTACCTCTAGATGGTGGACGTTTTGCCACTTCCGATCTCAACGACCTTTACCGTCGTGTGCTTATCCGCAACAACCGCTTGAAGCGTCTGCTTGAGATCAAGGCTCCTGAAGTGATTCTCCGCAACGAGAAGCGTATGCTTCAAGAGTCAGTTGATAGCCTTTTCGATAACTCGCGTAAGTCGTCGGCTGTAAAGAGCGATAGCAATCGCCCCCTTAAGTCGCTTTCCGATTCACTCAAGGGTAAGGCTGGACGTTTCCGTCAGAACCTTCTCGGTAAGCGTGTCGACTATTCTGCACGTTCCGTTATCGTTGTAGGCCCTGAGCTCAAGATGGGCGAATGCGGTCTGCCTAAGCTTATGGCTGCCGAGCTTTATAAGCCGTTCATCATCCGTAAGCTCATTGAGCGCGGCATTGTGAAGACGGTAAAGAGTGCCAAGAAAATCGTTGATCGCCGTGAACCTATTATTTGGGACATTCTCGAACACGTGATGAAGGGACACCCTGTGCTCCTCAACCGTGCACCGACCCTTCACCGTCTCGGTATTCAGGCCTTCCAGCCCAAGATGATTGAAGGTAAAGCTATTCAGCTCCACCCGTTGGCATGTACCGCATTCAATGCGGACTTCGATGGTGACCAAATGGCTGTACACCTCCCCTTGAGCAATGAAGCTGTACTCGAAGCCCAGATGCTCATGCTTCAGAGCCACAACATCCTTAATCCCGCTAATGGCGCACCTATCACCGTACCTTCACAAGATATGGTGCTTGGTCTCTATTATATCACGAAGCTCCGTCCTGGAGCAAAGGGTTCAGGCCTCACTTTCTATGGTCCTGAAGAAGCCCTCATCGCTTTTAATGAGCGTCGTGTTGACGTGCATGCTCCTGTTAAGGTGATGGTAGATGATATTGATGAGCGTGGTGCTAAGATTAAGCACATCGTAGAGACTTCGGTAGGTCGTATCATCGTCAACGGCATCATCCCCGAAGAGTGTGGTTTCATCAACTGCGTAGTAGCAAAGAAATCACTCCGCGACATTATCTCCAAGGTTATCAAGACTGTAGGTATGGCTCGCGCATGCGACTTCCTCGATGGTATTAAGAATCTTGGTTACCGCAAGGCATACGAGGGTGGTCTTTCGTTCAACTTGGGTGATATCATCATCCCCGCAGAGAAGGCCGATATCGTGAAACGAGGTAACGAGGAAGTAGAGCAGATTACGATGAACTACAACATGGGTTTCATCACCGACAAGGAACGTTACAATCAGGTAATTGATACTTGGACCCACGTGAACACCGATATCAAGAAAACCTTGATGAAGCAGATGACCGAGGCCGACCAAGGCTTCAACGCCGTGTTCATGATGCTCGACTCTGGTGCCCGTGGTTCTGCCGATCAGATTGCTCAGCTCGCAGGTATGCGTGGTTTGATGGCCAAGCCGCAAAAGGCTGGTGCCGAAGGTGCGCAGATTATTGAGAACCCGATTCTTTCAAACTTTAAGGAAGGCATGTCCGTGTTGGAGTACTTTATCTCTACCCACGGTGCTCGTAAGGGTCTTGCCGATACTGCGTTGAAAACAGCCGATGCGGGTTATCTTACCCGTCGTCTTGTCGACGTATCTCACGATGTAATTATCACTGAAGAAGACTGCGGAACCCTCCGTGGCCTTGTATGCACAGCTCTTAAGGATGGCGATGAAGTGATATCTTCACTATCAGAGCGAATCCTTGGACGTGTTTCAGTACATGATATTATCAACCCCACTACAGGTAAACTCATTGTTGCTTCTGGCGAGGAAATAACCGAGCCAATCGCTGCAGAGATAGAGGCCTCGCCCATTGAGAGTGTAGAAATTCGTTCGGTACTTACCTGCGAAAGCAAGCATGGTGTCTGCATGAAGTGCTATGGACGCAACTTGGCTACTAGCCGTATGGTGCAGAAGGGTGAGGCAGTTGGTGTTATCGCAGCCCAGTCAATTGGTGAGCCTGGTACGCAGCTTACTCTTCGTACCTTCCACGCCGGTGGTATCGCATCAAATGCTGCAGCCAATGCCACCATCAAGGCCAAGAGCGATTGCCGCCTCGAATTCGAGGAACTTCGTACTGTGGACTCTCACGACGAAGAAGGAAATGTTTGCAAGGTTGTGGTAGGCCGTTTGGCCGAAGTCCGCTTCATCGATGAGAACACAGGTATTGTACTCTCTAGCCAGAACGTACCCTATGGCTCTCAACTATTTGTAGAAGACGGACAGAAGGTAACCAAAGATACTGTCATTGCTAAGTGGGATCCATTCAATGCAGTGATCGTAACAGAAACGGCTGGTAAGATACAGTTTGAGAACGTGACCGAGGGCATCAGCTATCGTGTAGATGAAGATGAAGCAACGGGTTTGCGTGAGCGTATCGTAATCGAGTCGAAAGACAAGAGCCACGTGCCTAACTGTAACATCATCGATGAAAAGGGCGAAATTATCCGTACCTACAGCTTCCCTATCAATGGTCACATCGTTGTAGAGGATGGACAGGATATCAAGGCAGGTGAAGTCCTTGTCAAGATACCTCGTGTTGTAGGTAAGGCTGGTGATATCACCGGTGGTCTCCCCCGTGTAACCGAGCTCTTCGAAGCTCGCAACCCGAGCAACCCTGCAGTGGTGACCGAAATCGATGGAGAGATTACCATGGGTAACATTAAGCGTGGTAACCGCGAAATTATCGTTACTTCAAAGCTTGGCGAAGTTAAGAAGTACCTCGTGCCTCTGTCAAAGCAGATTCTTGTTCAGCAAAATGACTTCGTACGTGCTGGTACCAAACTCTCTGATGGCTCTATCACTCCAAGTGACATTCTCGCCATCATGGGTCCCACTGCCGTACAGGAATACATTGTCAACGAAGTACAAGATGTATACCGTCTCCAAGGTGTGAAGATCAACGATAAGCACTTCGAAGTAATCGTGCGTCAGATGATGCGTAAGGTTCAGATCAATGAACCTGGCGATACTCGTTTCCTCGAGCAGCAGATAGTAGACAAACTCGACTTTGCTGAAGAGAACGATCGCATCTGGGGCAAGAAGGTAGTGATCGACGCTGGCGACAGCGAGACCATGAAGAAGGGTATGATCGTGACCGCCCGTAAGCTCCGCGATGAGAACTCACAGCTCAAGCGCCGTGACCTCAAGCTCGTCAAGGTGCGCGATGCTATGGCTGCCACCTCTACTCAGATCCTTCAGGGTATCACCCGTGCAGCCCTCCAGACCAAGAGCTTCATGTCGGCAGCTTCCTTCCAGGAAACTACCAAGGTGCTCAACGAGGCTGCCATCAGTGGTAAGACCGACTACCTCGAGGGTATGAAGGAGAACGTGATCTGCGGTCACCTTATCCCCGCTGGTACAGGCCTGCGTGAGTTTAGCAAGATTGTTGTAGCTGATAAAGAAGAGTACGAACGTGCTCAAGCAGAGAAAGCTGCTGAGTAAATAGAATCTCAATTCTTTATATATTCAAAGAGGATGTGTCAAAACGACACATCCTCTTTTTGGTAGTATGCTCGGCATGAGCTTATTTTTGTCTTAAAAGTTTATCGCCTCTCTTCTTTGATGCAAAAACAAAAATTATTCTTTTAACATTTATTACCCCCCCCAGTTTGTTTTTTTATAAATTAGCTCGTACATTTGCCCCAGAATAAGAGATGTAAGCAAGAAAAAACGCATTTTTATTAACAACTTGACACACCTCCCACTTTACTATCTACCTACAAAGAAGATTTTCTTTAACTTTTAAATAACAAAACCAAACATGAAAAAAATTACTTTCATGATGTCATTGCTTCTTGCTATGGGATCAATGACTGCTTCTGCTCAGGTGCTTGATCGTACTGGGTGGAAAATTACCACATCTGGTGAATGCGATGACAGTGGCTCTGGTCACGCAAGTGCTATCATTGATGGCAATAACAAAACGTATTGGCACTCGAATTGGGCTAGCAATGGTCAAGCAAATAGTTCAGGTGACGCTTCCAAAAAACTTCCTCAGTTTTTCCAAGTTGACTTAGGTTCTGAACAGACCTTCCGTTCTATTATGTATGTTCCTCGCGTAAACCTGGATAATGGTACGGTCTATTCTTTCAAAGTTTACGTTAGCAACACAGCCTTCCCTTCTACAGCAGGTGGTACCAGTGCAGCTAATATTGTCAAAGGTCTGAATGCAGCTGACCTCAAAATGGAAGGTACATTCGACTATACAGGTAAGAGTGGCCAACCTACAATGGTTTGGAGTGCTGATCAAGACGTTACAGGACAATACGTTTTGTTCGTTATTACTGACGCTAAGGGAAACAACCAAGGTCAGTGGGCTTCATGTGCTGAATTTAACCTTTCAAAAGACGACTTCAAAGTTACCTATAACTACACTTGCAAAGGAACAGCTTTAGGTCCGAAGGTTGTATATACGCAAACTCCTGAAGAGAACGTTCCTACATTTGGTACTTACCTTATTAATAGTACTATTACCCAAACAAGTAATGGTATTTATACCGTAGAATGCACTACCCCATTTGAATCAGCTGAAACTTACGACCCAGAAACCGCACATTGGTATGCTATTGACATACATAACAATCAGGCAAATAAACTTTGGTATGTTTCCAATGAAGATGGATTCGTTACCACTCCTACTATCGATAAGGGTTACGTTACAAATTTGACAGACAATTATCTTTGGACTTTTGTAGGTAACGTAACTGATGGTTACAAAATCTACAACAAAGCAACAGGTAAGGCTATTGCTTATACCACAAATGCTACTACAAGCGATAATGGTGATGTATTCCAAATCAAATCTTCTACCGCTAATAACAAAGCAAAAGGTTTCTGCTTTACCAAGGATGGTTCTAACTACTTGAATGAACAAGGTAATAAGATTGCTACTTGGACAGATCCTGACGCCGGTTCTACCATGCACGTTCAGGAACCTAAAGACTACGTCCTTGCTTATGCTGCCGATTATGAGAATCAAACTTACGATGACAGCAATGCACCCAAAAATGCCATTGGTGCAGACCCCTATTTGAGCAATGCTGATAACCTTGCTGCATACAAGGCTGCTTATGCTGCTGCAACTGCAGAAAGCGCAACAGAAACAGAAATAAACAAATTAATTACACTCAATAAAGAAGTTGAAACAGGCAAGGCTGTATCAACTATTGAGGAGGGTAAATACTATCGTCTTTACAACCACGCTAACAAAAAAATTATGCGTGTTGATCCTACGAACAACACCATTATGGACTATAGCGAAGACGCAAACGAAGCTAAATCTATTGGTTCTGTTGTTACATTTAAGAGAATTCCCGACGAACCTGGTCGTTACCGCATGATGATTGAAGGTAAAACCTTTGGTAAAGCAACTACAAGTGCTAATGTTGTGCTGCAGGAGGATAACTCTGACGCAAAGGGTAGCTTTATTGTAAGTCACGTTGGTACCAAATTTAAGTTCCGCAATATCACCTCTTCTACCCCACGTTATAGCTATATACACTGTAACGAAGGTAAAGTAGTAGGTTGGGAAGCTAATGAAGGTGGAGCATCATGGTGGTACGTAGTTCCCGCAACCGATGTTGAAATCGCTATGGCCGAAGTTAACAGCAAGCGTTATGCTTCTGCATACCTTCCCTTCGATGTTAACGCAGTTGATGGTGCTCAGGCTTACGTAGGTGAACTCAACGATACTAAGAATGTTCTCAACATGACTGCAGTAAACGCTGTTCCTGCTAACCAAGGTTTCGTACTCGTAGGTGATCAAGAAAAGGCTACACTTACTATTGGTGACGCTGAAGCTCTTACAATCACTAATGCTTTGACTGGTTCTAACGTTAAGGTTGCTCTCAAAACTACTACAGGTAGTGGTGAATCTGCTACTGTTACTGATCACCATGCTGAATACCTTGTATTCGGTACTAACGAAGGTAACGTAGGTTTCTACAAGCCCGCAGCAGCACTTACTACTATCGCAGCTAACAAGGCATTTGTTGCAGCAAGCTCACTCACAACAGCTCCAGGTGCTATTGCCATGAACTTTAGCGGTAACGTTACTGGCATTAACAATGCTGTTGTTGCAAGCGAAAACGCTCCTATCTTCGACCTCAGCGGACGTCGCGTAGTGAAGGCTGTTAAGGGTGGTGTTTACATCCAGAACGGTAAGAAGTTCGTGAAGTAAACAAACCGCGCATCAATTCTATCATTTTAATCAACAAGAAAATATCCTATCAAAATGAAGAAATCATATATCAAGCCCCAGGCTCAGACAGTTTGTCTCTTCACTGAGGACAAGATGTTGGCTGGTTCAAATCCCTCTTTCGATGTGAACGCTGATAAGGAAACTAACGATATCATGTCTGGAGGTAAGGATTGGAGCAGCGATAACTGGGCTGCTACCGACGAAGACTAATCACACCATTTCCCTAAGGTGTTAAGACACTTGTGGGGAAGTAGGTAGCCCCACAGGTAATTACAGTAACGCTTCTTTACCAAGAGAGCAAAACCGTAATTTTTTTCATTTGTCAAGGCTGTTCGAAGTGATTCGAACAGCCTTTTTGGGGTACGCTCGGCATGCGCATTGTCTAACGGGTGCAAGTCCCGAGTAATCCCTAATAGCGGATCCACTGCGAGGTGGATTCTGAAAGGAACTGGCGGCAAACATCTGACTTAACGTACAGAAACTTTATATAAGGCAATTGACCATGGATGAGATTGCCTAACAAATCAAATTCCGCCTTATGACGCATGCTTTGCAGAATTGCTATTGCGGTCAACCAACATCCATTGACATCCACTTGATGAGCAATGTCGAATTGCTGAAGAAACTCCTTGCGAAGTGATGAAGTATGATAATATAACTGAAGTTTCGGATTTAGCAAGGACGGGCTGAAAGCCCAATGGTGCACATAGCCCAGGGCAAGCGAAGCGACACCCTGGGTCAAAGCACGTTCGTTAGTGACGCCCTGAAAGGGCAGAAGCTTTATATCTATTTCCAACATTGAATGCTTTTGCCCTTACAGGGCGTAACAACACTATCCACGGGAAACCCAGGGCAACGCCCTGGGCATCCTATGTTACCCACCAAATTTTACGCGTACTTTTTGCGTTAATA
>ERZ1026901.1250-NODE-1250-length-15373-cov-16.391565_pt1 | contig 15373 bp, 8 predicted proteins | sample MGYA00380179_ERZ1026901 | MGnify/ENA primary metagenome ERZ1026901 (study PRJEB33269, sample SAMEA4719815) | human gut metagenome | biome: human-associated habitat; feature: organic feature; material: feces | place: Cameroon | collected 2013-10 ... | reverse complement strand
CTCAATTCTATCACTATATCTTTCCGCATTTCACTTTTTTGTAGTAACTTTGCATAAGAAACATAAATATTCTACTATAACGACATTATAATGGCAACAACTCCAGAGTTTAAGTATGCCCCAATGTTCCAATTGGGCAAGGACACCACAGAGTATCGTCTCCTTGGCAAAGAAGGCGTTAGCACAAGCGAGTTTGAAGGAAAGACCATCCTCAAGGTGAGCAAAGAAGCCCTCACACAGTTGGCTCAGCAGGCTTTCCACGATGTGGAATTTATGCTCCGCCGTGAGCACAACCTTCAGGTGGCTAAGATCCTCTCCGACCCCGAAGCTTCAGAAAACGATAAATACGTTGCACTGCAGTTTCTGCGCAATGCCGAGACTGCAGCGAAAGGAATCCTACCTTTCTGCCAAGACACAGGTACGGCCATCATCCACGGCGAAAAGGGACAACGCGTATGGACCGACTTCGAGGACGAAGAAGCCCTAAGCCGCGGCGTATACAACACTTATACACAAGACAACCTCCGCTATTCGCAAAATGCGCCCCTCAACATGTACGACGAGGTGAACACTCGCTGTAACCTACCCGCACAGATCGACATCGAGGCTTGCGAAGGCGATGAATACCGCTTTATCATGGTGGCTAAGGGTGGTGGCTCAGCCAACAAGACCTATTTCTACCCCATGACCAAGGCTACCATTCAGAACGAAGGCACCCTCCTTCCTTTCCTCGTAGAGAAGATGAAGAGCCTCGGTACAGCAGCTTGTCCACCCTACCACATTGCATTTGTCATCGGTGGCACTAGCGCTGAGAAGAACCTCCTCACCGTGAAGCTCGCCTCTATTAAATACTACGACAATCTGCCCACCACGGGCGACGAGACAGGCCGCGCATTCCGCGACATCGACCTCGAAGAAAAACTCCTTCACGAAGCACACAAGATTGGGCTCGGCGCACAGTTTGGTGGTAAATATCTTGCTCACGACATCCGCGTGATTCGTCTTCCTCGCCATGGAGCTAGTTGCCCTATCGGCATGGGCGTAAGTTGCTCGGCCGACCGCAATATCAAGGCAAAAATCAACAAGGATGGTATTTGGCTCGAGAAGATGGACGAGAACCCCACAGAGCTTATCCCCGAAGAACTTCGCAATCCAGGCGAAGGAAGCAAGGGCATCGAAATCGACCTCGACAAGGGTATTGACGCCGTACGTGCCGAACTCACCAAATATCCCGTTAGCACCCGCGTAAGCCTCAAGGGTACCATCATCGTGGCTCGCGACATTGCTCACGCCAAACTCAAAGCACGCCTCGACGCTGGCGAAGACTTGCCCCAGTACTTCAAGGATCATCCCATCCTCTATGCAGGACCTGCCAAGACTCCCGCTGGCTATCCCTGCGGCTCAATGGGTCCCACCACTGCCAACCGCATGGATCCCTACGTAGACGAATTCCAGGATCATGGTGGCTCACTCGTGATGATTGCCAAGGGCAACCGCGGCGACATCGTAACCGAAGCTTGTAAGAAGCATGGCGGTTTCTACCTTGGCACTATCGGTGGTGTAGCAGCCGTACTCTCACAGAGCAGCATCAAGAGCATCGACTGCGTGGAATATCCCGAACTCGGCATGGAAGCCATCTGGAAGATTACCGTAGAAGACTTCCCCGCATTCATCCTCGTAGACGATAAAGGCAACGACTTCTTCAAGCAACTCAAGCCCTGCACCTGCTGCCACTAATCTCCGCCCCGCAAGATCCGCTCCCAAAGGGTGCTATTCCTTATCATAATATAGGAAGCACATTTTACCAACCAAGGAGCAATATCATCCCTTTCATACAATGCCTCAGCTTCACCGCTGAGGCATTTTTTGTTTCCCTATCTCCACCTTCTTTCCTCCATTACCATGAAAAAACACCACAATAGTATATTATTTAACATACTTTACCCCCCCCTATTTGCCTTATTAACAATTATACATTACTTTTGCCGCATTATTAAATTCCTAATACAAAAGCAAAATGATGAAAACTACTACACATTTTCTATTCACCTTGCTCCTCACATTCCTTGTAGGAAGTACGGCGGCATGGGCTGGCTCGCAAGTGATTCCCACACTGAGCACGGATGGTAACATCCATTATTACACCATCAAAAACACGCGTACGAATAAATATCTCTATTGGAACAGCGACAAAGGCTTCATTCTTCAGAGCAGCACACCCACAGAGAATAGCTACTTCTATTTCACCGCAGGTACAGCCACCACCGATGTAAATGGCGTAACCGTACTGAAAATACACAACGCCTCCACCACCAATCTCATGGCCGATTTCCAATCATGGACCTCCACCGGCATTGATTGGTACGTAAAAGCTGCAAGCAATGGAAATAGCACGGGCATTGCATTTTCCAAAAGCACGTCCTATGGAAACACCGAAGACTCTTGGAATAGCTACGACAGCGACAATAAAGTTGGTCCTTATAAAATAGATGGAGGCTCGCTTTTTGAAGTAGAAGAGGCAACGACCCTAAAGCAAGTAACCAATCAGATACTAAAGCCCTTACTTGACAAATACGCCTCACTTATAGGAAAACCTTTTAGTTGCACTCAAGCCGCTTACGACAACCTTCAGACAGCATATAATCAGTATAACACAGAAGATGCGCTAACCACAGATGCTCTCACAGCTATCCGTACAGCAAGAACAACTTTTCTTACGTCTAACCCTGTTACAGAGATAGCCAACAATACTACAGTTATCTTTGGCAATCTAAAGTACAGTGACCAATACGTATATACCACCACAAATAGTCTTGGTGCAAGCGCAAATAAAGACAGCTATGCTTACGAGTGGATCCTTAAAAAGCAGGACAATGGCTACTTTAAGATCTACAATCCATACCAAAACAAATACGTAGGCTCAATCCCAACAATAGGAGGATGGAATCATAATGGCGATGATGAAGCAATTCCATTAGTTGAGGATGTCAATGCGGCACAAGACTACGCTATCATCGCTACGAATCAATTCGGATACGTAAACATCCATAGCACACAATCTGGCCTTGGTGAAAATCGATCATATTGGCACATGGGTAATAATGGCAATATTGTGCGTTGGGAAGCAGCTAACGAGAACTCCCATTTCCAATTTATCACAGACGTTGCTTCCATAGAAAGCGATTGGGACGCTGCAATCAAGAAAAGAGCAACAAGTTACAATAGCACCAACGTAGGCACATACAACACCAATATTATTGCCGAGCCTCTAAGTACATTCACAGCTGCTACGACTTCCGAAGCTAAAGGTGCAGCATATAAGGCTCTCGAAACAGCGATAGCCTCAGCTCGCATTCTCCCCGAAGCAGGAAAGTACTACACCATCAGCAATGCAGATCACGAAGGCAAGTACATCGTTGAGAAGTATGGCGAGACGGGGACACTCGGTGGAACTGCTCTCTACTGCCAAAGCCTTGAAGCCAACACAGTGCCTGCCCTCTGGCAATTCGAGCAGTGCACAGACAATGGCAAGACCGACCTTTATTTCATCAAAGCTGCTAACTCTGGTCAATACATGAGCCGCGTACAATGGCAAGAAAGCACCCTCTACATGTCTGTTCTTGACAAAAGCAGCAACGACGTAGGCCGCTTCGACATTTTCGATAAAGACCACGTAAGAAAGAGCAATGCCGTAACGTTGGTTTACTACACCAACGACAACCGCACAGACCGCGGTACCGCTCGTGTTAATAGCAATGTAGGAGAAGGTAAAATTGAATCCTGGAATGATAATGCGGATGGCAACAACTTCCTCATCCAAGAAGTAACCGAGATTCCCGTCACCATCAGCGCCGCAGGATATGCCACACTGAATCTGCCAATGGCTGTCAACATTCCCGAAGGCGTGAAGGCTTACACTGGAACGGAAAGTGAGGGTGAGATTAAGTTGACCGAGATCACTTCGGGCATTATCCCCGCAGAGACACCCGTCATCCTCGAAGGAGTAGGCAGCGAGACGCCGTACAAGTTTACCATCGCCTATGGCAACACTGACGCAGCTCTCACCACAGCCTTGAAGGGTACGCTCACACCGACCACCATTGCCGATGACGCTACGGCTTATATACTGAAGAATGGCGGCCAAGGCATCGGCCTATACAAAGTGACCTCTACCACCGACCGCGAGATCAAAGCCAACAAAGCCTATTATGGCTCCACCACGGGTAGCGAAGCTGCACCCGTCTTGCTCTTCAACTTCGGTCAGACTACAGGCATCCATTCTGCAACGAACGCTACAAGCACTGCAGCGAGCGAGACAAACATTTACTTCGATCTGCAAGGTCGCCGCATTCCCTGCCCTGCTCACGGAATCTTTGTAAAAGCCAACGGAGAGAAAGTGTTCATCAAATAAGACACACTCACCCTATCTATCAACACATAACGATACACACATTATGAAGAAAACATATATACAGCCCACGGCATGCACAATAAAATTTTCCACCGAGGGCATGCTCGCCCTATCCAAAGTGGGTACACACGATACTGACACCACCGACACCGGCGCTAGCGACGGCCTTTCCAACAAGCGCACCGACCTAACGCACAGTGGCATTTGGGAGAACATGAGCAACTAATGCCCCACCTAATGCCGCGTCCATGAGCAATTTACTCAAAATCGCTCATGTCTCAGACAGCAGCATACCAACAATCAGAACCGCAAGACAGAGCATTATGTTCTGCCTTGCGGTTCTCTTTTAGTTAAAATGCACTCCTTACCTTGCAAATAAGGTAGAAATGTTGTACATTTGTGGCGTAATTTATGTAAAATGAATACGTAATATACAAAGGCTTTCTCGTAAACTACGAAAAACAACAAATCTACAAATATCAATTCATCAACACTACAACAACTATGAGAAGATTTACCCTTTTCTTCTTTGCCCTGTTCGCCTTCCTTATGGCAGGTGCACAGAGTTCGTTGCCTGATTTAAGTACTGAGGACGCCCCTACGTACTACCCCATCAAATTTCAGACAGGGGGTGCTTACTTGGGCGACCAAGGAGCAGGCAAAAATATGCTGACCGTGGCAAGTTCTTCAGATGCCACACAGTTTCAGCTAATCGGCACACAGTCGAGCTTCATACTAAAGAGCAAGCTCGGCAACTACGTAGCTTTCAACACAACAAAAAGTCGATTCACCACCACGGCTACCAAGTCAGGAGCTGTAAAGCTGAGAATTATCAATGGTAAGACCAACAAATACTATGAGCTCCAGCGTGAGGGTCAAAGCCAATGCATGAACCAGTATGGTGGTCAAGGCGCAGGCAAGGAACTCAGCGAGTATACCGTAGGAGACGTAGGCAACCAACTCTACTTCGAGGGAGCTAGCAACACGCTTGCTGACATGCAGACCCAATACGACAATCTCGTATCTCAGATTCGCGCCGCCGCCGCTTACAAGTACTTCCACGCTGATGCTACAGAAGCGGTAAACGCAATCCCTGCCACTACTCCTACCACAAAGGCTGATTTGCAAGCAGCCATCACGAAGTTGGAAGCAGCCATTGCTGCCCTCAACGCAGGCACCCGTCAGGGCACTGAGATTGAAGGTAAGCAATTCTTCATTAGCAGCAAGGCTTACCCCAACCTCTTCATGTATAGCAAAGGCACAAGCATGGGTCGCAATGGAAGTAAATACATGAAGAACCACTTATGGGTCTTTGAAAAGGTGGAAGGTCAAAATGGTAAATATCTATTGAAGAACGTTGGTGATGACCTCTATGTAGCTCCCATCCCCACAGGCAATAATAAAGCAGTAAGCCTAGTAAGCAGCAAAGATGAAGCTGGCGTATACACCGTAGCAGCCTCAGCCACCAACGGCTACTGTATGATCTACGATGAAAGTTGCTCTGAAGCTAACCGCAATAGTCTGCACATGCAAGGCGATGGCGACAATATCGTACGTTGGGAGAAGACCTCTGAGCCCTCACAGTTCATGTTGAACGAAGCTGATAATTTCATAGCTTCACTCGATACTTACTACACCATTAAGAATGGTAAGGGTGGATACGTAAGCCTGCAAAACGGATATTCCGACAGCAAGGGTTTAACACTCAGCAATAGCAAAGCCCCTTCTAGCCTCGATGGTCTATGGCACTTGATAAAGAATGCTGACAACACATACAGTTTCATCTCTGCTGGTACCACTAGTGCGGGAAAGATTTTGGGTATCAAAGGTAGCGAAGGATCAGCTCGCACCAATATGTATGATACCAATGAGCTCAATAGCACCATTACGACGAATTTCGATGGCACCTTTGTACTCGATGGAACTCAGCCTAGCTACATCAAATTGGTAGGTTCGAGCAACAATTATCTCAACAACCGCGATGGCTACCTCGCCCTTTGGGATAGTTCATTGGCTGCAGATGGCGACCAAGGTTCACAGTTCTATATCCACCCCATTGTGCCCAATGATGAATTCATCTATGCAGAATTCAACACCGTAGAGGCTGGTACTCGTCCTACTGACATCAGCGACTACGCCCTTTGGTACAACGTACCCGTGGCTCACACTAATGTCTCTGACACTTGGATGGAATATGCCCTTCCCTTGGGTAATGGCCAGATTGGTGCTACCATTCGTGGTGGTTTGTACAAGGACGAAATCCAATTCAACGAAAAGACACTCTTTGAAGGCACTAACGGCTATTGTGGTTCAGGTTCAGACCAAGAAGCGCAGGGACGTGGTTGGTACCAAAACTTTGGTTCAATCATGGTGGTAGATAAGAGCAACAATTTCTCACTCAACGATAACAGCAAGCCCGCAAAGAGCTATGTGCGCTACCTTGACATTATGAATGGTGTGGGTGGTGTAAACTATAAGAGCGCAGACGAGGCTACAACCTATACCCGTCGCTACTTTACCTCAGCCACCGATAAGGTACTCGTAGCCCACTATGAAGCCAACGGTACTGATAAGCTAAACTTGAAGTTCACTTACCAGCCCGACGCTCAGATTAAAGCAAGTGACGTAACTTATACCAATGGCACTGCCACCTTTAGCGGTAAACTCAACACCGTAAGTTACAACACAGCCATGAAAGTATTGGCCAACGAGGAAGCCACCATCACCACCGACGAAAATGGCATCCATGTATCCAATGCCGATTGGGCTTACGTAATGATGGCTGCAGCCACCGACTACGATGCGACAAAGAAAGGCTGCGTAAGTGGAGAATCAGCTGCCGACATTGCAACTACCGTGCAGAATCGTTTAACAGCTGCCTCTGCGAAAGACTACACTACGCTCTATAATGACCACGTAGCAGCTTTCAGCAATTACATGAACCGCGTAGACTTGAAGTTGGCTACCCCTTGCACCGACAAGACCACAGAAGAATTGGTTAAGTACTATGCCACCGATGCCAACAAGACAACCAACGATGGTTTGTATCTCGAATCGCTCTACTTCCAGTATGGTCGATACATGACAATTGGTGCTAACCTTGACGGCTCTATCCACGCTCCTAGCAACTTGCAAGGTATCTGGAACGACCGCTCTAACACCCAGTTCTGGCACTGCGACATCCACGCCGACATCAACGTGCAGATGAACTACTGGCCTGCTGATCCCACCAACCTCAGCGAAATGCACCTGCCTTTCCTCAACCACATCATCGACATGGCATCTGCCCCCAACTCTCCTTGGGTTGCTCTTGCACAGCGCATTAAGAGTGGTGCTAAGGGTTGGACGGTAGCCGTTGAGAACAACATCTTCGGTGGTTCTACCACTTGGTGTAATGGTTCGATCAAGACACTCGGTGCTTGGTATTGCGACCACCTCTGGCGCTACTACAAGTACACCCTCGACCGTGACTTCCTCAAGAGAGCCATCCCCGTGATGTACCAAAATGCACTCTTCACAAAGAGCATCGCTACAAAGGACAGCAAGGGGCTCTATGAAATCAAGGGCGAATGGAGTCCTGAACACGGACCCTCCGATGTTACCGCCTTTGCTCAGCAAACAGCTTACCAAGGCTTAAAGGATCTCTATCTTGCTCACGAAGCCCTCGGCGATGAATCGCCCATCACTACTGCACAAATGGCAGAACTCGACGACCTCTACAAGAACTTCGACAAGGGTCTCTGGATTGAGCAGTACAACCCCGGCGGTGTAAACTGGAGCGAGAAAAAGCCTTGTATCTCTGAATGGAAGAACAATGCACTCTCTGAACCGGGCCACCGTCACCTCTCACACCTCATGTGTCTCTACCCCTTCAATCAGGTAAGCGCATTTGCTACAGACGCTGACGGCGTGAAATTCTTCCAAGCTGCTTACAATGGTCAGATCGCTCGTAACGGCGACGTAACGGGTTGGTCAATGGGTTGGCAGACTAACACCTACGCTCGCGCTCTCGATAGCGACAAGGCTCACTACAACTTGCAGCGTGCCCTAAAGCACTCTACAGCCTACGACATCCAGATGGCAGGCCAAGGTGGTTGCTACTACAACCTCTTCGATTCTCACTCACCTTTCCAGATCGATGGTAACTATGGTTGCACCAGCGGTGTGGCAGAAATGCTCCTCCAGAGCTACGACGACGTAATCACTATCCTCCCCGCTCTCCCCTCAGCATGGCCTAATGGTAGCGTAAAGGGCTTGAAGGCGCAAGGAAACTTCACCGTTGACGAAGAATGGACCGATGGTAAGGCTACTTCTGCCAAGGTGACTAACAACCTTCAAGAAGACCGCACCGTAAAGGTACGTTACAACAACATTGTAAAGGCTTACGACATCAAGGCTGGCGAAACTCTCTTAATCGACCTCAACAATGGTCTGCCCACCGCCATTGCCTCTGTGGTAAATGGTGTAAGAACTCCCAAAGCTATCTTCGACCTCAGCGGTCGTCGTGTTAGCAAGACTGCCAAGGGCGTATACATCGTAGATGGTCAGAAAGTAATCTTCTAACCACTCCTCTTCTGATTAAGACTATTTCAGAGCAGGCGTTTCTCATCATGAGGAGCGCCTGCTTTGCTTTGTTTGTGGACAAACAATATTGGTTGTGAGCAAACAATATTAGTTATGTGAGCGAAGCATCTCGCGTCTGCATCGCAGCAGACAAGAGGTAAGTTTACAGGAAGTGGGGGCGAAGCGTCTCGCTTCGGCACGACGCGGAGGGCTCGATGCCCGAGGTGGTGTAAGATATATTGAGGCCTTGCCCCGCTTCGGAATCGAGCCTCGCGTGACAAGCCGAACCGGGACGGTTCGCCCCCACTTCCTATAAAAATCATTTCTTATTTGCAATGAAGGTACTGTTTGCTGCCTACGCGAGAGGAGTCGCCCACAGAACAAACACCTGTAGCCATAGCCAAGGATGACATTCCACCTCTAAAATTCCAACTCGTTTCCTTGGCATTCTCAGAATAAATGCCGAACTTAGCGGCTGAAAAACACGGAGCATTCCGCTACTCTCAACAAAACTTTTTTCACTCAATGAAACTCTCTTACCTCCTTCTCCCCGCAGCCCTCTTGCTATTCGGCTGCCAGACCGATTCGGTCGACGAAAACTTCACCCCAACTTCTGTCCCTACGGTTCAACCCTCGCTCAGCTCTACCACCACCACAAACTTTCCTAAGCCCGATGGTGCGCAAGCCCTTAGCGCCAATGGTTCACAAGCCGTGTGGCAAATACTGCAAAAGGTCAACCCTAAGCAAGCTCTTGAGATGGGCGAAACAGAAATCACCGACGCACAGTTTGCCGAAATCAAAGATTTTGTAGACAAGAATCTGAAAGACGAAGGAGAGTATAAGACCTATCGCAACATATTTAATTGGATTACGAAAAACATGACCTATGCTTGGAGCGAGCCCTCTTACCTCCTACCCTACGAAGTATTCAAGAACAAGCGCTGCGTATGCCAGGGTTATGCCAATCTACTCAAGACAATGTTGCTCACCCAAGGCATCCCCTGCTTCATTGCCAACGGATGGCTCGTCTCCGTAGGCGGACACGCTTGGAACTACGTATACGCCGATGGTCAATGGTATGTGAGCGACCCCACCAACAATGCCGAGTACAAAGCCTCCAACCTTAGCTCGTACCAAGGGACGCTCGTGCCTATTCGCATGGACTTCACTCTGTTCGAGGACGACCACTTCACATACAGCTATCTAAACAGTCGCCTCAACGTGCAAAGCATAAAGTCTACCACCGACGAATCCGTCATGGTGCCCTACAGCATAAACGGTCTGCAAGTATCGTCGTTCCAGCCCACTGAGAAAATTCCCGATTGCATCACGCAACTCATCGTAGGCCGCAACATCACCACCTTTGGCGACAATCCCGAGAACCTCATTCAGAAGTGTCCCTATCTAGAAGAAGTGCAGGTAGACCCACAGAATACAGAATTAGAATCATACAAGGGTGTGGTCTACTATAAAGGGCAGGAATATCCCTACTACGTGCCTTCGGGCATTCGTCGCGTGGAACTTCGTGCCATGGAGACAATAAGCAAGAACACGCTCTACTACCTCAACCAACTCGAAGAGATTGTTGTGGCCGAGGGAACCAAGCGCATAGAAGACTATGCCATAGAGCGCTGCCCCAACTTGAAGCGCGTATACGTGCCTAGCACCGTTACCTACATTTCTCCGCAAGCAATTTCCGAGTGTGGCAACGACTACGAGATTGTTCGCACCACCACGGGCATTCATGAAGTAACGATTCACTGATTCCGTTCGTTTAAAATTTGTTCGGCCACACAAGCCATGCATCGATTGCCGAGCCTCAACCTAGATTAAGCTCATGCAAAGTTGTTAGCTTTCTGCCGAGCCACCCCGAAGAGTGTACAAGTTGTGTACACTCTTTTTTAATATTCCCACCCCTCGCACACGTGCATCCACACATTTCGAGCTAGCGAGTATTTCTGGCTGGATAGGGTACTGCGATTTCGCATTATCTAGAAATGTGCTAATACAGGAGAATAACCACCGAGAGAGATTGCGTGCCCCGAAGGAGCGCTGTATCTTGGCACGCTCCGATTATTACTGATTATCAAAGCAGATTCAAAGTCCGAGTAATCGTAGTAAATATATTACTATCCACAATGACTTGTACGTGTGCACGCAAGGAGCAAAGATATAATGCCACGCAATTTGTCATAGCCCAAGAAAAAATGTACCTTTGCAAAGCAATACCCACCAAGCTCAAAGAATCACAATGATCCACAAGTTCCTGACGATGCTCATCATGCTGCTCCCCTTGAGCACTGCAGCACAAGAGTATTCCTCATCGTTCAACACGCTGAAACTCCCCACCTCCACCCATACGACAGCCCTCGGCGGGCAAAACATTTCGCTCATTGACGACACGCCATCGGCTGGATGGACCAATCCCGCACTCTATGCCAACGTGAGCGACAAATCGCTCGCGCTCAACTTCATGACCTATGCGAGCGGAAGCGCATGGATGGGGGCTCACTTTGTAAAAGCCTTTGGCGAACGACATACTCTGGCCACGGGAGTGCAACTCATGAACTTTGGCAAGATGGACGAGACAGACGAGGTGGGCAACGTCATAGGCTCTGTATCAGCCAAGGACTTCGTAGTTGGGGCAGGATATAGCTATCTGCTTACCGACCGCTGGAGTGGCGGAGCCAACCTCAAATTCATCTTCTCCAACCTTGCTGGCTATTCATCCATCGCTATGGCGGTGGACCTTGGAGTCAACTATCTCGATGAGGACAACGACCTATCCCTCTCGGCCTCGGTACAGAATGTGGGCACGCAACTCAAGGCCTACGACGACCGCGTACATACGCATTTGCCTTTCACCCTCTCGCTTGGACTGAGCAAAGGAATGGCTCATCTGCCCGTACGCTTCCACTTGACGCTGACCGACCTTACCCGATGGAAGTCGAGCTATTATGTTCTTACGGAAGAACCCGAAGCAGGCAAAGATAAAAAGGTAAGCACGAGTAAAATTCTGCTCAACCACGTGGTGGCAGGCATCGACATCACCTGTACAGACTTTCTCAACCTTTCCCTAGGCTACAATTTCCGCCGTGCCTATGAGCTCAAAGCCTCGGGATCGTCACACTGGGCAGGCATATCAGCAGGTGCTGGCATCAACGTGAAGCGATTCCAATTCGGACTATCCTACGCCAAATACCATCAAGCAGGCAACTCTATCATGTGCACAGCAGGATACAGACTGTAATAAGAGAAGACAAGTAATAAGTAAAGTATTCTGACAAAATCCCTTGCATACAGCTAGCATCGGGAGTTTACAGCCAATACCGGGGACGACGCGTCCCCGCGTCGGCATCCCACTGCGCCAGCCAATTAACATATCAGCACATTATGAAAAAAATCATCATCGCCATCGACGGCCACTCATCGTGCGGAAAAAGCACCATGGCTAAAGATCTCGCCCGCGAAGTGGGCTATATTTATGTAGACACGGGTGCCATGTATCGCGCCGTAACGCTATTTGCCTTGCGCCACGGGCTCTTCAATGACGATGGTAGTGTGCAAGCCGATGAACTCGAGAGGCTCATGCCTCAAGTGAAAGTAAGCTTCAAACTCGACCCCGCCACCCACTTGCCACTTGTATGCCTCAACGGCGAATGTGTGGAAAGCGACATTCGCGGACTTGAAGTGAGTTCACACGTAAGCCCCATTGCAGCCCTGCCCTTTGTACGCTCTGCCATGACGCTTCAGCAGCAGGAGATGGGACGCGACAAAGGCATCGTAATGGATGGTCGCGACATCGGCACAGTGGTATTTCCCGAAGCCGAACTTAAGATATTCGTTACTGCATCGGCCGAAGTGCGTGCCCGCCGCCGTTACGATGAGCTTCAAGCCAAGGGGCAGGAGGTAAGCTACGACGAAATCCTCAAAAACGTGCAAGAACGCGACTATATCGACTCTCATCGCGAAGTGGCTCCGCTCCGCCAGGCTGACGATGCCATCCTACTCGATAATTCATCGCTTACCATCGCCCAGCAGAAAGAGTGGCTCCTCACACAGTTTGCACGCCACACCTCGTGGGCTCCATTCATCGAGAAAGCCCTGCAAGCAGTGCCCTACCCTGCCCGTCCAGAAGGACTTTACGAACCTATCGAATATGTGCTCTCCATGGGCGGAAAGCGCCTGCGCCCCTCCCTGCTACTCATGACCTATTCGCTCTATCGCGACGATGCCATGAAAGCCATGCCCGCAGCCATTGGCCTGGAGACTTATCATAACCACACGCTCCTGCACGACGACCTCATGGATCATGCCGACATGCGACGCGGGAAGCCTACCGTACATAAGAAATGGAACGAGAATACGGCCGTGCTCTCTGGCGACACCATGCTCATCATGGCTTTCGAACACATCATGCAATGCCATTGCTCCCATAGCGCCGAAGCCCTCCGCCTCTTTGCCCGCACCGCTCGCGAAATTTGCGAAGGACAACAATACGACGTCAACTTTGAAACTCGCACCGATGTCTGCGTGGACGAATATCTCGAAATGATTCGCCTTAAAACGTCCGTACTCTTGGCCTGTGCCACCCGCATGGGAGCTCTCCTAGCAGGTGCTCCCGAGACCGACTGCGACGTGCTCTACCGCTTTGCCGAAAAGATTGGCTTAGCTTTCCAGCTGCAAGACGACTATCTCGATGTTTACGGCGACGCCACCGTGTTTGGCAAGAAGATTGGCGGCGACATTCTTTGTGGCAAGAAGACCTACCTGCTCATCACCGCCTATCTACAGGCCAACGACGAACAGAAGCAGCAACTCCTCCAGCTCATCACCTCCACCACCCTTGCCAAAGAAGAGAAAATCAGCTCCGTAACTCGCCTTTACAATGAGCTCAACGTGCCCCAACTTACTCTGGCCACCATTGATAAGTTCTACTGTGAGGCTCATGCTCTGCTACAACAACTCTCGCTCACTCCCACCCAATGGGCTCCGCTCTGGGAATATGCAGAGTCGCTCCTCGGCCGTAAGAAGTAGGAGTTTTTTCAAAGTTTAAAAGTTTAGGAGTTTAGAAGTTAAGAAGTCGCTTTCTTAGAGTGTAATAAGTTATAAGTGTTCTCTTAACTTATAAACTCCTAAACTTTTGAACTTTAAGTAAGCGCTCTCTTAACTTATAAGCTTTTAAACTTTAAAAATCCCCCCATGCAATTTATCGATACTCACACACATATCTACACCGAAGAATTTGATGCGGACAGAGCCGAAGTTGTGGCACGTGCTCAGAGAGCAGGCGCCCGTATGCTTCTCCTGCCCAACATCGACGAAGCATCCATTGCCCCCATGCTCCGTCTGTGCCAAGCATATCCCGACTTCTGCCATCCCATGATAGGTCTTCACCCCACAGAACTTCCTGCCGATTCCGCCCCCATGCTCCACCGCATGGAGCAAATGCTCCAACAAGCCGACCACCCCTTCGTAGCAGTAGGCGAAGTAGGCATTGACCTCTATTGGGACCAGTCACGACGCGAAGAACAGATCGCCACCTTCGCCCAACAAGCAGAATGGGCCATACGCTACCACCTCCCGCTCATGGTTCATAGCCGAGCTGCACACCACGACCTCGTAGAGACGCTTCTTCCCCTACGCAAAGAACTCACAGGCGTGTTCCACTGCTTTGGCGGCACTGCCGAAGAAGCCGAAGAACTCCTTACCACGTTCCCAGACTTCGTGATCGGCATAGGCGGTGTAGTCACGTTTAAAAAATCAAAGCTCCCCGCTGTGCTCCATTCCACAGTACCCCTAAACCGCATCGTCGTAGAGACCGATGCTCCCTATCTCACTCCCCATCCCTACCGCGGCGAGCGCAATGAGCCATCGCATATTCCCCTCATCATAGCCAAACTTGCCGAAATCTACAATCTCCCCATCGAAAAGATGGAATACCAACTCCTAGAAAATACGCTCCGCACATTTCCCAAACTAGCCATTTCTACTCCCTAGCAACCACATTCCAACAAGGGAAACAAAGAAAAATCGAAAAAAATCCAACTTTTTTGCGAAAACATTTGGTAGTTTCCACAAAAGTCTCTACCTTTGCACTCGCAAACAAGCCACAAAGGCTACCTCTTTGCAAGGAGAGATGGTAGAGTGGTCGAATACACCGGTCTTGAAAACCGGCGTGCTGCAAGGCACCGGGGGTTCGAATCCCTCTCTCTCCGCCAAAGTCCTGTAAATCGCAAGATTTACGGGACTTTTTTATTTTATCCGTTTAAGTAGTCCCCCTAACCCAACTTTAACATGAAAGATAATACTGCATAGAGCTATAACAAATGAGCATCTATGTAGGGCAGGGTATGCTACTTTAATGGATGCGTATCTCGAATGGTATCCAAAATAGGA
>ERZ1026901.1249-NODE-1249-length-15378-cov-27.496052_pt1 | contig 15378 bp, 17 predicted proteins | sample MGYA00380179_ERZ1026901 | MGnify/ENA primary metagenome ERZ1026901 (study PRJEB33269, sample SAMEA4719815) | human gut metagenome | biome: human-associated habitat; feature: organic feature; material: feces | place: Cameroon | collected 2013-10 ... | reverse complement strand
GCGCGTAGTGGACTTTCACCACCTAGTTATCGCCCATGCTGGGCGCACTACAAAACCCCGCGGCGGCGGCCACGGGGCTGATTAATTTTTACGCCTGCGCAAATCTGCTTAAGAAGTCTTGCGTGCGTTTGTTCTTCGGCTTACTGAAAAGCTGCTGCGGAGCGCCCTCTTCGGCAATAACGCCTTGGTCGATAAAGATAACGCGGTTCGATACATCACGCGCAAAGGCCATCTCGTGCGTTACGATAACCATCGTCAGGCCCTGCTCTGCCAAATCGCGGATAACGCGCAGAACCTCGCCAACCATCTCCGGATCAAGCGCACTCGTCGGCTCGTCCATGAGCAGCACCTCAGGCTCCAGCGCCAGCGCACGTGCAATCGCCACACGCTGCTTCTGACCACCGCTGAGCTGATGCGGCTTAGCATTGACGTAGCTGTCCATGCCAACATGCTTCAGATATTTCAGCGCTGTTTCCTTTGCTTCTTCCTTGCTCTTGCCCAGCACCTTCACCTGACCAACCATGCAGTTTTCTAAAACAGTCATATTATTGAAGAGATTGAAGGACTGGAACACCATGCCCACCTTCGTGCGGTACATGGTCAGCTTTTTGAAGGCTTCGTTGACATCCTGACCACGATAATCAATATGACCATCAGTCGGATGCTCAAGATAGTTCACGCAGCGAATCAAGGTCGACTTGCCGCTGCCGGAAGGACCGATGATGCAAACAACGTCGCCACGATGCACATCGAAGCTTATGCCCTTCAAAATCTCACGCTCGCCAAAGCTTTTCTTTAAATCATGAATAGATAACAAAAGTTCCTTTTCCATCGCTTAGTGCCTGCCTTTCTGTTTCTTCGTCGGCAGAGGAATAGCGCCGCAGGGATCCATCATCGGATCATAGGTTACCAGCTGATAATCCTTCGGACCATCCATCTTGCTTTCTGCCCAACGCAGCAGACGGGAAGCGGTGAAGGTCATAATGAAGTAAACCACGCAGGTGATGAAGAAAATCTCGAAGTATTTGTAATAAACACCAGCAGCAGACTTAGAAGCAAAGTACAGCTCGGTTACGGAAATAACGTTCAATACAGAGGTATCCTTGATGTTGATAATCAGGTTGTTGCCCAGCTGCGGCATAACATTGCGCAATGCCTGCGGCAGGATAACGCAGCGCATGGTCTGGATGTGATCCATACCAATAGCAATCGCAGCCTCCTTCTGACCGGGATCGACAGATTCAATACCGCCGCGCACGGTTTCTGCCATATACGCACCAGTGTTGATAGAAACAACGAGGAAGCCGGCAAACAGCGGCGACATATCAATATCAAAAAGACTCATAGCGCCATAGTAGACAACCATCGCCTGTACAATCATAGGCGTACCACGGAAAATCTCTACATAAGCATCGAGCAGACGCTGCACGCAGCGCACAGCAATGCGCTTTACAGCGCTTTCATTATCCTCCAGCGGAATCGTCTGGATTACACCCACAATCAAGCCGATAATACAGCCGATGAAGGTACCGACAACAGCAAGCAGCAGGGTTACAACTGCACCCTTCAAAAGCACGGGGCCATACTGCTGCAACAAAAATACTACCCAGCCAAAAAATGTTTCTGGCATTAATCACACCATCCTTATAATATACAAATAGGGGCGACTTGCGCCGCCCCATCTTACCGCCTCAGCGCAGCAGCTGCCTTGCTAACAGCCATGCCCTGTCGCGGTTAGTTCAGGTTATTTTGCTAACGGTTGTTTTTTGATAGCCTCGTCCATAATCTTGTTGAAGTCAGCCTCGGTCATAGCGCCAAGAACCTTGTTCATGGAGTCAGCCAGCTCTTTATTGCCTTTTTTAATAGCAATGCCGATTTCAACATCTTCACGAGAGGTTTTGAAACCTTTATCGCCTTCAAAGGTTACCATGGTCAGATCCGGGTTAGCAAAAGCAGCAGCCTTTGCAGTCGGGATGTCGGTAACAATCAGGTTGCATTTGCCGGATTTCAGCGCAACAATCATGCCGGGAACGTTGTCGATAGCAGGCAGCTTTTTAACGTCCGGAACTTGGTCAATCTGGTCATACCAGATGGTGTTCAGCTGAGAGGTTGCAACAGAGCCTTTGAGGTCTGCAACGCTTTTAGCCTGAGCTTGCGGAGAATCCTTTTTCACCAGAGCTACAACAGTTGCATAGTAGTACGGTTTGGTGAAGTCAACGGTTTCTTTACGTTTGGAGGTGATGGACATACCAGCGATAGCAGCATCAATTTTGCCGCTTACAACAGCAGGAGCCAGGCCGTCCCATTCAATTTTGTGGATTTCCAGCTCTGCGCCCATGGAGTCAGCCAGTTTTTTCGCAATCATAACGTCATAGCCATAAGCATATTCGTTAGAGCCGGCGATTTTTACAGCGCCGCCATCAGCAGTCGGCTGAGACCAGTTGTACGGAGCGTATGCGCATTCCATACCAACCTTCAAAACTTTTTTGTCAGATTTTTTGTCGCTGCCGCCACAGCCTGCGGTAATTGCTAAAGCAAGCACCATGGCAGTGCACAGAACAGCTTGCAGTAATTTCTTTAATTTCATCAAATACACATCCTTCATAATACATTAAGTTCGCTCTTAAGCTAGTTAATACTTTACTATATAAGCCGAAAAAAAGCAAGCGTTTAAGCGGCAATATACATGTATACATGATAAAAATAGAAGAATATCCTCGCAGGCAATACTTTTTTACTCAATACCAGCCAAAGCCTGCTTTAAATCAGCAAGCAAATCCTCTTTATCCTCCAGGCCGCAAGACAGACGTACAAGTCCTGCCGGAACGCCAGCCTCTGCCAGCTGCTCGTCCGTCATCTGGCGATGCGTCGTCGTTGCCGGATTCAGGCAGCAGGTGCGTGCGTCCGCCACATGCGTTTCGATAGCTGCCAGCTTCAGACGCTTCATAAAGGCCTCTGCCGCCCTGCGTCCGCCCTTCAGATTGAAGGACACAACGCCGCAGCCGCCATTGCCCAGATATTTTTGCGCCAGCGCATAATATTTATTAGAAGGAAGTCCCGGATAATTTACATATTCCACCTGCGGCTGCTGCTCCAAAAACTCTGCCACAGCCTGACCGTTTTCTACGTGGCGCGGCATACGCACATGCAGCGATTCCAAACCAAGGTTCAGGATGAACGCACTCTGCGGCGACTGCATAGCACCAAAATCACGCATCAGCTGCGCCGTGGCCTTCGTAATGAATGCGCCCTCCTTACCAAACTTTTCCGCATAGGTAATACCATGATAAGATTCGTCAGGCTTGCACAGGCCGGGGAACTTGTCGGCATGCGCCATCCAGTCAAATTTGCCGCCGTCGATAATCGCGCCGCCAAGGCAGGCAGCATGGCCGTCCATATACTTGGTCGTCGAATGCGTCACGATGTCTGCGCCCCAGGACAGCGGACGACAGTTAATCGGCGTGGGGAAGGTGTTGTCCACGATTAAGGGCACGCCATGACGATGTGCGGCGTCGGCAAATTTTTCAATATCCAGCACCGTCAGCGCAGGGTTAGCGATAATCTCGCCAAACACAGCCTTCGTGTTCTCCTGAAAGGCAGCGTCCAGCTCCGCCTCCGTCGCATCAGGAGAAACGAAGGTCGCCGTCACGCCCATCTTCGCCAGCGTCACGGCAATCAGATTATAGCTTCCGCCATAGATAGAGGAGGACGCAACAATGTGGCTGCCTGCCTCACAGATGTTGAAAAGCGCAAAGAAGTTGGCCGCCTGGCCGGAGGAGGTCAGCATCGCTGCAGCGCCGCCCTCCAGCTCCGCAAGCTTCGCTGCCACATAATCGCAGGTCGGATTTTGCAGACGAGAGTAGAAATAACCGGTCGCCTCCAGGTCGAACAGCTTGCCCATCTCCTCGCATGTATCGTACTTAAACGTGGTAGACTGGATAATCGGAATCTGACGCGGCTCGCCGCTGCCTGGTTTATAACCGCCTACTAAACATTTGGTATTAATCTTGTAATCACTCATCTTGTATCGCTCCTTTTTCTAATTCTAAAAATTAATTTTGCATATCTGCGCCCATGCGCTGCAGCTGCAGCAGCATTTTGTTATAGCCATCGAGTGCCTTATTCAGCTTGTCATTATCAGCAGGCGCCAAGTCCTGCAAATCATACGGCGTATCCTGATAAACGATGTTCAGCCAGTTCATGTAGAACAGATGCGCGTAGCTACGCCATTTGAAAACAGGCTCCTGCGTCGTATCGCCCTCGGGGAAGTAGAACTTCGGCTGTTCAATCGGCAGATTCTTTTTCTTATCGCGGAAATATTCGTCCGCCAGCGTATAGCGGTCATATTCAAAATGGCCTAAGACAAAGATGCGGCGTAAATCCTTCGTCGCGCAAATGTTGATGCCGTTCTCCACCGAACGCGACAGCACCTGCAGCGCCTTACACGCATCAATCGCATCATCGTCGACAGCAGTATGGCGTGACTGCGGAATAAAATAACGGTCATCAAAGCCACGCAGCAGCGGATGGTTCTTCACCGTCAGGCCGTAGGGGAAGATGCCAAACATCTTTGCCGGCAACACCGTCTTGTTCACGCCGTAGTAATGGTACAGCGCCGCCTGCGCACCCCAGCACAGCGTCATCGTCGAATAGCAGTGGTACTCTGCCCAATCAAGATAGGCTTCGATTTCTTTCCAGTAGTCGACCTCCTCAAAGGGAATCGTTTCCACCGGTGCACCCGTCATGAGGAAGGCATCATAATAATTATCCTTGATATCGCTAAATTCCAAATAAGCTCTGTCGAGATACGAATTATCCGTGTGCGTCGTTTCGCGGCTCACCACACGGCAAAAGTCAACCTCGATTTGTAGCGGCGAATTGCCCAAAAGACGCAGCAGCTGAATTTCCGTCGGCTTCTTGAGCGGCATAAGATTTAAAACGCACACCTTCAGCGGACGAATACGCTGCGTCGTCGCACGCTGCTCGGTCATCGTAAAAATTCCTTCCTCCTGCAGCTGGCTGATAGCGGATAAATGGTCATTGATTTTAATAGGCATTGTCTCTTCCTCCCTAAATTCCTAACTTATAATGATTAAACTCGCTGGCTACAGGAGGGTATGCAAATAAAAAAGCTTCCGTTCCTGTAAACCTACAGGGACGAAAGCGTCATTTCGTGTTACCACCCTAATTCATCCATATGTCGCCATATGCACCTCATCAAGTACGCAGGGATTTTTTTTACCCTTTAATACTCCAGCACTATAACGGGTGCTCCCGGACGACCTAACCGCGAGCGGCTCAGCCAATCAGCTCCAAGACCATCTTCGATGTCACCACCTGCTCCCTCTCGCACCAAAATGAAGGCTCTCTTCGCCAGGCTCGTACATGTACTCTTCTCTTCATCGCTCAATATTAAGCTATGGGCAAAATGATACAACATACATGCTCAGCTGTCAACAAAAATTTGTTACATTTCTCGTGGGAACAGAAAGTACCAAGATTTTTGTAAACGATATTACAAAAATACGGAAAGCAGCAGCGTGCTTTCCGTAGAAAAATTAATCGCCATAGGCTAGAAGCAGTTCTTTTCACTATCATAAAATCGACATGGAGAAGATAGCCTGTTGCTTCCTAAAAATCTACACTTCATATTAATTTGCAGGCTGCCAGTCTTTCGTGAGCCAATAGAAATCGCAAGCCTGAATGTTGACATTAGCAACCTTGCTAGAGCTTACAAGATTAGTCTGCGGATGTCCATAGATAATCGTTGCCGCATCATCGAGCAAAATCTTTTGCATATCAATGATAAGCTGGCGACGCTTGCTTTCATCAAATTCACTAATATATTGATCACCCAAGGCATCATATTTAGCATTACTATAGCCAGAGCTATTTTGTGGATTGGAACCATTCACATTAGTACGCCAATACATATTCATAAAGTTTATGGGTGAGCCAGCCTGCTCAGCCAAAATATTAGAAATAAGCAAATCATATTTGCCACTTGTACCAATGCCATCAAGCACATTATAGTCTACAGCCTTAATATTGATTTTAATACCAACCTTCTTCGCATCAGCCTGAGTTGCCTCTGCAAAAATAGGCAATTCGGCACGGCTGGTATAGATAACATACTCAAGCTCTAAGTTTTTGCCATCCTTATCTACAAAACCATCTCCATCACTATCTTTCCAACCAGCCTCAGCAAGCAACTGTTTTGCGCGCTCAACATTATAAGTGTTCGGATCTTTTAGTTCATTATAACCAAAATCCAAAGTCGGCGGCATAGCAGGCCCACCAGGAACAAAGGTATTATGCAGCAAAGTCTTGCAGTAAGTAGGGCGGTCCAGTGCAGATAACAGAGCTTGTCTTACACGCAGATCTGCTAAAGGCCTGCCCTCATTAACATTCATTCTAGCCAAGCAATCACGAATAGACGCCATTTCACTTACATGATAACCTTTTTTATCTCTAAAGAGCGGCATATCACCATAAGCTACATTAACAGCAACATCTATCTCTCCCTTTTGCAGCGCCATAGCCCTGGTATTGGGATCATTAACAGAAGGAATCTCCACAGTATCATAGGGTACCTTGCCATCCCAGTAATTAGGATTAGCCTTCATGACAGCCTTATTCTGGTTGAAAGATTCCACTATATATGGACCTGTGCAGATAGGTCCCATGCGCAAAATGTCTCTATCCTTAACGCTCGTATCAACGATAACAAAATAAGGATCACCTAAAACTCCAGGCAGACCAGGAGTCGGCTTCGTGGTTTTAATAATCAGATTCTGTCCTTCTGCCTTCATAGAAGCAATCTGCGCCCAGGTTTTTGCTTCTAAAGATTTATCAATAGTTCTTTGAATGGAAGACATGCAGGCTTCAGCAGTAACCTTGTTACCATTCGAAAATTTTGCTTTATCATTAATTTTGAAGGTCCAGGTAAGCTTGTCGTCGGCAACCGACCAGCTTTCGGCAATCCAAGGCTTCACATTCATTTTTTCATCAAATTTAATCAAAGTCTCGCCTAAGCCATAACGCGTCAGCGCCCAGCCAACAGCATGGTTCGTAGGCTCAAGATTATCGGCAAAGTTTACCACACCAAATTTTAAAACCTTATTACCAGACGCCTTAGCATCATCAGACTTACTGCCTCCGCAACCAGCTAAAGACAACGCCATAACAGCAGCAAGAGCCGTTGCTGAAAAATTTTTCCAAGTTAACTTCATACACATACTCCTTTCAAACATTCATTCTAAGATAGATGTAAAAATAACAATCTATGCTATTAGAACTTTTATTGCACTATTATTATAGCACTTGCGATTCTAAATTTCAAGGTGTAATTTAGATTTTTGCCAAAAAAAATATAGCAGCTGAAGAACGCTGCTATAAAATCTTTCAAGTCAAAAGACCTGCCAAAACAACCTTGAGATAGGCAACAAACTGCGGTATAAATTCTCTTGTACCATAGCCAATTTCATAGAAAATAGTTATGTTATTAGCTTTTTTATATTCACAACTTGCAGGATAGAGTACCAAAGCAAAGCTGTTCTCTAAATTTATAAAGAGAATGGCTTGCTCTGCATCAAGCTGTGGTAAAGCAACCCTTGCTACAGCCGCCAAGCGACAATAATCAACATGCATTTGCTGCCTAAATTCCTTATGCTGTTCATCGCTCGCTCCTGCTAAAATTATCGTATTCGTAATAGAAAAAATAGACAGCAGGCGCTCATGCCTTAGCAGCATAGCCGCCCATTTTTGACAAAAAGCATCCAGATCATCAATAGGAGCTGTAAAGCTTACCTCTGCATCTGCCACCATCTGCCTGATTTCCTGCATGAGAATCAGTAAAAAAATATCCTCTTTACAAGAAAAGTAATTATATAAATTTATTCTGCTGAAATTGAGATTTAAGGCAATTTTACTAAAAGTAATCTTATCATAGCCAATCTCATCATACAGTTTTATCGTGGCATCTATTATCTGCTGCACTCTTTCCTGTTTATCTTTTTCTCCATGCGCTCTTAAAAAACTCATCTTTCTCCTCTAAATTCTTTAATCATCTTCTTCATTCAGCTTTTTGCATAGCATCGTCAGTCCGCCCAGCGTCCAGAAGCACAGGCCCATCTGCGTATTAAAATACACGTGGTCAGTCAGGCCGCCGACGATAATGCCCACCGTCGCCAGCACATAGCCGCGTCCCATCGCCTTCAGCCACAGGCTGCGACCGTGATAAGCAAGCCTCCAGGCGGCAGGCAGGAAAATACCCCACCAGACAACAAGAAACGCCAGCAGACCATGCGCACCCAGCTCTGCCCAGATATTCAAAAAGATATTGTGGCAGTGGTACATGATAACGCTCTTATCCGCCAGATAAAAATTATACGTGGGATAGACAAAGCGATAGCCATACCAGCCTACGCCCAGCGGAAATTCCTCGATAATCCACTTCGTGCTTTTCAGATAGGCCATTCGCAGTGCAATCGACGTATCGCCGCCATAGCCGCCCTGAATCGAAGCCAGACGATGCAGCACAGCCGTACCGCCTGTTGCCAGCACTGCTGCGCCACCGCCAAGGATAGGTATGAACGCCTTACGGCAGAACAGCACGCAGAACGCCAAAAGCATCACCGCACAAGCCACCCAGTTGCCGCGCGAATACGTATAAATCAGGCACAGCGCTGCCAAAAGTCCCGTGACCAAAAAGGCCAAGCGCCACCTCTTATACGCCTTCGTCTGATTGAAAAACGCCGTACTGTAGGCAATGACGAGTACCAGATAACCTGCCAGGATATTAGGATTCACGAGCGTAGAGAACACGCGCACCTTGATATCCGGGAACTGCTTCGGGTCAACCCAAATGCCCTCAGCCGTCACGCCAAAAAACTTCTGTGCCAGACCAATCATGCTGACGAGCAGCGAAACGCCCAAAAACGCACCTATGAGCTGCAGCGGACGCGGCAGGCAGCAAAAGCGCTGCCATAAGAACAGCAGCTTTTCCTGCATCGACAGCTGCTTAGTACAGCAAGCGTTATGCTCAGCACTCTCCACTGCGCACTTCTCGCTATCTACGACCGAAGCATAGCGCAACAGCACAAAGACAAGCGCAGCATACTGCCCGACAACGTACACCCAGTTCCAGAATGATAAGAACCTATCCATAGAAAAATAGATAGAAGCTGCGCTGATAGCCAGCAGCACATAAAGCGCCCCCTGCTGCCACGGACGCAGCACGCAGGGCTGTGAGCCCCGCCCTTTGACATGTGCCACAATCGCCGCACAGATAAAGGTCACGCCAACGCAAAACGAGGTAAACTCCTGCTCCAGCGGAATGACCGCCACCGTAAAGAGCAGCATATACCATATTTTGTTTTCAAGATAAGTTGCTAGTTTTATCATATTTGTTAGTTTGGTAAATTGGGGTTTATAGGGCTAAGTGGCCCCCCCAATTTACCTTTTCCTTCTTTAATTCATTTTACTCTTGTCTGCCAGCAGCAGCTTCTTAAATTCGCCAACAAGATACAGACTGCCGCAAACGCAGATTACGCCGCCCTCGCCTGCTTCGCTTAGCGCCGTGCTGTAGGCCGTCGCCAAATCAGTCTCGGCAATTGCATTGCTGCCTACCAGCTTCGCCAGGTCAGCAGCCTCAGCAGCACGCGCACCCTGATCGGCACGCACGGTATAAACCACATCATTATCCTTAATCAGCGTCTTGATAACACCGCTCATATCCTTGTCGCCCATCATACCAAAAACAAAATGCACCGGCTGATTGGGATAATATTTATCGAGTGCCTTACGCAGCGCCTCCGCACCATTCGGATTATGCGCACCGTCCAAAATGATATCCGGATTTTTATGAATACGCTCCAAGCGTCCCGGCCAGATAGTATTCGCTACGCCGACATGCAGCGCCAGCTCGTTAATGCGGTCATCCTGCTTGGAAACAAGCTTCGCAGCCACAATCGCCACGCTTGTGTTCTTAATCTGATGCTCGCCCGGCAGCTTGATTTCATAATCAGAATGATAGAAGTCGCCTGCGTGCAGCGTGAATGTCTGGCCCTCCATCGAGCTTTGCACCTCAGTACCATAGAAGGCCTTGCCATAAAGATATACAGGCGCTTCCTTAAACATAGCCAGGCTCACGATAGGCCCCAGTGCTTCGTTGCCCTCCGCCGCCGTAACCAGAGGCACCTTCTCCTTGATAATACCGGCCTTCTGCATAGCGATACGCTCCAGCGTCTTGCCGCAGCGGTCAGTATGGTCGAGCGCCACATTCGTAATAACGCTGACTACAGGCGTAATCACATTCGTAGAATCCCACAGGCCGCCCATGCCGACCTCGATTACAGCATAATCAACCTTTTGCAGATAAAAATAAAGGAAGGCCGCAGCTGTAAGAATCTCGAACTGCGTCGGCTGCTCGCACACGCCCTTCTTCACTACGCTGTCCGCTGCCACCTTCACGGCAGTAATTGCCATCGCGAAATCCTCATCGCTGATATCCTTGCCGTTCAGGTTAATGCGCTCATTGTATTTCACCAGATGAGGCGAGGTGAACTTGCCCACCTTGAGGTTCGCTGCCAGCAGGATATTCGTAATCATGCTCGTAACGGAGCCCTTGCCATTTGTACCCGTAACATGTACGGTTTTGATTTTTTGCTCAGGATTGCCCAACTCGCGCAAAAGACCTTCAATGCGCTCCATGCCTAATTTAATACCAAACTTGCCCAGGCTGTCTAAATAAGCCAGGCTCTCTGTATAATTCATTGTGCTTACGCCTCCATAATTTTTTCTTGACACTATATTATAACATATTATCTAATTCTTGCCAGCAAACGTTTTTCTATATCTGAAGCGCTATATAAAATACTCGTAACAATAACTACGTCCCCTTTTATAACATAGAACACAGAATATTTTCCGACTACCATACGTCTTATTGACTTAAAAAATTCACTCTGCGACTCAAGCAAAGCACACCGTTCCGGAAAACAATCCAAAGACAGTATTGCGCCTGTAAGACTATTATAAATCGCTTCGGCAGCTTGCGGTGCAAATAATTTCGTTGCAATATAATCATAGATAAGCTCTAAATCCTGTAATGCCTCCTGCGTAATCTGCACTTCATAAGTTTTCATAACTTTGACTTTCTGAATTCAGCAAACGCCTCGGCAGCTTTATAAACTCTGCCAGCTTCTATATCAGCATAACCCTTTGCCAACTTGTCATGTAGCTGCGCATTAGTCATCATATCAGCATTAACTGCCACAGGTGCTTTAGGCAGCGTAACAGAAAACGGTATTCCGCCCGTAAGAGCAATCTGATTCAAGTACATCGTTATAGCAGTCGACATTGGTACGCCAAGTTTGCTTAATACTTCTTCAGCTTTTTCCTTAACATCAGGATTAACGCGTAAATTTAAAGTTGCAGTTTTTTCCATTATTATCGCCTCCCAAGATAATTGTAACGCTTTTAACGTCACAATTCAAGCATGTTTTTATAATAATCGTGCTTTTCAACAATCCTGCATATTAAAGAAAAATAGCGTACAAACGCAAACCATTATGTGGCAGGCGTTTGTACGCTTCTGTACGCTATGTGCGGTATTTTTGAGCAGAGAAACTTTCACAGCTTTTTCGTTGTCTACTCTCACTTCTTATGCTAAAATATTTATGGTGCTTCCATAACGGTAGGCGGTTGTCCCTATGACGTGGCAGATTCAGTTCCGGCTGAAAATCTTACGCGAAGAGGGAGGTGATTCTGATGGATATACTCGAAGTTATTGCTTTACTTACTTTATGTATTGCTTGTATTAAACTTGGTATGGATATCAAAAATGACCGAAAAAAATAACCGCCCCAATCCTGGCAGATTAGCGGTTATTTTTTACCAATAAACTAAAGGGACAACCGTCTATCGGCAGCACCTTTTCTATATTTAGTATAACACTTCAAAAATTTCTTTGCAAGAGCAGGCACGAAATTTCACAAGCAAGCCTGCTCTTTTTCTTTCAGCAAAGAAATTGCTTTACAAATCTTCTACTCATCAAAACTCTTCAGTACGGCGTAAATTATGCTACAAACTACGATAAGCCCGATACCTGCTAATGCGAGGAAAGGTGCCGCAGGGAGCAAGAAGGCCATACCGCCAATCATTATTAAAATTTTGTTGTCTGGCATAAGAAGCCACCTCACAGTTCTTCAACTCGTTATCTTACGGGATTTTCTCTCAAAGTTTTATGCAAGCATTCTGCCCCTTTACCGAAGCAATAATAGCTAAATCCTGCACTAAACACTCCTCCAATCAACGGAAATACTTTAGTAGTAGTTTTACTCAAAGCATCTTTTGTTACTTGAATTCCAACTTGTTTGCAAACTTGTTGTAGCAAGGGATACCAAGCAGTTTTTGTCAAAGCTGCTCTCAAAATATCTTTCCCTACCTTGCCGGCAAGCGACTTAGATATTTCAGCAATAACTTTATTTGCACCACTGACTCCATACATTACACCAATGAACAACAAAATTATTTTTTGAGTTCTTTCGTCCATACTTCCTTCAACAGAAAAAATTTCCGGATAGCCATAAATATAAGCTAATTTCTGAGATATTCTCAGGACATGAGCCAGATACTGTGCCAAATCAGCCGGGATTCCTACTAAACCGCCACAACCTGTAGCAAAGGACAAAGCGGAAACTTTCATCTGCTCGTAATCAATGCACTCTCTTGCAATTTCATGCAAAACACTTTCATTTACTCCAGCTCTAATAGGACTAGTCTGCACAATTCGTGTTACCATTTCACTATCAAATCTGCTAGAAAAATTATTTTGAAGAAATTCTTCTCTCTCAATCTTTACGCCAGGCAACTCTACTGCCACTGCCAATACTTCGTCAAAATCAAAAGGAACAATATTACTCATTTGAAATCCTCCATTCTGCTTATAAATCTATCAAAAAGATAAAGCTTTTCTTCATTATACCTCTCTGTACCCCCCCGTCAAGCAAATGTCTTTTTTATCTTCACGAAATGTACAGTTACTTTTTAACACTGTTATTTTTTCTCACTTTATCTTTCCTTGCTTATATGTTACACTATAAGCAGCACTTTTCGGTTTCTTTGCAAGAAACTTTTTTGGAGGTCCGCACTATGACGAACGACAAACGCGTAATAGAAAATTTAAGAGCACACTATCAGGAAATAATATCCAACTATGTCATTACAGCCTATGCTACTTCTTGTCATGGTTTAGTCAGCGCCGGCATGGTATGCACGCCGCCCCTGTCGTCATTAAGCACTATTAAAAACATCGTCAAGAGCTTTTCTAACACCTGCGACCTTTATCCTTTCATCATCAAATACTGCGAGAAAAAAAATATCGCAGAAAACGAGCTCTATAAAAAAGCGCACGTCTCCAAGACCGTTTTTTCCAAAATCCGCAGCATGAAGGACACCGGCTACAAGCCCGGCAAGAGTACGATTCTCTGCTTATGCCTGGCTTTAGAACTAAATAACAAAGAGACAGAAGAAATGCTCAACATCGCAGGCTACTCTTTATCTGGCGACATCATTGCCGACAAAATTGTCAGCTATTGCATAAGCAGGCAATATTATGACGTTTATGACATCGAAAACCTCATTCTGGAAAAAACAGGCGGAGCATATTTGTACTCCTGACAAAACAAGTATACAACAACAGCTATACCAAAAAGAGAACGCCCAACTACTACCAAACAGTAATAGTTGGGCGTTTGTACGCTATGTGCGGTATTTTTGAGCAGAGAAACTTTCACATTTTGTTCGTTGTATGCGTTCGTCTTTTATGCTAAATTATTTTTATGGTGCTTCCATAACGGTAGGCGGTTGTCCCTCTGGCAACAAGATTCTGTATTACTGCAAATCTAATGGCAAGAGGGGGTGAGACCAATGATGACTTTAGATAATCTTATCTCTGTTCTCGGCTTATGTCTGACTTCAGTAGCTCTAGGTTACGCGCTAGGTCAAATTCACATAAAAAATAACCGCCCAGTCTGCAAAACAAGCGGTTATTTTTTATAACTAAATGTTCAAGGACAACCGTCTATCGGCGGCACCTTTTCTATTTCTATGATAGCACAAAGTAAAGCGTTTGACAACCATTCTGATTAAATTCACAAATTTCTCCATCCACAACGCCTTATGCCAAAAAACGCCGTCAGATACAATATCCAACGGCGCTAAGTTTCAATGGAGCTGGCAATAGGAATCGAACCCACAACCTGCTGATTACAAATCAGCTGCTCTGCCAATTGAGCTATGCCAGCACAAATTACTTATATAATTATAAGGTACAACAGATATTTTGTCAAGTGCTTCTTCGCTCCTGCGAGAAAAATATCCCGCTTACAGATAAAAATACCAGTAGGTGAAGCCTGCGAGCAGAATACGATAAACAGCAAAGCTGGTCAAATCATACTTATGCAGGAACTTCAGGAACCACAGCACCGAAGCATAGGCAACGACAAAGGAAACCACGAAGCCAATTGCCAGCACCTGCAGGTCTCCGGCGGAAAGGCTACTGAGATTCTTCAGCAAATCATAAATGCAGGCCACAAACATCAGCGGCACAGCAATCAAAAAGGTGTAGTTTGCTGCAGCATTGCGCGTCAGGCCAACGAGCAGGCCACCGGCAATCGTACTGCCGCTGCGCGAAAAGCCCGGCCACAGGGAGAGGAACTGATATATACCAACCCAAATAGCCTGTTTAATGCTGATTTTGTCCACATCATCTACAAGCTCTGCCTCGCGTCCCTTCGTTCTATGCTCTGCATACATCAAGAGCACACCGCCGAGGAAGAGACCAATCGCCACAGTGAACGGCGAGAAGAGATAAGCCTTGATATATTTGTACAGGAAGAAGGCCACGGCCATAACCGGCACAATACCGGCCGCTACGTGCCAGACGCTGAGTCCCTTGTTGACATCCCAGCCATCCTTCGTGAAGAAGCGGGCAAAGCGCTCCTTATAAATAAAAATAACAGACAGGATAGCACCCAGCTGTACAAAAACGTCAAACACATCGGCCAGCGGCCCTTCAAAGCCCAGCATATGCCCGACAATAATCATATGACCGGTAGACGATACCGGCAAAAATTCTGTTAAGCCTTCAACGACACCAACAATAACGGCAAGTAAATTCTGATCCATACCTTACATCCTTTCAAAAACAATAAGCTTCTATATTATACTCTAATTTTTTCTAGGCTGCAATTAAAATTGCTTATCTTCACGCAAATTTAACAGGCAGAGAATTTTTTTGCTGCAGTATAAACTCTCCGATCGAGTAGGAGGCAGGTAATTAGTTTACCTACCGACCTCTCACACCACCGTGCG
>ERZ1026901.1244-NODE-1244-length-15444-cov-25.707453_pt1 | contig 15444 bp, 8 predicted proteins | sample MGYA00380179_ERZ1026901 | MGnify/ENA primary metagenome ERZ1026901 (study PRJEB33269, sample SAMEA4719815) | human gut metagenome | biome: human-associated habitat; feature: organic feature; material: feces | place: Cameroon | collected 2013-10 ... | reverse complement strand
AAAAATATCTCATCTTATCTATAACCGTGTTATCTATAAATCCGTGTAATCCGTGCCTAAAAAATTATACCATGCAGGCATAGTGATCTACAATGCCCTTTAAATGATTATCCTTGTCTACAACCAGTACCGTATGCACCTTATACTTGTGCATGATGCGCTGAATCTCCGAAATCTTCGTCTTCGGAGTCACCATTTTCGGAGTGGTGGTCATGATGTCGCTTACAGTCTTGTTAAAGAATTCTGCCTGCCATTTCTCCATGGCGCGTCGGATATCACCATCTGTAATAAGTCCGATAACGTGGTTGTCTTCATCCAATGAGATACCCAATCCCAGTTTGCCCTTGCTTACGTGGATGATAGCCTCGCCCAGGTGCATTTCCTTAGGAATGATAGGCATATCATCGCTGCGCATTACGTCTTCTGCTGTAGTCAGCAGTCGTTTGCCTAATTCTCCACCAGGATGGAACTGTGCAAAGTCACGAGGCTTGAAGTGGCGTACCTGCATCAGGGCGATAGCCAGTGCATCACCCATAGCCAATGCTGCAGTAGTACTGCTGGTAGGGGCGAGGTTCAGCGGACAAGCCTCCTTCTTTACCTTTACGGTGATATGATGGTTGGAGTATTTTGCCAGCAGGGAATCTGGATTTCCGGTGATGGAAATGATAGGAACATTCATGTGGAGTACCATCGGGATGAAACGAAGCAGTTCATCGGTCTGACCGCTGTTACTCAGTGCCAGAACCACATCCTTGTCGGTCATCACACCTAAGTCGCCGTGATAGACATCCAGTGGATTGATGTAGAAGGCTGGTGTGCCTGTAGAGGCAAGTGTAGCGGCAATCTTGGCACCTACGTGTCCACTCTTGCCCACACCTGTAACGATAATCTTGCCTTGGCAATGATACATCATGTCTACTGCTTTCTCAAAGTTGTCGTCCAGATAAGGTATCTGGTCGAGGATGGCCTGCGCCTCGTCTCTAAGAGCCTGTTCGCCATAACCGCGAACAATCTTATCATCTATATTGTTATTTTTATCGGTCATTTCTAAATCATTTGAATTGGCTTTCCATTCGTACGCCGAACGTTGTTTCTTCATTCTTCACTTACAGGAGTTCTTCTATAAGTGATTCCAACTTGTTTAATTCCAGCATATTGGCAGCATCGCTCTTGCCCTGGTCTGGGTCGGGATGTACTTCAAAGAAGTAGCCGGTAGCTCCGAAAGCTTTAGCCGCCTTTGCCATTGCTGGAACGAATTTGCGGTCGCCTACAGTCTTGCCGTCACCAGCACTCGGGCGCTGAACGCTATGGGTACAGTCCATGATGACATTTGGCACAATCTCCTTCATGTCTGGGATGTTTCTGAAATCTACCACGAGATTGTTATAGCCGAAACAGTTGCCGCGTTCTGTGAGCCAAACTTCCTTGGCACCGCTCTCCAAAGCTTTCTCTACAGGATATTTCATATCTCTTCCGCTCAGGAACTGTGCCTTCTTGATGTTGACAATCTTGCCTGTCTTGGCTGCAGAAACCAGAAGGTCGGTCTGACGGCAGAGGAAGGCTGGAATCTGGAGTATATCGCATACCTCACCTGCTGCTTCAGCCTGATAACTCTCATGAATATCTGTTGTAACCTGAAGGTTGTACTTATCCTTGATATCTCCCAGCATCTGGAGACCTTTCTCCAGTCCTGGACCACGGAAAGAGTGGATACTTGTACGGTTGGCTTTATCGAATGAAGCCTTGAATATGATTTTGGTTCCTAACTTTTCGTTGATGCGGACGAGTTCCTGAGCTACTGTTTCCAATAGTTCCATCGACTCGATGACGCAAGGACCTGCTATGAATGTTGCCATATTTTTTTTAGTTTATAGTTTATAGTTTATAGTTTATAGGGCGTAAACCTGCTATCAACTGTAAACTATAAACTGTTAATTATTAATTGTTAACTTGTTTGATTGTAATCTCACGCTGTGGGAACGGAATCTCGATGTTGTGATCGTTGAGCGTATCGTAGATGCACTCCATAATGGTGGCATCGTCGATGGCTTGGGTAAGCACGTTCACCCATACTACGATTCTGAGGGTGATGCAGCTGTCATCGAAACTCTTCAATAACACCTTCACGCCTTTTTCCTGATAGATACAGTCCAGTTTCATGAGGGCATCAATCAGAATCTGTTTCACTTCCTTCACATTACTGCCATAAGCAATACCTACCTCCAGAATATCCAGCTCATAACCATGATTCTTGGTCATGTTCTTGTAGTTCTTCGAGAAGAGTTGCGAGTTTTGGAAGGCTATGACCGAACCGTCGGTAGCCTCCAGCATCGTAGAGGTATAACTGATACTGCTTACCTTACCACGGGTGCCGTCACAGATGATATAGTCACCCACCTTCACACGGCCCATCATCAGAGAGATGCCGTAGTAGATGTTTTCGAGAATATCCTTTGATGCAAAACCCAGACCGGTTGATAAGCCGGCAAAGATAGCTAGCAGCCATGATTTACCAACCTGGAATACGTTCAGGGCTATCATCAGCCAGATACCCCAGATAATCACCTGCATCACGTTCTTGAACATCACAATCTTTGAAGCAGCCGACGCCGGGTCTGCTTTCTCGAAGTGATGACGCATGAAATCTACAGAAGTAATGTTGATGTAGTTGAACAGGAAGTACAGACAAGCTACCTCTGAAATGCTGAAGAGCGATGCTGTGAAGTTGCTGGTCTTGATGTAATCCTTGTTGAATATCTCCCAAGTCGTATCGCTCATGTTGAATACATCTGCTGCCCAGTAGATAGAGATGATGAACGAGAGTACGCCTGAAATAGGGAGTAATACCTTGTAGATAAAGCGGTACAGCCATTTGTCGGTAATCGCCTTGTCTGCCAGTTTTTTACGTTTGGCATATACGCTGAGCCATCCCTCGCAGCATGTGATGGTAAGCACGCAGGTAAGCTGCATGGTCCACCAGATGATAAGCTGTACGGCAAGCAGAGTGAAACCTGTCCAGGCAAAAATGGTGCTCACTCCGAATACGGCAAGCGATATGAATGCGTATGTCTTATCGGTGCGCAATACCTGGTTGTGCTTTCTGCCTATCACGTTCCACTGCCAGAGAGCGCAGAGCAGAAGGACCGGAGGAAAGATAAGATTTACCAAATCGTTTGGTATCAGGATGATACGGAACACAATAACGATGAAACCTACCAGCATCAATGGTGAATAAATACGGAAGGTATTCTTGATCTTGTCGTTGTCTACACGTAGCAGGATGGATACCAGAATGACGCCAACCAGCCAGGAATATTCTACCAGCAACTGGCTCGCCATAATCACGAAGTTCTGGGTAACTGCCATTCTTACAATTCCCAGAATGACTGCGAAGGTTACTACCGTCATAGCCATGATAAGGCATGGACGCTTAGCCATAAAGCTTTCCTTTCTGTTCTCGAACATACCATGCTTCATGAGTTGGGTAATCACGATGCGGATGGTAAAGAGATTGAGGAAGATGGAGATGAGACCCCAGAAGATGATGATACCGAAGAGGATGAAGATGATACGAACATCCCATTGCGACATCATGCCCGGTACGGGCTTGTATTTCTCTGCTACAGAAGTCTTCGCCTCCTTATAATTCATGCTGAAGTTACGGAGTATGCGCAGATAGTTGTCGCCTCCATTATTGAAGATGCTGTTCTGGATATCTGCATATCTGCGGTTGGCATAGTTGTTGAGCGCCTGCAGCTTACGGTCGGTTCTGTCGTATGCCTGCACATAGGCTTGCAGCTGTTTCTGTTTCTCTACCAACTGGCGGCGGATATTGACAGCCAGGGTCAGGTCAACGTTTCGGTTCACCTGTGCTTCTTCGCTGAGAAACATGGTGTTCATGCCGTAGAGATAGTTGATGAGCGAATCGAAACGCGCTACCTCAACATTGTTCTTCTTGATCATCTGACGGAAAGGAACAGCCTTCGACTTAAACTTCTTAAACTGTTCCGTAGCCTCATGACAGGCATACGTCATATCGAAAATATACCCATTGCGCTGCGAATAGAGCATGATGGAATTCTGGTCAGCCTGTTTCACAATACTGATGAGTTCCTGAATCACCGCCAACTGTTGAGCCTTGGCAGCTTGGTTCTGTTTCTCCAAGTCTATGTGATAGTTGGTCAATTCAGTACGCAGCATATAGAGCGTTGTGTCCAGGTTGGCCTCCTTGAGCACAGCGTTGCTTGGCAGCACGAAAGCCACCATCAGCAGAATTATGATGTATAGTCTCTTCTTCATATTTAGTAAATTTGACTGCAAAGTTATTAATAATTCGTGAAAAAGCAAAGAGAAATTCCCCTTTTTTGATATATTAGCACCTTTACGTTCGATTTTTAGGGTTATCTTTTGTTTTTTTCGTATAAATTGATTACATTTGCAACGTCAAAGGATACGTTAATTAATCAGATAAGAATATGAAGATACTCATAGCAGATAGTGGCAGCACCAAGACCGATTGGGCTCTGGTTGATGAACAGGGTAACGTGATGGTTACTTGTAAGACGCAGGGCATCAGTCCGATTCACCAGAGTGATGCCGAGATATTGGATGTATTGTGTAAGGAACTGGTTCTGTCAGAGCAGCCTCAGGAGGTTTTCTTTTATGGCAGTGGAGTAACCGAGGCGATGAAGTCTCGCATGAAATCACTCTTGCAGCAGTCTTTCCCCGAAGCCCGGGTTGAGGCAGAAGGCGATATGCTGGGAGCAGCCCGTGCCCTCTTTGGCAAGAAACCGGGTATCGCCTGTATTTTGGGTACCGGTGCCAACAGTTGTCTTTACGATGGAGAGAAGATTGTGATGAACACTCCTCCGTTGGGATATATCCTGGGCGATGAGGGTAGTGGGGCAGTAATCGGCAAACTTTTCCTCAATGGTATCTTCAAGGGCACTTTGCCTGTATCACTAAAGAATAAATATCTTGCCTGGTCGGGTTTGGATTATCCTACTATTATTAATAAGGTATACAGGCAGCCGCTTGCCAATCGCTTCCTGGCTTCCATCTGTCCTTTTATCTCAGAGCAGATAGCAGAAGGTGAGAAACATGAGAATGGAACCGATGAACTGAATGAAGCGATGGCTCTCTATCGCATGATACTGGAGAGTTTCAATCAGTTCTATGCTAAGAATCTCACACCTTATATTAAATATGTAAAGGCGAGCACCGAGGATATAAGCCAGTTGGAGCCAGGCATGAAGGCATGGCATTCATCTTTGGAAGAAGAAATCCCGATGCTTGGTTTTGTAGGAAGCATTGCCCATTACTTTGAGTCTCCTTTGAGAAATGTGATGGAGGATGAGTTTCATCTCAAGATTTCCCAGATATTGAAAGCCCCGATGCCGGGGTTGATAAAATATCATATTAATTAAGCAATTTTTGCACCAGAATGTATTTTATGCTACATTTTGGTGCATTTTCGTTAAAAAATGTAGGTTATGCAACATTTTATACATAATAGATTAACGAAAACATACACCCTTATGTCTGTTTTTTATCTATCTTTGCCAACGAAAAGTAAATGTAAACAACGATAAATCGAGGCAATCCTCATAACCGAGGCTTATACCTTATTTATATAAAGGCAATATTCGACCTATGTTACATAGGACCTATATTAAACCTAGAAGCAACAATTATTAATTTAAACCTAAAGTAATTATGAGAAAAACATCTCAGAAATTCTCGCAGAGCCACATGCTCTGCAAAGTTGCTCTGGTAGCCATCATGTTGGCGTTCCAGGCAATGTTAGGAATCGGAGCGGGTGTCCTCAATGCTCAGACGGTTAAGGGTACTGTCATCTCTGGCAGTGACAATGAACCATTGATTGGTGCAAGTGTCATGGTACAGGGTACAAAGACAGGTGCCGTAACTGACCTGGATGGTAACTTTACCATTGAAGCAAAGAACGGACAAACACTCGAAGTTTCGTATCTGGGCTTTATCACCCAAAAGATTAAAGTCACAGGTTCGACAATCAACGTAACCTTAAACGAAGACAAGCAGTCACTTGATGAAGTTGTCGTAGTAGGTTACGGTGTTCAGAAGAAAAAACTGGTGACGGGTGCTACCGTTCAGTTGAAAGGTGACGACATCGCCAAGCTTAACACCACCAACCCTCTTTCTGCCATGCAGGGACAGACACCTGGTGTTAACATCGTTTCTACTTCTGGTCAGCCAGGTGCAGCCATGAGTGTTACCATTCGTGGTTTGGGTACCGTAGGAAACTCTCAGCCTCTTTACTTGATTGATGGTGTGGGTGGTGATATCACAACCTTGAACCCAGCCGACATCGAGAGCATCGATGTATTAAAGGATGCTGCTTCTGCTGCTATTTATGGTGCGCAGGCTGCCAATGGTGTAGTTCTCGTTACTACCAAGAGCGGTAAGGAAGGTTCTTCCAAAATTACATACGATGGATATGTAGGTTGGCAGACTCTGGGGCGCCAGATAAGTATGCTCAATGCCTCTGAGTATATGACAATTATGGATGAGGCTCGCCTCAACTCAGGTATGTCTCCTGTTGATTGGATGTCTTTGAGGGGTATTCGTAATGCAGAGGGTGTTATCAATAATACAGACTGGATTGACCAGGCTGTAGATAATGGTGCATTGACCACAAGCCACAGTTTGGCCTTTACCGGTGGTAGCAAGACTTCTACTTATTCTATTTCTGGTGGTTATACTGGACAGGACGGTCTCATTGGCGGTTCTGACGTTTCTTATTATAAAAGGTATAACCTTCGTGCCAATTCAGAGCACAAGATGTTCAATGGTTTGGTTACTGTAGGTGAGCATGTAGGCTTCGTCTATAAGGATAGCCGTGGCATGAACACAGGTAATATCTATAACAATAACCTTCGTGGTGCTTTCACAACTTCTCCTTTGGTTCCTGTTTATGATGCCAATGGTAACTTTAATTCTACAGAGAGTTCTGACTGGAATGTGAATGATGGTAACCCTTATGGTACCATGATGATGAACCGTTACAATCAGAGCAAGTCTACTTCTGTTGATGCAAATGTATATGTTCAGATTGAACCTATTAAGAACTTGAAGTTCAAGACAGTCTTTGCTGTTAATTACGGTGGTTCAGACTATCGTTCTTATTCTCCTGTTTATAAGTTTACTCCACAGAGTGGTAATGGTATCACTAAGGTAAGTCAGAGTGATGGTAGTGGTATCTCACTGGTTTGGACTAATACCCTGACTTATGATTTCAATATCAAGGAGCATCATATCAATGCCTTGATTGGTAGTGAGACTTCTAAGTATGATGGTAGCTCTTCTGGTAGTACCGGTTATGGCTTGACCGCTGGTTTCAATGATTGGGATCATGCTTATGTCAAGAATACCGACCAGAGTTCAAGCGACCGTACTATCAGCGGTGCTCCATATAACCCTACTCGTGGACAGTCTTTCTTCGCTCGTTTGGGCTGGTCTTGGAAAGACCGTTATATGGTTAACGCAACCATGCGTGCCGATGGATCTTCTAAGTTTGCAAGAGGCAACCGTTGGGGTTACTTCCCATCTGTTTCTGCAGGTTGGACACTGACAGAGGAAAAGTTCATGAAGTCTACAGCTTCTTGGTTGGATTTCTTGAAACTCCGTCTCTCTTGGGGTCAGGTTGGTAATGCCAATGTTAACTGTTTCCAGTATTTAGCTCCTGTTACAACTTCAAAGACTAACTATAACTTTGGTGCTACTGGTGGTACAGATGCCTGGGTAATGGGTGCATATACCAGCCGCTTGGCAAATGAGAAAGTAAAGTGGGAGACTTCTGAACAGTACAACCTCGGTATCGATGCCCGTTTCCTTCGTCAGCGTCTTTCTCTGACATTCGATACTTATATCAAGAATACCAAGGATTGGTTGGTACAGGCTCCTGTTCTTGCAACAGCCGGTACCCAAGGTCCTGTTATCAATGGTGGTGATGTAAAGAATAAGGGTGTCGAACTTGGTCTTTCATGGAATGACCAGATTGGTAAGGACTTTGTTTATAGTGTAGGTGCCAACTTCGCATACAACCACAATGAGGTAGGTAATATCCCAACATTGGATGGTATCATCCATGGTGCTACCAACCAGATTTATCAGAATGCAGAAGAGTTCTATCGTGCAGAGAATGGTCATGCTATCGGTTACTTCTGGGGTTACAAGACTGCAGGTATCTTCCAAAACCAGCAGGATATCAATAATTGGATTGCTGCCGGTAATGGTGTGCTCCAGTCAAATGTACAGCCTGGTGATGTGAAGTATGTTGATGTCAACCATGATGGTACTATCAATGCTAACGATAAGGTAGACCTGGGTAATGGTCTTCCTAAGTATACTTTCGGTTTCAATTTTACCCTTGGTTATAAGGGCTTTGATTTGAGTGCAAACTTCACTGGCGCAGCTGGTTTCCAGATTGCACAGTCTTACCGTGACCCTAGTGGCTCACAGGGCAATTACAGCCATCGCATTTTAGGCAGATGGACAGGTGAGGGTACAAGTAATGAGATGCCTCGTGTTACATACGGAGATGTAGGTAACTGGTTGTTCTCAGACCTTTATTTGCAGGATGGTGACTACATCCGTTTGCAGAACCTTACCTTGGGTTATGATTTCAAGAAACTTATCTCTTGGAAGGGTCTCTCTAAGTTGCGCCTCTATTTCCAGGTGCAGAATCTCTTTACTTTGACCAAGTATGATGGTATGGATCCTGAAATCGGTTCATACAATGGTACAGATGGTAACAGCAGCGACTCTTGGGTATCAGGAGTTGATATGGGTTACTATCCACACCCACGTACTTTCATTGTAGGTGTAAATGTTGCATTCTAACTCTAAAATTGAAAGTAATATGAAAAGAAAACATATATTCATGAGTGCGTTGATTTTGTCAGCTTTGACACTTACTTCGTGCGATGATTTCTTAGATACAGAGTCCAAGACCGACCTCAACTCTGAAACTGCTTACAGTAATGCAGAGACTGCAGAGATTGATCTCGTGGGCTGTTATGATGGATGGCAACGCACCTATACTGATGCGGGTGTCGGCATGTATCTGATGGCTGAGTTTGCTTCAGATCAGGCTTTTGCTGGTCTGGGACTTTCCGATGCCAAGAATAACAATGTGATTGACCAGTTTGATATTAGCATCGCTCCTTCGTATAACGACTTGTTCAATACAGACTGGAAGAACTATTATGCAGCTATCTTTCGCTGTAATCAGTTGATTGCTGCAGAGAATACCATCAATTGGGGTGGTAATGACAAGGTGAAGGGTCGCATTCTCGGTGAGGCTCGCGCTATCCGTGCCATCCTGTATTTTGATATGGCTCGCCTGTTTGGTGATGTGCCTTTGCTGTTGACACCATCTGAGGAAAACATTCCTCGTACACCGGTTAAGGATGTTTACCAGGCTATCTTTGATGACTTCAAGTATGCTATCGCCAATATTCCTGCCGATGCTTATCCGCTCGACAATCGTGATAGCAATGATGGTCGTATTACCAAATATGCTGCCGAGGCTATGATGGCGCGCGCGTACCTCTATTATACAGGTTACTATGGTGAGGAGCATCCTGCTTGCTCTAAGTCGGATGCTGTTGTAGCAATCAATGATGTAGTGGTAAATGGAGGATATGAGTTGGAGGCTAACTACAAAGACCTCTGGATGCCTGCTTGTACCAAGGATGCTTCTTCTAACGGAGAGTATGCATGGAGTACAACTTATGCCGGAAAGTGGTATGATGGTAAGACCTGGAAAGCTGGCCAGGGTAGTCTCTCTAAGGAGATTGTACTCAACATGAAGTTCAATTCTACCCACGACTATAACGGAAATGGTGATGGTAACACCTTCTCTGTTTATCTGGGTCCTCGTAACCGCAGTGCTGCTGATATTTGCATCGCTAGTGGATGGGGAGCTTGCTCAGTTACTCCTTCTTTCGTAGAGCAGTTTAAGAACGACACTCGTTTCTCTGCCTGTGCATGGAGCTGCAAGGAAGCAGGATTCACTCCTGACTTGAGTGATACCTACGAATACACAGGTTACTATACTCGCAAGTATGCACCTATGTGTTTTGCAGATGGTACCCGTCAGGAGGTAGGCTTCAAACTCGGTGAACAGCACCAGAATATCACCTACTATCAGGATTATACCATCATGCGTTATGCTGATGTTCTCTTGATGCAGTCTGAGTTGACGGGTTCTAACTCTGGTTTGAACCAGGTTCGTGCCCGTGCTGGTGAACTTCCAGAGGAGTATAGCATTGACAATATCCGCAAGGAGCGTGCTATTGAGTTTGCTTTCGAAGGTCTTCGCTATTGGGATTTGATGCGTTACGAAAAGGATGGAGCTTTTGCTGCTAAGACAATTGCTGAGGCTCAGAATGGTGCTTCTGTCCAGAATGGTGGTGCTGCTGCAAAGACCAAGTTCGTGGAGTCAAACTTTACGACCAAGAAGGGCTTGATGCAGATTCCTAATACTCAGATTACACTTTCTGGTAATGTCTTGACACAGAACCCAGGATGGTAATAAGTATAGTTGATTTTAATCATTTAAAAATCGGAAAATATGAAATTATTCAATCATATATATATGGTACTTGCCATATTTGCTACATTCTTGATGGCGGCTTGTTCGCCTGACGACTTGAGCATGGGCGGCAAGTCTTACTCTCCTGAGGAATTGGTGGAGGGCAAGGCTTATACCGTGACCATTAATGGCAATGTTGTGACCTTGACATCCAATATTCCTGATTGTACGGCTCTTTGGGTTACTCCTTCAGGTCGTTCTCAGAAACCGGTTCAGAAATTGGAGTTGCCATTTGCTGGTGACTACGAGGTTACTTTTGGTGTTGAGACCAATGGTGGTGTGGTTTATGGTGAACCATACAAGTTTAATCTTCCACAGAACGACTTCTCGCTCTTGAACGACAACAAGTGGTTCTATCTGGCTGATCAGAATTATAAGGGTGGTCAGTTCCCTGACGCTGAGACTTTGGCTGCTGGTGTCAAGAAAAAATGGATTCCTTGTTATGCAAGTTTTGGCATCGGTCAGTGTACTGGCCCTGTGATGTATGCATACCCTTATGATCCTGATGGTGATGGCAAGGGATTTACAGAGGATGACAAGCTCGGCAATGTTTACAAGGATATTCTCTTTGAGAACTTTAAGCCTAACTGGGATCCTGGATTCCAGAATTGGTTGATTCCTGAGACTGACCCTTATATGGATTCATATATGGAGTTCAGTATGGATGCCAAGAATGGTTGTGTGGCTACGATGTATCGTGGTGAGGCTGGAACTAAGGGAGCTAGTACTGGCTCTAATCTCATTGGTAAGTTCAACATGAACTTGGAAGAGAAGACCATGCCTAAGATTTCTTTCTCTGATTGTTATGCCATGCACAACGTAGGATTTGATGAAGTTTGTTCTAACTATACCCAGGATATCTCTATAGTTGAACTGACTCCTTATATGCTTCAGTTGGCTACTCGTCGTACCAACTCAGAGGGTAACTGGTATATCATCTGGAACTTCGTTTCTGAGGAAGTTAAGACTACTAATGGTAAGTGTATCCCTGCTGCCGACAAGCTCTTGGATGTTGTTTCTCCTAAACTTCCTGAGTATCCTAACTTGGCAACAGATTTGTTCACTATCGAACATAATGATGTATCTTATGTTGGTAATAAGGCTACATTCATTCTCGATTCAGAGAAGCCTTACGACATCTTGTGGTGGAACAATTCTCCATTTACTTACAAAACATCGAATGCTAATGGTGTACCTAGCAAGCAGGAGATGGCTGTTCAGAATGCTGCTCGATGGAAGTCTGTAATTGGTGATAAGTATAACAACACATGGGCTCCTAAGCCTGCAGACGCTGTAGTGGATAACTTCCAGCTTTCTATTGAGAAGATTACGGATCAGGATTTCTACAAGTTCACTTGTACAGACTGCGAAGGTCAGGAACTCGAAGGAAGAATGGAAATCAAGGATGGTAACAAGTTGGTATTCAATAAGTATATCAATATCATTGCAGCTTCTAGCGATAAGCGTACTATCAAGCTGAGAACTCGTGAGTTTACAGTCTTGGGCGAGGATGCTGCTGGTCAGTTGATGATTGGTGTTCCTGAAGCAAAGGATGCTGACGGTAATGTCAATACTTATCTCGTTGCTTGCCTTAACCATAAGGCTATTGGTGGTGGACAGACTGGTCCTACCATTGTCGGTATTGATGCAACTAAGATTCCTTCTAAGATGTGGGTTGAAAATGGTTGTTTGCGTTTAGGCTTCTGGCACTACGGAGCTTCTGGTTCTGGTATCTTCAAGGATGAGATTGGCAAGATTAAGTTGAAGAAGAACCAGACGATAACTGTAGTTTTCAAGGTTAGTGGCGTAACATGGGATAAAACTCCAAAGTGTGCTCTGATTACTGATAATAAAACTATCGGTGGTATTTGGGAGCCAAAGCGCTTTGAACAATCTGATGTAGTTGAACTGAATACTAATGGTGAGACAACTGTCTCTTTGACTAATACGTCAGGTTCTACAGTTACCTTTACAGATACCTGCCTCGACCTTTCTATACAGTTGAATGGTTATGGTGGAACCTGGCCAGACTATACTGATGTATCTAGCTTAGGTATAGAGATTGTTTCTTGTACGATTCAATAACTTTAATAGAATTCAATTATGAAGAATAAAATATTATTTGGAATAATGGCATTTGTCATGAGCATCTTCTTCGCAGGATGCTCTGACGATGACTATTCTCCTAGCACAACCCCATTGCTGGATGAAAATTCCGTTGTTACGGGGTCTGCTGACGTTACAGCCTCTTCTGCTATCTTCCATGGTACGGTGAAGGGACTCGAAAGTCAGTCGTCCGGATCTTACACTGTAGGATTCATGTATGGTGATGCCGAGGACAATCTTTCTGAGAAGGTAACCGGCGAAAGTACCTCTGAGTTCAGTGCTTCTATCTCTGGTACTCCTGGTCAGGTGGTTTACTATCAGGCTTTCGTTACCTTGCAGGGTCACGTTACTTATACGGGTTCTGTATCCAGTGCTGTCTTGACCGATTCCAAGGCTATCACTGGTGAAGTAAAAGATCTGACTGCTACCACAGTTACTTTCCAGGCTTCTTTGGAGAAAGCTCCTGCTGATGCCGTAAGCGGTATTATCCTGTCACCTGATACAAAGACAGAGAAAATCCGCAAGGGTGTACGTATTCAGGCTGATGGTATCAACGATAATTATGTGGTAAAGACTGAAGGCTTGTTGCCTAATACCACTTATCATTATACTGCTTACCTCGACTTGGGTAATGGTGTTGTCTATGGTGAGGAAAGAGAGTTTACTACTCCGGAATCCAACTTCGACCCAGACAACGACCTCGTTGACCTTGGTCTCTCTACCAAGTGGGCTAAGTATAACGTTGGCGCTACTAAGGAAACTGAACTCGGTGGTCTCTTTGGATTTGGCGACATGACAGGTTTCCAAACCAGCGTACTTTTCGAAAATTACGCTTCTGCTGACATTTATAAGACAGACCGTGACGTAGCCAACAAGGTTTATGGCTCATGGGTTACCATGCCAACCATCGATGAGTTTGAGGAACTGTTCAGAGAGTGTAAGAAAGAATGGGTAGAAGATACCCAGAATCATGTGGCTGGTTACAAGCTTACAGGTCCTAACGGTAATTCTATTTTCTTGCCAGCGGCAGGTTCTCGTACTCAGCAGACCGTTTCTGGTCAGGGTATCAATGGTCTCTATCTCTCTGGCTCTATCAATCCTGCTGACAAGCAGTTTGCTTTGGGCTACAGTTTCGACCGTAATTCAGACCGTCGTACTTCTACTCCAGTTTATCAGGCATTGGCTATCCGCCCTGTGTCTGTGGCTAAGAATGTGAAGTTTGACAAGACTAAGCTGATTGGTCAGACTTGGGAAATCGACCTCCGCCTGGATGGTTCTCACTATAAGTTTGATGGTCCTGTTTACTTCCTTGGTAAGGACGACAGTTGGGCTACCATTACTAATAATCAGCCTATTGTAGGTGATGTTGGGTGCAGACCTGCTGATTTCGCAGGCAACTCTTCGATAGTAGGTGGTGATGCCAAGAACTGCCAGGGCACTATGACTTTCAATGAGGATGGTACCGTTAAGGTTCATCAATATGTTGCTGGTGCCGATGGCGCTGAAGGAACTTTCCAGGATACGGAAGGTACCTATACCATCGATGAGAAGAATAAAACCGTGAAGTTAAGCATCATGCCATTGATGCCAGCTAACTTTATTGGTGCTGTGAAGGAAACGGCTAATTCTGAGATTCGTATCTTGTCTTTGACAGATGAAACCATGCAGTTGGCAGTTACCCGTGCAAGTGATAATCAGTATATGAGTATCAACTATGTACCGGGCGAGTTGAAGAATGGCTTCACCGCTAAGCTTACCTGCTATGGTGGTGATGATGAGAATACTCCAGATGCCTGGAACTCTGCTACTGTTAATGTATTGGGTGGTGCTGCCGGTTTGAAGACTTACACCGTAACCTTCAATACCCAGTATCCTCGTACCAACGGTAAGGTTTATCTCCTCGAATTGGAGGGATACTCTGCTGCTTATCCTAAGGCGCTGGTTCGTATCGATGCAATCAAGGCTGATGGTAACGACGTGAAGTTTGATGCCAACAAGTTCTTCTATGGCGATCTGGAAGGCAAGGGCAACTATCGTGTAGAAATGGCTAACATCTGGGGATGCGGTCATAATGACAGTTGGGACGGTTTGAAGGATACTCCATTCCATAAGGAAGGAGGCGAGACAAAGAATGAGACTGCGCTCGCATTCAACCATACCTTCGAGGTAACCTTCACCGTTGTTTCCAACACAAGTGATGGTACCGGTGTCTATACTCCAAACCTGATTACCATCAATCCATCATGGGGTGGTACCTGGGGCTATAACGAGGGTGCAACCATGGAAGTAGTGAACGAAGGTGGTAAGTATTCTATCAAGAACAACCAGTTCGATATCACTTACAAGAGTGGTGATCATGCCGATGGTTCTATCATGACCTTCGTCGAGATAGCTGACCTTTATGGTTTCTTCACAGGCACACACGCTACTCTTGATGAGTTGTTACTCGATGGCAAGGCTGTTTCTTATGATCAGTCTAAGGTGATTGATGCTAACGAGAATCCTAAGTATCGTCTGGAGTTGTGGAACTGCTATGGTAATACCAAGAAAGTTGGTTGTGCTTTTGGAACACCGGAAGGTGATGTGATGAAGGGACTTGCATTCAAGAACTCTATTGAGACTAAGTTCACTGTTCATAGTCTCTTCCCAGTACCACAGTGGTAAAAATAACGTAGTACGTAAAAATATACGATTATGAAGAA